>Ga0315320_10004176_pt1 | contig 11834 bp, 12 predicted proteins | sample M140m21515metaG_FD_203458 | JGI IMG/M metagenome (GOLD analysis project Ga0315320, IMG submission 203458) | Ammonia-oxidizing marine archaeal communities from Monterey Bay, California, United States - M1 40m 21515 | ecosystem: Environmental > Aquatic > Marine > Coastal | place: USA: California...
CGCGAGACGGCAGTGGTGGGCGGCTCGGCAACTGGGTACGCCTCCATGATCCCCGCCCCTGGATTCTTCTCTTTGGCGGGGTCTTGCATGGGGGCATCCTCCTGATGATGGAAGTGGGAGCCTTCAGCTGGTTGACTATGTGTTTCTACGTGGCCCTGTGGACGCCAGAGGAGCTCTCTAACTCTCTTCCCAGATCACTCCCGACGAAGTCACTGTCCCCAGCAACACCCGGTCAGGGTCCATGAGGGTGAGGGTGACCACGGCCCCCTCCGTCTCCTGTTGAAGCCGGTCAAAGAGGGCTTCTGAGCTTTTCGTGCGCTCGACAAGAGGTCTGCTGATCCACGCGGCCGGGACCCTCAGATGCACCGAGGTGGCGTGGCGTGTCATTGAGAGAACGGGCACCTCATGAATGTCACTCGGTCCAGACAAATCAAGGCCTTGGTTCATCCTCGACATCCAGATTCCCGCGATGATCAAGGTGACCGCCAAGGCCACGTACAAGAGGGCAGATGAGTTCCCGCGGAAGTAAGAGCGCCCAGAAGGACGCGCAGTCGCCTCCCCTTGAGCTTCCTTCGCCGCCTCGAGCATCAACTTCGCCACGCTTGGACCGTCATCATCGGCGGGAGATGCAGAAGGGGCAGAGTGACGTTGTCTCGGCGGGGGCTGGGGCGGAGGCTGACGCAGCCGAGCCTGGCTGCCCAGCTTCTCCTTCAACAGCTTTTGCCCCACCAGGGTCTGGCGATACAGCCGCAGATGCTTCCGACCCGCCGTGTTGGGCCCTGTGGTGTCGAGAAGTTCCTCCAGCCTCCGCAGTCCACGAATACTCTCCTCGATTTCAGGCGGAACCTTCCCTGTCTTCTTGTTGAGGGTCATCAGCTGGTGCAGCCCTCGGACGACCAACATGAGCGCGAGACTCGCCTGCGCAGACGGGGAAAAACGCTCAGATTGGGCAAGGAGGTCCGCCCCAGGCCGAGACGCGAGGACTTCTCGAAGCCCCGCCGCGAGTTCCTTCTTCTCCGCCGGCCCGAACCCCAGCCTACGAACCAACGCCTCAAGGAACGTCTCGCACGGCCGCCCTTGAGCCCATGACCACAAGCCAACAGCGTAGTCCCGAAGTGCGTCCGGTGGAGGAAGGACAATGTTCCCCTTGGACATCATCGGTCGAGACGCTGTTTCGGCTGGGTGGTGCACATGGTGTGAATCACAGTACGCTCAGCTCAGCTCAGCGCGGAAGCGATTTGCTCCGACGTGAGGCCCAACTGACGACCGACGGCCTCGGCCTGATCTCGGTAGTGCTCGACGCCCGCCAGCGAGCTCAGCAAGAACTTCTTCGCGTCAACTTCAAGCGCCGCTCGGTCCTCTGAGGAGATCGAGAGCTGCTCGCAGACCTTGTCGAGGAAGGCGACCTCGCGGGAGGTGACTCGCCCATCCACATGGGCGAGGAGGATGAGCGTACGAAGAAAGACCGCCTTCTGGGCGTCGCCGCGCAGTGGACTCGCCTCCAGGTCGAAGTCGTCGGTCGCGGTGCTCCCGACCGACTGTTCCTGCTCAAACTCCTCCACCATCGCCAGCTCCGCCGCCGAGAGACCATCGCAGGCGGCGAGGGCCCGCATGCCTTGCGCGATCCAGGCGGCTTCCGCCTGATTGATGTCGACATCGGTGACAAGTTGGGGCATCTGGCAGCTCTCAAGTTGCGGGGTGACGAAGGACCACTATCGTACAGACCACCGATGCGTATAGCGACACTGCTTCTGCTCACCCTCCTCAGCCTGCCTCTCAGCGGCTGCGGGGACGACATTGACCACTACGCGACCGCGACCGCGATCGAGCGAGAGCTTCTCAGGGAGAGCCCCGACGCCGGTTATGAACACCAGCGGTATGTCACAGTGCTCCGCGAATTGAATCGCGTTCCCATCAGAGACAGGAAACGCGATGAGGCAGATGCGATGGCACAGCGCATCATGGACGGCCGGCGGATCGGCGTGACCGAGACGCTCTCCCAGGTCGACCATCTGCCAACTCGCCTGCAAGGGAAGACAAAGCCCCAGCCTCCACGTCCATACAGCGCCGCGACCACTTCCAGTGCCCCCGACGCGGCAGGCGCACAGGACCCCAGGACGATCGACGCGAGCGGGCTGGACATCACGCTGTACTCGACCTCCTGGTGCGGCTACTGCAAGCGAGCGCGCGCCTGGTTTCAGGCCGAAGGCATTCCCTTTGTCGAGAAGGACATCGAAAAAGACCCAGAGGGCGCAAAGGAGTACCGAGCGAAGGCGAACGGGTACACCGGCGTTCCATTGATCGATGTCAACGGCACAGCCATTCGCGGATTCGACAAGCGGCAGGTCACCGCGCTCATCAAGCGCGCCGGGGGTTGACACGCGACCGAGCACCCTGCGGAGTGACAGCTCGCGCGTATGCGCCTGCCGCCCTTCACATCACCCCATGAAGGCCAGATCGTGACGAACCCCGAACTCTCTCCGTGCAAGACCCTCTCGCTCTAGCTCATCAGACCCTCGCGTTCGACTGATTCGCGCGGCAACGCCCTTAGCATTGAGGGGCGAACAGCCCTGAGAACGGGTAGGAAGAAAGCAGCCGTGCGACTCGACATCAAGCAGCATCGAACGCACCCGTGGAAGGTGCATGGACTCATGGGTGACTTCACCCTCGATGAAGTACGCTCCTACCCAATCACCGCGGATCCTGCCGCAGGCGAAGACTTCGCCATGTTTTGCTCGATGATGGACCGAGGCGACGCCAGCCCCGGAGGAGCCGCCGGACTCCTGATCGCGCTGCGCGAACGCCTCGGACACTGGTTCGGTTGGGACTCCTCCTCGAAGGCTCTTCCTATTCCTGGCTGCTCGGAGACATCACTGCGCAGTCGACTCCCCGAGGTTCAGCCGAACTCTCCTCCGAACAAAGCCGACAGCTTCGGCTTCAAGCTCGTGTACGAGACCGAAGCGGAGCGGCTGATGGAGATAAGCAACACCACGGTCCACGCGGCGCTGCATGTCGGCTGGGTGGAACACGATGACGGCACAGCCGGAGCAGAGATGGCCGTGTACTGGAAGCCGCGCGGATGGTTTGGCCGCCTCTATATGGCGGTCATCACTCCATTTCGTTTCTTCGTCGTCTACCCCGCTCTCATGCGGCAGGTCGGAGCGGAGTGGGAGAAGACTCGGGAGATGCGACCAACACCCCCGGCGGACGGTCTTCGTTGACGTCTTCTCGGCGCGCCCCGTCCCCCGCGAGACGGGAAGGGACGCCCTCAGGGCACGAAGGGTCTATGGAATCGTCCTGACGAGACGGAGACCAATGCCGTCCGACCGGTCATACGGAACCTTCCCGACTCGATCAGAGACCCGCGCGTACACCGGTGCTCCATCCCAGTAGCCTCCCCGAAAGACGCGACAGCACTCCGCTCCTGTGTTGGGGCCCTCAGGGTCGAATGACGGGGCATTGGCGTATCCACCCAACCAGTCCCAGGTCCACTCCGCGACATTGCCGGACATGTCTTGCAAACCCCATTGGTTGGGGACTCGTGTACCGACAGGGTGCGGGCTTCCCCCGGAGTTGCCTGACCACCAGGCCACATCGTCGAGTCCCGTACCGCTGGGGGGGGGGAGATCATTGGTTCCAGAAAATTGGAAGTCGGTACCAGCTCGCGCCATGTACTCCCACTCCGCCTCCGTCGGGAGCCGGTAGCCTGAGCAGCCGTAGATCGTTCCGTTCACGCTGTTGTTGGTGGACACCCCTTGGCAGTCCATTCCACCTCCTGGCGGGGTCTGGCAACCAGCCAACTGGTAACACTCAGGGAATCCCTCGGCCACGGACGCTGCATTGGCGAGAGCGAGCGCCTCGTACCACGTCACGTTCTCCACAGGACACGAGGCGCCGCAGGCTGCTGCCGACGATGGGTTGCCCCCAAGCAGGGTCTGCCATTGGCTCTGGGTCACCTCAGTGACCCCCACCCAGATGTCGTTGCTCAAGGTGACGGTTCGGATCGGATACTCCTCGTTGTCGCAGGCTGAACCCATCCCAGGCGTACAACCCATGTCGAACGACCCACCGCAGATCTTGGCGAAGCTCACCCCCAAAAAGGTGGACGTGGCCAGACAGTCAATCGTCCCATCGCAGTCAGCGTCGTTCTCTAGCGTCGTAGAGGAGGGATTCGAATCATCGCAATCGAGGCAAGCGAGTACTGCGTCAAAGTCGTTGTCCTCCACCTCTCCTGGTAAGTCTGGACCGTTGATGCAGTCGTTGTCCTTGCCGTCACACACCTCCGAGTTCCCGGGGAAGTTGGCTGGGTCGTAGTCGTCGCAATCCACGTCACAAAACGCCCCATCCGCATCTGCGTCGACCAGGTCGACAGTGCTCGGGTCGCAGTCGTTGTCTTGTCCGTCACACACCTCGATGTTGCCCGGAAAATTGTTCGGGTCCCCATCGTCACAATCGACATCGCAGAACACGCCATCCATGTCTTCATCGACGGTGTCTACCGTGCCGGGATCACAGTCGTTGTCTTGACCGTCGCAAACCTCTGCGTTTCCCGGAAAGTTGTTCGGGTCCTCGTCGTCGCAGTCCCCGTCGTTTTCGGTGTAACCATCGTTGTCGTCATCGACGTCAAGAGGGTCGGGCGTCGCGTCGTCATCGTCAGCGGTCGCGTCGTCGTCGTCTGACGCCACGTCGTCGTCATCGACAACTGGAGGCTGCGCCAGACACCCCCCGAGAAGGAGCACAAGAAGCAAAGCAACAGGCCGCGAACGATTCATGAGACTTCCAGCTTTTTGGTGTTCAAGAGAGCGTCAAAGCCCCTCTCACAGAAGACGTGGACCCCGTCCACCACAGAGAGAATAGAGGAGTCCTCAAAGGTGCAGCACGTTCCTTCAGCCGCCACGCCCCAGGTGTCCCGAGTCAAGCGGGGCTAGTCACCCACCCCATCGACGCTCGGGCGAAGGTACCTATGCAGGCCATCGATCTCCCCTGCCCTCTGAAACCCACAGGCCTTGAAGAGCGCCCTACTTGATGTGTTGCCTGGCTTCAGGCGAGCGTATGACTCGGGAAAGAGGTCCATGATCGCGTGAATCATGGCGGCGCCAACACCGCGTCCTTGAAAGTCAGGGTGAGTGCACACCCGAATGTCGCCTTCGATCGAACCGACATAGCCGGCGGGTACATCGTCAACCAGACAGACCAGGTATCGCCCACCGAGCTTCGCCATGTACGCGTTTTGCTGTTCAGTGGTGATGCGCACGACCTCAAGGAACCCCGGCTGGACGCGAGGGTCGTTGCGCAATGTTCGGATGAACTCGTAGTACGTCGGGGCGTTGGCAACGATGCGGATCATGGTCTCGACGGTACCGGATTGGCTCATGGGGGCGAAGCGAACCCTGGTCACGATCTCGCCGGTTCCCGCCACTCCATTGTCTCCCTCCCCGACGGAAGGTAGTGGCAGCCAGGCTGCGCTGTGTAGATTGCCAGGATGGATAGACTCCTCCGACCACTCCTCGTTCTCGCTTGTCTCCTTCTCGTTGCCTGCCCTCTTCGACGGGGCAGCAATGACTCCGACCGGGTAGAGGGGACGCGCGAAGGGGACTGCACCGACAGCGCCGACAACGACGGAGATGGCTTCTTTGACTGCGAGGACCAGGGGTGTTGGGGCTCCCCAGACTGCCCGGGGACGGGAGACGACGACGACGCGACCACTGACGACGACGACGCCGTGGATGACGACGACGCGACCACTGATGACGACGACGCCGTGGATGACGACGACACCGCCGACGACGACGACGTCGTGGATGACGACGACGCGACCACTGACGACGACGACGCCGTGGATGACGACGACACCGCCGACGACGACGACGCGACCGGTCCTTCCCTCCCCGCGGGCACCTGCGCGCCAGTCGCCGTGATCGGATGCGGTGACGTGGTCAACGACGACACCAGTCTTCCAGGCGTCGACGACGTGATGGACGGATACCCCTGCACAACGAGTAACGAATCGGGGCCCGAGATTGCGTTCGAGTTGGACCTTCCGGCGAACACAGCCATCGAGCTGTATCTGACGGCGTTCGGAGTCTGGGAGCTCGACTTGCTGCTCCTCGAAGAGACAGGAAACGGCTGCCGGGCATCAGACTGCATCCAGTACGACAACTACTATCAACAGTTCACCACGTCTCCCGGTGTGACCTACTACGTCGTTGTGGATGGGTTTTCGGGGTGGGCCGGATCGTTTGGCCTTGAAGTGACCTGCTTGTCCTCAGTCCACTAGTCGCTCTGGGAGGGGCGCGATTCCCATGGACTCGCGCCCCTCCCAGTTGCTTGTTCTTGACGTCGATACGGGCCTACCCCATATTCCGGGCGTGCACTTCCGCCTTCTCATCCAGCGACTTCTCTGCTTCGGGCTCGCCCTTGCCTGGGTGTTCACGGCGGCAGGGTCCGGTGTCCATGCCCTGGAAGTCCTGCACTTCGTCTGTGACGAGCATGGCGTAGCGGAACATGTTGGAGATGACGGACATCGTCTCGAGGGACATCACCTCCAGACGGCGCCGTCGCCGGGGGGCACCCTGCATGACGCGTGCGACGAAATCGTCGCGACACTGGATGAAGCCCCGTGCATGCTTCCCGTCGTCCTGACGGCGATGCACCCGCCATCCGTCACAGAGAGGAATTGTCCGACCACTCCTCCTGCGATGGAGCAGGAGAGGCCTCGCGGTCCTCCATTACTGGCCTACGCCGCCAAGACGTCCCCTCCCCGCGCCTGAGCTTTCGCTCTCACCACGGCCTGCCATGCCGTGGCTGCTCCTGTCTGCGGTATCCAGCTGCGGACACCACCGCGCTCGAGACCACCACCATGTTCGTTTCACGAGTTCTCTCGTGGCTCTTCCTCATCTTCCTCCTTCTGGGAGGGACCGGGTGGGCCAACGAGGGGGATGATGATGACAGCGCCTCGCCCGAGGAGGATTCTCCTGACGAAGGTGATGCAGAGGAGAGCCACGACCATGGGGCTAACTCGGCTCCACCCGTCGTGACCGAATCTGTGTCAGTGACGGCGACGAGACCCTCAGAGACGGACACCAGATCTCGCACTGAAATTGACGGAGCCTCCCTCGACCGCACTCGCGGTCAGGATCTCGCAGAGTCACTCGAACAGGTATCAGGGGTCGTGGTGGCCCGTGGGAGCGCAGATACGACAAAACCCATCATCCGTGGGCAGAGCGAACGCCGTCTCCTCGTCCTCGAGTCGGGTGTTCGTCATGAGAGCCAGAAGTGGGGGGCGGACCACGCGACCGAAATCAATCCGTTCTCTGCCGGGCGGCTCTCGGTCATCAAGGGGGCGGCCGGGGTTCGCTACGGACCGGACGCCATCGGTGGGGTCATTCTCGTGGAGCCGCCGCGGCTCCTGACCACCCCAGGAGTCGACGGAGTCGCGCAGCTTGTGGGATCCGTCAATGGTCTACGCCTGGCGGGAGCGGGGCGTCTTGACTTTGCACCAGCGAAGCTCCCGGGGTTCGTGGCCCGCGTCGAGGGAAATTACGCGCGAGGGAGCTCGTTGCGCACACCCAAATACGTTCTGGGAAACACGGCGTCTCAGCTCTGGAACGCGGGAGCGACGTTGCACTACCACCGAGGTCCGGTGCACCTCACGGCGACGTACAACCACTACGACTTGAGCGCCGGAATCTTCTACGGGATGACATCGAGCACCCCCACTTCTTTTCTCGCCGGGTTGGAGAGTGAGGTTCCGCTCGGCGCCGATGCATGGCGGTCATCGGCAGTGATTGGACGACCACGGCAACAGGTCACCCACGACAAGGTCATGATCCGAGGCGAGCTCTTCCTCGCACGGGCCGGAACACTGCGCGCCACCTACGCACTCCAACTCAACAATCGAGAGGAGTTTGAGCAGGTGCGTGCCTCCGTGGAGGGCCCCCAATATGACTTCGCGCTCGAGACCCACAGCTTCGACCTGAGTTTCGACCACAGCACCGCTCGAGTCGGCCCATCGGCCCTCAAGGGTGGCCTCGGGCTGGCCTTGAACACCCAGGACAATGTGTACCGGGGACTTCCGCTGATCCCCAATCATCGCGCGATTACCTTCGGTGCCTTCGCTTACGAGCGTCTTGCGTCTTCGAGATTCGCTCTCGAGGTAGGAGCACGATACGACCACCACGGTCGAAACACCTTTCTCTCCGATCGCGCCTTCCATCGACACGAAGCGCGGGGCGCTCTTTCCGAGCAGGAATGCGAAGAGCGAGAGTCCAACTGGCGCTGCGGCAGGGCGTTTGACACGGGCGCACTCTCCATCGGGGGGCTCGTGCACGTTGTCCCCGAGGTCATGGACCTCAAGCTCGACCTGTCTTCTGCTTCGCGATTTCCGAGCGGAGATGAGCTGTACATGAACGGCTCTGCACCCACGTTCCCCGTATACGCCCTCGGTGACCCTTCGCTCGGGGTGGAGACAACATGGAACCTCTCGCCGACGCTTGGACTTCGACTGTCCTGGTTCGAAGGAGAGATCTCGGGCTTTCTGTCCTACAGCGATGACTACATCGCCTTCGGGCCCGACCTGACAGAGAGCGGGAACCCTCGCTTCGACGTCACTATTCGAGGTGCCTTCCCTCGCTTCTCATATCGGGCCGTGGATGCGCTCTTTTACGGCATCGATGGTGGGTTCACCATCGGTCCAAACTGGCCCGTTTCGGTGCGTATGCATGGCTCCCTTGTCCGCGGCGAGGAGCTCGACACCGGCATTCCGCTCCCATGGGTTCCCGCCGATCGGCTCGGAGGCAGCGTCCGCTGGACTCCCCCCCACGTGGGTCCTTTGCACGCGGCGTTCATTGAGGTGAATGGGGCCTACGTCTTTGAGCAACGGCAGAGCGTGCCTTCCATCGACCTCGCGCCGGCTCCCCCTTCGTACTTCCTCCTCGGAGCTGGAGTCGGTGCTCGATTTCACGTCCGCGGCGACAACACCATTGAAATTGGAGTGGAGGGGAGCAACCTCCTCAACACCTCCTACCGCGAATACACATCACTTCGGCGCTACGTCGCTGACGAAATCGGAGTCGATATTCGACTTCGAATTCAATTCGAGTTTCACCAGCACCCCCGTGCAAGGAGTATCGATGCACCCTCGCTTGAGCCTGATTCTGATCACCACCCTGACGCTCCCCTTATTCATCATCGGTTGCCCCGGTGACCCTGGTGATGACGACCATGACCACGAGCACAACGAAGGAGAGTTCATCACGACCGTCGAGTTGAGCTTCTCCGGTCCGACTGACGTCGTCGCGACGTGGGTCGACCTCGAGGCGGACGGAGATCCCGTCATCGATGACATCACGCTGTCCCCCGGGAGCTACGACCTCGACGTCCGCTTCCTCAACGAGGCCGAGGAGCCCGTCGAAGACATCTCCGTGGAGGTCGCTGCGGAAGAAACCGAGCACCAGGTCTTCTTCCTCGGCCCTGGAGTCGAGGGGCCCGCCAGCAACTCTGTTGGAGAGGCGGTGTTGGTCCACGCCTACGACGACTCCGATGTGAATCTCGCCCCGGTTGGGCTCGCCAATACGATCGAGGCCTCCGCCGGAACCACGGATCTCCAGGTCGTCTTGCGGCATCTCCCAGAGCAAGATGGAACCGCGCTCAAGACAAGCAACCTCGCCGAAGACGTAGCGAGTGGGGGCATCGGTTCACTTCCTGGTGACAGCGACGTCGACGTCACCTTTTCGGTGACTGTCCAGTAGGGCTTGAAGAGCGGGTACGCGCTCTGCCGCGCCTAGGCTGTGTTGGTGTGTGGGTTTGACCCTGCACACCAACACAGTCGCGCCTGTCACGCAGAGCCGCTGATGTCCTGCACCGCCCTGCTCCTCCTCGCTCGTACTTTCGGCCCCGGGCCTGTCTTCGCCGACGAGGGCTAACGACCCCGGGCCTGTCTTCGCCCACGAGGGCTAACGGCAGTGAAACGTCACGACGGTCACGACGTCCGGCTCGACTGGAGCATCTGGCATCTCCCCTCCCCCAGGGAAGGCCGTGCACTCGGTCCCCCCGGGCGGGCTCACGGTGACCGAGACATCCCCTGGTTGCACGTTCGGAAACGCGACCATCCCCATGCCGTTCGACGGAACCGTGTCCCCGTAGGCTGCGCCGTTGCTGCTTAGAACCCATGGGGCGTCATGGTTCAGGCTGATGGTGGCCGACGCCCCAACCACGGGCTGAAGATCGTCGTAGTCAATCCCCACGACGACGACCCCAGTGCCTGATTCGTGGGTCGCGCCAAGCATGGCGAGAACGCTGTCAAACAAAGCCTCCGTCGAGAGGAAGGTGATGTATTCAAAGTCATCATCGGCAGTGGGGCCAAACAGGAGGTGGTCGAGCGCCCCGTCCCTGGTGAGCCGCAGCGAAAAGCTGCCGTTCGCCTCGACAGGCACGGTGGCGGCGCCATCCGAGTCCGTCGTCGCGGTCTCTCCGACGGAGGTTTCCACGTCGACACCCTCCATCCCCGCCCCCGCCATTGCGTCGAGGACCCGAAGGTTCGCATGAACGGTGGGGACCTCATCCCCCGGAGGAGGCACGTCTGTCCCGCTGGAGGGACAGGCCGTAACGAACAGGGTGGCGAGGAGTACGAGGCGCTTCATGATGGGACTCCGAAGGTGACTGTGCGCAAAATACAGCGTTCTTAAGCCTCTGAGTTCATGTGCGAAGGGACGCCTACTGTGAGTGCTAGCTTCCGAAGGTGGACCATCGTGCCCCGCACCTCCACACACCGAGCGTCGGTGGGGAACGTAAAGCCCCTAGATACCGGAGTTCTCAGGCTCCGTGTCTCTCAACCCCCTCCAGATCACGTCCAGGCTTGACGCCAATCCGTGGTCGTCTTCGACGGTCTCTATGGTCACGTGGGTTCGCGTCGACGCATACGAGAGAGACCCCGCACACGGCACCGCCGCGTCGAGACGTCCGTGGATGATGTGTGTCGGGCAAGAGACCTCTGGCCAGCCTGGGTGTTGGCGTGCATCAGTGACGAAGCCCCAATGGACGTCACGCGCTACCCCTTGCGGGCTCACAAACGTGTGGTTCCCTTCCCTCTCCCACTCCTCCAGCGCCTCGGAGCCAATAAGGCGCGACCACCGAGCACCCAGATCAAACCCCGGACAGAGGAGGAGAAGACGAGCGACCCGAACGGGGTGTCGCGCTGCCCAAAGAGCTGCCAGGTAGCCCCCCATACTTGAACCAACGAAGCACCACTTCCGGCCGTCGACTGCGACCGTGGCGTCGAGCGTGTCCAGTGCTTCGAGGGCGGCAGTGATCGTCAGTTTCTCGAACGAGGGTTGCTGTAGGTCGGGAAGATGCAGGATTCGGCCATCAGCAGCCATCCGCGCATGAAGAGAGGTGCCTTTGTACGAGTCGGGGCCGGCGCCGAAGCCGTGCAGGTAGGCGTAGTGAACATCAGCCATGACTCGACCGTACCTCAGGCGACATTCGACCCACACCGCTCGGAGCTTGCCGGAGTGCCCGATGGCGGGTAGGTATTCAGTCAAGCGAATGAGCCGAACAGAGGAGAACGGATGGACTGTCCGTCTCCAACCTCGTCGTTCGCGAACTCGTCGAGGGCCTTCAATGAAATCGTTCCGTCTCTTCCTTCTTTGCTTCGCGGTTCTCGCATTGCCCGCATGTCTCGCGTCGAACGACGACGACGCAACAGCGAACGACGACGACGCAACAGCGAACGACGACGACGCAACAGCGAACGACGACGACTCGGGGGACGACGACGACGACGCAACAGCGAACGACGACGACTCGGGGGACGACGACGACGACGCAACAGCGAA
>Ga0315320_10004177_pt1 | contig 11833 bp, 13 predicted proteins | sample M140m21515metaG_FD_203458 | JGI IMG/M metagenome (GOLD analysis project Ga0315320, IMG submission 203458) | Ammonia-oxidizing marine archaeal communities from Monterey Bay, California, United States - M1 40m 21515 | ecosystem: Environmental > Aquatic > Marine > Coastal | place: USA: California...
TTTTAGGAAGTGCCGCTATAAAAGATAAAAACTTTTTAAAAGAAGCTTGTGAAAAATTTCCAAGTAAAATTGCTTTAGGTCTAGATGCTAAGGATGGGTACCTATCTGTCTCAGGTTGGAAAGAAAATTCAAATCAATTGACTTTAGATTACTTAGAAGAAGTGAATGAATATGGAGCAAGTAGATTGATTTACACTGATATCAATAGAGATGGGATGAAGCAAAGTCCTAATTTTGAAGAAACAGCAAAAGTTGCCAACATATCGAATTGCCCTGTAATTATTTCAGGTGGAGTTTCATCTATTGATGACATTAAAAAAGCTAAGGAATTAAATAATAGTAATATCGAGGGTATAATAGTTGGAAAAGCTATTTATGATGGTGATATTAAATTAGAGGAATTAGTCAGGGAATTAGATGCTTAAAAACAGAATAATACCTTGTTTAGATGTTAAAAATGGACGAGTTGTAAAAGGTATTAATTTTGTTGATTTAAAAGATGCTGGAGATCCAGTTGAACAAGCCAAAATTTATTCTGATGGTGGTGCAGATGAAATTTGTTTCTTAGACATTACTGCCTCAAATGAAAATAGAGAGACTATTTATGATGTAGTTGAGAAAACTTCTAAGAAGTGTTTTGTGCCTTTAACTGTTGGAGGAGGTGTGAGAAGTGTTGAAGATATAAATAAATTACTAAATTGTGGTGCAGACAAGGTATCAATCAATACTGCTGCAGTCCAAAATCCAGAAGTAGTAGTAGAAAGTTCTAAAAAATTTGGCTCACAATGTATCGTTGTTGCAATAGATGCAAAAAAAAATGGAGATAATTGGGAAATTTTTACTCATGGCGGTAGGAACAATACTGGAATAGATGCAATAGAATTTGCTAAAAAAATGGAAGACACTGGAGCAGGTGAGTTGTTAGTAACTTCAATGGATAGAGACGGTACCCAAGTTGGTTACGATATTGAATTAATGTCAAAGATATCTTCCAAGATAAACATTCCTGTTATTGCTTCAGGTGGGGTTGGTAATCTAGATCATTTAGTTGACGGAATTAAATTAGGAAATGCCAGTGCTGTTTTAGCTGCATCCATATTTCATTATGGAAAACATTCAGTAAAAGAAGCTAAGGAATATCTGGATTCAAAAGGAATACCTGTTAGAATTTAAAATGCTTAGTACATTAGAAAATTTAATAAAACTTGCACGAGAAAGAAAAGCAGTACCTCTAGAAGGATCTTACACAAATAAGTTACTTACAGATAAAGCTCTTAGTAAAGCAAAGGTTTTAGAGGAAGTTGATGAATTGATAGAAGCCGTCGAAGAGGATACAAATAAAATACACGAAGCTGCAGATGTTTTTTATCATTTATTGATGTACTTAGAAGCTAATGACGTGAAAATCGAAGAAGTGATGCTAGAATTAGAAAAAAGAAAAAAATGAGTTATGATGATAGTAATATCTTTGCAAAAATTTTAAGAGGTGAGATACCTTGTAACAAAATTTATGAAGATGACTTTGTTTTATCTTTTCATGATATTAATCCTCAAAAAAAAATTCATGCTTTAGTGATTCCAAAAGGAAAATATGTTGATCTGGATGATTTTAGCTTAAATGCCTCTCCAGAAGAGATGGTTGGATTGTTTAAGGGTATAAATATAGTAGCCAAAAAGCTTGGTATTTCAACAGAAGTAGGTAAAGGCTATAGAGCACTTGCCAATACAAGCAATGATGGTGGTCAAGAGGTTCCACATTTACACTTTCATTTATTTGGAGGTGAAAAAGTTGGAAAAATGGTTGAGTGACACAAGAGGTTCAAAGAAATTATTTAGAAATAAATTCGATTCAAGATCTAAAGGAGGTTGCGGAACCTGTCGAGGATTATTCTTTAGCTCTACTAGAACCAATAAATTTCCAGCTAAATAAATTTTTTTATAAAAATATTGGAAAAAAACATAAATGGATTGATCGATTAGTTTGGACAGAAACTCAATGGGTTAAATATGTTTCTAATAAAAATGTTAAAACATACATTTTTAAAAAAAATGAAGAGCTTGTAGGCTTTTTTGAATTGCTAGAACATACTGAAAAAAAAGAAATAGAAATAGCCTATTTTGGTTTGTTAGAAGAATATCAAAATAAAAAATTAGGTTCTTATTTGCTTTCAAAAGCTATTAAAAAATCATTTGAAAATAAAATAAATAGAGTCTGGCTGCATACCTGTTCATTAGATCATAAAAATGCATTAAAAAACTATATTGCAAGAGGTATGAAGATTTTTAAAACAGAGACAGTGATAATTTAGTTTCGTAAAGGTAGTTTAAAAATATTTTTGTTAATGGTTTCATTTTTTTTAACTGATGAGAGAAAAGTCATATTAAAATTTTGATAAATATCCTTAGTTTGCCACCCAATTAGATCAAATGTTTGATTGTCAAAAAAAATATTAATTTCATTATCATTTTCTTTAATTTTAAAATTTATAAATGACTCGTCTATAATTCTTTCTTCAAGATTATAAATTTTATTTATCAAAAAATTTTTGTCTAAAATAAAATTTAAAAGAGTTTTTTCTAAAGGATAACGATAATAACTTGCTTTTGTTTTAATGACTAAAGATTTACCATTTGAAACTAAAATTTTATTCTTATTTCCTAAATATTCACAAAAAATTTTCTTAGGATATTCTAAAACACAATTTCCTTTCTCTATTTTTTCATTTATATTTTGTTCAAAATCAAAATTAATATTTTTCGTATTTTTTAGATTATTGATAATATTTTCTTTATTATTTGCTTGAGAATTATTTGCTAAGAAAAAAAATATTATTATAGATAAGTATTTTATCATTAAAGAACGTCTCTTTTGCCAACATGGTTTGCCTTACTCACAATTCCATCTGCTTCCATCATATCAATAATTCTAGCAGCTCTGTTATATCCAATTTGAAGTTTTCTTTGAAGAAAAGAGGTTGATGCTTTGCCCTCAGATCTAATTATTTCTAAAGCTGATTGATAAAGTTCATCTTTATCACCTTGATTTTCATTACCATTAACTTCTTTGTCATCAGTAAAGTTTAATATTTCATCTATATAATCTGGTTCTGCTTGAATTCTTAATGAGTTATTAATTTTTTCAATTTCATTATCAGACACAAATGGTGCATGTATTCTTACTATCTTATTGGCAGAGGACATATAAAGCATATCTCCTTTTCCAAGCAATTGTTCAGCACCTTGTTCCCCAAGTATTGTTCTACTATCTATTTTTGATGTAACTTGAAATGAAATTCTTGTTGGAAAATTTGCTTTAATAGTTCCTGTTATCACATCAACACTTGGTCTTTGTGTAGCCATTATTATATGAATACCTGCAGCTCTAGCCATCTGAGATAGTTTTTGAATATAATTTTCAATTTCTTTACCAGCTACCAACATTAGATCAGACATTTCATCAACAACTACAACTATATATGGCATTGGAAGCTGGTGTTTTCCATTATATCCATCGATATTTCTAACTCCATCCTTCGTCATTAATCGATATCTATTTTCCATTTCTTTTACTACCCATCCAAGAACAGAGGCAGCTTTTTTTGCTTCAGTAATTACAGGGCAAAGTAAATGAGGAATTCCTTCATATGTCGATAATTCAAGCATTTTAGGATCAATCAAAATAAATTTACATCTATCAGGTGTGTGTCGATAAAGAAGTGACAATATAATAGTGTTGATACATACTGATTTTCCAGATCCAGTAGTTCCAGCTATTAGTAGATGAGGCATAGAGGCTAAATCCCCAATTATCGGCTTACCTGAAATATTTTTACCAAGTGCAATAGGTAGTTTTACATCTCTTTTTTTAAAATCAGAGTTATTTAAAATTTCACTTAAATAAACGTTTTCTCTTGAGTTGTTAGGTAGCTCTATACCTATAGTATTACTTCCAGGTATTGTGGCAATTCTAGCAGACTCAGAACTTGTATTTCTTGCTATATCATCGGATAAATTAACGATTTTAGATATTTTAACACCAGCAGCTGGTTCAAATTCATTAAGCGTAACTACAGGTCCGTGACTAACTTTTTTAATATTTCCACTAATACCAAAATCCATTAAGATTTTTTCTAAAAATGAAGGGTCATGTTCCTCATTTTTTTCGAAATTTCTTCTTTCTTTTTTAGTCGGAATTTTTAGTAGATCTAAATTTGGTAATTTAAATTTAACTTGATTTTGATTTTGATTTTGATTTTTTATAAAAGGTAAATCTTCTTGAATTAGATTTTTAATTTCTTCTTGTGGTATATATTCATTAATTATTTCGTTTTTATTAGTATAATTTTTATCCTTTTTTTTAATTAAAAAAGTTAAATTTTTTTTAATTAATTCTATAAATCTTCTAACATTAAAATTAATACTAATTAGAAACAGTATTAAAGTAAGAAAAATTAAAAAATAAAAAAATATATGTTCATTTATTTTTAATAAAGAATTAAGAAATGTATGATTTAAGTAATTTCCAATAAATCCACCGTTACCATTAATATAAAGTGAAAAAGTGCTTGAATAATAGTATGTTAAAAAAAATGTGCCAAAGATAGAGTATAGCGTTGTATAAAAAATGTTTTCTATGATCAAAAAAAAATCTTTTGTCTTAAATGTATTGATACCAGTAAATATAAGGGTAATTGAAATCAAATAAGCAATCCAACCAACAGATTGAAAAAATAAATCAGATATAAAGCTACCCTGAAATCCTAACAAATTTTTTATTTTAACATTATCAGGAAAAATAAAATTTGGATCCTCCGGTGAGTAAGAAATTAACGCCACCAATAACACTAGTCCTGTTATAAAAGTTATTACTCCAAAAAATTCAGCTAATCTTTTTATAGCAAAATTAAGTAATAAATTAGCTGTTTTTTTAATATTCATATAAATGAATCATTTTTATCACTTTGTATCATCTAATTTTTATTGTTAAAATTAAAAATAATATGACAGTTTGTATAATCGGTAACAGTTTATCAGCTCTGACTCTGGCTAAAGCTATAGTTAAACAAAATATATATGTTGATGTTCTGTATAGTAAAAAAAATTCATATATTAATAAAACTAGAACAATTGGTATTTCAAAAAGTAATACAGATTATTTAAATAAACATGTGATAAATGTAAATAAATTACTTTGGAAAATAAAAAAAATAGAAATTTTTTCTGATAATTTAAATAAAGAAAAGATAGCAGATTTTGTAAATGATGATGAGCAAGTCTTTTCTATGATTAAAAATCATCAGCTTTATCAATTATTAGATGAAAATTTATCTAAAAATAAATATTTTGATTTAAAATTATTTAGTAATAAAAATTCATCTTTAATTAGCAACTATGATCTCGTTATTAATTGTGAGTACTCAAATTTTATTTCAAAAAAATATTTTAGTAAAAAAATAATAAAAGATTATGATAGTAAAGCTTTTACTACCATTATTACCCATGAAAAAATTTTAAATGATGTTGCAGTACAAATTTTTAGTGACAAAGGGCCTTTAGCTTTTTTACCTATTTCTAATACTCAAACTTCAGTCGTTTATTCTGTTTACAATTCTTTAAATGAAAAAAAAGAAAATATAAAAAAAATAATTCGAAATAAAAATTTAAAATACAAAATTAAAAAAATTGACGAAATTAGTAGCTTTGATTTAAAAGCATTTAATTTGAGGAGCTATCACTTCAAAAATATATTGGCATTTGGTGATTTATTACATAAAATTCATCCATTTGCAGGACAAGGCTTTAATATGAGTATTAGAGATACCAAATATCTTGTAAATATAATTAAAGAAAAAATTGATTTGGGCTTACCATTAGATGAGTCTGTAAGTATTGAATTTGAAAATAGTCTGAGACATAAAAACTTTATTTTTTTAAGTGGGTTAGATTTAATTTACGAATTTTTTAATATCGAAAGAAATTTTAAAAATAATTATTTAGGTAAATCAGTACAACTGATTAGTAAATATCCTGAAATAAATAAAATATTTAAACAAATCGCAGATAAGGGAGTTTTAATTTAGTTTTATTGTAAAGTTGTGTTATTGAAAATATCATAGGTATATGTACTCAATATTTTGGCTATTTTATTCTTTCTTATCTTGAGGTTTTCAGCTTCTAGTAATACCTGCTTTTCTTCTAAGGAAAACGGAGAAGCCATTGCTAAAGCATTTATTATCTCGTCTAAACTTTGTTTTTCAAGATCTTTCCAATTAATAATATAACCTTTTTTTTCGAACAATAATTTTAAATCTCTAAAAATCAACTCAAGATCAGAAAACTTAATATCATTATCTATTTCATCAAGATCGTGACTATATTTTTTAAAATCAACTAAAAATTCCCTATATTTTTTTAAAGATTTTATTTCCTTGATAATTTCAAATCTAACTAAACCTTTTAATTCAATCATATACCTTCCATCGTCAGTTTCTTTAAATGTTGTTATTTTGCCAAGACAACCAATTTTATGTAAGGTGGGAGGTAGATGACTATCGCTTGATTTCTTAGGCTGAATTATGCCTATTAACTTGTCTGTTTTCATGCTTTCATTAATCATATCAATATATCTAGGTTCAAAAATATTTAAAGGCACAGTAGTTTTTGGAAAAATAATAAAATTGCTTAATGGAAAGACTGGGACGATATCAGGTAAATTTTTCATTTTGTTAAATAATAATAACTATTCTAATATATAAATAATTTTAAAAAAACTAATGATTTTTTAAATACCATCATACCCTAAAACAGAAATACTCGGATAAGATCCATATTATCATCATATTTTTATTCAAATAAAGGAATATTTGATCAAAAACTATTAAGTAAAATTGGACAATTTCCTCAGGAAAAATATTTTATTGGAAAAAAATTTTTGACAACTATCATCAAAAAAAATTACGGCAACGTTTGAGGTTAATCTTATGGAGTTGTGTTACATATAATTATCAAATACTTCTTATTCCTTGCAATTTAAAAATACGCTTACTATAATGATTTTTTAATAAGCGGGCATAGCTCAGTGGTAGAGCGTCTCGTTGCCAACGAGAAGGTCGAGGGTTCGACCCCCTTTGCCCGCTCCACGATATTATATGAGTGACCTTTTAAATAAAAAATGTGTTCCTTGTGAAGGGGGGATTTTACCTTTCGATATATCTGAAATTCATAAGTATCAAAAAAAGGTTGATGGTTGGAATATTTCTCAAGATGAAACAAAAATTTTTTACTTAAATAAAAAATTTAAATTTAAAAACTTTTTAGATAGTCAAAACTTTATTAATAAAGTTGGAGAAATTTCAGAAAGTGAAAATCATCACCCAGATATATTATTTGGCTGGGGATATGCGGAAATAAAAATCACAACACATGCCATTGAAGGTTTATCAGAAAATGATTTTATTTTAGCAGCTAAAATTGATCAATTAATCAATGCCTAAAATGTCTAGTTTTTGAAAATAATAAAATTGTATCCGTTGCGTTTGCAAAATTAATTATTTCCTTGTCTCTAATAGATCCTGATGGTTGTACAACTGCAGAAACACCAGACTGAACTAATTTTTGAATTCCATCAACAAACGGGAAAAATGCATCTGATGCAGCAACCACCTCATCATTATCCTTTATGGGCATAAATTTTTTCATTTTATCTATAGCAATTTGGCAGCTATCTAAACGACTTGGTTGACCAGACCCTATTCCAGTTGTTGTCTCATTTGATGCTAGTACTATTGCATTAGATTTTACATATCGACAAATATTAAATGCAAAAATCAAATTTTTCATTTGTTTGGAACTTGGTTTCTTTTTTGAAACAATTTTGAAATCCTTATTATTAAACTTCTTTAAATCCTCTGTTTGTACAAATATTTCTTCATTTGAAGATATAAATTTCAAAATCTCTTTAAATGAATAATCTGAAGCATCAATTAATCTTAGATTTTTTTTTTTTTTTAATAACTTTAGCGCTTCTTTATCAAAGCCATTTGCAATAATAACCTCAAAAAATAATTTATTTATTTCAATCGCTAGATTTCTATTAATTTTAAAATTACACGAAACTATTCCTCCAAAAGCGCTGATTGGATCACATGATAGTGCTAATTTATAGCTCATTAAATGATTTTTGTTCACTGAAACCCCACATGGATTAGCATGTTTAATTATTACTGTTCCTATATTTTTAGGTAGAGATTTTGAAATAGTTAAGGCTGAAAAAATATCATTATAATTGTTATAACTTAGTTGTTTTCCATGAATTTGATTTATTTTCATAGAACTATTTTTTGAATAAATAGCACTTTGCTGGTGTGGATTTTCTCCATATCTTGGAGTTTCAATAAGATTTGTATGAAAAACTTTTTTTTTAGGAAAAATTATATTATTTCTTTTATTAAAATAATCAGAGATAACAGAGTCATAATAAGCAGTTTCAGTAAATGCAATTCTAGATAATTTTTCTCTAAATTGTAGTGATGTTGAGCCTTTGTTTTTTTTTAATTCAAGAATAAGTTCTTCGTATTGATCAGATGAAGTAATAACAGTTACATCATGATAATTTTTTGCTGCTGATCTAACCATTGTCGGTCCACCCACATCAATATTTTCAATTATTTTGTGGTGATTTTTTGTATTTTTTATTGTCTCCTCAAAAGGGTAAAAGTTTACAATAACTAAATCTATATTTTCAAAATTATTTTTCTTTAAATCTTTCAAATGAATCTTATTATTTCTTTTATTTAAAATTCCAGCATGGATTTTTGGATGAAGAGTTTTTACTCTACCCTCTAAAATTTCAGATGATTTTGTAAATTCTGAAACTTCTATACATTTAAATTTTAATTTTCTAATTTCTTTATAGGTGCCACCTGAACTAATAATTTTTATATCGTTTCTTTTTAAATTAGTTAAGAGTGGTCTTAGATTTTTTTTATTAGATACAGAAATCAGAGCTGTCTTGATTTTTTTCATTATAATTTAGTAATTTCCCACTTTATAGTTTGATTATCTTCTTTACTTAATCCAGGTATACATATGTTTTGATTCTCTTTATACGAATTTTTAATACCCAAATATAATCCATTATCAATATTTATATCATAATTTTCACAACTAAATTTCCAACCTTCCCCCTCTAATTCTATTAAAATTGATTTATTGTCTTGTGTCTTCATTACTTTTGAACTTGGCTCTAGATGAAATCTAATATCAAATTTCATATCTTTAGAATTATTCTTCCTTAGCAACTTATCAGTACCAATAAATTTCATTTGTTCTGGATAAAATTCTATTTCTCTTTCATGTATAGTTTTAAATTTTTTTAGATAACCATCATGTGATCCAGATATTTTCCAATAATTATCTTCAAATATTGTATTCCTTTTAATTATATGCACACCTTTTTCAACAATCAGATTAGATTGATCTAATTTTTTATAATCACAAGAAGAATGATCCTCAATAGATAAAGTACTTTGAAGAGATGTACTTTTTGAAAATTTATTCAATTTATTTTGTTTGTCTGGAAAGTAACCAGAATTAGTGATTAGTTTTTTACCATTTGAAATAATTTCAAACGAAAGAGCTCCAGATTGATAAGATTTTGAAAAATTATTATTAGGACTGTCACCAATATCCATTGTTAATATAATTTTTTTATTTTTAAGAATAGCATAACCTGCTAACTCTTTATTTTCATTTTTAAACACATATCCGAGCCTCTTTAAATATTGATCAAACTCACTGTTATTTGAAATATAGTTACCATTAAACAGAATATCTTGATTAATATTTTGCCAAATAAAAGCATAACTTTGACCAAGATAATATATTGTTTCATCAATATATTCAGGGATATTATTTTGAGATTCTTTAAACCACTCCCTAATTATAATAAAATATTTTAAGTAGAAGACTAATTGTTTTATATTTCTAGATTTCGGAAAACCTTGATTATTAATTGATGACTTTATTATCTTTTTTAAAAGATTTAAGCCATTATTAAGATACCCATGATAATCCCTATATGCTAACCCTGTTAAAATAATTGCAGCACATCCAATAATTTTATTTTCAACTTCTGATAAATTTTTAACTTCATTTAAGAGATGATTTGTTTGTTTTTGAACACTTTGGTTAAATTTTTTTTTAAAATTTTCATCACATTCTTCATAACTTAGTTGATGATTGGATAACCAAGAAATTATTCTTTTAGAGGTGATGTCAAATTCCCAGCTTTTTTTATTATAGTGATCGTTTTTAATGATCCAATTATTGATAACCGATTGAGTTGTTTTTTTTGACGACTTTAAATCTAAGCTAAAAAACCAAAAAAAATTATTTAATTTTTCAAATTCTTTATACTTAAGATTATCTTGCCAGATATCTTCTAGGGCAAAGTCTTCAATTTTATATTTTTTTTTTTGATATTTTACTATTGAAGATAATAAATAGGGACTTGGCTTGAAATCAAAAGTAATATTTGTAGTTTTTGATATTTTCCTGTCATAAAAATTCGAGTTTTGATAAAATTGTTTTAAATTATACCTTAAATTAAAATAAACTTGGCTTAAATTAACTATAAATTTTTTGATGATCATTAACTTATTTTAATTTTAATAAATTAATATTTTTTTTTATATCTCCGTTATTACTTTTAAATACAGTTGTACCTGAAACAAGAATGTTGGCACCAGCCTCAATTGCTGATTGACAATTATCAAAATTAATCCCCCCATCAATTTCAATATCAAAGTTTATGTTTTTTTTAGATTTTATATCTTTAAGTTTTTTAACTTTATCTAGAACCTCGGGCATAAATTTTTGACCACCAAATCCTGGATTTACGCTCATAATTAAAACTAAATCAATTTTCTCAAGATGGTTGATAATTAATTCAATTTCAGACTCTGGATTGAGTGAAACACCAACTTTTTTATTTAAACTTTTAATCTTTAAAATAGACTCTTCTAAATTATCTGTTGCTTCCGGATGTATTGTAATAATATCAGCACCAGCGTCTGAATATGCTTCAATATATTTATGAACAGGAGATATCATTAAGTGAACATCAAATTTAATTGAACACTGTTTTTTTAGAGCTTTAATTACTGGTGGTCCGATAGTTAGATTGGGCACAAAATGACCATCCATTACATCTACATGAATCATATCTGCACCACCTTCTTCAAGTCTTTTAATTTCATTGCCTAATTGACTGAAATCAGCAGATAATATTGATGGTGAAATTTGTATTTTTTTCATTGATAACCAGATCTACTAGTATCAATTTTTAAAATTTAATTGAATTAAATAATTGATAAATTTGTCTCGAAATTTCGCTTTCTAGCGGAAAGGACAACATGCCCATTACAGAATATCCTAAGATCCAAGGCATTAAATAAAATCTAATCATATAAAAAAACCAAGCAACATATAGCGGAACTAGAGGTGCTATTATGAAAGAAGGGGTTATAGGCTTAAAAATTTTAATCAATGGATTAGTATATTTAACAAATATCTTCATAAAAAAAAATTCAGAGTCTTCTTTTTGAAAAATATTCATTGCAACTCTTCCTATTAATGTCCACATGATTACACCAAATAGATAATCAATAAAATAAACTATAGGATGAAAGTTTGCTGACATTAATAAATTTATATTGGAAAAAAGATTAAATTAAAAGGGGCGAAATTAATCGCCCCTAAATTAAGATTTGATAGTTCTATTTACCAGTGACAGTTCTGCCAGTAGGAATTCGAACTTCATCAACCATTTTTT
>Ga0315320_10004181_pt1 | contig 11831 bp, 9 predicted proteins | sample M140m21515metaG_FD_203458 | JGI IMG/M metagenome (GOLD analysis project Ga0315320, IMG submission 203458) | Ammonia-oxidizing marine archaeal communities from Monterey Bay, California, United States - M1 40m 21515 | ecosystem: Environmental > Aquatic > Marine > Coastal | place: USA: California...
TTGTAAGGGGGATCCATGACCGCTGACAGTGTCGATACGATGACAAAAGCCGATCTGATCGATGTGGTTCATCGGCGTACTGGTTTGAGCAAGCGCGAGGCGACTCGCTCTGTTGAGACGTTCATCGATCTGATTCGTGATGCGCTGATTGGCGGTCATCACGTGAAACTTGCCAACTTTGGAACCTTCAAGCTGCGCGACAAAGCGCCTCGGGTGGGACGAAATCCTCGCTCGAGCGGCTCAGAGGTCGTGATCTCTGCTCGACGCGTCGTCACGTTCAGACCCAGCCCGAACCTTCGAGTGGCGATGAACTAACCTATGACCCATGATCACCGACTCCCAGGCAATCAGCAGTTCTATCGCATTGGCGAAGTCGCAACGCTGACGGAGACCCCGAGTTCAAAACTCAGGTTCTGGGAAACGAAGTTCAGTCAACTACGACCTGTTCGTGGTGGACGAGGCCAAAGGCGTTACAGCCGAGATGATGTGGTGCTGATCTTTCAGATCAAAGAGATGGCATCGCAGGGCTTTGGTCTGGATGCGATCCATCGCCGGCTGCACACCGATCCTATGAGTGGCAACACGAGAACCATCAATGTCGATCGTTTGAATGTGCTACGTAATCGCCTGGTGGCGCTCGAAGAGCGGCTGGGTAGTTTCTTGAAAAACGGTCGATAGCTCGACCGCGCCCTGAGGGCTAATACCATGAGCTCAGTTGTAATTGTCGGCGCCCAGTGGGGCGACGAAGGCAAAGGTAAGGTCGTCGACCGCTATGCTGCGAGATCGCAGAATGTGGTGCGATTTCAGGGCGGTAATAACGCCGGTCATACGCTGGTTGTAGGTGGTGAAACGACTGTTTTACATCTGATGCCGAGCGGGGTCTTGAACCCCGGTGTCCGATCAGTGATCGGAAACGGCGTGGTGATCGACCTTGAGGTTTTGGTCCGAGAGGTTCGCAATTGCATGGACCGCGGACTGATTGACCCCGCCAACGGCACCAACAGCCTTGCGGTGAGTGACCGAGCCCACCTTATCCTACCTTATCTTTCGCGCCTGGACCGGGCTCGTGAGTCGGTAGCTGGGGCAGGGAAGATCGGAACCACCGGACGTGGCATCGGTCCAACCTATGAAGACAAGGTCGGGCGTCGCGGCCTGCGAGTGTGCGACCTGCTGGACCCCGACCGTTTTAGGAAGCTCGCTCGGAGTCGTTTCGAGGCAGTCGATCGATTGCTGAAAGACTTGGGCGGTGAGCCCTACAGTGACGCGGAGATCGATGAGATGATCGATCACCAGCTGGCACTGGCAGACGTTATTCTACCCTTTATTTGTGACACGTCGAAGCTCCTCTTTGAGGCGCGCAGCGCAGGCGAGAATATTCTCTTCGAGGGCGCTCAAGGGACCTTACTCGACGTGGATCTCGGCACCTATCCTTACGTGACGTCGTCGAACTGTATCGCTGGTGCTGTGTGCACTGGCGCCGGGGTTGGGCCGACTCAAATCGATGGCGTGGTCGGCATTTGTAAAGCGTACACGACGCGTGTCGGTGAGGGGCCGTTTCCGACTGAACTCCATGACGCATTGGGCGAAGAACTTCGCGCCAACGGTGGTGAGTTCGGCGCAACGACTGGTCGGCCGCGGCGCTGCGGTTGGCTGGATCTGGTCGCTGTTCGAGCAGCGGTTCGAGCCAACGGTCTTACGGGGTTGGCGTTGACCAAGCTGGACGTCTTGGATGGGCTCAAAGAGCTCAAGCTGTGCACCTCATACACGCACCATGGCGAAACGCTCGATGCGCCTCCGGCTCGCAGTGATGCGATGGCCGACCTTGAGCCGGTCTATGAGGCGATTGATGGCTGGGGTGATGAGACGGTGCGTGGTCATCAGTCCTTTGAGCAAATGCCTTTGGCTGCCCAAAACTACGTGCGTCGAATTGAGTCCTTTATCGGGGTTCCCGTGTGTCTGTTAAGTGTGGGACCTGATCGCGAAGAGACCATGGAAATTTCCGATCCCTTTCACGGCGGGGGACGATGAGCGGCGGTTTACGTTGTCGTTCATGTGGACGGGCATTTCAGCCGCGATTCGCATATCAAACAGCGACCGGTCCTGACGGGGAAGAGGGACCTTGGTGCAATCCAAACTGTGTTCCTGAGGTCCAGGGACAAGTGGTCTGTACGGTCTGCGCAGCGAAGTTTGAACCTGAGTTCGTTTGGCAGATTGAGGGGCAGGAGGCATTTTGCTCGAAACCGTGTGCCGGAATGGATGATCGAGCTGGCTTGTGCCTGGCGGTGGTTAATCAAAAGGGTGGCACCGGTAAAACAACGACAGCAATTCATGTCGCCGTAGGACTCGCTCAAGCTGGCGAACGTGTTTTACTGATCGATGCCGATGCGCAGGGTAATGTGGGCACGAGCTTAGATGCGTCGAGTCCGGGCAACTTGTTTCATTTGATGCTCGAGGGACGAGCCCTAAATGATCTGACCTCACCGGTCCGAGAGAACCTAGATTTACTCGCCGCCGATGCTGGATTGGCTGCGATCGACCTGCGGTTGCCGACGATGAAGGGCCGCTCCCGTATTCTGAGACAAGCGCTGACTGAGTCGCGTAAAAACTATGACCGAATCGTCATCGACTGCGGCCCCTCTTTGAGTCTTTTGAATCAAAATGCCTTGTGCGCAGCCGATGGTATTTTGGTCCCGGTTTCATGTGATTATCTGAGCTTGGTGGGTGTTCGGCAGGTGGTTCGGACGATGCGCAATGTCGGTAAGCTCTTAGATCATGAGCTCGAGCTCGTCGGTCTGGTTCCAACGATGTACGATGGTCGGCGACGTATTGATCGTCAGGTCCATCAGGCGCTTGTTGAGCGATTTGATGAACGCGTCGCCCCGGCGATTCGCCAGACGACGCGGATTACGGAGGCGCCATCGCGTGCGCGGACGGTCTTTGAAGATGCACCCAACTCAAAGGGCGCCGAGGATTATCGAGCGTTGGTGAAGTGGGTGATCAAACGCAATTGGAGAGCAGGCGATGGCGGATGATCCTAAACTCAGTCGAAACCCCTTAGCCTTACCGGAAGACCTTCTCTACGGCGAGCGCAGTGCGGAGCGAGTTGAGCCGGCGAAGAAAAAGGCGTCACGAGATGTCGTGCTCGCAACTTTTAGTCTGTACCCGGAGGATATTAAGCATCTCAATGAGATGGTCGCGAAGCTCAAGAAGAGCGGACAGCGCGGCGCCAATAAAAGTCGTATTATGCGCCAAGCCTTGGCGGCGTTTCGCCCCAAGGACTACAAGCCGCCGCGCTGAGTTAGCGCCAGGCTGCTGGAACCAGCGCAGCGGGAATCGCTGCCGTGGCGCAGAAGATGCCGCCCGCTAGGATCTGGTCACGAGAGGCGAGCTCAGGGCGAGGGTCACTGATCAAGGGATGCGTCGCTCGTAAGTTTTTAGTGAAACGCGCAGGTAAGATCGCGATTTTGCAGCCGAGCTCTCCGGCGAGGACGCTCGCCTCGGCAGGACTGGCTGGCGGTGAGCCGACATTACCCACACAATCTCCAGCCTCGAGCAGCGCAGCTTCGGTTGAGAACGAGCCCGCTTTGTGGACGACGCGGACGCGACCATCAACAACCAAACCTAGAAAGGGTTCGGTCGCACCTTGCCCAATGATCTCCTCGCCAGGGTCTGCATTGCGAAGACGAAAACGACCCAGCAGCTTCGCTTTTTGATCGTGCCTTAGATCGCGATAGCCCGGCAGAGTACTCAGCAGATTGAGCAAGAGCCGGTCCCTACAAAACCGCGCCAAGACCTTTGAAAATCGTTCGTCTTGAGCGCATTCGTAATCGAGAACTTGGCTTGGGATCTCAAGCGCTGTGAGCTGGGTTAGGCTGCGCACTAGGGCTGAGCGAGGTCGGCCGGTCATGTACGAAAAGACACCACAGATACCGCCAGCTCCCACGCGAGCGGTCTCGACCTCGCGGCCATCAGGCATCGTCTCTAGCACCTGAACCGCACCCTCTGTGATCAAGAAGATGGAAGCGCCCATTCCACCAGGAGCAAAGAGCGCTTTGCCCGGCTCAAGCTTGTGGAAGCGGCTCCCTGACACCAGTCGCTCAAATGCCGTTTCAGGAAACAGGGACAAAACGGCGAGTCGATCTTTCGGGATCTCAATGCGTGCAGCAGATTCGCCTTCGCCAGGATTCGCAGGAATAGCGTCGTCTTCGTGACCGGCTGCGGCGAGGAGCAACAAGCTGCTGCCTTGATCTTCGGCGTGCGCGCCTTTCGCAGCGTAAATCCTGCTGATCAATCGTAGGACCCGCAGCTCGCCAGGGTACTCATCGAGGGCCTCTTTAGCGGTCTGCGCAGCCGCTAAGGCGTTGCTGTTTTCTTGGTGAGCGCGGATGGCTTTGCAGTAATGATCGATCGCTCCGGCTCGGTCGCCTTCACGAACAGCGCTGCGTGCGCCGCGAAGCGCCCGCGTCGCCACCTTGGCGAGCTTCCCTCGGTCGTCGCCGAAACTAGACCATATCGATTTGAAAATACCCACAGTTCACCCGCTCAGAGAGCGCCCCATAGACGGCTCGGGAGGCGTGAGCAATCAAAGTCATGCGCCTTACGACGACTGACGTAAGCGAAACCGCCTAGAAGCGGATCCGGACGTCGAAACTGACGCTGTAGAACGAGTTGTCCATCAGCTTGAACCGGTTGCCCACGCCGTCGAACGACCAGCGGAAGTAGGGGCTGTATTCGTAGGACTGATTGATCGTATTTCGTCGGTCATCGCCATCGGCCAAGCCCGCATCGGTGGGATCTCCGCTGTCGGCGTCGCCGACGTCTTCAAAGGTGGTGTAGTGGCTCGTCTCTTGTCCGATAGATCCCAGCAATCTGGCTTCAAGCATGCCTGCGGTCGCAAACCGTAAGCCGCCGTTGATGCCGATGCGAGCGAACTGTTCTTCTGCCGTCGGACGCCCCAAGAGATCACTCATCCGGTTGAACTCACGACCCTCTGATATGTACTCGCCGCGCAGCAAAAGGTCGCCTTTGAGATAACTTTTCGAACCAGCGCCGCCACTGCTCCAAAGGCCTGTCGAGACGCCAAACTCGGTCCCGCCAATGTGGCGAGGCTTGATGCCCGCTCCGAAATCGAGCGAGCGCTTCTGACCGTTGATGTCCTGGGTCTTGTTGCGGCAGCGCGCAAAGACCATGCCCTCAGACACCGTGCAGTCACGAGCTAAGTGGTTGTTGGGCAGAAGGAAGCCGTCGCCAGCGGCGTAGCTCTCATCGTAGAGATTCTGGCTATCAAAGGACTCGGTCGCCGGAATACCAAAGCTATAATCGATGGCGAAGTAGGGCCGGAACTTACCCACCCAGCGCGCCAGCACCGTCCGAGTCGTAAATCGGTACAAGCCTTCGCTCACCCCGCCGGGGTTGCCGGAGGTTGCATTGACGCCGACTGTGCCGCCTTGTTCGCCAGCGATATCAGGACCTGCGTAGACCAAGTTGCGCTCGTCACCCGTCGGGAGTTGAGCGTTAAACTGCCAATGCCAGGTGGGCTTGGATGGGTCTGCAACTTCGCTGAGCATATCAAAGGCAAAGCCGACCTGAAGATCACCGACGCTCGATGAGCGAGTGGTCGTGTTGGTGGCGTTGAAACCAGGTTGCAAGGACGCGCTCGGTGTCCGTGTCGAAGCGGGGACCCCGTTGGTGTAGACGATGCTGTCGTCATTGGGCTGCCCTGCATAGATCAAGTCGGCGTTGCGGTAGGCGTTGGTTGCCGTCCACGTCTGCTCCCAGTTCAAGACGATCGGTAGATCGACATAGAGCATCAGACGACTAAACAAGCTGATCTTAAGCCTTGGCTCGATGATCTGCATCGAGCTCGTGTATTTTGCGACCTCAGTGACGTCAAAGCCGACACCGTCCGCAGCAGCGCCTTGCTGACCCATCGTGGCGCTCTCGCCGCGGGTGTAAAATCCAAACTCGATCCGACTATCAAACGGGTCATCGCCGTCGCGTGGGTCGAGATTGGTCGTACGCTCCAGCGGCGCCACAAAGGTGGGCGCGGCGAGGGCGCTCGTTGCACCCAGCACGAGGAGGGGAACCATTCGGGTAACCACGTTGAGCATCGAGCGTCCTTTCTTCTCGTCCATACTGTATCCGGTACCTCAGCCTTCGACGCAACCTCGTCGTGAAGCGAACTACGCTTCTTGGTCGCGAAGGCCTAGATCCCGCATTTTAGTCTGCAGGCTCTTCCGGCTGATATTGAGCTGCTTTGCAGCGTGAGTAATGTTGTTCTGGTTCTCATCGAGCGCACGCTTGATCAGCTCTCGCTCGATCCGAGCGGTCGCCCGTCGAACAATCGACTTCATCCCTGAGTCAAAGTTACCGATCGGGCTGTCGTCATGATCGCCGAGCGAGTCCGGCAGGTGCGCAACTGACAATTCATCGGCGTCAGCAAAGAGCATCGCTCGCTCGACCACGTTCTCGAGCTCACGCACATTTCCAGGCCACGCGTAGGCGAGGAGCCGGCTCAAAGCTTCAGGCGAGACACCACCGACGTGGCGTCCTAGGTGGCCATTGAACCGAGCTATATAGTACTGAACAAAGGTCAGCAGATCCTCGAGTCGATCTCGCAGGGGTCTGAGCTTATGGCTGGCAACGTTGAGCGCATAAAGGAGGTCCTCACGAAACTCGCCGCTACGAGCCAGCGCCTCAAGGTCCTGCATGCTTCCTGCGATGAGACGTAAATCCACAGGGTTTGCGTTCAGCGAGCCGAGTCGAGTCACCGACTTCTCTTCGAGCACTTGAACGATACGGGATTGAGCGGACTTGGGGAGCTTATCGATCTCATCGAGAAAGAGGGTGCCGCCGTCGGCTAGTTCAAAGCGCCCTGGTCGAGGTGACACCGCTCCTGCGATCGCATCCGTTTCGTGACCAAAGAGTTCACTCTCCACCCAGTCATCGGGGATCGCACCACAGTTGATTTTAACGAAGGGGCCGTCTCGCCGTGTCGAGGCCTCATGGACCGCTTGGGCGACGACCTCGTGTCCGGTACCCGCCTCGCCGAGCAAGAGGATGTTCGCCGGCAAGTCTGCGACCTTATCGATCCAACTGCGCAGCTCATTCGCAGCATCCGAGTTGCCTAAAATTTTGATCTGAGCGGGGTCAGCGCCGGCATGAAGCAGACTCCGCATGGCTTTGGCTTGATCGAGCGCTTTGCGCACCGTGCGTACAAGCTGTCCTGAGTCAAAGGGCTTGGTGACGAAATCAAAAGCACCGTCTTTCATCGCTTGGACGGCTGTATCGACGGTGCCATGAGCGGTGATGACAATCACCGGCACATCAGGTTGTTCGGTTCGGCACCAGCTGAGCAGCTCCAGCCCATCCATCCGCGGCATGCGAATGTCGGTCATGAGCAGATCAATACCGCCTCCTCGAAGGACGTTCATTCCCTCCTTGCCATCGCCCGCAGTTTCCACCTCAAAGCCGGAACGCGTGAGCAGCGTATCCAATACTTTTCGCAGGTTGGGCTCGTCGTCGACGACGAGAATGCGCTCGATGTCTTTACTCACGAATCATCTCCCTTTGCCGCCTTCGGTGCTGCCGAAGGCGGGCTCGATTCTTCAATGCTCCCGGCAAGTCTCGGCAGCATGAGTCGCGCCACCGTCCCGCCGCCCTCGCGCGGGCGAAGCTCTAAACGCCCGCGATGGTCCTTCACGATGCGCTGCGAGATGGCAAGCCCCAAACCGGTTCCGCTCGACTTGTCGGTGACGAATGGAATGAAAATCTGGTCGCGTAGTTCTCGCGGAATACCAGGCCCTCGGTCCCTGACTTCCATGACGAAATAATCGCCTCGGTCCAAGCCAGCGAGCTCGACCGGTTGCTCAGGCGCGGCCTCCTTGGCGTTGCGCACTAGATTCCTCAGGACCTGCAAAATACGATCTGGGTCCAAAGACACTGGGGTGAGGTTTTCGCCCATCTCGAGCTCAATATTTTCGCCGAGTAGCCGCTTGGCAGCAGCCATGAAAGTAGCCGGTTCTACGGTCGTTCGGCTAAGATTGCTCGGCCGAGCATAGTCTAGAAAGCCCTGCATCGTCCGGTCCAAATGGCTGACTTCTTTTTGAATAATTTCGAGCATCTCTTTGGATTCATCAGGCAGCTCGCTGCCGTCTTCGAGCAGTTGAGCCGCTCCTTTGATCGATCCCAAGGGGTTGCGGATTTCATGGGCTAGCCCGGCGCTCATTTCGCCGAGCGTAGCGAGTCGATCACGCAGTCTGAGTTGGTCAGCATGGCGTGTATTGGACAAGCCGATTCCCAGGCGGCCAGCCAAAGCCAGCAGCGCCGCACGCTCAACCGGTGTGAACCCCTCTGGACGACGCTCATCGCTGATCGCAATCACGCCGACCGAGCGCGTCTTGGATGGGATCGGAAGCAGGAGATCAGCGCCTAAGTTTTTCAGGGCATCGATGAGCGCATCGTAATGGACCACCTGCGCATCTTCGGAGGCGGTCATTTTACCGATCCAGTCCGACCGTCGGCGCCGCTCACGCTCGATGTCGCCCAGCGACAGCGCGCTGGGCTGATCACGCAGGCGAGAGAAGAGCTCGGGCGCATCACGAACCCAAAGTCGAGTGCAGGGCTTTGTCCCTCCAAATGCGGCGAGACCGAGGTACTGCTCAGAGGGATCAAGGAGATGAATCGCCACCCCGGTGACGATCCCTTGTTGTTCGAGCTCACGGACCACGGCGTCGAGCATCTGATCCATTTGGACCGACCGTCTGATACCATCTCTGGCCCGAAAGCAGGCTTCTGTCAGATGAGTGGTTCCGGCCATCATCAGCCGCATCAGGGTCGCTTCGACTTTGATGCGTAGCGGATCAAAGAGCAGGGCGAGCACCGCGCTTGAGATGAGCGTAGCAAAGACAAACGTGGCGCCCTGCTGACGAAAGGCCACCACCAAGAGCGAGTAGAGCGCCGTGAGCGCTAAGGTGATGGTCCCAAAGATCGCGCCGCGAGCGATCAACTCCTGACTGTCGAGCAAGCGCTCTCGCATCAGGGTTGCGCTGAGGTAACCGAACAAAACCACCGGAGCGATGGTCCCTAGACCAAACAAGAAGTTGCCTGCGAGTGCCTCAAGGGCGCTCATCCCTAAGGCTAAGCTGCACCCCATCCAGAGGAGCCGCAGGCGCCCGGTCTCGCTCTGGTTTTCTGTGTTTTGAGCGGCGAGACGAAGTTGGTCACAGATCAGCGTGAGCAGACCATAAAGGACGACCGCCAAGCCTTTGGAGACATAGTTGCCCTCCTGGACCCATGGGGTGAAGGCCAGCAGGATACTTGAGCAGGCGAACAGCACGCCGGCCCAACGAAGCGAGCCTAGACTGGCACTTTGCGCCCCGGCGGCGAGATGGCCGACCATCGCTGCGGTGACACTAGGAAGCAGCCCTGCCGTCGCCCAAAACGCCCCAGACCAGACCCTTGATTCTGGTCCAATAGCTTCTGCAGCGCTGAACAACTGGAGCAGGCCGAAGACGGCTGCCAGCATGACGAGTCGGTCATCTTTGGGCCGCCCTTGCCCACGAGCCGAGTGGTTCACGGCGATAACCGCGAGCAAGAGCGCGGCAACAAAACCTGTCTGGGCGGTCAGAAGCATGAGGTGGAGATGCCTTGTCCAAGCGATGCGAGCAACCGTCCTCATGCACGCGGGCGGTTGCGTGCGCGCTCGGCTCGTGAGAAACTGTCGCCTGGAGACGACCTATGCGCCGACTTGTTTTTTTATCGTGTCTGACCCTGATCACGCAGTGCGGCCCTGGAGCGCCGGTCGGTGGTGAGTCTCGCTGCGGCGATGGGGTGCGCCAACAGGGTGAGACCTGTGATGACGGCAATGATGTCGACACTGACGAGTGCACGAATGCCTGCGTCGAAGCCCGCTGCGGAGATGGGGTCGTTCGTGACGACCTTGCCGAGCGTACGATCGGTTCCGAAGCCTGCGATGACGGCAACGATTTTGATGGCGATGGCTGCCTAGGGACGTGCCAGCCCGCGGCCTGCGGTGACGGCGTATTGCGCACTGATATCGCCGAGGGCGAAGAGGGCTATGAGGGCTGTGACGACGGCAACGACGTGAACGCAGACGGCTGCACGAATGGCTGTGAAGTTCAGCGCTGTGGCGATGGAGTCATTCACTCCGAGATGGGTGAGTTGTGCGACGACGGTAATGACCTTGATACTGATGCTTGTACCAACCGGTGCCGTCCTGCGGGATGCGGTGATGGTTCGGTTCACGAGGGCGTTGAAGAGTGCGACGATGGCAACCGCGATCACTTTGACGGCTGCCTCAACACGTGCACGGCAGCAAACTGCGGTGATGGCATCCAGAGGCGAGACCTCGAGGAGGGTGTCGAGGGTTTTGAGAGCTGTGATGATGGGAATTTTGAGGAGGATGATGGCTGCCTGACCAACTGCACGGTGGCGCGTTGCGGTGATGGTATTCATCGTCGAGACCTGAATCCGTCTCACGAAGATTTTGAAGAATGCGATGACGGTAATGATTCGGATGATGATGAATGTTCGAGCGAATGCATCTCCCTGGGGTGCGGCAATGGACGGCTCAACGAGGGTGAACAATGCGACGACGGCAACATCGAAGAAGCGGACGCCTGCCGGAACAACTGCACGCTAGCCGCTTGCGGTGACGGCGTCGCTCGTCGTGACCTTGAAGATGATGAGGTCGGTTATGAAGCCTGCGATGACGGCAACGTGGACAACAGCGATGCGTGCACCGAGTCCTGCACAGTCGCTCGCTGCGGTGACGGCGTCGCCCGGGTCGACCTCATTGAAGGTCAAGAGGGCTATGAGTCCTGCGACGACGCCAATGAGGTCGACGATGACGCCTGCCGAAACGACTGCCTAGTGGCGCGTTGCGGTGATGGGGTGGTTCGGGTCGATCTTCAAGCGGGCGATGAAGGCTATGAATCCTGTGACGATGGTAATGAGATCGACAACGACGCGTGCCCCAACAGTTGCCTGAGCGCTCGCTGCGGCGATGGGATCGCTCGGGTCGACGTTGAGGTCGGCGATGACGGTTACGAGGCTTGCGATGACGGTAATGAGAGCCAGAATGATGGCTGCCTCAATGGCTGCGTTGCGGCGCGCTGCGGTGACGGTCAGCACCGTCAAGATCTCCAGCCCGGCGATGACGGCTACGAAGCTTGCGACGACGGTAACGAGGTCGACTCGGACGCTTGTCTTAATGTCTGCACCTCAGCAGCGTGCGGCGACGGTGTCGTGCGTGCCGGGGTAGAGTCCTGCGATGACGGGAACCGAGTTGATACGGACACTTGCCGCAACAGCTGCGAGCCGGCGGTCTGCGGCGACGGTGTGGTCAACGAGGGCTTTGAGGGCTGCGACGACGGTAACCAGATCCAAGATGATGGCTGCAACAACCTCTGCCGACTCGGCAGCTGCGGCAACGGTCAGGTCGATCAGGGCGAGACCTGCGATGACGGCAACAACAACGACGAGGACGGCTGCCGAAACGCATGCGCTGTGGCTCGCTGCGGCGACACGGTGGTCCGCAACGATCTCCAGCCGGGTGAGGTGGGTTTCGAAGCCTGCGACGACGGCAACCAAATCGACGATGACATCTGCAGCAACCAATGCGCCTTCAACGACTGCGAGCCGACGGTTCGAGCCTTTGAGCACACCGGCGGCGTGCAAACCTTTGTCGTCCCTGAATGTGCTCGGAGTTTCCGCCTCGAGGTGTGGGGTGCCCAGGGGGGGCCTACTGAGATCTGCGGCGGGCAAACCGATAACGATGGTGGTCTGGGTGGCTACACCCGAGGCGATCT
>Ga0315320_10004185_pt1 | contig 11826 bp, 9 predicted proteins | sample M140m21515metaG_FD_203458 | JGI IMG/M metagenome (GOLD analysis project Ga0315320, IMG submission 203458) | Ammonia-oxidizing marine archaeal communities from Monterey Bay, California, United States - M1 40m 21515 | ecosystem: Environmental > Aquatic > Marine > Coastal | place: USA: California...
TCAGAGGAGATTTCCAGTGTGTCAGCCAAACGTCCTGCGTTTGATAGTGCAATCGAATTTGCAAGAGATGGAGATACCCTAGTTGTGACCACCCTCAGTCGATTTGCGCGTTCAATCTCTGACCTCTGGAAACATGTTGAAGAACTAGATGCAAAAGGTGTCTCATTTCAAATTCTGGATATGAACTTGGACACATCCACTCCAACCGGAAAACTGATGTTGACTCTATTAGGTGGAGTTTACCAGTTTGAGCGTGAGATTTTGCTAGAGCGTCAAAAGATCGGTATTGAGAAGGCTCAGAGAGAGGGTAAGTTCAAAGGACGAGTTCCCACTGCAAAACGAAAATCTGATGAAATCAAAACACTGATTGCAGAAGGTTTGAAACCACATCAGATAGCAGCCCAACTCAATATCGGTGTTGCGTCTGTATATCGGTATCGTTGACACCCCTCCCCCGAAAACTGGGCTGATACTTTATATTTTTGGGTCCCATATTTGCGATTGCGAGAGTGCTAAAGCACCCCACCCAAGTCGCACTACTTGTTTGATGTCAAGTTTGGCAGACCCGCGCGGGACAATGACAAAGGCAACTTTGAAGGCATGGTCGGATACACCCGCCACAACTTCATGGTACCTGCGCCGTGCTGGGACAGCTTTCATGATTTTAACGCACATCTCGAACAAGGGTGCCTAGGGCGTCAGGGCGGCGCAGTGGCAAACCCAAAGTCGAGGAATGCAATTATACGGAGAGATAGGCGTCACGGATTTCAGGTTGCTGATCCAGATCAGCGAAACTGCCCGCATATTTGCCGACGCCGCTTTCAATGATTACCGCGTGGCTCGATACTGCCTGAGCAAAGTGCAGGTTCTGCTCTGAGATTAAAACTGTCAGTCCTTCACTTTTTAGCTGCAAGATGATCTTAGTCATCTGCTCGACAATCACAGGGGCAATCCCCTCGGAAGGTTCGTCAAGTAATAGAAATCTTGGATTGCCCATAAGAGTACGGGCTATGGTTAACATCTGCTGCTCGCCACCCGACATCTCACGGCCGCGATTTCCCCGACGCTCAGCAAGGTTGGGAAACAGGTCAAACAGCATGTCATAAGTCCATGTCACCGTATCAGACCGTGGTGGCTGGCGCCCCACTTCGAGGTTTTCAAGCACAGTCAAATCTGTGAAAATGCGCCTCTCCTCGGGGACATAGCCTATACCCATTTTGGCCACCTTATGCGGTGCCAACCCAGCAATCGGTACACCCTGAAATGTCACCAAACCCGTCTTAGGAACCACCAGTTGCATGATCGATTTCATCGTTGTGGTCTTGCCCGCGCCATTGCGGCCCAGCAGGGACACCACTTGGCCAGCCTTAACCGATAGAGACAAATCGTTCAGAACATGGGCTTTGCCATAAAAAGAATTAATGTCAGCAAGCTCAAGCATGGGCCGCACCCTTCTCATCTTTAAATAGGGTTCCACCGCCAAGATAGATTTCTTGCACCTTCCGATCGTTGCGAATGGCCTCGACACTGCCATCGGCAATCAACTGCCCACGGTTTAACACCATCACTCGATGAGCATGGGCAAACACCACATCCATATCGTGTTCGGTAAACAGCACACTGACACCTCGATCCTGCACAATATCAGCAGTGAGCTGCATCAGCGCGATCCGTTCTTTTGGCGCCATACCTGCAGTCGGCTCATCCATCAGCAACAGCGTTGGATTATGACACAGAGCAATCGCCAGTTCGAGGCGTTTAAGGTCACCGTAAGCCAGCACTGCACAGTGCCGGTCAGCCTGTGCTTGCATATCGACCAGCGTCAAAAATCCCAGTGCCTCGTCACGATACAGATCCGTCGCAAACGGCCAGATTGAAAAAGTTTTTCCATGATGCGATACCAGTGCCATCTGGACATTTTCAATCACTGTCATTGAACTATAGGTACTTGTGATCTGAAACGTGCGGCCCACTCCCCTGCGCCAGATTTGTCTTGGCTTCAGCCCCACTATATTTTGCCCGTTAAGAAAGACCTCGCCCGCACTGGGCGACAGCTGGCCCATCAACATATTAAAGCAAGTACTTTTACCGGCCCCGTTGGGGCCAATCATTGCCAGCAACTCACCTTTGGCCAAACTAAAACTGACATTATCAACAGCCTTGATCGCACCAAAAGACCGCGATAAGCTTCGGGTTTCCAGAACGGCAGTCATTGCTCACCCTCCCGTGCAGAAACCAGCCCAAGTCGTTCACCCACTTTGCGAAACGTGCCCACAATTCCGTCAGGCGCCAAGATCACTACCGCAATAATCGTAACTCCAAGCGCCAAACGCCAATAATCAAACCGCGTGAGATAATCTTTGGCGCCTTCAAGGGCGCCACCACCGACAACACCACCAGAAAGGGTTTTAACACCACCCAAAAAGACCACAATTAACGCATCAAATGAACGGGCAATTTCCAACTCATTTGGAAAAACGCTGCCTTTGGAAAACACAAACAAACCGCCAGCAACCCCCGCCATGGCCCCCGCAAAAGCGAAAGCGGCCCATTGCACCCGCTTTGTGTGAATGCCTGTAGCTTCAGCTTGCCGACTGCTGTCGCGCGCCGCACGCAACGCATAGCCAAAAGGGGCGTGCGCAACATGACGCATCAAAAGAATACCACCGACACAAATTACAAGCGTCAGGTAAAACATCGGCAGGCTTCCTGACGCCCACTTTGAGGGCCAAATTCCCACCAATCCATCATCGCCACCAGTAAATTCGCCCCACTGAAAGACCAAAGACCAAAGCAACTGGGCAAAAGCCAGCGTCAGCATTGCAAAGTAGACCCCCGTCAAGCGCAGACAGACCCATCCGATGATCACCGCCGCCATGCCTGCTCCGAGCGGAGCCAACAAAAGCGCCAGTTCCATCGGTGCATCCGCATAGGTGACTATCAAAGCCGCGGCATAGGCTCCACCCCCAAAAAAAGCGGCATGCCCGAAAGAAACCAACCCGCCAAGGCCAAGTAAAAAATGCAAGCTGGCCGCGAACAAACAAAAAATCAAAATATCAGTCAACAACACGGCTGCAAAATCAGACCCAACCAACGGCACTAATCCCAGCGCTGCAAGGCCAATGACCACGGCCAAGCGCGTTTTTTTGCCGGCAGGCTTTATGGGGCGTTCCGGCTCGCCCACCTGGCCGTGTTCGCCGGCAACCTCAGCCCGGCCAAAGATGCCATAAGGCCGGATCATCAGCACCACAATCATCACAACAAACATCAACACCAACGTGCTTTGAGGCAGATAGGACACTCCAAAAACGTTCAAAACTGAAATAAGCACGGCAGCCAAATACGCCCCTGGCAATGATCCCATTCCACCAATAACAACCACAACAAAGATCGCCGCAAGTATATTGAAATCCATCAAAAGATCTGCTCCGCCTTTGGGCAGCTGCAACGCACCCCCCAAACCTGCCAATGCCGCACCCAGAAAAAAGACACCAGTAAAAAGCCAGGCTTGATTGACCCCAAGCGCACCCACCATTTCACGATCTTGCGTAGCGGCGCGAATCAAAATGCCAACGCGGGTTTTAGTGATAAAATACCAAAGCGCCAAGGCAACAAACGGCGTGATAGCAATCAGCGCCAGATCATATTTTGGCACAGGTTCATCCAAGATGCGAATTATCCCCTTCAAACCCGGGGCGCGCGGCCCCAACAAGTCTACCGGCCCCCAAATCAAAAGCGTCAAATCCTGCAGGACCAAAATAACCCCAAATGTCGCTACCAGTTGAAACAACTCAGGCGCACGATAAACTGGTCGCAACACACAGATTTCAACGATCACACCCAACAGGCCGACCAAAAAACCCGCCAGCAAAATCGATATCCAAAAGCCAAACGCACCAGGCAGAACTTGCATCAACGAATATCCGATATACGCCCCCAGCATATAAAAAGAGCCATGCGCAAAGTTCACGATCCGTGTCACACCAAAAATTAGTGACAAGCCCGAAGCCACCATGAAAAGTGCGCTTGCGTTGGCTAAGCCGGTTAGTATCTGCGCTATAAACAGACCCATAATTCAAATCCTGCCCTGTATATTTTTATATCTTATGTTCACATCATGCCCAGCGCCAGGTCACACTAAGGAAAAGCAACCGTTAAAAGCGCTGTTTAAACGGGCCCGACGAACGGGCCCGTAATGTTCACTCAGCTCACCGCTTAATTTCCAGGCCACTCAATTTTCAAGCTAGTTAATTTCCTGGCCGGAGTTTCATGACCTCAGCGTCAGACGGCAGATAATCACTGCCCTTTTTATAGCTCCAATCCACCATGACACCCCCGCCATCGCGCAAAGTTGTCTTACCAACAAACGCCCCCATAGTAGATTGATGGTCAATTGCACGGAAGGTAATGGGTCCAACCGGTGTCTCAACACCAAGATCAGCAAAGGCTACCCGGATGGCTTCACTGTCCGTGGATCCCGCTTTTTCCAATACCGCGACGACCGACTGAACAGTCATGTACCCCACAAGTGACCCAATTCCAGGATGGTTGTCCCAACGGGCCTGATAACTATCAACAAAATCTTTGTTGGGTCCTGATTTAAAATCATACCAAGGATAGCCAGTTACGATCCAGCCCTCTGGGGCTTCGTCTTTCAATGGATCTAAATATTCAGGTTCTCCAGACAACAGCCCATAAGTGGTGCGCCCCTCGAACAAACCGCGCGTTATGCCTTCGCGAACAAATTTGGCCAGATCTGGCCCAAAAGTCACATTGTAAATCGCATCCGGTTTGGCGCGCTCAATCGCTTGCACTTCCGCACCCGCATCAATTTTGAACACCGCAGGCCATTGTTCTGCAATAAACTCAACATCTGGCTTTAAGGCTAGCAGGGCCTTTTTAAATGCGGCAACAGCGTCCTTACCATAAGCATAGTTAGGAGCAATTGTTGCAAAGGTTTTGGCGTCGGTTTTGGCAGCCTGCTCGGCCAACATGGCGGCCTGCATATACGTTGAAGCACGCAGGCGAAATGTATAGTCGTTGCCCTTACCCCAAACCAGCGCGTCCGCAAGCGGCTCAGACGCCAGATAAACATACTTTTTCTCGGCGGCAAGCGACGAGATCGCTAGCCCAACATTGCTCAAAATAGTGCCGGTCAGCATGACAGTGCCCTCACGGGTCATCAGTTCTTCGGCAATTTTAATCGCCTCACCTGGCTTACCTTGATCATCGCGAAAAATAAATTCAAGCGGGCGACCTAAGACACCTCCTGCAGCATTCACCTCTTCCAGTGCTAACTCAATACCATTTTTATAAGGTCCTGCAAATGCAGCAAGGCGTTTGTAATGATTGATTTCACCAATTTTTATCGGGTCCTGCGCCTGTGCTGTCAGGGCGATCCCACTTAAGGCAATTGCCCCCATGAGGCCGGTCAAAAAAGTCTTTCTGTGCATATTATATCTCCTCCATTAAGATTCTTAGTTCTGATCAGTCATGTTGAACAAACGTAGAGCGCACCGCGCCTAAATTTTCAGTCACCTCAATTTCAATTAAATCACGAATCCGCTTGCGATATACAGTTGGCCCCTTATCGATCGCAAGGCGAATAGGACGCCTTTTTTGTGGCCGCATCTCTTCGAGATGAATAGCTTCAAGGATGGCTTTGTCTTCTGCAAACGCAACCTCAAACATCCGGTCCATACGCTCCGATGCCTCACTGTCGCCTACAGCCGTATTCCGCAGATGCATCCAGTGATCAATTGTATAATCTTCAGTCACAGGCGTCACAAAATGCAGTGCAAATATCCGTACGCCAGCATCGCGATCGTCTTCCGCAAGGTTCAGTGACGTATCCGCACTGCCAAAATCGATAACCGCTGTACTTGGCAAATGTAAAGAATAATAATGCCAGCGGTCCACATGCCCCTTAAATCCCCCAAAATCTTGGAAAAAGCCAACAGGTGCAGCATCTCGTATCCAACGCCATGCAACGATGATGTCATCGTTGGCACGCACGTGCACCGGCACATTCTCGCTTGCGGCACTGCCCAGCGTGGTTGGATGGACAAAGCTAACATGTGCTGGATCAACAAGGTTTTCTGCCACGTTCAGATAATGTGCTTTAATATGCAGGGCACTGCCCTGATGGGCCTGCCACGCAGGATCGGAAAACTCGGGCAAATCAAAAATGTCATCAGGATCTGACTGGTCTGGGTCTCCCATCCAGACCCAAACAATTTGATGCTGTTCGTGCAGGGGGTAAGTCTCAACATAGGCCGAAGCTGGAAGATTGTCTTGACCAGGGACACGGACGCATTTGCCGTCGCGGCCAAATGTCATGCCATGGTAACCGCATTGAATAGTGTCACCGATGCGCTTGCCTTTTGACAGCGGCAATTGGCGGTGGGGACAGCGATCCTCCAGCGCCACAAGAGCGCCATCAGCACATCGAAACATCACCAAGGTTTGATCCACAATTGTCAAAGCTTTTAGCTCATCTCCAAAATCAGAAGACCATCCGGCAACGTACCAAGCGTTTCGTACAAAACTCATGGTGTAAATAAAATGAACATGGCGTCGCGCATCCCGAGCTATCCAAAGTAAAGTTTTACGCCTTTATTACGGCAAAAAACTTGTTAGTTGTCAAACAATTTAAAAATACTGCTAGATAATCCAAAACCATTTCCGCTAGCGTTTAAATATGCAAAACTTATATTAGCACCAATCGAGGAGTATGGCCGCGTGCCAGACCAAAATAAATATCAGCTTGAGGACCAAATCGGGTTCAAGCTCAGACTGGCAAACCAGAAACACTTGGAGGTTTTTTCCCAATTGATGCCCGAGATCACTCCAACCCAGTTTGCCGTACTAGCCAAACTGGAAAAAACGGAAAGCCTTTCACAAAACCTCCTTGGACGGCTTGTTGGGATGGATGCCTCAACCACACAAGGCGTAGTCCATCGCCTCAAAAAAAAGGGCTATGTGCAGAGCACACCTTCACAAACAGATTTGCGCCGTCTCGACATTTCGCTGACAGCAGACGGGCGGGCCTTTACTGCAACGGCATTAAAAACTGCTCAGTCTATTTCTAAAAAGACCGCCCGGCACTTGTCGCAAAGAGAACATGAGCGCTTACTAGCACTGCTCGACAAAATCTAGAGACACACCCGTTAACGCGAGCCGTCTCGCCCCAAGCGCCGCCCCCTGTGTCAGGCGGTAATCCCCCCATTTCGATGGGGCCCAGCCGTAGAATTCATGCGACTTTTTTCAGTTTCATAGCGGGTGTAATGCCGCCGATGCCCATGTTGGTCGCTCGTTGTTGTAAGTCCAGAACCAATCTGTTGCTTGGTCTTGTGCCTCCTGTATAGTTTCAAAGATATATTGACCCAACCACTCATCGTGAACGGTGCCTTTCTGTATAGCTAGCGTAGTTGTGTTTGAAGCTATTAAGCGTTCAGTCCTGTCCAGTGTGAGGGCATAAAAGCAAACCGGTATCAATTATCAGTCTCTAAAACGTCTAACTTAGATTTTAGCTGACAATACCATCCTAAAATCTTCACACTGCAAATCGGGTTTGGCTTTGACAGATTCTTCAAAGTTCATGTCAGCAATGTCCAGGCACCAAATTCAGATCGAATCTGTATTGCCTGAAATCATCTGATTTCTTTCGGTTGTGCACTCTGGATTTTAATCAAAAATTGCAAAAAAAGAAGTCTGTTTCCAATGGAAATGAATTAAAAAAAATGCAGGCAGCAGGGTAGACTTGCAAGTTCATCATCACGCGAGGATAGAATGTCTTGGGAGAAAGTTGTGGATTGCATCTGAAACTTGGTTAAAGATTTTGATAACTTTCTGAATGCAATGATCCATTTAAGAAACTTAACTTTGGGCACGTTTTAAAACACGTATGTCTCCATCCAACAGTGTCACAGTTTCAGAGCTTAGTTTGGGCATCGCACAATCTCTTGCAACTACGTGTTAACAATACGTTCTGAAAGCCGAGCAAGTCGACCAAAGAGGCTATGTTCATCCACTAGGTCCTAGACACAGAGTATGAGACTGCGGTTCTGTACCATGATCACGCACCAAAGTGCGCTACGACGCATTCCTGCTAACTGAGTTTGTTACTTACCTGTGCACAGGAGAGGCACTGAAGCTGCGCTGGAGCACCTAGCTCTCGGCATTTACTCGGTCTTAATAGCTGGTTGCCGTATTTGCTTAGCGTAAGAGTGAAAGATCTATGGGCTCTCCTTTCGTTAACAAGAACCTTTAATTTGATGGCCCCTTAGAAAATTCTGGGAAGCATTTGGCGTTCACACATGCCCATTCGACAAGTGACCAAGGTAAAATTCGGAAGGCTGCAATCAATAGATAGGCAACCAGCAAGCAGAATAGAAAGCGTAGTATTAAAATCACTATTAAACTGGGGCCAAGAAGCAGCATCAAAGCCGTGTCTTCAAAGACCGAGTGAAATAAATTTATTAGAACCAGAGCACTTATAGCTTGCATCTTATTCACATGGCCAGCTTTTACCTCTTTGATCATAAGGCCACCACCAAATCCCAAGCCAAGGGTTAATCCGACCACCATAATTGTTGAGGCATTTTCATCTATATTAATCAAGTTTAAGAAAGGGCGCATACACAGAGCCATCAGTCTTTCAATTCCAAGGGTTTTAAGGATTGCAAGCGTGGTTAATAACCCAATAATTACAATTTGAATAAAAATCAGACCTTTGATTTGATCCAAACTCCATTCTAACCATGACGGCATAACTTGAAACTCAGGAAGATGTATCACCGCAATTTTCTGTAACAAATCAAACCTGCTTAAAAACTGACTCAAAATAAAACAAAAAATAATGGCTGTGAAAATTCTTAATAAAACAACGAAAATTATTTTGGTGCCAGCCTGTCGAGAAATGACCGCTTCAACGGGTAAAGCATGCGCGAACAACATAAAGCTCGCAAGGATACTTGTTTCCGCAACAGTTAGCCCAAAGGGCATGTCAAGAGACGCCAGAACAATCAATCCTGCATAGGGATTTGTCAGCATGGTTGTTGTAAGCACGATGGATAATGATGCCGGCAAACCTATCAGTTCAGTGATCGGTTTTAACCATATATCAAGAATATCCACGACGCCTAGATCTTGCGCAATTTTTACCACGATCAAGGTTGGAATCATTACTCGGAACAAGGACCAAGAGACCATAATGATGTCCTGAACAAGCTCTTTGAGATCAATCGAAAATACAGTCATCTCATTTCACTCACTAACAGTTCTTCGCCTCTGACACATTTATAGAAAGTCAAAGGCCGATAGAATTAAAAATTATTGAGAGATTTTACAAGCAATTATCCTGCATAGTTATTGTCCCACCTCCAGGTCAATGCCAACACAGAAACCCTGTGCTCAGAGCAGCTTCAATTCATGTATTCCTCAGAATATGAGTCTGGATTGATTTTAAAGATAAGGTTATCGCGCCTTTCCAAGATAGGAAAACTAAGGTGCAGACTATGAAACGGAGCTAAAGCGAATTAAAAGTTATGCAGGTGATCAATTCAAAATGCTTATTGTATATTCATCCGATGATTAGTTGGAACTCTCCAGAAAAATGATTGACGATGGAAAGGCTCATTACTGCCATGCTAACAGGATTGCTGACCTCCCAGCCAGTTGAGATCGCAAGCAATACCAACGGACCAGTTCGTATTGATATTGCTAGTTAGAGAGGACCAGACTGCACAGAGCATAAACCACAGTGCTTTAAATGCGTGGCACGTATCAGGTTACTTTTTTGATTAAAAAGACTTTGCACAAATGAGTTTCAGAAATTGCAGAAAAAGAAGTCTGTTTCCAATGGAAATGAATAGAAAAACTTTTCATGAGCAGGAACCCGATGGCCTTTAAATAAAAGCAAAGATACATTGATGTGAATGGTGATCAACCCACTCATGCAGTGAAATTGTTGTGATGGGAACAGACCTTGTCGTGGCATTAAAAATGCTCTGCTGCAGCTTTCGCATTGCAAACATTAGCAACAGCGTTCAAGACGCTTATGTTGGATAATTAAATCCATAGGGCTTCTTTATGGAACGTGAACCAAACCTGATCATTTCGAGCGCTTCGCAGCACTTCGTTAAGGAAGACATCCCCTTTAAGGTGGACATATACAAACTTGAAGGCGGGGACGGTTGGTCGCTGGAAGTTGTAACAGCAGACGGAACATCCATTGTCTGGGACGATCTGTTCGAAGATGATTAAGCCGCGTTTGAGGAAGCAATCGCAACCATTCGAAAAGAAGGCGCCGTAGCATTCTCTAATGGCGGTTCGAACGTCATTCCCTTCAAAAATTAGGCAAAGCGCTAACGGCCCACTTTTCGTGATGCTGCAAAGCGCATCGATGACCGCGATCCGCATAAAGCGGACATCGGCTTTAGGAAAGCTGGGTCATCGTGTCCGTTTACTGCAGGCCACCTGCCCCTGATGCCGACACCCAAAACTAAGGCATTCCGTAAGCTGCTGTTCGCAAGGTGCAGCCCCAACTGGAACGCTCGTTCATCATCTATAACGTGGCCATGTGTCAGCGAGACGATAACCTCCGGGCCATGGATCGCTGGGATCTAGCATGTGCTGGTGTGTCCCCGTCACCCAGCCACGTCCACTTATCTGGGGGCGAATGGCCGAAATATCGCCAACTTTTGTTTCGCCCAAGATTTTTCCCTGAAACTCAGATCCTATGATTGAGACGCCGGTTAAACTGTCTCCAACCTTCATCTCACCTTTTGCATGCAGCAGAGCCATGCGCGCCGAGACAGCAGTTCCTGTTGGCGACCTATCTAGCTTTCCTGGCTGTATTGAAACGATTGATTTTGCCCTCAGGCCGTCCACTCCATGTTCGAGCGCGCCAGCAAACAAGCAGAACGAATGATGCTGCCAGTCGGGTTGTAAGGGATGGTGGAACTTTAGCTGTTTATTCGCTGCATTTGTAATTTTTACGCCAAGTTCGGCCAGTTTTTGCGCGTCTTCTGTTCCCAAAGACAGTCCAAGTGAAGCAGGATCCACGACGACAAAACTGTCACCGCCAAACGCCGTATCAACAATGATTGCCCCAAACCCATCAATGCCCAGAGGCACGCCCGTTAGGCTCGCAAAGGAAGGTAGGTTTTCGACTTCGATGCGTTCAGCTTTGCCATTGGAACAATGGGCGCGCACCTTCACAAGACCACCTGGGGCCTCAAGAACCATCGCGGTAATGGGTTCTTGCATCGGGATGATACCGGTATCAAGCAGGACCGTAGACACGCAGATTGAGTTTGACCCGGACATAGGCGGCGTGTCCTCTGGCTCCATGATGATCCAAGCAGCCTGCGCGTCAGGGTGTTTGGGCGGGACTAGCAGGTTCACATGGCGAAAGATACCGCCGCGCGGCTCGTTCAACATGAAGTTGCGCAGCACGTCATCTTCGGAAATCCACTTGCGCTGCTCCCATATGGAATCACCGGGCGGAGGTGATACACCCCCGACAATCACGTCCCCAACTTCGCCTTCGGCATGGCAAGAAACGGTATGGATGATTTTTGTACTTCGCATTTTCGCACCCCAATAAGTATGTTTTCTCAAGGTTTTGGCCTCTGTGTGATACGGCCCAGCCTGTTTGAAACATACACTGCTGAAAAAAGATATATGGACACCCGAAAATCCCAGTTCCTGTCTATTGCCGCTGTTCACCTCAGACGCGAAACACTGAAGGCTGCCCCTCAATCAAAAAGGCTGAAAGCCTGCTTTCGTCCATAGCAGCATAGCTGAACTTAAGGCCGGCTG
>Ga0315320_10004191_pt1 | contig 11817 bp, 12 predicted proteins | sample M140m21515metaG_FD_203458 | JGI IMG/M metagenome (GOLD analysis project Ga0315320, IMG submission 203458) | Ammonia-oxidizing marine archaeal communities from Monterey Bay, California, United States - M1 40m 21515 | ecosystem: Environmental > Aquatic > Marine > Coastal | place: USA: California...
TCCCCTCGACCTAGAAGAAATGGTGAAAACAACAGCTAAGGGGGGTACTAACTCTGTAGTCTTACCCTCAAATGAAGACGGCCCTACAGGTCCATATCAAGTGACTCAGACTATGCAATCTGCCAACTACGATTCTGCAACTCAGACTATGTTTAACAACGACATATTGCACGATGCTTGGCCTGCAAGTAAGCAACCTTGGATCTTTGATGAGGGGGTCTTTATCGGTCATCTGTTTTTCCACAAGGATTTTAAAGAGACATTCAGCCTTGCACGAAGAGTAGTAACTCTAAGCCCCCCTGTCTCTTCTGAGGGGAACTGGATCAACCAACGACCTTTTAGAGACTCCGACCTAAGCTCTTTAACAAATGTTTTAGACACAATTAAAAAGTATATGGAAGGCTTTCTCAAAGGTCTTGAGGGAATCGTGGCTCAGATACTTAAGTTCATCCATATGCTGAAAACGAGGATCGCTCAAGTGCAAGCCATTATAGCAAAGATTAAATCCCTCATAGATTTAATACTGAGCTTTCGTTTCCCTTCTGGTATATACGGCACATTCCATTTAGCAGATGGCACAGCTGGTCTTATTTCAGCTCTTCAACAGTCGGAAGATAAACCAGATATAGGTTCGGGTGGTTATGGGGCTGGCTTAATGGTTGTAGCAGGAGGTGGTATACCCGCTAGTCTCATTGATTTCTTTATTGCCCTCATGGGTGGAGAGGGAGAAGAATAATGAGCTTTGGTTGGAACTGTATGTTTCGTAGAGGACAGTGGCTAGAGTTTAGACGCTTTGTCCTACTACAAAGACAAAATGTTGGTTATCGGATCAACTACATCACTAAAGAGATTAGTCGTATTGGAGAGATTCGCATCACCTATGAAAAAGTAGGGGAGGGGGAAGATCAAGTATGCACTGAAAAAAGGGTCGGTCTTAAAGTCGATGTTAACTCGGCTCTCGGCAAACTTCTAAAGGCATATATCGCTCAAGGGGGAAACCCCTTTGACATCTCCATGTTCTTAAGACCCGACTCTTATGATTGGGTAGAGCGAGAATTTGAAGGGGGTGAGGGGCGACCTGTAGTAACAGACTCACAGGGCAAGGTTCAGAATGTCTATAAGAACTACAATCAACCTTATGGTGGTGTCCTGTACCCTAGAACTGCAACAGCAGAAGAGTCAGAACAAATAAACACATCAGGTTGGTTGCCCCTGTTAAAGTACCCAGGGTGGAGACTAGGTGGTAGTAATAAGAGTATCTATCCGAGAGCAGATGAGATAGGGGGTGTAATCTCTCATGCTCGTAAATGGGCTACTCAAGAAATATCACACTTGAGGAACAACCTTGAAGCGAGGATCATCAAGCTCTGCGATCTAAGAGAACAGTTGTTAATCGAGAGGGATGATCTCTTGTTTAATGCTCTCTCTGGTACAACAGCTAATCTCGCACCTTATGACCCAAACAAGCAACTAGATGAGGTACACCTATCTCATATTGTAACCAACATAGACCTCAACTTTTTTGAAGCTAAGGATCAAGAACAGCTAGATCAGATTGAAGGCCCACCTGCTCCAAACGCAGTGGATCGGGTGGCTTCAAGCGTACCCGACTTTAGTAAGCCTAGAGATCGTGGGCCTGAGCCTTATTACAAATCGTTGCTTGATGATGTTGAGACTGGTGAAGAGGATAACACAGCTCTATGATCTCTCTCGCCACAAATAAAATCGACTTCAAAAGAGGTTGGTCTGATAAAGCCTTAGATGCGTTTAAAGAGGGTAAAGAGAATATGTGCCTCATGTATTTCTCTGTGGGTCTAATCGAAAGTGGTTTTAAGAAATACGGGGATTATGCTGGTGTAGAGCGTTGGTATTTGGCAGACACAGAGATTTTTATCTTAGTTAATATGAACACAGCCACTTGGGGTTTTGATTCTCAATACCCCTATCACATACGAGAATCGAAAGATTTCTTCGACATCATTCGGAAAGTTTGGGTTGAGAGAACCAAACCTGTCGGATAGTTATTAGTACAAGATCACCATTATCACGATACTTACTACGAAGACTCCAATCTAGGTCTAGCGAGTCATGGCTTTCACTCTTATTGACGAATACAACTTTGCACTGAGTGTCATTGATAAACTTTACATAGATTAAAATCTGACCTTTGCACCCTTTCATAATGTACTCTTTAGAGGTAGCACTTTGCTTTAAATCAAACCCACAATCAGACAAGATACCTTTAAGGTAATCCCAAGATTGTATGTGGGGATTGGGACGCTCACATTTACGCTTGCCATTTATGATCTGTGTGAACATCACCATGCCTAAAAGTCGAAGACAAGATATAAGAGTGTTCTTGATAGAACACTTTGACAATAAAGAGACACCACAAACGATTGAGTGTTGCTTGAACGCTTATATCACACACCGAGAGTTGAGTGTACATTATAAGCTCAAAGCCAAAGAGGTGAAAACTTCAAAAACCACGAGTAACAAATACCGTGTTCGTCTGCGAGATCAGATCTCCCAAGAGCTAGGTGTGATGAAGCAAATGGGGTTGGTCGGTAGAGCTAGGTATGGAGTCTATGTCAAGAAGAACACTTAGATACCTATTTCTCGACAAGCCTTAACAGCTTCATCTAAAAAATGGTTAGTGAGTTCTTCTAACCTGTGTAGGTATCTTCCTGTTCCCACTCGATCCTTGAACCTTTCAAGAACGATAAAAAGCTCATGGTTTTGCCACACATCGTGGCCTTGATTTTTGATCTCTTGATACATACTACCCTCATAGTTAAAGGTGAAATGGTTGGGGGCAAGGAGATTTAAGATGAGCCTTTCTTTTTTTGTCTTAGCCTCGATATGATTGAGTTGAGTCTCAATCTTTCCTAAAATTAAGGTAATCAGTTCTCTCTCTAATCTACGAATGTTAGCTCCCATTGCTCGTTTAATATACTCTTCACCCTCTTCACCCTCTTGAAAAACGGGGATCTCGTAATCTAAAAGGTATCTCCGCACTTTCTCAATAATCGCACTTCCTTGTGATCTACCAGATGATTTCTCAAGACGAGCGATTCTCTTCTCAAGATTACGGATTACTTCACTAGCTGATCTTCTCATCTGTGTTCTCCATTGGTTAAAATCATATAACTACTAGTAGTCAATAAATAAACTACAAAGGAGAACTATCATGGCAAGAGGTCGAAACAAGACACCAGCAGAGAGAGCGTTAGAGGTCATCTGCACTATGGCGGGTGTGTCATTTAATGAGTTTCAAGAGCAACTTGATAAGTCGCAAGGGGATAAAGCTAGTGAGAGAGCGTTTCCCGAATCTTCATATAACATGGTCAAGACGAACTACTTCAAGAACTCATCCCTCAGTCAAGATCAATGGAAAGATCTTTATCAGCACATCTCAAACCCTAAGAGCAACTACGGAAAAAGAGGAAACAATGAAAAGCGGTAACACTTCTAAAAGGCAGTTTTGGAGCGATGTTAAAAAAGAGGTTGTCCGAGAACAAGCCGAATATGAGTTCATTACAAGTAAAACTAACTATGCTCAAACTAAGGTTCTCCTTAGCTTTTTAAACGAACATTCTAAGAATGGTGTCGGGTCTGTTAGTCAGATCATAAAGCGTTGGGAGGAGGAGTCCATTCACACAATACTATATGCACTATGTAGATATGACATCCACCCCAAGCACTGGAATGACTTGATTGACGAGTCTCTAAATAGATCAGACAAAAGCTCTTTAAAGCCTCTGCTTGAAAAAAATGAACACCTTTGGGGAGAGAAGGCTACCACCCCAAGAAACAGGAAAAAGTCATTAACTAATAATGAGCTAAAAAGTCTAAATAATGCTCTGCAAGACCAAGCACAACACGCACAAAAAGAATTTGATGAGTTCGTAGAGGCGTTTGATGGAGAACTACAAGAAAAACAATCTCAGGTTCAAAGGATAGGAGAACAACTTGAGGCAGAGGTGAACGAACTTGAGGGTATTGAGTTTGAAAAAGAACTGACACTAAAAGACAGGAACGGAAACCCCGATGAGCTAGGTTGGTACAAGCTAGATGAATATCGTAGGGTAAAAGATCAACTATTTGACCACTTCCATAAAAACAGTCCGCCTTTAAACAACTTATCAATAAAAGATAAGATTAAGGCTTTAAGTAAACCTCAATCTTATAAATAAGTTATCAGCACCCACCACCACTCCTACAGGAGATGACAATATGAATAACTTTAAGCCCAAGCGTGGCTCATCCTTTTTCCTAAAGTCGATGCCGAGATCGCAATATGCGTTCGGGATCTGTCTATCCTCTAAGTCTGATGAAGATGACGAGTATAAGATCATTCGCACAGACTTTGCCGAGACTCCCCCCGATGCCCTTAAGCTCGCACTCGTTCATACAGATCTGTTCGACTTCCAAGACACAGATCTCTACAGCGTGGTTGAATGGGATAAGGACATCGTTAAGTCGCTTTCACGCAAGCAACTGTTCGGCAAGTCCATTGAGGTGAGACTGCTCGCACATCAAGGCAATCAGAACGCTCAAGACGATGACCCCTCACCTTTTGTTGATGAGAGCGTGGATAACCTTTTCCCCGATAGCTAAGAGCTACTGTAACCCCTTATCTATATCATGGTGTAGCGAGGCTAAGCCAGTCTCCATCTTTCCTCACTCTCAAAGGAGACACCATGAATATAAAACTAGTAGGATACAAGCGTGGCGATAAGAGCCACTACAATAAGACAGATGTGATCTGCCTAAATGATCAAGTCATTGGTGAGGTCGAGTTCGCCTATGGACGCTCCGACTCGTCAGACGGATGGAATGTGTGGGAGTATGTTATACGACTCCCTCTCTCAAACCTCTTTGTCCGAGTGAACACGAGTGGTCGTGCATCGTATACCGTTGAGAAGGGTCGGGCTATCGAGAATATCAACCGATTGCTCAATGGTAGGGAAGCGACGAGGGTATCTCTTGCAAACGCAATGGACGGCACAGGAGAGGTCGCCCACGACTATCAAGCCTATGGGTCTTGTGTCGAGCTAACTAGTCGGGTCTTAAATGGCTTTGATAAACTAGGATATCAAGGCGAGGATAAGGTCAAGACGCTAAAGTACACGCTCCACCAAGCACTCTCAACTCCAAGCACTCTGCTCTCTTAAGGAACTACCACACAATAGATGGTATGGAAGAGGGTTGGGTGTATTAATAAAGGAATAACAATGAAAAGACTCACACTTTTAATGCTACTCACACTTTTAATGGCAATGCTCTCCACTGCCTGTACTGACGCTACTTGGGACAAGTATGCCGTACTTGGCAACAAAGCAGAGGTCAAATGCTACAGTGGCTCATTGCTGATCTTTCATGGGTTAAGTACAGGGAAAGTGTCGAATGAACAAAACAGTGACGGCTATTTTGCGAGATGGAATGTCATCGCTGTAGACGGTCAATGGCGACACCTCGACACCACAAAACCTGTGAGTGCAGGCGTGTCGGGAAACTGCACAATCATCTATACAGCCGATGATTGATTTCATCACGAATAATAGGAGCGACTAAAGCAAAAATCGCTTCATCTAAAGACTCGTGTGTGGATTTATTCTCAAGGTAGACAACAACCCACTTTGAAGCATCCCTCCTAAGCATCACACTCAAACCTCGCTCGGTAATCAAAGTGATTGTGGTAGGGGAGAGGTTTAAACGCACCCTCAATGCACTTTCTACTCCACCTCTAGGGAAACTACCCAACGGTGCAGAAAAAAGGCTCTTAACGATAACTATGGCTTCTTCTAATGTTCTCATTGGCACACCTCCTTCATATAAGAGATACTATAGATAATATAGGAAGCTAACCCTATTATATAAATATAAGAGAACCACTAATGCAAACTTTCGTACCTAGTGATGACCTTGAGTTTATCTCTTGGTCTTTAGACCGACAACGACTCGGCAAACAAAGAGTCGAGTCCTATCAGATACTCAACACGCTTGACCATATAGAGCGTGATGACCTCTACATCATAGATAAGCGTGGAGTGAAGCGTAAGCGAGGTTGGACTAACCATCCTGCTATCCTTATGTGGAAAGGGCATGAGTGGTTCTTATGTCTCTATTCGGAAGCAATCTGTAAGGAATGGATTGATCGAGGATATAAAGACACCATGCTTGAACGCTTTGAGGGTTGGAGAGATCAACACCCTAATGCGTTCAAGAAAGCCCCTGTATGGTGGGGGAACGAGTTAGTTCATATGTCTCATCGGTCTAAGCTTTTAGAGAAAGACTACGACTATTATAAAGACTATTTTCCATTCGATAATGCAGGGATGGAGTATTACTGGCCTTAAGGGGCAATAGCCAAGTTCTGACCTCTCGGTGGACAGAAGGTTAAAAAAGGAACTCCAAGTATAGGGTGTATATCTGAACCACATACGATAGGCCCTACTGCTGTTCCAGGAGAACCAATTACAACAGATGCCCCACTGATAGACACATTTGCATTGCCTCTTAATGCAAGCACATTAGCGGTCATCGCAATGACTGTACCTGCTGTGGCCACAACAGATCCTGCAGGAGCAAGAAACTTAGTTCCTGTAGGATCGGTCATATTAACAGTCGTTCCCACAACCGTTTGATCAGACCCCGCCACGATGGTTTTAGTCTCAGTGCCGACTGCAATCGTCTTAGTGTTAGTAGCAGGCCCAATAAAGACTTCTGATTTACCACCAAACGCATTGGTGTATGAGTCAGAGGGTGTTCCTGCACCACCAGTCAAAATAGACTCGGTTATTGTCACTTTGCGAGCTGGTCCTGCAAGGGGGTTGAACCCTACTGGACCTCCACATACTTGTTCAAACTGACCCATTGAGGATTGCTTAATCGTATCTGCTGTCTGTGACAATCCTGCACCTGTATTGAACTCCATTTGGTCGGAAGAAGCTAACCTCATCTGACCAACTTGAGAAAAGTCTACGACAGGAGCTTTGAACGCTACAGCAGTGTCCGACTGTATGCTGATACGCTTAGTGCCTTTAATGATGACTGATACCGAAGCATCCGAACCCTCTAATGGATCTCCCTCTTCACCACCCGAACCAGTAATCTCAACAGACCCCAAAGAGTTAATTTTGGTCTTTGTTACGGTAGTGAAAGTTGACTTATCACTCTGTACTAGCAAGTCGTTATTTACATCTAAAAACGCACCACCCTCTACTCTAGCTTCAAGAGCATCTTGTGATGGGCTAGAAATCTTAGTCTTGAGCTTCCCACCTTTCGTGAATGAAACAAAAGAGTCATCTATGTTTGGAACAACAGGAGTGATCCTCAAAAGCGTAGCGGCATGATCCTCAAATAAAGTTTCTCCGTTCGCCACACCAAGTGTTGCTAAGGTAGGTACGACAGGTAATCCGTATTCTTCTTTTCCTTTGGCTGAAAACGCATCATTACCTACAGGTGTTCCTAAGACCCATTCGATGAATGGGGGTGTCCTGTTTTCGTTGGGTTTATTACTCGCCCTGTCAGAGTCAAACCCGTCTGTCTGTTCAGTTACAGGAAGAATACCGTCAGTTAAGTGGTTCATTTCAATACGATACTCGGTAAAGGCTTGACCATTATCAAACGCATTTTTACCAAACTCATTACCCACTCTTAGTATAGACTTACCCCCATAAATAATGTCGCTCTCTGTGTTTAACTCATCATATCCTTCATCCACAAAGCCAGCGTTATACAAGAAGACATAAGGATCTAAGTGTGTGGGGAAGCTCCCCTTGTAATTGGCACGATCCCCCTCAATGTTTACACCGACTCCTTCAAAGCTATCTCTTTGAAAAACAGGATGAGGTTGTAGTTCACCTTGTTCTAAAGGGTTCTTGAAATGCTCCCCACCACTGAAAGGATTATAAGGATTACCCTCAGAGTCTATCTGTATGTCGGCATCCCACTTGATCCCATCTGAGAACATTTCTCTTGGTAGAGTTCTAGCATCTCTTTGAACCATACCCGCATAGACCCTAGCTCCCGACATGGCATGGAACTGTTGCAATGACCTCATCACAATCGCTTGGTCTTGATCTCTTATGATGATCTCATTGGATCTTCTATTGCTCAATAAGACGCTCTCATCAAGAACCATATCAGACCCTTGAGCTGAACTCGCTCCTATATTACCAGGTGAGAAGTGCCTCATCTTATGTCGAATACGCTGATAAAAGTTTTGGGAGATCTGCCTATTCACATTGTCTGCCATGACATTTTCATCGGGATCAAACCCTTGAGTCATGTGCCAATCATGTCTGACCCAGGGTGTTGAAGGCCACCACGCTAAGATCGCAGGAGTCTTTCCTGCTGAACCTGCTCTAGTGTCATTTGCAAACCAACCCACAACACACTGATCTCCAATCTCTGGTATGCCCCCCATGAAGTGCCGATTGCCCATAGATGGCATCAGTAGCTCCACCCCTGTTAAGGCTCTCGTGTCTGCACCACTTCCGTTAAGGATTTCTAAAGTGCATCTCATCTCCTCCCAGTGCATCTCTACAATCTGTGCAATGCACATAGAGAGAGCTGACCAACCCCTACTTGAATCAGCAGACTTACTCTCAATCGCTTTTTGTTCCCTCATTAAGTTTACATCACTCATTGTCATCTCCCCCTACTCTTTGAGCTTTAGCTTTGATGGCTTTAGCTTGATCGCTTAACTGATCTGCTCCTGCACTTGCACTTGAAACTGCTCCTGCAAATGGGTTTCTAAACGATGTCTGTAAGGTATCCGCGTCTTCATTAATCTCAGTAAACGAGTTAAGTAAACGATTGTTACCTCGATTGTTAAAATCAAATCCCGAACCAAATTCATTTGAAGTGGCGAAACTCCCTTGACCTGGGTTTATCCTCTCTACATTCTCGCCTCGTAGAGTTGTTTGATGCTCTCTCCATTCAACTGCTTTCTTCTCTGTCATATTTCTAATGCCTCTAAGTGCTGGGTTCTCAATCTCTAAGAAGTTGTCTAAGTCTAATGACCCCTCCAATAAGATTGCGTCTGTACTGTGTATTCTACATTCGCAAACCTCATTCCCATCTTCGCTTGGGTAGATCTCGGCAAGTGATGAGGGGATGTTAGAGATAACCTGTTCATCGCTACGAGTCATAAGCCTGTTCGCTAACTCACTAGCTTCGTTAAATGTGTTCTGTTCTGAGTCACGCACCTCACCGTCTAGCCCTAACCCAACTTTAAGACGATCTCTATCTTCTGCTGATAGAGACATTACTTTCTCCACATATCTCTGTTTCAAACGCACTCTAAATTGTTCTTTAGTCTCAAGTTTACCTTTAGGAGTCTTCTGATCTAAGTCTCTCATTACATCTTCCAATTCTTGAGGTGTAAAGATCTGTGTTGGGTCTTGTCTTAAAAGAGCATCAAATAATGTACCCCTCGATGGCTTTAACCCACGACCATATTGATACGCCCCAAAAACCTCATACCCCCTCGCATCAGAGATAGGAAAGATTGGAGTGACTGTCTTACCCTTCTTATTGACTTTAAATGTTGTCTGACTGACATTGATCGTGTTCAAAAAGGGAAATCCCATACCAGCCCCACTAAAAACAATTTTGCTGAGTACAAATTTAGTTACTTGCTCTGTCAGTTTCTTTTGCTCCACCAAGTTTTCTTCTCGGACTAGTTTCTCCCAAGTCTCAACTTCATATGCCTTTGGGTACTCCTCTTTTGATAAACTCCAAAGTTTATATAAAAGTACCGAAGCGATGTGGCTTGCTAGAGTTTTTATGTTTGTAATGTTCTTCCCCCTTCGCTTTCCCCTTGAGTCGTGCTTTACAGGGGGTTCTCCTACAAGGGTACTTTGTGTACTAGAGGTTATTTCGTACACTAGCGTTGAGGGTGTTGTGCCTTCAAAGTATTCTTCTGCTTCGGCACTACCCCAAGATGCCACAGGGAAATCTCTTTTCTCTGTTGGTATTAGAATTGATGTGACAGCGTTCTGATCCTCTTTATTGAAATAGTTCAATAAAGACCCATACTGCGTTGATGGCTTTAGTTGTTTTGCTAAAGCACTCCTTACTGATCTGTACGCAACCTCCCAAAACTCTGTCCCTGGAGTATAGCCTCGTTGATACCAAACTTGTGAGGTTTTAACCATCGGGCCAGTAGAGTGTCCAACCGAGAAGTTACCACTGACTTGAAAAGATAAAGATGTAATGTCTTTAGTGGGAACATACTCCAAACCATTTGAATACATGGTCTTTGTCAATAAACCCCTAACGATCTGACCACGAGAACTTGCATCATTACCAAACATGACTGTATCACCATCTCCGTCAGGCTTGGCTTTGACTACATTATCTCTAACGGTTTCTGGTATATTATCGTTGAAAACAAGTTCGGGTACATCGCCTGGTGAGTCTTTATATTCAAACAAGTCTGGCCCTTGATGTTCGGGGCTTGGGTGTGATGATGAATAGTATCTAAAGTATCCCTGTGCTTTAGGAACAAAACTAGATTTCTTATCTGATAAAGCTCCCATCAAGTTTTGTAGAGGAGAGTTGCTAGGGTTTCGACCAAGTGGAGACTGAATAAGATAAATGAGGTCAAGGATCGTAGCTGTAGGAGATGTTCCTGTAGGGTTTGATCCACCTTGCTCACCATATACACCTGCTGTACCTACAGCCTTCTGAATGTTAGATTGAAGCCCATCCAACCTATCTGCTTCAGCATCTCTTGCCTTCTGCACTTTAGTAGACTTACCCCCTTTACCTATCGCCTTTGCGGCTTTCTCAGCCGCCACACGAGATTTATCCGAAATCTTCTTTAACTTCTGTGTGCCTTTAATATCAGTACCCTCTAAAGGAAGAACCACTTCTCTTGGTGGAGATCCATCTGCGGATGGAACCATGAGCTTCCAAGGTCCTTTACGAATATCACTCCCTGCATCTACCCTAAGAAGCCCCAATCTTAGACCCTCATTGATGATCATATTCTTATATCGCTCACGCTCTTTTGTACCCTTACCCCCTATGTTTTGATAGTCGGGTGTGAAGAACAACATACTTGGACTTGCATTTTGATGATCAAATGCCATGACCACATTAGGAAATCCTGTTATCTTCTTGTAGGCAACATCACTATCTTGTGATTGAGCATTGATTTGTCTACTGCCCTCATCTGTTCGATCATACCTCTTGTAGAGATATCTTTCGGGCAACTCGGTACGACCTAAGTCCACAGCTCTCGAAGGATCATCTCTATACTTAACAGAGGAGTCTCCTGGTGGAATAAACTTCTTACGCTGACAAGTTAAGGTAAGTGATGTCGTGCATGAACCACCATAACTGAATGAGTGATTAACCGACTCCACATAGTAAAAGCAATCGTTCTCTTCAATGTAAACAGGATAGCCAGCTTTGATTTCGGGTCTAAGAGGAATGGTCACACTACATCCCTCAGTCGTCTTATTTTGCTTGTCTAGCTCAACAGCAGCCGCATAGTAAGCCTGCCTCCCATTAGTATAAAAAGACGAGTCAAAGTCTTGACCCTTCCATCCATATTTGGCAACCAAAGCATAGTCTACATAGACTCCTTTAACACCCCACTCTCCTGTAGGAGCGGCACCGTTAAAGTTCCTAAAGTGAGATCCTTTCATAGTAACATAAGTCGCTTCGGGTTCAGCATGGGTAAAACTGATGTCGATACAATCTTCACGATAAATGTTGTAGACCCGATCAGAGGATGTATCCATGTTGTACATTGGGGGTTTGAATACTAAGTCTCCATCCATATCTTGGTAGAAC
>Ga0315320_10004197_pt1 | contig 11809 bp, 13 predicted proteins | sample M140m21515metaG_FD_203458 | JGI IMG/M metagenome (GOLD analysis project Ga0315320, IMG submission 203458) | Ammonia-oxidizing marine archaeal communities from Monterey Bay, California, United States - M1 40m 21515 | ecosystem: Environmental > Aquatic > Marine > Coastal | place: USA: California...
TTAAATCAAAATTCAGATAGTCCTGTACCACTACCTTAAGTTTCCAAAACAATATAATAAAATACTTTTTTGTACATGAACTCTATTTAGAGCTTGTTGCCACACGTGAGATTTTTTTCCTAAAAAAACTTCTTCACTTACTTCAGATCCTCGAGGCAAACAGTGAAGAAAAATACAATCTTTCTTTGCATAACTCATTAATTTTTTATCTATTTTAAATTTTTTAAATTGTTCAATTTTTTTCTTTTTATTTCCTTTATCATTTAGAGATATGACTTTATCCGAAAAGATAACATCAGCCCCAATAGCAGCTTTTTTAGGATCATTATAAATAAATATTTTTTTATTATTATTCTTAACCCAAGTTCTAACTTCTTTACCTGGTTCAAAATTTTTTGGACATCCTATACTAAGTTTAAATGAAAATTTTACAGATGCTGCAATTAAACTATCAAGAACATTATTAGAATCTCCTATCCAACAAATATTTAATTTTGAAATTGGTTTTTTCTTTATTTCTTCAGCGGTAAAAACATCAGATAAAACTTGAGTTGGGTGTGAAGATGGACTTAAACCATTTATTATTGGAATTGATAAATATTTTTTAAAATCTTCAATTTTCTTATCACTATCTGTTCTTAGCATAAATCCATCACCATAAGTTGATAGTATTTTAGCTGTATCAGATATGCTTTCACCACCTTGCCCAAGATGCAATTCATTAGATCTCAGAGTTAAAGTTCCTCCTCCAAGCTGCTTTATTGCCAAATAAAAGCTTATTCTTGTTCTAGAGCTTGCTTTTTCAAACATTTGAATAAGCATTTTACCTTTTAACGGAGACCCTTTATCAACCTCTAAAGTGCTTAAATTTTTTCTAAGGTTCTTTCTTCTTTTTGCATCAATAATAATTTTTCTAAGATCTTTAGCTGGTATATCTTTCAAATTTATAAAATGTTTCATTTTAATTTAATTCTGAACAAACTTTTTTTATTATTTTAAGTGATAAGTTAATTTCACTTTTTTTTACATTAAGTGGAGGCAGAACTCTAACAACATTTTCTGCAGCTCTTATTGTTAATAAATTATTATCCATAAGTTTCTTTATAAATTTTGTTTGATCTGTTTTAAGCTGTATTCCAATCAATAACCCTCTTCCTCTTATTTCTTTAATAATATCAGGATATTTATTTTGTATTTCTTTAAGATTGGATAAAAAATATTTTGAAATACTTTTCACGTTTTTTAAAAACTTCTTATTTGAAATTATGTCCATCACTGTATTACCAACAGTCATTGCCAATGGATTGCCCCCAAAAGTAGACCCATGAGTTCCAGCTGTCATGCCAGAAGCAACTTTTTTATTCATTAAAACTGCTCCAATTGGAAATCCACCTCCAATACCTTTTGCAATTGGAACAATATCAGGTTTTACCTTTGATTTTTCAAAAGCAAAGAAATCACCTGTTCTTCCAATTCCACATTGTACTTCATCTAATATTAATAAAATATTTTTTTTATTACAAATTTTTCTAAGCTCTTTTAAACACCAATCTGGAATTACTTTAATACCTCCCTCACCCATAATAGTTTCTATCATTATAGCTGCTGTATTTTTTGTAATTTTCTTTTTTAAAGATTTATGGTTACCAAAATCAAAATGATCAAAACCAGTTACTTTTGGCCCAAAACCTTCAGTCATTTTTTTGGAACCACTTGCATATATTGTTGCCAATGTTCTTCCGTGAAAACTATTTTTAACACATAAAATTCTATTTTTTTTTGGTTTTCCGATTGAATAAAAATATCTTCTCGCTGCTTTTATTGCAGCTTCCGTTGCTTCGGCACCACTATTTTGAAACATTACATAGTCAGCAAAAGTTTTTTTTGCTAGTTTTTTTGCTAAAATTTCTCCTTCAGGAATTTGAAATGCATTTGAAACATGCCAAAGTTTTTTTGATTGTTTATTTACAGCAATTACTAATTTAGGATTTGCGTGTCCTAAAGAATTCACAGCTATACCCTGAACAAAGTCTAAATATTTTTTTCCATTTGTTGAATATAAAAAGCTTCCTTTTCCACGCTTAAATGAAATTTTTTTTCTATTATAATTTTTTGCTAAATAGCTCATAATTTTAATCAGTTTTTATAAATTTTAATTATTAGATACAAGTTATGATTGAAAATACCTGTAAACCAATTTTTATTTATTTTTGTTGATAACTATGAGATTTTGCTTGTTTAATTTCTCAATGTATCAGTATATTGTTGTTATTATAAACTATAATACAATATGTTGATATGAGTTGGAACGAAGAAAAAGTAAATAAACTAAAAGAGCTTTGGGGCAAAGGAAACACTGCAAGCCAAATTGCTGAGATTATTGGTGGTATTAGCAGAAACGCAGTAATTGGTAAGGCCCATAGATTAAATCTTTCAGCAAAAATTAAAACAAGAGCTGCAACTTCAAATCAAAATTTTGAAAACTCTTTAGAAGAAAAAAATGTTAAAAACAAAAGAGGTAGAAAAAGTAAATTTAAATCTTTAATTATTGAAAAAGACTTTGAACCAGAAAACCCTAAACAATTGGAAGAATTGGATGAAAGTTCATGTAAATGGCCAATTGGACATCCAGACGAAAAATCGTTTTATTTTTGTGGAAGATCTTCGTTAAAAGATTTTTCTTATTGTAAACTACATCTTTTGTATGCTTACCAACCTAAAGGGAAAAAAGAGGAAGTAACAAACAAAGAAGAGGTTCCAGAATTTATTGAGAAAAAAATAAAATCAGCTTAAAAATAAATAATAATATTTATCTATAACTCTTTATTTGCTAAGTATTTTTCTGTTGAAAATTGCCCACCTTCTCTCCACATATAACAATACTTTTTTACTTCCTGATCAAAAAACCTAACGCTAGGCACTCCTATATCTGAATTAGTTTTATATTTCCCAGATAAAACATTGTCATATTTTAATAATCTCAATTGATCTCTTGTAAGCAATGGTGTCGGCAACATTTCAAAAAATCTTGCTGTTAATTCAGCTATGGGTAATGGAAAAGGTAATAAAATTCTTTTTTTACCAATTAATATCAGTAATTTTTCTAAAAGCTCTTTGAAACTTATAATTTCAGGACCAGTACATTCAACTATTTTTGAATAAATATTTTTAGAGATTACATGATAAATAGTATCTGTTAAATCAGAGCAATGAATTGGTGCAAACTTTGTCTTACCTTCATAATAAATAGGAAATACTGGCAATCTATTTAGCAAGGTCATAAAGTTAGTAGTAAAATTATCATCTACAGAATATACTACTGATGGTCTTAAGATTGTAGCTAATGGAAAATTTTTTAATACATTACTCTCTCCTTCTAATTTACTTTTTGCGTAATCAGAATCTATTGCATCATTTATTCCTAGAGCTGATAAATGAATAAAATGCTTAAGATTATATTCTTTACAAAGTTTAGCTAACAATGAAGGCAAAACTGAGTGAATATTTTTAAATGTATTTCCTCGTTTTTTTTCAAATAAAATTCCTATTAAATTTATGCAAATATCTGCTTTTTTAAAAAGATTTGTAATTTTATCCTCATCAAAAATATTAGCCTCAACTACATCAATATACCCAGCATTAGCCTGTGTTTTAATTATGTAACTCTTTTGGTGAATATTTCTTGTTACAACTGTCACCCTATAGTTATTTTTTGTTAGCTTCCTAATTAAGTTTCGACCAATTTGACCGCTACCACCAAAAATAAGACAATTTTTTGCTTTCATTTGAATTCCGTTATATATGTTTAGAAATGAGTAATAATATTCAACTTCACAAAAATGATTTACCAGATAATTTAAGTTTAGGCAATCTAGTAGCTGTTGATGGTGAATTTATGGGTCTAAATGTCAGACGAGATCCTCTTTGCTTAATTCAGATATCTTCAGGAAATTCTGATGCACACATAATCCAATTTAATAGAAAAAATTATAGCGCTCCAAATTTGACAAAATTACTTGCCGATGAGAATATTACAAAAATATTTCATTATGGAAGAGCAGACATGGCTCATATTAAGCACTATTTAAAAATAGATACTAATAACATTCTTGATACTAAAATTGCCTCTAAATTAGCAAGATCTTACTCGGATAGTCATTCATTAAAAACATTGATTAAAGAATTTATTCATATTGATATTAGTAAACAGTTTCAAAGTTCAGATTTTGGTGGCGAGTTATCTCCGGCTCAATTAAAATATTGTGCCAATGATGTGATTTACCTGCATAAAATTCATGAAGAACTAAATAAAATATTAGAAAGAGAAAATAGAATAGGTTTATATAAGGATTGTTTAAAATTTCTTGCCACTAGAGTAAACTTAGACTTGGCTTTATTTAAAGATGATATCTGGTCCCACTAATGACTAAAAAATTTATACCCTTAGCAAAAAAAGTAATTGATCTTGAGATAAAAGCTTTACAAAAATTAAAAAAGAAAATTGATAATTCATTTAACAAAGCTGTAGTTGAAATTGCAAAATGCAAATCTAAAGTAATTTTGTGTGGTGTTGGTAAGAGTGGATTAATAGCTGCCAAAATATCAGCAACTATGTCTTCAGTTGGCACCCCGTCTTTCAATTTGTCAGCAAGTGATTCCTCTCATGGTGATTTAGGGAGTATTTCAAAAAAAGATATTTTAATTTTAATAAGCTACTCTGGTAAAACAAGTGAACTAAAAAATATAATCCAATATGCTAATAGAAATAAGATTATGCTGATAGGAATTATGTCGAAAAGAGATTCGATTTTATATAAAGCCTCAGATATTAAACTTGTGATCCCTGAAGTAAAAGAGTCTGGTGGTATTGTTCCAACTTCAAGCACTACAGCACAACTAGCTTTAGGTGATGCATTAGCAATATCAGCTATGCAATATAAAAAATTTGGTAAATTCGATTTTAAAAAAATTCATCCTGCTGGCAATCTTGGAGCTCAATTAAAAATAGTTGAAGATATAATGTTAAAAGGAAATAAAATTCCTTTTGTGAAAGAAAACTTAAATATGAAGAGAGCTATTAAAATATTAAGTAAAAAGAAATTAGGGGTTTTAATTGTTCAAAATAAACAAAAAAAAACTATTGGTATTATTACTGATGGTCAGATTAGACGTTACAATGAAAAAAAACAAAATTTAAATGAAATGAATGTTGCAAAAATAATGACAAAAAACCCAATTAGCATTGATAAACAATCTCTGGCAGCAAAAGCATTGGCGCTAATGAATGAAAAAAAAATTACCTCACTTTGCGTACATAATAAAAAGAATAAGCGCAAAACAATAGGCTTGATACATATTCATAATATACTGGAAGCAAATATTCAATAGGAAAGCATGTACAAAACATTAATTCAATTAGTTTTGATATTAATTTTGATTTTCATTTTTTTTTTTATTTTTAATAAATATTTTTATACAGAAGATAAAATTAAAGAAGATAATAATATCCAATCTTTAAATATCGAAAAAAATAATTTATTGAATAAGAGTATAGACAAAACAAATATAGATAATGAAATAATAAAACTTACCTATGAAAAATTTGATACTAACGGCAATAAGTATTTAATCAAAGCTGAAAAAGGATTGCTAGACAGTAATCGCCCAAATATTGTTTACATGGATGTGGTAGAGGCATCATTAATTTATCTAAACAATGAAAGATTAATCATTTATTCAAAAGAGGCAATTTTTAATAAGGAAAATTTTAAAACAACTTTTTCAAAAAATGTAAAATTAATATATAAGGAACATGTGCTTACAAGTAACAATTTGGAATTTTTAATTGATAAAAATATTGCAATATTTAAAGATAACGTTAAATACTACAATCAAAATATTGAAGCATTTGGTGATATTGTAGTTATAAATTTATTAACAAAAGAGATAGATATTAAATCAGAAAATCAAAAAAAAATTAAGATAAAAAAAAATAATTAATGGCAATTGTAAAAAAATTTAGAATTATTTCTTATAAGCAAAAAAAAAGTTTTATTTCATTAGAAAATATATCTGTATCTTTTAAAAAAAATCATCAGATACTTGATAATGTATCTTTAAATATACCAAGAGGTCAAATATTAGGATTGCTTGGTCCTAATGGTGCGGGAAAATCTACATTAATGAATGTTATTTCAGGTCTTATAAAGCCCAATTATGGCAAGATAAGAATAAATAATCATGATATCTCAAATCTACCCATTTATATAAGAACAAAAAAATTTAAAATTTCAATAATTCCTCAGTTTGGTGGTCTATTTTCATCTCTCACGACTGAGCAAAATATAAGAGCAGTTGCAGAAATTTTAATCGAAGACAAATCATTTATTAATATCAAAATAAATGAATTAATAGCAAAATTTGAATTAGACTCGGTAAAAAAAATAGAAGCAAAATATCTTTCAGGAGGTCAAAAAAGAAGATTGGTTATAGCCATGGGATTAATATCCAAACCAGACATAATACTGATGGATGAACCTTTGGCTGCACTAGATCCACAAACAATTCAAATGTTACAAAATACTATAGTTAAACTTCAAACAGATTTTAATTTAACAATAATTATCACAGATCATCAAGCTCGTGATCTTCTGGCTATTTGTGATAAAGCTATAATTCTCTCTAACAGTAAAATAGTTGCCTCAGGAACACCTAGTGAGCTAATTAAGGATGAAAGTGCTAATAAGTTTTATTTTGGAAGTAACTTCCAATTTAAGTAGAGAATGTCAAATTCTGTAAAAATTAATAATAAGATTAATAGTTTTAATAAAACTATAACTGTTCCGGGAGACAAAAGCTTAAGTATTAGATGGGTTTTGTTTTCTTCATTAGCAAGTGGGAAATCAAAAGCTTTAAATCTACTTCTTTCCGAGGATGTTTTGGCTGCAATTAACGCAGTAAAAAAACTTGGAGTAAATGTTAAATTGAATAAAAAATTTTGTATTATTTTTGGCAAAGGGCTAAACGGATATAATTATAAAAAAAATATTATAATTAACGCTGAAAACTCTGGAACTTTAGGAAGATTAATTATGGGTATTTTGATTGATACGCCATATAAGTTAAAGATTATTGGTGATAAAAGTTTATCAAAGAGAGACTTTAATAGAGTAGCTGAACCATTAACTAAATTTGGTGCTAAAATTAAGCTTACAAAAAAAGGATTACCTTTAACTATCGAAGGAAATAAAGACTCACATCCAATTAAGTATTTAGAGCGAAGAGGATCTGCACAGTGCAAGAGTAGTGTTATTTTTGCAGCTTTAAAAACTGAAGGTAAAACATTTATTAAAGCAAAAAAATCAAGAAATCATACTGAACTTTTATGCAAACATTTAAATTTACCTATAAAAGTTAAAGAGATTAAAAACTATGACTTAATAGAAGTAAGCAAAGCTGAAAAAATTAAACCTCTAAATTATAAAATACCTTCTGACATAAGCTCAGCAGCTTTTTTTATAGTTCTCACAGCACTATCAAATAATTCAAAATTGCTGATTAAGAACGTTAATATAAATCCATCAAGAATTGGAATAATAACTATTTTAAAAAAAATGGGAGTTAATATAAAATTTAAAAATAAACGAAAATATAAAGGTGAAGTAATCGCTGATATTTTTGTTAATAACTCAAAAAAATTAAAAGCAATTAATTGCCCCTCAAAATTAAACAGTGGAGCTATTGATGAATTTTTAATTATTTTTTTGGTTGCTGCTAAAGCAAATGGTGTATCGTATTTTAAAGATATTAGTGAATTAAATCAAAAAGAAAGTCCTAGACTAAAATGGGGTTCAAAAATTTTAAATAAAATGGGAATAAAAACAATTACTACTGATAGCTCAATTAAAATATTTGGAAACCCTAATTTAAAAATTGATAAAAAAATTATTATTAAAAGTTATCTAAAAGATCACCGTGTATTTATGACTAGTGTGATAGCAGCCTTATCATTTGGTGGCACTTGGGATATACATGATAAAGACTCTGTGAAGACTTCTTTTCCTGTATTTTTAAATATAATAAATGATCTAGTAAATAGTGCTTAAAATAGTCTAAAAACCTCTTTAAAAGTGGGAAATATCAAAATTTTATTCTAAAAGAAAATTAAAGATTCATTGTTGCTAAATTGATCAAAACTTACTAAAAGAGCGTGTTTTTTAAAATTAAAAAATTATAGACAGGAAACAAAATATTTAATGGAAATTTATAAAGATTTATCAAACCCAGCCTCACAAGAATTCGAAAAACTCCTTAACAGCCAGCTTTCTAAAATCAATATTGAAGAAGGTAAAGTTATAGAGGGTAAAATTAACAAAATTACAGAAAAATTTGTTTTTCTATTTGTAGAAGGTTTAAAAAGTGAACCAGTTTTAGATGTTAACGAACTAAAGAGTATGGGTCTAACTGAAAAGATCAAAGTAGGAGAAACAATTAAAGTGCTACTAGAAAAAATTGAGGATAAAAATGGTGAAGTACTAGTTTCAGCTAGCAAGGCTCATAAGATAGCTGGGTGGCAAAAACTAATAACTGCATATGAAAATAATGAACCCATAATGGGACGTATAACAAGTAAATGTAAAGGTGGTGCTATAGTTGAGCATATTGATACAGGTTCTTTAATGTTTTTACCTGGGTCGCAAATTAGTGATAAACCTCTAAAAGACATAAGTCATTTAATGAACGAGCCACAAAAATTTGCGCTGATAAAACTTGATCGTGTTAGAGGTAACGCATGCGTTTCAAGAAGAGAAATAATTTCTTCATTCAAAAAAGAAGATAAAGCAAAAGTAGTTGCTAAGTACAAGGTTGGAGACGTTATTAAGGATGCTGAGGTTAAAGGATTTTCAAGCTTCGGTTGTTTTTTTTCTGTTAATGGCGAATTAGACGTATTGGTACATCTACAGGAATTAAGCTACAGTAGAATCGATCACCCTGATCAAATTCTTGAAATTGGTCAGAAAAAAGATTTGAAGGTTATTACAGTTGATGAAAACAAACTTCAAGTAGGTTGCTCGATTAAACAGTTATACCCAGATCCATTTGACAACATTGATAATTACAAATTACAAACTCAATATATTGTTAAAGTTGAAAAAATTTCTGACTTTGGAGCTTTTTGTTCTCTTGAAACAGGTTTAACAACTTTGTTACACAACTCTGAATTAAGTTGGTCAAAAAAAAATATTTCAGCAAAAAAAATGCTTAAAGTTGGACAAGAAATTTCTTGTGTAATTACAGATATTGACAAAGAAAAACGTAGAGTAGCAATTAGCCACAGATTGACAATAGAAAATCCTTTTGAAATTTTTGAAACTAAATATCCTGTAGGAACAACGGTAGAAGGTGAAGTAGTAAATAAAAATGAATATTCATTATTTGTTAAAGTTGAAGATTTAGATGTAGACGCATTTCTACATTGTAATGATTTGACCTACTTAAATAATGGTGAAGAAGAATTAGAAAAATATAAAAAAGGTGACAAAATAAATGTTAAAGTTCTTGAGATAAAAGCTTCTGAGCAAAAAATTAGAGTTGGTTTAAGACAAACTCAAGCCGATCCTTTTGATTGGTTCAAAGATAAATCTAAAAATCAGACGATTACAGTTAAAGTAATTTCTACAGATAACAAGGGTTTAACAGTTAGACCTGAAGGATGTGAAATGAATTTACAAATAAAAAAATCAGCTATTGCGGTTAACGCGGCTGATGCAAGACCAAGCAGATGGACAGGTGGTGAAAAACTTGATTGTGCAATAGCCGAGATTGATTTGGCAAAAAGAAAAGTAACTTTAAGTATTAAGCTATTGGAAGAAATCGAGAAAAAAGAAGCTTTAGAGAAATATGGATCTGAGGACTCGGGTAAAAACTTGCCATTCTCATCTCTTTCTGAAGATTTAAAGAAAAAAGAAGAAGATAAAGAATAAACAAAAGATTAAAAATTGGCTATTGTAAAATCAAAGCTTTTAGAACAACTTTCAGATAATTACCCAAATTTTCTTAAAAAAGATCTTAAAAAACTTACAAATATAATTTTAAGTGAAATAAAACGTTCCCTTAAAAAAGGTGATAGAGTTGAACTAAGAGGTTTTGGGGTCTTTTCAACAAAAATTCAAAAAGCTCGTATTTCAAGAAATCCTAAAACAGGTGAGAAAGTAAATACTCCAGAAAAGAAGACAATTCACTTTAAAATGTCAAAAGACTTATTTAAAAAGTTAAACGATGAAACATAAAAACATTTTTGTTGCTTGCGATACTTCCAATATAAATGAAATAAAAAAAATTATTAAGCAAACTCAGACGAATAAATTCAATGTTATACCTAAATTTGGCTTGCAATTTTTCTACTCTAAAAATGGAAGAAAATTTTTAGAAAATTTTAAAAAAGATTTTTGGCTAGATTTAAAAATTAATGATATTCCTCAAACTGCATTATCTGCAGTAAATAGTTTAAAAGATCTAAAAAAATGTAAATATATAACTGTACATGCAAATGGAGGACTTGAGATGTTAAAGGCCATTAAAAAGGAAGCCAAATCAATTAACAAAGATTTAAAAGTACTTGGGGTTACAATTTTAACAAGTCTTAATAAAAGATCTCTTAAAGAAATAGGACACACAAAATCTGTTGATCAATTAGTATTAAAACAAGCTGGATTGATTAAAAAATCAGGTTGTGATGGTATTGTTTGTTCCGCACAAGAAGCAAAAATGGTTAGAAACAAATATAAAGACTTATTTATTGTAACGCCTGGAATAAGATTGCCTGGAGACAACGCTAACGATCAATCAAGAGTAATGACTCCCAATGATGCTTTTAAGAATAAAGTTTCTGGAATAGTAATGGGAAGATCATTAATAAAAGGAAATATTAAAAATAATACTCAAAAATTAATTGACCATTTAAATAGATGATTAAGGGGTCTAAAATCTGTGGGATCTCAGATCTTGATACTCTTAATTTTATAATCAATCATCCCTATCCACCTCAATTTATTGGTTTCATTTGTAACTACAAAAAAAGCTCAAGATATGTTGAAGTTGAAAAGTTAAATGAGTTACTAAAATTAGGTAAAAAGAAATCTAATTTTGTAGCAGTGCTTGTAAAACCAGATGAGATTATTTTAGAAGAAATTAAACATCTACCGTTTGATTATTATCAAATTTATGACTGCTCAACTGAGGAAATAAAAGAAATTAGGCAAAAGTATAGTAAAAAGATTATTACTGCGCTAACTATAAAAGATGAAACTGATGTTGAAAAATATCAATTATTCTCTGAAGTAACTGATATTTATTTATTCGATAGTAAGGGCTATGAAAAAAGTATGGCTTTTGACCACTCGCTTATAAAAAAAATAAAGATTAATAAACCATTAATGATAGCAGGAAATATTCAGGTGAATGATGATCTTGAAAGTTATAAAAAAATAGCAGATATTATAGATATATCTGGGGGTCTTGAGACTTCTGGGGTAAAAGATAAATCCAAAATAGATATATTCTTAAACAAGGTAGAACAGGTAAAAAAAAATGAAACTTAAAAAAGGAATTCCTTTAATTGACCAGCACAATAAATATGGCTTTTGGGGTGGTAAATTTGGAGGAAGCTTTATTCCTGAGACTTTAAAAAAACCTGTAGAGGATTTAACAAACGAATTTAAAAAACTTAGAAAAGATAAAAAATTTTTAAAAAAAAGAGATTTTTATTTCAAAAACTATATTGGAACCCCTACTTCATTTGTAAAACTAG
>Ga0315320_10004202_pt1 | contig 11807 bp, 9 predicted proteins | sample M140m21515metaG_FD_203458 | JGI IMG/M metagenome (GOLD analysis project Ga0315320, IMG submission 203458) | Ammonia-oxidizing marine archaeal communities from Monterey Bay, California, United States - M1 40m 21515 | ecosystem: Environmental > Aquatic > Marine > Coastal | place: USA: California...
TGCGTCCGCATCTTCGTCTTCGTCTGCGTCCGCATCTTCGTCTGCGTCCGCATCTTCATCTTCATCGTCGTCGGAGGATCCTTCCAAGCAATCAACGAGCGCAATCGTGTGGCGTTCTGTTTCGCACGGGTCGAGCTGAATATCGATTTGATCGCTTACACAATCGTCGGGTGAGGTGGCCCACAGCATGTACTGGCCGCTGGGTAATGGGGTCGTGAACCGTCCGTCCTCATCTGAAACAATGGTGATGGTATCTCCACCGGCGGGTGTGGCCCTTACATGGGCGAATGGTGCCGGCTCTGTGCCGCTACTCCATTCGAGGTCGTATATGACCTGACCTTCCAATGTCCCCAAGTCCGTTTCACAGTCCTCGGCTGCTGGGGAAGCATCGGCATCCATGTCCTCCCCACCATCGCTATTCCAGGTTGTGTCATCGGGTGAGTGGCTTTGAGCGGTGTCATCCGACTTTGATGGCGTACAAGCCAGCAATCCCATGATCAAAATCGTGCGCATGTGTTCTCCGTGCATTGGTGTTCATATGATGCGCGCCCTGGACGGCAGGCGCAAGGCTGCTCTGTGTGGTGTAGCGTTAGAAATTTACCACCGACGGGTCGTCGTATGTCAGGCGTTTGGGGACCACAACTTGGGCACCGTCTGGACCATACAACTCGACATAGCGCTGGTAAAAGCCCACCACTTTTTTGACGTAATTGCGGGGTTCCTCTCGGGGAATCATCTCCACAAAGGCATCGAGTGGAAGTGAACCAAAGGTGTCACGATGGGCCCGACTCATATGGTGGGGACCCCCATTGTAGCTGGCTACGGCGATGGGGAAGTTTCCACCAAATCGGTCGTTCAGAAGACGAATATAGTAGACCGCATACCGCAGGTTGATGCTTGGGTCATAGAGCGTATGGGGAGAGAAAAACGGTTCCTCTAACATGGCGGAAACTTTGGACCCGGTGCCCTTGATGAACTGCATGAGTCCAATCGCTCCGGTATGGCTCAGTGCATCCGGATTGTAAATCGACTCTTGTCGCATGATGGATAGGACCAAAAAGGGATCGACGTTCCACAGTTCTTGGGCATAGGCCACAGGAAACTGAAGCTTACTGAGCTCGTCGATGTCTTCTGTGCTCGATGTCCCCCACACATGTTTCACTGCGTAATGATGGTCGCGTGCTGCACGAGCAGCCTCTGCCCACTCTTCTTTGGTAATTTTTGCGGCTTTGATTTTCTCTCGGCGGACAGAGTTCCACACTTTGTTGGGCGCTCGAAATTCTGCGTATGCCGCACGAACAATGGGTCCGGATTCGCCATACATTCCAGCTTCAGCCAAGTGGAAGGCATCGAGTAAATCGGGCCATATATCGTGATGATCCTCTCCAATCTTCTGGAGGGTCCGCATCGCTTTGTCGGGTGAATGGTGCACGCTGGCTTGGTATCCGTCCGGGATCGCATCCGAAATTGTTGGGATGGGGACTGTGCGGGGAGCCAAATATCCGCGCGCATCGGTTTGGAAGGGCCACTGCAGTTTGGATAAGTCGGCATCGCTTTTGGGGACTTCCAAGCCCCGACGACTGCCGGTCTCTGTATGGAGAATTGGGGTTTCCGAAGGCCACAGTCCTACTTGAACGCCGGGGTAGGCATCGGGGCCTTCGATCGGGGGTAAGGTGGGTACCGGTTGTCCTTTCCAGGTGCCGTCTCGCACGATCCATCCTTCTCCAGTGGGGAGCTCCTCTTTGAGCAGCAGGCGATACCAGCCAGTGGGATCGCTGGACTCGAGGGTGGTGCGATCAGCCAGTGTATCTGTCCGGCCGGCGGCCTCCCGGGTGCGGACCCGCCAATATCGGGCCGCTGATGTCCACTTGCTTCTTTGTTTGGTCAGCGTACTGAACCCTGCGTCTGCCCGTTCATAATCGGCCGCAAGAAATGCAGTCAGGGAGCGGTAAAATCGGGCGTCGGCGGCGGAGCCGTGTCGGGCTTTTAAGGCGGCATCCCATGCTTTGGTCGCGCTCACCCATTCTCCAGCCAGCATGATGGCTTGAGCGACATCGTCGGTTCGCCCTCTCCATGGCCATTTGTCGGCGTGTTTCTCCAGACCAATTCGACCCCACTTGGCGGCCTTTTTCCACCGACCCGCCTTTCGCCAGCCTTCAAAGATGGTCCATGCACGTTGCCCAGTCGCTCCATTTGGGGCTTGGTATTCGTTCACGGTCGCCAGGGTTCGTGGAATTGGATGGCGTGTAGAACGGGCAAATCGATCCCGGTTTTGGTTGACCCATGCTTTGATTTCCGGTGTTTCATCTGCCGCCAATGCTTCAAACATGGCCCACGCTTGATCGACCCATCCCGCTCTTCGTACAGAATTGGCCAGGTCCATTCGGCTGGTGTCATCTGTGGGAACAATGGCTTCTGTATGCCCCTGTTCCAGCAGACCATTCAAGCCATTGACCGCACCCGCGCCGGTGGATGCAAAACGATGACGTAGCGCCAAGTCTTGGAGTAACGGAATGGCCTTTTTGGGTTTCCATTTGCCGGTGGCTAGGGCAATACGCAGGGCCATTTCTTCCTCGCGCATTTGTTTTTTGTGACCCGGTTTTGCCAGGTAGTCTTCGTACGCTTTCTCAGCATCCTTCAGGCGGCCCCGCGCGGCCAAGGCGTCTCCAATCAACACCATGCATTCGCTGGTGCGGTGACCGTGGGGGTACTGCTCGATGTACGCCGTACATTCTTTGATCGCCGACTGTGGGCGTCCTCTGCGGAGATCGGCCAGTGCCTCATACCAAGCTGCGACCTTCGCATCTCCGCCCTCGCCGCGTCGAACACGATAAAATTGCCCGCTGGCCAGGTTGTATAGGCCGAGCTCCATGTAGACTTGCCCCAGTAAAAGTCGAGTAGAAGAGCGTTCTTGCCAACTCTTTTTACTGGCCAGATACGGCTCTAAAATGGCGCGCGCGCCTGTGAAGTCGGAAGCCCGTGCTCGCGCCCGAGCCTCAGCTAAAGGGTCGTCTGGCAAGGGGGCGATCTGTCCCGGCGCCACATCGGGAACCACAGGTAGCACCGTTCCAGGCTCCGCTACGGCGGGACCAAGCAGGGCGATAGCGATGGAAAGAAAGGGCATCATTGGTCGCTGAGTCTATCCCAGGCTTGGGGAAATCGTAGGCCAGAATATGTAGATCGGGTAGAATCTATCGGTCTTGAATCAAAGGAGTCAGACATGAGCGACATGGTCCGTTGTGGTCTCATTCAATGTGCGAATCCCATCAATGATGAGTCCCGTCCTGTGGCGGAGATCGTCGAGGCGGCATTTCAAGCACACATCCCCTTCATTGAGCAAGCTGGAGAGCAGGGAGTACAAATCCTCTGCCTTCAAGAGATTTTTAATGGGCCGTACTTTTGCCCAAGCCAGGATGCGCGTTGGTATGCGGCCGCAGAAGCCGTTCCGGGCCCAACGACCGAGCGTTTGGCCGAGTACGCCAAGAAATACAATATGGTCATCGTGGTTCCCATCTACGAAAAGGCCATGCGCGGTGTGTACTACAACACAGCGGCTGTGATCGATGCCGATGGCACCTACCTGGGCAAGTACCGCAAGCAACACATTCCCCAAGTGGCGGGATTTTGGGAGAAGTTCTTCTTCCGGCCGGGCGATGGTGGATATCCAGTCTTTGAGACCCGTTACGCGACCATCGGTGTGTACATCTGCTACGACCGTCACTTCCCGGAAGGGGCGCGATGTCTTGGCCTCAATGGTGCGGAAATCGTCTTCAATCCATCGGCTACGGTCGCTGGGCTGAGTCAATATCTGTGGAAGATCGAGCAGCCTGCGCACGCGGTGGCCAACGGCTACTACGTGGGGGCCATTAATCGGGTCGGAACGGAGGCTCCTTGGAGTATCGGCAAATTCTACGGCACATCGTACTTTGTCAATCCGCGCGGCGAGTTCGTTGCGGAGGGCTCGGAAGACAACAGTGAATTGGTGGTGGCCGATCTCGACCTCAATGTGATTGATGAGGTCCGTAATACCTGGCAATTCTACCGGGACCGTCGTCCAGATGCGTACGACGAATTGGTGGATTGATCCAGAAGGCAACCGCTGTCGGTAGGTTGTGTGTCATGCTGGAGTAGATGACTTCAGACCTTGATTCCTTGGATTTTAGCCACTCGGCAACGAGTGACCCCGTAAAGCCTAAAATGCGGGGCTGGAGTCACGCTGCCGGGGGTATACTTGCGATCCCTGCTACTTGGCTGTTGGCCAGTGCTGCCCAGCCTGGCGATGGAACGACGGGAGCCATTGTGTATGGCGTATCCATGATTCTTCTTCTGGGGGTCAGTGGGGCCTACCACGTCCCTTTTTGGCCCGAAGAGATTCGCGCCAAGATTAGGCTGCTGGATCACTCCATGATTTATGTTCTTCTGGGAGGCTCGTACACACCCTTCTGCCTTATGACCGGTGATTGGGTCAGTGGGGTTGTGCTTCCCGTGGTTTGGGTGATGTCGTTGATCGGAATCTTGAGGACGCTGTTCATTCCCAATATGCGTCGCTGGGTGAAAGCATTTTCCTATGTGGCCATGGGTTGGATCAGTCTTCCACTCGTGTTCAAGTGGCATGAAGCCCTCGGAACGGATGTCATGGTGTACTTGTTGGGTGGTGGTGTGGTGTACACCGCAAGCGCATTTATTTACACCAGCAAGGTCCCCAATCCCTGGCCCAAAACCTTCGGGTACCACGAGGTGTTTCATGTGGCGGTCTTGATCGGTTGTATGGCGCACTACTGGGCGGTTTGGCTCACCGTCACCTGATTACTCAGGCTCAAAACCCAGACACACAGAATTGATGCAGTAGCGTAAACCGGTGGGTTTGGGGCCATCCGGAAATACGTGACCGAGATGGGCGTCACAGCGACTACACCGGACCTCGACCCGTGCCATTCCGTGACTCCTGTCCTCGATTTCAACGAGGTTGGCGCCATCCAAGGGTGTAAAGAAGCTGGGCCAGCCACACCCAGACTCGAATTTGGCGTCAGATTTGAACAGGGGGAGCTCGCAACAAATACAGCCAAAGATGCCGATGCGCTTTTCGTGGTTGTGCGCGCCGGTCCATGGAGGCTCTGTTCCACCCTGTCGGGTCACATGGTAGGTCTCGGCATTTAGCTGTGCCCGCCATTCTTCTTCGCTCTTCTTGACCTTGTCCATGAACTCTCCAAGTGGGTTGTATGAAAGGGTACTTCAGGTATGCTTGCCGTAGTTGAGTATCTGTGTCCAGCCGTTGGGTTAGGCAAAACGGAACAGGAGATCGCAGCATGTCTATTTTGATTCGTGGTGGAACCGTTGTGACGGCGGAGGGAGAATCCCGCGCTGATGTATTTATGGAAGGGGGCATCATCCGTGCGGTGGGTCCGGACTTGGATGCATCTGCGGACCGCGTCATCGATGCCGGTGGTTGCTATGTGATGCCGGGCGGTATCGACCCCCATACGCACATGGAGCTTCCCTTCATGGGTACTGTGGCGTCCGAAGACTTCTTCACGGGTACCTCTGCGGCCGCCGCGGGTGGCACCACGATGTGCATCGACTTCGTGATTCCTGCCCCGCAAGAAAACATTGTGGATGCTTGGAAAAAATGGAGGGGCTGGTCCGAGAAAGCGGCATGTGATCACAGTTTTCATGTGGCCATCACATGGTGGGATGAAACGGTGAAGCGGGACATGGAGACCTTGACCCGTGAGTACGGAGTCAACTCATTCAAGCACTTTATGGCGTACAAAAATGCCATCATGTGTGACGATGAGATTCTGGTAAACAGCTTCTCTCGGGCACGAGAACTCGGTGCGATCGCGACGGTTCATGCCGAAAATGGTGAACTGGTCTGGAAGCTACAGAAAGAGATTTTTGAAAAGGGCATCACCGGTCCAGAGGGTCACCCTTTGTCGCGCCCTCCAGAGGTTGAGGGTGAGGCCGCCAACCGGGCGATCCGCATCGCGGAAGTCCTCGGTGTTCCGCTCTACTTGGTTCATACCAGCTGCATCGATGCTCTTGAGGCCGTCACTCGGGCCAAGCTTGAAGGTCAGCGGGTTTTTGCAGAGGTCTTGGCGCAGCACTTGGTCATCGATGACAGCGTGTACCGCAACAAGGACTGGCGTTTCGCGGCCCACCACGTGATGAGCCCACCCTTCCGCTCCAAAGAACACCAGGTGGCGCTGTGGCGTGGGTTGCAGTCGGGTATGCTCCAGACCACCGCGACCGATCATTGTTGTTTCTGCACCCCGCAGAAAGAAGCCGGCCTAGACGATTTCCGCTCGATTCCTAATGGCACCAATGGCATTGAGGATCGCATGAGCGTGATCTGGGAGCACGGTGTGCGCACGGGCAAACTTACGCCCAGTGAATTTGTCGCGGTGACCTCGACCAATGCGGCGAAGATCTTCAATATTCATCCGCGTAAAGGGGCCATTGCACAGGGTGCAGACGCCGATGTGGTCGTCTGGGATCCAAATGCATCACGGACCATCAGTGCGGAGACCCACAACCAGAACATCGACTTCAATATTTATGAGGGCATGACTGTGACGGGCATCCCGGCGGTCACCATTAGCCAAGGCAAAGTGGTGTATGAGAACGGAGAACTGAAGACCGTGCGTGGTGCGGGTCGATACATCGAGCGGCCGTGTTTTCCAGAATACTGGCACAACCAGGTTCTACGGAACGAACATGCCGAGCCCACCCCGGTCGACCGGAGTTGAGGTTGGCCGCTGTTGTGGGTCTGTTGCTGGCGGGCCTTGACTGCAGTGCGGCGCAGGCTCTCCCATCCAATACGAATCCGTTGAGTTCCAAGGAGGCGTGTGTGTTGACCCTCAACATCAAGGCCCAGCAGTCATTGCTATTGGAAGTTCGTGGGTTGGGTGTGAGGATCCCAGACTTCCCAGAATCATTTGAAGCGAAGATTCCAAACGCCGCGAAGCATCGTCCGCTCAAGGTGGGTGGCCTCGGCCCAGGTGGCGAGCCCACTTTTTGGTTGGATGTGAACGGCACACCGTTCGTAGATGCTCGTGTGTATGGTGCCCTTCAAGCGGTATCCATTCCGAGATTGTCTCGTCCATCTACGGTGAAGCTTGGTCGTGTGGTGTTCTCGCCAGCCCCCAGTCCGCTTTCGCTCGCTCGTCAGTTGATCGAGGCGGATGTCATCGGAACCTATATTCATTTGGAGTCGACACTCTGCTTGAACGAGATTCCTGGTGGTGCCCACGTCACAGGGACGCACACCTATGTGACCCACGCCGACCATATTGAGCCTGTGGACTTTCGGGTTCTGATCGATGCGGAAGGGTACATCACGGTTTCTCAGCAGTAGGCGCATGGTGGGTCGGTAGGATGGATGTGGTCCAGCCTCTGTGCACGACATGGGTCCAGATCGATTACGATCGGAGACCAACGCCCGTTTTGAGGAGTCCATCATGTCCATGCCAGAAAACCCAGATCCAAATCTGATCAACGACGATATTCGGCCAACTACCGATGCGGAACGTCATTGGTCGGTCATGAATATGGCCAGCTTGTGGGTGGGAATGGTCGTGTGTGTTCCGACCTATATGCTCGCCGCAGGTCTCATCGAGCAAGGCATGAGCTGGAGTGAGGCGGTGTGCACGGTCATGCTGGGCAATGTGATTGTTCTGGTGCCGATGATTCTAAATGGCCATCCTGGCACCAAGTATGGCGTACCCTTTCCGGTGATGTCCCGTGCTGCGTTCGGTATTCACGGCGCCCACATTCCAAGTTTGCTTCGTGCGCTTGTGGCCTGTGGTTGGTTTGGTATTCAGACCTGGATTGGTGGTGCGGCGATCTACCAATTGTTGGGTGTCATGAATGGGGGCCCCATCGGGGGTGACCCGATTGGTTTTCTGGGCATCAATGGTGCAGAATTTATGTGCTTTTTGGTCTTCTGGGCCATTCAAGTCGCCATTTTGTGGCGCGGTGTAGAGTCGATTCGCGTGCTCGAGACCTATGCGGCCCCGTTCCTGATTTTGATGGGACTGGCGCTGCTGGGCTGGGCGTATGTACAAGCGGGTGGATTTGGTTCCATGCTTTCGACTCCGAGCCAGTTTGCTGAAGGTGGCCCCAAGGAAGGGCAGTTTTGGAGCGTATTCTTCCCATCCCTCACGGCCATGGTGGGCTTTTGGGCGACCTTGTCCTTAAATATTCCGGACTTCACACGCTATGCGAAGAGTCAGCGTGACCAAGTGCTTGGCCAAGCGATTGGCTTGCCGACCACCATGACGTTGTTCGCCTTCATTGGGGTGGCTGTGACCAGTGCGACCACGGTGATTTATGGTGAGCCCATTTGGGATCCGACGGTATTGCTCGGCAAGATGGGTGGTGGGTTCACGGTCGTGATCAGCCTCTTTGCTCTGTCTGTGGCCACCCTCTCGACGAACATTGCCGCCAATGTTGTGAGTCCGGCCAATGCGATGATCAATGCCGCACCGCACAAGGTGACTTTCCGCATGGGTGGAATGGTGACCGCGGGGATTGGTGTCGCCATCATGCCGTGGAAGCTCATTGCATCCACCGGTGGGTACATTTTTACGTGGCTCATTGGCTACTCGGCGCTGCTGGGTCCCATCGGTGGCATCTTGATTGCCGATTACTTTTTGCTGCGAAAGACCGAATACGATTTGAATGGGCTGTTCCGTAAAGATGGACCCTATTGGTACAAGGGCGGCTTCAATCCAGCGGCGATCATTGCCCTGGTCGTGGCGGTCATTCCCAATGTGCCTGGTTTCGCCAATGCTGCGGGCTTTGTAGACGATGTGGCTCCCATTTGGAGTGACATCTATACCTACGCATGGTTTGTGGGTTTCTTCATCGCAGGTGGACTGTACTTGCTCCTGATGCGGGGCAAGACAGAGGGCTGAGCCTGGAGACTACAAGGCTTTTCTTGGTGGGATGAGTGTCCCAGCGACCACCATGCCCATGACCAAAGAGATGGCCACAAGAATCAGCTGTCCCCCGCTTGCGGAGGCCTGTTCAGCATGTCCTTCCATTACCGCCCGAATGCTCAGAAAGCTGAGGGAGCCGGGCACCAAGAAGAGCAGCCCAGGCATTCGTATGATCGCTGCGGGCATATTCTTGAATCGCGCATAGAGGTTGGAAGTACAGCCCAACGTGAGGGCGCCAATAAATACGGCCAAGTCGGGCCTCATAAACGTGGCGGTGGCTTCGAGCGCACCGTAGCTGAGCGAGCTCGTCAATAAAATCCAACCCCATTGTCGAACGGGTGCCTTGAACAGAATGTTGATGGTGACCACAGCGACAGGAACCATGCTCCACAGAAGCCAGTCGGGAGAAGGCGTAGAGAGGGGGAGTGTGGTGGCTCCGATCATTGCGGTGGCTGCAGCGTGTCCAAATATGACACCGAAGCTCAGCATGAGGGCGGTGACGAGAGCCGCACCCAACCGCGATACGCCGGCTGTGATGTTGTGGGTCACCAACTCAGACACACCCAATGTCAGGGTGAATCCGGGGACCAACACAATGACTCCACCCAGGATGGCCGCGTTGAGGTTGGCTGTGGCCATCAACGGTGCGCACAGAGAGGCCAGCAAGGCGGCACAGAACCCTCCGATGGGAACCAACAGTCGTGTAGGTGCAAACTGGGCCACGAGGCCCACAGAGGCTCCAGCAAGCGTTCCAAGCAGCATGTCGGAGGGTGCACCGCCAAACAGGGGTGTGGCAGAAGCCGATGTGACAGCAAATGCGAGGGTCGTGATCCATGGGCCAAAGCGTGGCTTCGCATCGATGATCTCTTCCAGCGCTGCGAGCCCTTCCCGTGGACTCAGGGATTTGTCTGCGACCTGATTGAACAATTGGTCCAGTCGTTGAAGGCGTCCGAGATCAATTTCATTGGAGTGAATCCGTTCCAAGCGTACCTGGCTGCCCTCTGCGTTTCGAAACTCCATCATGAGAATGGACGGTGTTGCGCTGTATACGCCATCAATCTCGAGGTCTTGAGTCAGCAGATTCAAGACATCTTCTACCCGGTGGGCCGGTGCTCCATATTGTGCGAGCGCCGCACCGAGACGTCCGGTGAATGCAATGGTGTCCTTGTACACATCCGTAGACATGGGGCCTCCAGCGTGGGGCCCGCCTGCTAACGCGGGTTTTGTAGACATCCAAGTGCGTGGGTGTTTACTGGGAGTTCTCTAAGACGGTCTCATATGCTTCACGCAATTCAACCGTACGGGTTTTCGCCAGGTTCTGAATCTCTGGGTCCATGCGGGCGACTTTGTCGGGGTGTAGTCCTGAGAGCTTGGTCCGATAGGCTTTCTTGATGTCTGCCATGGTGGCTGTACGGTCAATGCCCAACATTTCCCACGGATCTGCAATCTTAGTCTGTAAGTCCAGTTTTCGTTCGACCTCAGACCACCGGTTTTCGGGGATGCCAATATAGACCGCGATTTCTTTGATGCGGCGGCGTGACTCTCGTGTGGGGGGCCCATCGCAGCGAGCCACCTCTGCGAGCAGCGCCAAGATATCCATGGGCTTGAGTGCAGGCATACGCCGTACGACAGCCTGGGAAAATGACTGCAAATCGCCCGATGGTTCGGATTTCATGAGGTCTTTGAGTTTGCCTCGTTGGTTGCGCGGGAGCTCGAAGGACTCCACAAAGAACTTTCGGATGATTTTGGCCCCTCGTTGAGAGGCTCCACCATCCGCCCGGAGAATGGCCAAGCACAACCCCATCAACGGTTCCAAGAATGCCACCCTCGACCAAGAGGAAGGAGGGGGAAGGGGGAAGTCGAAGGTTTTGTGTCCCAGGGTGGAGGGGTGCTCTGCGCCGGGAGCCATGAAGAGTACCGTCGCCATCAATGTGTAGACGCCGGGGCGTCGATAGCGAAGGGCCGAGTAGGGGACATAAAATTCAGACTTTCCGCGCTCTATGGCCCGATGCGAGACGAAATTACCCCTGTCTGCGAAGGCATCCACCGCACGGATGGGCCGCCCTCGTCCATCATGTAACAGAGCGACCACAACCGCTCCGTTGGGTACTTCTCGTTGAAAAAATAATTGAACAAAGCGGCCAAAGTCATCCTCGATGAACCGCACATCAATGTCCAAGACAGGGATGCCTTTGGTCGGATCATCATCAATGGCCCCATCGGCGACGGCGCCGAGAGCCAGCCCGATGACACCTCCAGCGGGGCCTGCAATGGCAAACCCGGCGGCCCCTCCGATGACTTTTGCCCACCACGCCATTTAGTCGCTCTTTGGTGGGATGTAGTGGGGTGTAACGGTCACAGTTACTGTATCGGTAGCCATGGGCTTTGGCCTAAGTTTAAGCCCCATCTGGAATGAATCCCCGCCCAATTAAAACGCCGGCGATGGGATGTGTTGCATGCAAAATTCCGAGTCGTTTGAGTAGATCGTCGATGGCCTGGCTTTCCGCTCGTCCACAGTCCAATTGGTACCGAACACAGTGTGCTCCCAGGGGTTCCGGGTCGGAGATGTTGTGGAATCGGCCTTGGTCTTGTGCACCAAATGAGCCATCAAATCCCGCCCGATACCAATCTCCGATGGTTGGGTCGACCGAATCGTCCGCATCTCCACTTTCAAAACGAATAGAAATACTCAGTAGATTCCAGGGCATCTGTGAACTACCCCAGACCGGGAAGTCGGCGTTTGGCCATGTGAACAAGATGGGCGTTTGGGCAATAATTTCGTGGCCTTCCACGGCGACGACCATGGGTTGGTCACCGACTAGCCCTGCCTGACCCGTCTGTGGATCGACCAGGTCGACCCGGGTACCT
>Ga0315320_10004203_pt1 | contig 11807 bp, 26 predicted proteins | sample M140m21515metaG_FD_203458 | JGI IMG/M metagenome (GOLD analysis project Ga0315320, IMG submission 203458) | Ammonia-oxidizing marine archaeal communities from Monterey Bay, California, United States - M1 40m 21515 | ecosystem: Environmental > Aquatic > Marine > Coastal | place: USA: California...
ATCCCCCCCCCCCTCTCCGGCCCCCCCCCCCCCCCCCCCCCCCCCCCCGCCCCCCCCCGCCGCCGCGCGCGCGCGCGCCGGGGCGGCCGGGGCGCGGCGGCGAGCGAGCTCGCTCGGGCCCGCGACATTTTGTCGCACCTGTTATGCAGTCGCGCCTGCGACATTTTGTCCCATGTTAAATTTACTACCACGCGACATTTTGTCGCGTGGTATATTAACACTAGGAGGTAGTTAATTTTTATGCGCAGTCATCACAATATCTTTTATCACTCGTTGACCTATTATCTCCTCTGATGTATTCGCCACAGCATCTGCAGTTAGTGAATTCATCACTTGGTTTTGAATCATCTTTTTTCTTTTTTGTCATAATCGTATTTTAGCACAATGGCTAATTAAAGCCATTGCACATAGTGTCGCACTTAATCAAACATTAAATCGCCATCAACATTAATAGTTGCTCTGTCATTAAAATCGTTCAACCATTCTAAAAGGTACAATTGGTTGCCCTCATAATTAGCAGATTTAAAAGTTTTTCTAAAATGGTATAACAAATCAGATTTAATAGTTTTAAAATAAAATTCACAAAAACCATTGTGAACATAAATATTTTTAGCTTTGTTGATTTTATTTAAAATTTCTTTTTTTAGTTCGTTTTTTTTCATTGTACTTTCTCCTATAAGTTAATAACCTATATTAGCACAATGGCTAATTAAAGCCATTGCACATAGTGTCGCACCTACTCAAAATGTTTTGAGTAGGTTTTCTCGTTTTTTAAGCTATGCCATTTTTCTTGATCTATAGCCCATTCCTTTGCAGTTCTTCCAAAGAATCTATTTTTTGGATTGCTGTTGTGGAAGTCTGCTCTTTTTTGAAAATATTCTTTTATTTCCTCTCCACTCATGGCTCTTAATTTAATTATGTCTTGTAATACTCCTCTCGGCATTGGCATATTATTTCTCCCCTACTTCTGGAAATGGTAAATCAGCTTGATTTGATTTCTCCTTATAGTGTGTTAAATCTATTTCCTTATCCCACTCTTTAGTGATACGAGCCCTACTATCGTCCATATCTTTTTTTACTAATCGCAAAATCTCATCTAATGTATCTGCAATTCTAATTAATGGGTTGATTGATCTGTCATTTATTTCGTCATTCATTTTTTTACTCCTTTGATTAATTTCCCTATCTTACAACAATGGCTCGTTAAGAGCCATTGTCAATATTGTCGCACTCAATAATTTCAGTTTCTGTCCAGTTGCGATAGTCATTTTTATGTAATGTTTTATGAACCTCAATAGGTGTTTCAAGTGGCTCGGTTCTGGGTGCAATAGCAATTATTTGTTGAATGTTTGCATTTGCAAAATCATCATAACAACGCTGACTACAGAAATATTGATACATCTTATTGTACCAATTCAACACTCTTATTTTTTTAGTTCTTAGAACCTTTGAACCCTGAACCCCTCTTATTCTGTCTTGGGTATGTTTTTTATGGCAATCAGTACCATGACAATAGACATATTCATTATTCATTTTTTACTCCTTTGTTAATTTTCTAATCTTATCACAATGGCGACTTAGTCGCCATTGTGCATTGTGTCGCAATTAGTTTGTGCTTACATCTTGCTGTAGCTGTGCTTTTGCAATCGCAATTTTTTCTGCCTTAGTCAATTCAACTTCATCAGTTAAAAGATCAGCTAAATTTTCTGGGCTATAGATTGAAAGTGCCATTGAACTATGTGCGTCAAGTACACTCTCATTCAAAACAACTCCAAGCTTATCGGCTACCAATTTAGCTTGGTCAAAGTATTTGTAAGATTTTAAACCTAACTTTAACTTTTGCATTTTCTCATCAACATGATTGAAAAGTTTTTCATGCGCCAAGACTACATTTTCTTTAGCAACTTCAAACGATCTAAACCACTCATATTCTTCAGTATCAGTTTGAAACATACGATTATGGCAATAAGAACTTCCAATGACCCAAATTTTGAAATCATTTTCCCAACTATGTTTATGCTTAATAGTTTGGTTGGAACTTGAGTTATTGTCGCTATTATACCCAAGATATTTATCTATATTACTTTCAGCAGTATAAAAGCTAGGGCTTCTTTTTTCGTAGTTGTTACCAAGTCTAACATCATAATCTGGATCAAGACCATTTAATCTTAACTCATCACGATAATAAGAAGTTAAGAAATCTTTATTGGCTTTGAACTGAATATGAATATCATCATGTTTTTCAACAGGATTTCCATTATAATCAGTTTCCATACGAGGTGTTGCGTTTTGAACATAAAAACAGTTATCATGGTGCAACTCGCCACCATTCCTCTCGCCATATTTATTAATCATAGAACGAATTGTATCTACATCTTCTTGAGGTTGATGAAATCTTACAAGTTGTTCAATTTTTGTTTTAGCAACTGAACGCATATCATTGTAAATTTTTATTGCGTCAGTATGTTGCTTCTTATATTTTGATTTACTTTCAAAATCATCTTGAAACACATCAGCAATAACTTTACGCTTCTCAGCATTAAGTGTTGATCGTTTTTCTTTTGTCATATTATTTACTCCTTTTTGGTTAAGTTAAAATATTAGCACAATGGCTAATTAAAGCCATTGTGCAAAGTGTCGCAGTTTTATTTAAGTTCTTCAACTATATCTACTTTTATATTTTCCATACCATGTAGTTCTGGCTCATCTTCTCTTTTATCAAAGTAGTCATCATCATGGGTTTCAAATAGTAATTGAGCCTTTTTTTTATTTTCGGCTTCAACTATTACACTTTCCCAAATGTCAGCTGTGTAGTGTATTTTATATCTCGGCATATTATTTACTCCTATTTTTAATTGTTAATAAAATCATATTATAGCATGTTTCACGTGAAACAATCAAAGTGACACATTGACGCATGATGCCTGCGACAAATTGTCGCAGGACAATTTGTTATGTTGACAGAGTTTCAAGCTCCAAGCCCCAAGCTTCAGGGTGCGACAATAATGTGAATTTATAAAAAAATTTATTCATGCCATAATTCGCTTATGTTTAATATAAATAAATATGACACACAAAAAAAAATCTGGGAGGAGCCATCTTTAATAGATGAAGTAGAAGATACTAAAAACTACTACGGCCTATTTCCTAAATTTTGGTATAATAAAAAGGACATGCATGAGTTAGAAAAAATGTGTAAATATAATTAAAAAGAAATTAGTCGGGGGTCTGGTTCGTCCATTGAAGTTGACGGTACCGCCCCGCCTGATCCCTGATCCATTGTGCGTTTAGCTAGACGTTTGCGCCAGTAATTCCGGATAAGCGACTGGACATTCAACGATGGATCTGGGATCAGCTGGAAGACGCAACGAGCACCAGCTGGTCAAAATTTCCGGTGGGTTGTGAGGTGCTTTGCACCTGCCCCGCTGGGACCTAAAATTAAGATTAAGCATCAAGCAACAAGCTGCGACATTTTGTCGCGCGTCAATCTGTTTCTTGACTCAAGCGTCAAGCCACAAGCTGCGACAATGTTGATAGGTGATAAAAAAAATTTTATGTTTAATATAATAAAAAACCAAGGAGTAAAAAAAATGAAAACCAAAGAAGCCTGGGCCCTAGTCGGTGGACTAAGTAAGCCCTCAAAAATGCCGGGCTGGTCAATAGGTATTCCTGCTAAGGAATGCAAGACCGGCAGCAAGTTACGTTTAATTAAAGGATCAGTTTGTGAGCTGTGCTATGCCTTAAAAGGTATGTATAGATTTTCGACTGTTCAAGCTGCTCAATATAGAAGGCTGGACGCTATAAAAAATCCATACTGGGTTGAAGCCATGGCAGCTCTTATCAATTCAAAAAAGCCTGATGTCTTTAGATGGCACGATTCCGGTGATGTGCAGGATTTAGAACACTTAAATAAAATTTATGAAGTCTGTAGACTAACCCCTTCAAAACGTCATTGGATGCCCACGCGGGAGGCCTGGATCAAGGACCATTTAACAGACTGTCCCAAAAATTTAGTAATAAGATTTTCCTCTCCTATGGTTGATCAAGGGCCAGTTAAGAGCTGGCCCAATACTTCAACAGTCTCGACGAAGAGTCGAACATGTCCAGCCCCTGACAACAACAACGAGTGCGGAAGCTGTCGAGCGTGCTGGGATCCTGAAGTAGGCAACATTGAATACGGGCAACACTAGATTGACGTTCGTATTCAGACATCCCAAATTTTACAAACCTGCGACAAAATGTCGCAGGGACAATAAGTCACAGAGAAAGGAGGAAAATGAAGAAGCATCAAGCAACAAGCAGCAAGCAACAAGCGTCAAGCGTCAAGCTGGAAGAGACAAGCGACAAGCGTCTGAGTCTGACAGCGATTAGGATCCATGATGCCTGGTGCGTAGCGAACGGCTACAAGCGTCAAGCAACAAGCTGCGACAAAATGTCGCAGGACAATTTGCCTATTTACAAAAATTCGGATTACAAGGCTTCAAGCGTCAAGCGACAAGCGGCGTAGCCGGTGGCACAGGGGGCCTGAGTCAGGCCTCCGGCTACCAGATCCCGGATTCTTTTCCCCTCATAAAGTTTTGGAAGCATGCAAGAGGCATCCAGAACCAAGATAAAAGTATTCTCAGGATGCTTCACATGGAAGGCTATTTGGTGTGGTGAAAATGTTATTTTATTTGTTTTAGTGTACTTTAACTCAACAGTGAAAAAGTGGCCAGAATTATTATACCCCAATAGATCGGGAGTACCAGGAACGCTAAGGTTTTCAATCCTAATCCAGGATATTTCAGTAAGATTTCTTTTAACTTGTGCATAAAATTTGGTCTCTGGTTTCATTGGTTTTTCACACAAACATGCTTAACCAATTTTCTTCAAAACCTTGCCCATATTCCATGTTTCAGCTTGAACTGTAAAGACTAGTCGATGTGACTCTCTAGATCCCAATAGTTTATTTTCAAGAAGTTGTAAAGAAGTAATATCATAATATTTACCATCAGGTAAACAAACCTGAACACGAGCATCTTGTGCTGATTCTTGTGTCAGCATTTTATCTAAAACTTGTCTAAGTAATTTTCCTTGCATAATTTCTTTTTTAATATGGGGCCCCAGTATCAGTTGAGGGAGTAAATCTCAAGGTCGTAAGCCGAACCCCATATAATGATAACCATAAACAAAAATATTATTAGGTAGAACCAGAATACTATTGTTATAATATTTTGCCCTAACAATAGTTGATATATTATTATTGTTGTGCTAAAAGTCAATAGAGGAACAAGTATGACGCAACGTGAAAAAGGTAGAAAATTTGATGGTATTTCAAGACCAGCAGATGATAATTACAGAAAAAACTTTGATAGAATCTTTAGTAAAAAAGAAAAAACTACTTCTGAATTACTAAGAGAAGGTTATGAAGAAGAGAAAAAAATGTATGAAGATGAAGAATATTTAGAATCATTGAAGGATAAATTATAATGGGATTACCAAAAAAATTAACTGAACAACAAATTAAATTTGCTAATTTATTAATAGTAGAAGAAGGTAGAAAGACTGCTACTCAGTGTGCTATCGAAGCAGGTTATTCTAAAGAATCAGCAAGACACTCAGCCAGCGTATTACAGAATCCTAAGCACTATCCATTAGTTGTTCAATACATAGGTGAACTTAGAGCTGAATGGCAGAAAAAATATGATGTTACATTTGGATCTCATATTACAGAATTAGCTAAACTTAGAGATGAAGCTAGAGATAAAAAAGCTTGGTCAGCTGCAGTTAATGCTGAAGTTGCGAGAGGTAAAGCGGCAGGTTTGTATATTGAACAGAAAATAATTCGAACTGGTAAATTAGAAGACCTATCAACAGAAGAGTTAGAATCGCGAATGAAACAAATAATTGACGATTATAGTCCGATTCTGGAAAATGTAGAATTTGAAGAGTTAAAAGAAAAAGTAAAAGACTTACCAAAAAGAAAAAAAGAAGACTCACTTAATTAATTCTTCATACTCTTTTACAAATAAAGTAGCTGTATATCTTTTCATAGATTTTGTATCACTTTTATGTGGGGAGTGATAACGATCAGATGGAAACATTACTGCTCTATTTGGTCTAAATCCAACATGTATATCTAACTCACCCTCTGTATAAAAAACAGTTCCAGTGGTAACACCTACGGGTCCATCTAACATTACTAAAATATTTATTTTACCTAAACCGTCGTCATTATGGGGAATAAATCTATCTAAATTTCTTAAATCAATACCGCAATCGTGATGCACTTTTTTAATTTTAAAATTAAATTTTTTTTCACTTTGTGAAATAAAAGTATTTAAAAGATTATTATCTGAATTTAAAATAAATCTTTCACCATAAAAAATTTTTTCTTCTCTGTTTTTAGTTTTTTCTAAAAATCTTGGAGTAAAATATATGTTATTTTTAATGTGATGCATAACTTGTTTATATTTTTCATCATCAAAAAAATTATCTAATATCTTTATCACTACTTATTAATCGTCGTGTTCTGTTTTGTTAAGATCATTTTTCAACATCTCAACTATCCAATCATTATCTCTGAATACACCCATCATTACATTTGTTAATTGATTAACAACTGCTTCCTCATGTTCATCTTTTTCTAATGCGGCCTTCTCTTGGTTTAATCCAGATACAGATACTGCTGCATGCATAATCTCATGTATGATTGTGTTAGCTCTTTCTTGACCACATAGGTCATGTTGAATACTTATAACGTTTTGTCTGTAGTCATATTCACCAAAACAGTCAGTCATTTCCCATTTCTTATAGTCTGGTCTAACGTATTTAATTTTAATATCTTTATAACCAACCTTTACATGGTCCGGTAAACCTTTTGTTTCAACTGGAATTAACTTTGCATTTTTAAAATGTTTAGCTTTTTTTCTATTCATATCTTCTTATACCTCCTTATACTATTTTTTAGCATTACTTTTTTATAAAAAAAGTTAAAATGCTAGCTCTAAATTGGGTCTCTCAGAACAGAAATAAACGTTGATATACAACACTTTTTAAAAAGTGTATGTTCTAAAAGTGTTGATACACTTATGTTCTGGATGTTCTGAGCTGTAAACTGCATTTTATTCAATGATTTCAATAGTTTGTTCCAATGTTCCAATGTTCCAGTGTTTTTAAAATTTAAAAAAAAATAAAAGTCATTTGCTAAAAATAACCTTATAGGTGGAACATGACCCCTGAAGCCTGAAACCTGATTCAAAGTAGTAAACATATGTTACTAAGCTTCTTGCCCCATTTTGGACATTTTTTGGCCATAATATTCATCGACTCGTCTTAACCATTGCCACACGTATCGGTTGAACTCTTGACCTTGAATCGTAAATTTTTGAAACATATTGTCTTTTGTACACATAAGTACGACACCTTTGTTAATTTTACTACCATATACAGTGTTATGAGCCATAGCATACGCTGCAAGTTGTACAAAATAGTCTTCAACCCACTCACGCTTTTTTAATTTATTAGATTGTTTAAAGTCTACTATGGCCTCAGATCCTTCATAAACTCCAACAAGGTCAGTAGCTCCGGCATACAGTCCAGGATAGTATAAAGCCACCTCAGACCCCCATATTTCGTCCATACAGCCCTCCAGACCCTCATCAATGATAGTTTGGGCCATTACCCCTGCAAGCTGCCCCTGGTCGCTTAAATCGGCGTGTCTGGCCTTTAATAAATAAGACTCAATTATGTGGTGCATAATTGATCCACGATTCGCTGCAGTATTCTTAATATGTTCAGCGTTATCAGATCCAACTCTTTTCATCCAATTTTGTAGACTAGCTTTCTTCTCTTCAGATTGCGTTGCTTGTAAGATTGTAGTCACAGAAGGTAGTTTCTCTTCATTAATAATATAATGACGTTGGCCCTCTATAGCTTCTCTTATTGTCTTGGGGTATTCAAACTTCTTATTCCACTTTATCATCGATTGCTTTCTGTATGTTGTTAATAATTTCTTTAGATTTCTCAATAGATTTCTCTGTTGCTTCAAACTCTAATTCACAGTCCTTAATCAAACCTTTTAAAGCCCAATAAGACTCAACTAACATTTTTTTACCATGCACAACCATTACATAAAGTGCGTATGGATTTTTAAATAAAAGCATTGTTGATGCAAATAAATGTACATGCCATGGATGCCTTCTAATTTTATATAATTTTTTAAGTTGATATAAACATTCATTAAAATCTCTACATAATGGTTCGTAGTATTCTTTTCTTGTATCTATTAAATATAATTCAGCTTTTCTATTTTTAACAATTAAATCTAATTTAATTTTTGATAAGTCTTTCATATTATATTAATCGTGCTCCTTTCTGCATATTTTTTTCTCCCCACATAGGTTGAAGGTTAGTGTAATGAAAACAAATTTTTTGTTGTTCAGGGTTGGATAAATCAAAATTAGCACATGCAATAATATGATCTACATGCCAGACTCCATAATTATTCCAATCCATTCCGTCTTCAAATTTACTTTCTAAATGTTTTTTTAATTCTTCTAAGGTACATCCTGTTAATTTCATAGTAGTTTCTGATTTTTTATTTTTTTTTAAAACAGTCCATAATCTACTTCTTAAATTTTTAGTTATCTTAAACATAGGGTCAATCTTCTTTCTATTTTTTTCCCATTCGTTATAATATTTTCTAATATGTTCTTTATTATTTTTAACAAATCTTAATTTTCTTATCCTTGCTTTTATTTTATTTTCTGGTTTAGAATTAAATTTTCTTTGTCTTTCTCTTTCTCTTTCTTTATTATTTTCAAAATATGTTTTACCAATAAGTCTTCTACATAAAATACAAGATGTGCTTATATAAGGACCATATTTTTTACCATTCTTTATATAACATCCTGAGTTATTTAAATAAAATAACTCAGAGTTATCTCTGGAATTTATGTTATGTTTTTTACAATGTTTATATTTCATTTTCTATAACTTCAAATTTTCCATCTCTCCAAACAATGGCACGATTAGTATTTTTAATAATCTCATACTGCCATGCCATTGCTTCAATAATCTTAGCTCTTTTTAATTCTTCACCATAATTAAAATTTTTTGATAAAGTTTTTAATTTATCCGACGCTTCATTAGGTAAAGATATTTGTTTAAATCTTTCCGCATATATTTTTCTATATGGATCGGCCATTATTTGTCTCTCTTAATTTTTTTTGTAAGAATACTTTTTGTTTTTGAAGCATTCTAATTTTAGTTATTAAACTCTTAACTAGATCTCTGTTTAACAAAGAAGATTTTTTATATAATATTCTTTGAATTTTATTTTGTTCTTTTAATTTACTAAGTTCCATAGGTACCGCTCCTTCACTTTTGCACATCGTACATTGTACTATGCCATCTCTTTGATCCTCTACTGATCTCTTGATCCTTATGTATCCATTCCCCTGACATCGTGGGCAAATCGATTTTCCTTTTTTCATATTTCTCCTTTATTTTTTCTATTGCTTTAAATACTTTCTTTTTAACTATTGCGTGTTCTAACTGAGCATATTCACATATTAATTTAAAATCATCGTGATGAAACCACATTTCTTCTAAACAATATGCTTTTCTATCCCATTCGTATTGAAATTTTTTCTTTTTTAATAAATCTTCAATACCTACAATTAAAACATTACGCCATAAATCCCTTACAGGATCTTTTTTTTCGTAAAGATTAATTGTTTTTGTTCCGTAGTCTGCCATTTAGCTTTCTCGCTTTCTCGTTGATTAATATATCTAATGCTTTTGCACGAGATACTGATACCTCAGGAACAATAATTTTCCTGATGCTGTCTAACTTGTCGCAACTATCATGTGACAGTGCAACAGATTTATATTTTCTTATGTCCATTTTTATGTTACTTTCTTTTTAATTTACAAATAATAATATAAGATAGTTATATTTTTTTACAAGGTTGTCAATGAAGTTTTTTTTAACAGTATACATATGTTCAGTTGTGTCGCAACAATGTGCTCAAGTTCCTATGGAAAAACACCAATATGATAGGTTCTATAGAACACACTATGGTTGTATACAAAAAGGTTTAGGTGAGTCTTACAGTATATTATTTGATGGTAAGGTATTTCAAGCTGATCAAATAGAATCTTTAGAATTATATCCTAAATTTACCTGTGATAAATTAGAGATTGAAAAGAAGCCTGAGGCCTGAACCCTTTAGCCTTTACCTTGGCCCTTGTATCTTCGAGTCCGCTTCTGTCTCTTCTCGTTTTTATTTAAAGATTTTTTATGTTGACGAGGCCCACGTTTACGAGGCTTGTCTCTTGTCTCAAACGATTTAAATTTTTTAGCCATTATTCCTTTTACCAAAAAAACCAATAGATGCAACAATTCTAGGAGTGAGTCCAATTACTTTATGTTTTATACCTCTCGGTATAAAAATCATATCCCCTTCTTCGACTATGTAATTTTCATTTACATCATCAAAAACTCTGTAAATAGTTCTACCTTTAAGTCCAAAAATAAAAACATCTTCTGCATCTACATGACTATTACCTGTTTGAGAAATAAAACTAAAAAATAAATCTACTTTACGTAAATTATCTCTTACATCTTTTTCATATTTTAAAAGTTTACTTAAAAAATCATTTAAAATTTTAAATTCAGGTAAATAATTAGTTACATCATACATTTGAAACACATCTTTTAAATTTTTAATTTGTGTTTTTGCATCTACTTCTATTTCATTTTCTTCCATTAATTGACTTAACAAATTAAAATCATATTTTTTCCCTAACGAAAAAAAATTTTTTACTAGAGTTACTTTGTTTTCTTTCAAAGAAACTAACTCAGTTTGTTTTATTAACATTATTTAATATAATTTTCTTTTATCCATTTTTTATCTGATTCATCTAATTTTAGATATCTAATTGAACCATTAATATGTTGTTTGGTATCATGACCACAATTAGTACATCTATAAAAATCAGTGACAATTGCAACTAAAATTGAATCTTCTTCACACTCTTCACATCTACCATGAACAGTATCTATTTTTTGAAAATATTTTATTGTTTTCTTATCTATTATACTCATATTATATCTTTCGCCTTTCCAATTATTGGTTTATATTTTGTTTTACCTTCTAATTTATATGCGTGCATATATTGTTCACGTCTTCCTTCAGGTATCCAACTACAATGTATCCATCCGGAATTAGGTTCGCCTGGTGTGTAAAACTCGAGAATCAATTGATCTGTTTCAAGATTCTGTTTAATCCAATCAGCAACTTCAGCGTTGTCAACTCCAACACATTCGAAGTCTGCGGCCTCAGCTTTTGCATGCTGGCTGTCCCGACTTGAACCTATAGCATAGCAAAGGTCTTCTGAACGGAACCCTGATGTGACCTTAACTCTACCGAAATGGTCTCGGACGGGTTGTAAAATATTTTCACACAGTCCTTTTAATTTTTCTATTTGACCTGCATTTGGATTATTATTAATACCTTTACGAACAGCTGTATCCGATTTAATTAATTCTAAAAGGGTAAAATTTCTACTCAGATTCATTTATAATTTTTTTAATTGCCTTAGATCCGTCAATATTTTCTTCGAGTTCAACTTTTACTTTTCCGCATTTGTACTGAATATTATCATTTGCCGTACGTTCCGCAACCCTCTTTCCCTTGAGGCAGTCACTCATTGCAGGTTGGATTCTATGTTCTGTAAGAACTCCTCCTATAAACATACAAAGAGCTACTACGCTACTGATGACCGTTTCCATTTGCTCTTACCTTATCTTTAAGTTCTTC
>Ga0315320_10004204_pt1 | contig 11806 bp, 5 predicted proteins | sample M140m21515metaG_FD_203458 | JGI IMG/M metagenome (GOLD analysis project Ga0315320, IMG submission 203458) | Ammonia-oxidizing marine archaeal communities from Monterey Bay, California, United States - M1 40m 21515 | ecosystem: Environmental > Aquatic > Marine > Coastal | place: USA: California...
GCGGCTGCAGAGCCTGAAGCGGCTGCGGAGCCCGAAGCGGCTGCGGAGCCCGAAGCGGCTGCAGAGCCTGAAGCGGCTGCAGAGCCTGAAGCGGCTGCGGCTTCTCAAGCGCCAGCAGGTGGCAACGCGGTGCTGTGCTTGCTCGACGTCAGCGGAGTAAGCTTGTCCGTTCCTAATCGATCGACCCTAAGCGCAGCCCAAGCGGTCGCTAAAGCCCGCGGCTGCGACCTGCATGTCTGCTGCGTAGGCGCTGACACCTCGAGCGCTGCGCAAGCTGGCGCAGAGGGCGTCTCGGCTGTTCACACCATCACCCATGACAGCTTAGGGCACGGGGTCGCAGAGAGCTTTCACGCAGCGACCATGACCGCGCTCGGCGCAGTGGCTGCCGACGTGGTCGTCGGCTCTGCCAGCTCAACCGCAAAAGGCTTCCTACCCAGAGTCGCCGAGTCGCTTGGTTGCGGTATGGCATCGGAAATCCTGAGCGTCGAATCAGGTGATACGTTTACCCGAGCCTTGTGGGCAGGTAACGCGATCGCAACGGTTCAGTGCTCAGGGCGTGTGGTGGTCTCCGTTCGCGCAACAGGGTTCGATCCCGCCTCGACCCAAGAGGCTCAGCCGCAAGAGATCGCCTTTGAAGCGCCCGCGACCAAAGCGCAGTTCGTCAGCCGCGAAGCGACCGAGAGCGCTCGTCCAGACCTCAGCGAAGCTTCGGTGGTGGTCTCAGGTGGTCGCGGCACCAAAGGAGACTTTGCGCCGATCGAGCAGCTCGCCGATGTCCTTGGTGCTGCCATGGGCGCCTCACGCGCTGCTTGCGACGCCGGCTGGGTTCCCAACGATCTTCAGGTGGGACAAACCGGTAAAGTGATCGCGCCTGACCTGTACATCGCCGCCGGCATCTCGGGAGCTATCCAGCACATCGCTGGCATGAAGGGCTCAAAGACCATTGTGGCGATCAATAAAGACGAAGAGGCGCCCATTTTCAGCGTCGCTGATTACGGTTTAGTGGCTGACCTTTTTGAAGTCTGCCCAGAAATAGCTGATAAGGTATCTAGCCAAGGATTAAAGCCAACCGCTTAGCCTTCGGGCTGTAAGGGAGCGTCATGCACGGAATAGCCGTTGTTTCGGTCCTAAGTCTGTCTCTTGCGTTCTTTGCTCGCAACTGTTGGCGGCTCATCCGAATGATCCGTCTCGGGGTTGATGACTTTACGCTGAGTCATCTGTTCGGTCGGCTCAGCGACGTCGCTTATTACGTGATCGGCCAAGCCAAGCTGCTGCGCGACCCTGGCGCTGGCATTTTGCATATGGCGTTCTTCTACGGATTTTTACTGATCCAAGTTGGGCTTGTTGAATTCGTTCTCTCAGGCGTCTTATTCGACGCTGAAGGCTATGGTTTTAGCTACGCTTGGATCCTGGGTAATCCTGCTGAATCACTGATCATGAAGGCCTACTGGATCAGCCAAGAGGTGGCGATCTATGGCGTCGGACTTGCGTGCGCGATCGCTATCTTTAGGCGCTGGTTTTTGCGGGCCTTCTTGCCCAGGTTGAAAAAACGCTCAGGTGATGCCGAGCTCATCATTTTGTTCATCGCTATTTTGATGATCACTCTAGCGGGCGTTCAAGCCGCTGAAGTGGTGATGGGGCACGGCGTCTTTGCGGATCGAGATGGAGATTGGCTCGTCGGCCGGCCCGGGACCCGTCTGCTGGCTGGGCTATTTTCTGCCGACGCCGCCAACGCTTTGTACCCATATTTCTGGTGGGGTCACTTCCTCACCATTATGGGCTTCATGAACTACCTGCCCTTTTCCAAGCACATGCACCTGCTCGGGGCGGTACCCAACTTCTTCTTGAGGCCACGTGGTGAAGGCTTGATCTTGAAGGCTGTCGACTTCGAGACCAGCGAAGAGTTCGGAGTAGGGCGAGTCAACCAGTTCTCATCCTCTGATCTCCTCGACACCTTTGCTTGCGCAGAATGCAACCGATGTTCGGTTGTCTGCCCAGCCAATACAACGGGTAAACCGCTCGATCCGGCAAAGATCGTTCACGACATGAAGGACAACCTTTACGCCAATGAGTTCAACCTTCTGGATTGGACGGAGCAAGGCGCTCAAGGCGAGCCAAACTGCGAAGTTGATCTCATCGGCGGTGCAGACTCGGAAGGCTCGATTCATTTTGATGAGCTCTGGAGCTGTACGACCTGCGGTGCCTGCGTCCAGGAGTGCCCGGTAGGGATCGCTCATGTGCCTAAGATCGTCGACATGCGCCGTCACATGGTCATGATGGAGGGCAACAACCCACCTGAACTCGACCAAGTGTTCCGAGGCATGGAGACGAACGCTAACCCCTGGGGCTTAGGCGCCAATACACGCTTTGATTGGGCTGATGGGCTCGATATTCCAACGGTCGAGACGAACCCAGATTTTGAGTACCTCTACTATGTCGGCTGCGCAGGTAGCTTTGACGACCGCGCCAAAAAAGTCACTGCGGCGATGGTCAAGCTGCTCCGTATTGCGAAGGTCAACTTTGCGGTCTTAGGTAAAGGCGAAAGCTGCAACGGCGAGACGGCGAGACGACTCGGCAATGAGTACCTCTTCGTTGAAATGGCGGGCACGTTGATCGAGACGTTCAAAAGTTATGACGTCGACAAAGTCATCACCACCTGTCCGCACTGCCTCAACACGTTCAACAAAGACTATCCGACCATCGATGCTGAGTTCACTCTTGAGGTGCACCATCACACCGACTTCTTGAATGAGTTGGTCGGAAGCGGCGCGCTGGCTATCGACTCTGCTCCCGCTGGATCGGTGACCTATCACGACTCATGCTACCTCGCTCGCTACAATGGGATCGAGGACAGCCCACGTCATCTGCTCGAGGCCGCTGGGGCCGATCTGGTAGAGATGGAACGCAACCGAGACCGTGGGTTTTGTTGCGGTGCAGGGGGCGGTCGCATGTGGATGGAAGAGCACCTAGGTACTCGTGTTAACCACAACAGAACCCAAGAAGCTGCGGACACAGGTGCGTCGACGGTCGCCGTCGCCTGCCCCTTCTGTATGACGATGATCGGTGATGGGACGCGCGAGATCGGCGTCGACGACGATCTTGATGTGAAAGACATCGCAGAGCTGCTTGCAGACCGGGTTTAGGGCTCAAGCGGGTGGCTAACTTGCCAAGCCAGGCAAGGCCCACTATCACTCAGCCCCTAAATCGGTGGGTCCATGGCTAATCTGCAGAAAAAACGTAGTAAAATGCGCAAGCGCTTCGCGCGGGTCCGCGTCGACCTACGTCTGGAAGTCGAAACCGAAACCGGGAGCTTGCACACCAGAGCGCGCAACTTGAGCGCCAAAGGGGTGATGTTCAACTCAGAAGGTGAGCTTGTCCCAGGGCAACAAATCCACGTGCTGATCTACATTCCACGGGGGCGTGAGGTCGATCTACTCAAGATTAAAGGTGAAGTGATCTGGGTGCGGCGAGAAGAAGACCGTAGCTTTATTGTAGGCAGCACCTTTACTCGCTTTGCTCCAGGTGACGAGCGTCGTTTACGCCAATACCTCTTGCAGCATCTGCGCGGGGAAGACCCACATCGCGCTCCTTATTTCGGCCGCGAAGGCAAATTCGACTAGGCACCATCATTCGGGGTTTCGGCTATGGCGTCCGCACCCAATATTGCCCCCCATACGGCGCTGAGCCTCCTGAGAGGCAGTCTTGCGCTTGTGTACTTAGTGATTGGCGGCTTGGCGGCTAGCGTTGCGGTCGTGCCTCTAGTGGTCTTTGGGGGGCGCCGAAACAAAGCTCAACATCTCGTCGAGCGGCTCTGGGCGGGTGGCGTGCTGAAGATCGCAGGCATTCAGGTCGAGGTGCGAGGGCGCGAACACCTCCCCTCTACGGGCTGCGTCCTAACGGCTAATCACCGCTCAAATGCCGATGTGCTCTCGATCATGGGTTATGCAGCCAACCCAGCGCGCTTTATCGCCAAGGCTGAGCTCAGATGGGTTTTCTTTATCAGCATCGGGATGTCCGTGACTGGCCACATCTTCGTCAAACGAGGTCAGCGCAAGTCTGGAGGGCGAGCGCTCGGTGAAGCCGCTAAAGAGCTCCGCAAAGGGGCTTGGGTTCTGCTCTTTCCGGAGGGCACTCGCTCCAAAGACGATGACAGCCTTCCCTGGAAAAGCGGCGCCTTTCGTTTAGCGATTGATGCGCAAGTTCCGGTCGTTCCGACCGTGATTCATCACGCTCGACGGCTGTGGCCCAGCAAGTCCCTACTCCCTCGCCCAGGCGTCCTCGTGGTCGAGTTTTTAGAGCCGGTCGCTACCGAGGGCATGATCGTCAAGCAGCACCCCAGCTTACGCAATACGGTCAGAGACTTGGTCATCGAGCGACACGACCAAGGGCTCGCCACAAGAGATTCCTAAGCGATTACCAGCCTTTCGCTGCCTTTCCGCTTTGCGAACAAGGCCCTCCAAGGGTACTAATCTCTTCACCGCACCTTCGGTGTCTGTAGGAGTGTACATGAATCGACTGACAGCTGTTTTGGCCTGTCTAACTGCTCTGCCAGCGATGGCGGCGGAACAAGAGCCGAACAACGACTTCGGGTCGGCGAATACGACGAGCCATGGTCAGGTGATTCGCGGTGCAATCACGGCCGGTGATGAAGACTACTTTGTGCTGACCATCAACGGTCAGGCTACGATCGACGCTTGGACCTCCGCCGCGAACGGTGGACGCAACATGGATACAACCCTTCGCATGTACGATGGAAACCAAGCCTCCATCGCCTACAACGACGACCGCGGCGGCAGAGCCGAAGGTCTGTACAGCGGGGTCTCACAGGCTAATGCAGCAGCCGGGACCTACTACTTCTTAGTCAAAGGATTCTCGAACTTCTCGACCGGTGATTATCAGTTTCATGTCGAGCTCAGCGGTGGGCCCGATCTGAGCGTGACCAATTTCACCTTGAACCCTCAACCTGCTCCTGGTCAGGTCTGGGCGGCATCGGTTCAAGTAAACAACGGGGTGGGAGCAGCCGAAGCGACGGTGACTCGATTGTTCAACGGCCAAGACATGATCGGTGAGCACCAAACAGGTGCTATAGCCGCCAACGCCAGCGCACAAGTCGCCTTCGCTGACCTTGCGGCGCTACCCATCGGCTACCACGACCTAAGCGTCTGCTCAGACGCTACCGGCGTGATCGAGGAGCTTGACGAGTCGAACAACTGCGCATCGATTCAAGCGACGGTAGGACTCGACGCGGTGGCGCAAAACCTCATTCTAAATCCCAACCCGCCAGGAGTTGGTGAAGCGTGGTCGGCGACGGCGACGGTTCGCAACGCGCTCGCAGGCGTCTTGCCCGCCTCTCAAGCTCAGCTGCTGCTCAACGACGTCCCTTCCGGAACCTGTGAGGTTCCGGAGATCGCAAACGGCGGCACGCACGATTGCGCCTTTACTGAGCTTGGTGGGTTGCCGTCGGGAATTACCGTAGTCAAAGTCTGCGCCGACTCCGGCTCAGGAATCGAAGAGGCTGCAGAGGACAACAACTGCGTCGAGCGACGGGTTGCGATCGGCTCGGATCTCATCGCTGAAAATCTGGTGATCAACCCGGTTAATCCCGGCTTAAATGACACCTTCAACGCAAGCGTTCGGATTCGAAACCGCTTCGCGCCGGATACTCCGGCGACCGTTGCGCGCATCAGCTTAGGCGATCAAGGCTGGGGCGATTGCGCCGTTCCGGTGCTCGCCGCCGAAGCGCATCATGACTGCGTCTTAGAAAATCTAAACCCGCCGCCAGCAGGTCGACTGACGGTTCGCTTCTGCGCCGACGCTGATGCCGAATGGGGCGAGCGTAATGAGGACAATAATTGCGCTGAATCGAACTTCTTTAACGGTCCAGACCTGCAAATTCAGCAGGTGGTTCTCAACCCTAACCCACCCGTTGAAGGGCGCTCTGCCCAGGCGCTCGTGGTGATTCGAAATGCGGTCGCAGACCCCGCCAATAATGCGACGATGGTCGCCGTCACTGAGGCGGGTCAAGCGGTGGGTACTCCCTGCCAGATCGCCGCAGTCGGCGGCAACGGTATCGGCGCATGTCAGATCAACGATCTCGACTTCTCAGGCGGCGCACACACGATCCAAGTCTGCGCTGATGCCGACAACCAACAAGTTGAAATCAACGAAGACAACAACTGCACTGAGCTGCAATTCAGCGTCGAGGACGTCGATGACTATGAACCGGACAACGCACGCTTAGAGGCGACTCTGATCCGTCATGAGACGCCGCAGGATCATACCCTGCACAACGCCGAAGACGTGGATTACCTGTTCTTTGTCGTCAACCGAGCCAGTGAGGCTCAGATCAGCACGGGGCCGGTGCAAGAAGGTGACGCCTTCAACACCCGAATAGCGCTGTTGGATGCCGATGGACGAGAGATCACCAGCAACAACAACGGCGGCGAAGGCAACTGGTCTCGACTGGTGCGAGAGCTCTTGCCTGCGACCTACTATCTTCGCGTCAACCGCGGCGGAAACGACGCCGTCGATCGTTATCGAATCAACCTAAGACTCATCGACCTAGCGGCGCGCCCGCCCGATCTGAGTACGGGCGTCGTGAGCGTTACTCCGAATAATTTGTTCGCTAACCAACGCTTCACGGTGAGCGCCAGCGTCAGCAACGCCGCCAACGCAGGCGTGAGCCAGGGAACGACGGCGGTGCTGACGGTCAACGGCGAAACCGCTGGAGAGTGCCAGCTTGCGGAAATCGCTACCGGTGCCAGCGCACCGTGCTCTGTCGTAGTTGCCAACGGGGCAGCTGCTGGCGACGTGGTTCTGAGGCTTTGCATCGATCCGAACAACACCATGGAAGAGCGCGACGAGACCAACAACTGCGGTCAACTCACTCTGCATCTGTACGCTATTGACGAATTTGAAGACGACAACACCAGCGACAACGCCACCGACTTAGCCATCGATGATGTGCAGGAACACACGCTGCACGTCGACGACGATGTCGACTGGGTTGAGATCACGATGAGTGAACCAGGGACGCTGACGGTCACCGGTACGGTAGCCGAAGGCTCCGGTGGTGATATCGACGGTCGACTCACCGCCCCGGGCGGCGAGTCCTTGGTGCGTTCAAACGCTATCGGGCCTGTTTCACTGAGCTATGGGCCTGCGGATCGGGGCGTGTTTCTGGTCGAGATCACAGGCCGCGGCGGCAACCGGGTCGACGCCTATTCGCTGACGGCTACTCATGTCGCTGTCGATGGTGATGTGACTCGAGACATGCGCCTACGCAACGTCACGGTTGACCCCGATGAACCCGCACCCAACACCGAGTTCATGCTCGACATTGACAGCGTTAACGACGGTAATCTGATCTCTTCGCCAACCGACGTAGCCTTACGGATTGATGGCGAAGAGGTGGCGCGTTGTGTTCTGCCTCCAGCAGATCCAGGTGACCGCTCTCGCTGTCGCGACGTCGCCATGCCAGGACTGGCGGAGGGTAACTACCAGCTGCAGGCGTGCATCGACCCTGATGGTGCTCTCGGAGAAACCGAAGAGGCGCAAGCCAACAACTGCGCCGAACTCGACCTAACCGTCGGAGAGCCGACGCCGCCGCAGAACGACCTGCGCCTGCAGAACCCCTACCTCAACCCAACAGAGCCGATTGCGGGTGAGATGATCACGCTGCGCATGGAAGTGTTTTATACCGGAGATGACTCCACGCCGCCGACGACCGTCAACATCGAGGTCAACGATGAGACGGTGCATACCTGCCAGATCCCAAGCCTCGATGGTCGTATGACCCGCACCGCTCGCTGCCGCACCCTCCCGGGAATGCTGCAGATGGGCGACGACGCCCAGGTGATGCGCGCCTGCGTCGACCCAGATGGGCAGATCGCAGAGACCGATGAGAACAACAACTGCATCCGACTGCTGATGGCGCCTGGTGGGCTGATCGGCGATGACCCCGACGCTTACGAAGAAGACAACACCTGGCAAACGGCTGGGACGCTGAGAGACACGTCCGAGGCGAGCCGAGCCCAGGAGCACAACTTGCACACCAGCGACGATGTCGATGTGATGAAGTTTGCGCTTCAGCAAGATGATCAGATCAACCTGCGTATTGCCGATGTCCTTGGTCAAGTTACGGTGCGCCTGATCGACGGCCCACTCCAGGCTGGCGATGCAGGCTCCCGGATGGAGACTGAGATCGAGCTTGATGATGAAGGTGCAGGCGATACTGGCGAGTTGGTCGCCGGGCTTTATGCTTTTGAGGTTCGAAGCGCTGACGGCTTTGCTGTCGGTCGCTACAAGATCAATGCATGGAGTGAACTCGGGCCGCCGCGTCCCGACGCAGGTCCCGCGCCGCCAGACGCCGGACCTCCCGGCGAATGCGTCAGCAACGACGACTGCACCGGCGGTCAGCGCTGCGTCACCGATGATCCAGAACCTTATTGCACCAACCCTTGCGATACCGTGATCGACTGCCCCGTCGGGTTCCAGCTCACCTGCCGTGAAATTGGTCCTGGTACCAAAGCCTGCATTCGCGGTGAGGCGCCTCCGAGCGTTGATCCGGCTGATCCAGGGCAGAGCTGCGGTTGCAGCAGCGATATGGGGGGAGCAGGCCTGCTCGGCTTACTCGGTTTAGTGGCGATGGGGCTCAAACGACGTCGACGACGACTGCCCTAGCGTTGGCACTTCGAGCAAAATACTGTGCTCCGACCGCCGAGTCGGATCAGCCGTAGCGTCTGGTCGCAACGCCGGCAGATCTGATGCTCGCGACCATAGACCGCAAGCTGCTGGGCAAAGTAACCAGGTGCCCCATCAGAAGACTGAAAGGTGCGGATCGTGCTCCCGCCCGAATCAAGGGCGCGCTTGAGGACGTCAATGATCTCTATCTTGAGTTGTATCAGGCGTTTGGGTGAGACTTTTGATGCCGATCGGCGCGGATCAATCCCGGCCGCAAAAAGCGCCTCCGCAGCGTAGATATTACCGACTCCGACGACCGTCGCAGCGTCCATGATAAGGGTCTTAATCGAGCGCGATGACTGCTTGCAGCGCCTGATAAAGTCCTCATCACTCCAAGAATCATCCAAGGGCTCAGGGCCTAACGCGCTCAAGCGAGGATGCGACTCGAGCTCATGACTTTGACAACGAATGAGCATCCCAAAGCGCCTCGGGTCGCGGTAACGTAGTACGCCAGCGCTCAATTCCAAGCGCCAGTGTTCATGATCAATCCAATCGACTGAATGAGGACTCATAAACAACTGTCCAGTCATCCCTAGGTGGACCAAAACCACCTCGCTGCCCGCCCGAATGAGTAAGTATTTGGCTCGACGCTCGATCGCCTCAATACGATGACCGGCCAGTTCGGCCATTTGATCACTCGATGCGTGATCTCGAAGCGTCTTTCCGCTGCACTGGTATGAACCTATCTGCTGACCGACGAGCAAAGGCTCCAAAGCCCGACGACAGGTCTCAACCTCAGGAAGCTCAGGCATAATTGCACCTTCGACAGCGTGTCGGAAATCCAATCCCACAGGCTCTAAGTCGAAACAAGCGCGGCAAACTGAATGAGCCGTCATTCATTTAATCGCTCACAGACCTAAAGCATCACTTTAAGGTCTAGTTGATGCGTCTTGAGAGTTGGGGTTGCAGAAACCCAATCTCAAGCGCAAGGAGTTGCACAGCGTAGCATCAATTTGGAGTCGCGAACCATGACCCGCAGCCATCGCCAGACCTCTATTCGCCTCATCTCTGACCGCCCCGTAAGCATATCAGAAACCACTGAAAACTGGGAGCTTATTCGAGAGTTTGGGCAGGATGTCTTCACCGACGAGGTGATGAAAAGACTGCTTCCAGCGGAAGCCTACGACGATCTTCGAAACACGATTGATCAAGGCGTAGCGCTCAATGAAACCACGGCAGAAGCCGTCGCTAACGCGATGCGATCATGGGCTCAAGAGCGTGGCGCTACGCATTACACGCACTGGTTCCAACCGATGACCGGCTTAACCGCAGAGAAGCATGATTCGTTTCTCGAGCTGAGCCAGGGCCGTGCGATCATCAAGTTTGGTGGCAGCCAACTGGTTCAGGGTGAACCCGATGCCTCGAGCTTCCCTTCCGGTGGTATCCGCCAAACGTTTGAAGCGCGCGGGTACACGGCTTGGGACCCCTCAAGCCCGGCGTTTCTGCGGCGCGACCCCAACGGTTGCACCCTGTGCATTCCGACCGCATTTTGTTCCTACACCGGGGAAGCGCTGGACGAAAAAACGCCGTTAATGCGAGCTGGCGAGGCGCTACAGCGTCAAGCGATCAAGACCGCGCATCTGCTGGGTCACGCTTCCGTTGATCGTGTCTTCACCACCGTCGGCTGCGAGCAAGAGTACTTTTTGCTCGATAAGCAGTTCTTCGTTCAACGACCTGACCTTGCCAACGCAGGGCGCACGCTGTTCGGCGCTCCGCCGCTCAAAGGGCAAGAGCTGGATGACCATTATTTCGGTGCGATCCGAAAACGCGTCATGGCGTTCATGGAAGAGGTAGACCGGGAGCTTTGGCGCCTCGGGGTCCCGTCGAAAACCCGCCACAATGAAGTGGCGCCAAGCCAGTTTGAGCTGGCTCCGATCTTCGAAGCGAGCAACGTCGCTATCGACCACAACATGCTCACCATGGAGGTCCTTCGTAACGTCGCAGACCGGCACGGGTTTGCCTGTCTTTTGCATGAAAAGCCTTACGCTGGGGTGAACGGCAGCGGAAAGCATGTGAACTGGTCGATCGGGTGCACCGAGCGCGGTAACCTGCTCAACCCAGGCTCGACGCCGCAAGATAACGTCAGCTTCTTGTTTCACCTCGCCGCGGTCATTGCGGCGGTCGACGAACACGCTCCCTTGCTGCGCGCATCGATCGCTCACTCGGGCAACGATCATCGCCTGGGCGCGAACGAAGCGCCGCCAGCGATCATCTCAGCATACCTAGGCGACCAGCTCACCGCGATCGTCGATGCGATCGTTACCGGTCAATCCCTAGCCGAAGGCGATGGTGGCTTGATGCGACTTGGGGTTGAGGCGCTTCCGCCTTTGACTAAAGACCCGACCGACCGAAACCGAACCTCACCCTTCGCTTTTACCGGCAACAAGTTTGAGTTCCGCGCAGCAGGCTCAAGCCAAAGCGCAGCAGTGGTGAACACCGTACTGTGTACAGTGGTTGCCAACAGCCTAGCGAAAATGAGCGATCAGCTGGAGTCCAAGACCCAAGCAGGCACGGGGTTATCGGACGCTGTCTTTGAGACCATTAAAGAGACCTTAGTCGCTCATCATCGCGTCATCTTCAAAGGCGACGGCTACTCAGACGACTGGGTCACTGACGCCGAACAGCGTGGTCTGCCGAATCTTCGGTCAACGCCCGATGCCCTGCCTGCGTGGGTCAGCGCAGAGGCGATCGCCCTCTTTGACAGCCACTCGGTCTTGACCGAGCGCGAGCTTAGAGCTCGCCATGAAGTAGCCTGTGAGAAGTACAACACGCATCTGACGATCGAAGGTCGCTGCAGTTCTCACATCGTTCGCACGATGATTCTTCCGGCGGTGATGGCCTTTCAGCGCCGTGTAGGCGATGCCATCGTCTCCTCCAAGGCTGCTGGACTTGAAGACCAAGCCCTCAGCGCTCAGCAGTCGCTGTTGCGTGAGCTTTCAGGATTGTACAACACCATCACTGACCGCTGCGATGAAATGGAAGCCGGCCTAGCAAAGGCTTCGAGTATCGAGCACGCCCCAGAAGCGCTTCAGGCTTTCAAATCAGAGGTTCTCGAACGCCAAGC
>Ga0315320_10004205_pt1 | contig 11804 bp, 4 predicted proteins | sample M140m21515metaG_FD_203458 | JGI IMG/M metagenome (GOLD analysis project Ga0315320, IMG submission 203458) | Ammonia-oxidizing marine archaeal communities from Monterey Bay, California, United States - M1 40m 21515 | ecosystem: Environmental > Aquatic > Marine > Coastal | place: USA: California...
TGCGGTATCCGAGATTCAAACGCTTGATGCATTGGTGAGTGCTCCCTCGAGTCAGTTCAAGCTGTCCAAACAGGAGCTTGATGAGCGGGTGAAGATTCTCGATAAGTTTGAGCAACAGGTGCGAATGCAGTTGGCTAACCTCGACACGCAGATGCGTGACATCATGATGCGGAGGCACAATGGCACAAACTTCAGCGAATCGAACTATGAAATTGTTCGAGAAGAGTCTCAGCTGCTTAGAGACCTGCTCAGTAATACGAGCTTGTTCAAAGAGTGCTGGCGTCGAAGGTACGAGCTTTCGAATTTTGAGGTGGCCGCGAGCAACATCGAGCAGTGGTTGGAAGATGGTGAGCAGTTGAGCCAGCAGGTTGCTCAGATTGATGAAAAATTAAGATTGAGAACGCGGCAGCGGCGAGAGGCTTTGTCACTGCTGACACGGGCGGCTGGAACCGTTAGCAGTGTGACTGGTCGTTCAGTGAGTCTGACGGGCGAGCAACTTGATCCCGAGACCCAGGCCCGCATCGAAGAACTTGAGAATGTGCTCGATTTTTACGGTGGGATTCAGGTGCTTGCGACTTCAGGTAGTCGGCTCTGTGATTTGTTCTTAGAAGATCTGCGAGCAGAGCAGGGAACCTACTCCTTTGCGGACAATGCCGAATTGTTATGGGGTTGGGTGGTCGCTGCCTGGGAGTTCGAGATCACCGAAAGCGAAGGCAAGGCCATCACGGTCAAGAAGGTTGTGATTGGCTTGGCGTTGCTATTGTTTGGCTACCTGCTCAGCAGAGCGTTAGCCTCGCTGGTCGCTTACAAAGTTCTGCCACGCTTTGGAGTCAGTCATGCGGCGGCGTCTGTGCTCAGGTCGGTCATGCTATACGCCATGATTGTGGGATTGTTCTTTGTCTCGCTTGATATCGTCAACGTGCCGTTGACGTTCTTCGCATTCTTTGGCGGTGCTGCTGCAATTGGACTTGGTTTTGGAAGTCAGAATCTACTGAACAACTTTATCAGTGGATTGATCTTACTGGTGGAACGCCCGATTCGTGTGGGCGATCTTGTCAATGTGGATGGGATTGATGCAAACGTTGAACACATTGGCGCACGAAGCACGCGGGTGAGGACTGGTTCGAATCTTGAGATTCTCGTTCCTAACAGTAAGTTCCTGGAAAATAATGTAACCAACTGGACGTTGTCTGACACACGAATTCGCACCAGCGTGAGTGTTGGCGTTGCGTATGGTTCGCCTGTTGCCGAAGTGATCGAACGTCTCAAGCAGGTGATCCGTGAACAGGACAATGTTCTGCTGACCCCTGAGCCGATTGTCCTGTTTCAGGATTTTGGAGACAGTTCGCTTGCGTTTGAAGTCCATTTCTGGGTTCAGATGAAACGCATCATGGATGGCGCAAAAGTTCGCAGTAGCGTACGGGCTGCGATTGATGAGGACTTTCGGAAAGCAGGGATCGTGATCGCGTTCCCACAAAGAGATGTGCACATTGATATGAGCTCACCTCTGGAAGTCCGGTTGAAAAATGATAAGGATGAAACGCTCACTACCGAGCAGGTAGGCGATTCAAGGATCGTCAGTGGCGTGCACCGCCTGAGGCGGGTGGGTTGAGGTTGGCGGGTTGAGGTTGGCAGTGGGCAGGTGATGCCGCCCGCAGGTAGTAACTTCGCCCGCGCACAATCACTTCGCACGATTAGTGTGCATCGTCACGCGAGGGCAGGATCGTGACCGTGTCGGCATTCGAGTAACGGTTGTCTGCTTCGGCGTGGCCTAGGTTGTTTATCTTGGATTTTCACCGATGCCAAGCCGGACATGCGGCGATTTCGCGAGGCAAAGAGTCGGCTCGCGACGGGTGTGATTGCTCTGTGTTCTCTGGAGAGTGGAAAGTTGGTCTCCAGAGTCGTGTACGGCAGGGGCTTCACGGGCGTAGGACGCCGGGGCTTCACGGGCGTAGGACGCCGGGTATTCTCGTGCGTAGGACGCTGGGTATTCTCGTGCGTAGGACGCCGGGTCGACCCAGCTTGGGAAGCCGGATAATCCCAGTTGTAGAGGGCAGGCGTGACACCGGGAGCGACGATTTTCTGCGCCACGTTCTCCACTCGGCCATTTGAACAGGTCGTTGATACGGGCTCTGTTCAAGCAGCTTTTCGAGTGTGGTGTGAGTGAGAAGACTGTACGACGACGCGGCGTGAGGGGCGGCGGTGTTTCCGTTCTGCGGATTCAGGCTGCTCGGTCCTGTGTTCGATTGGGGCGCGTCTTAGCCAACCGCGTCGATAAAAGTAAAACAGGGTGCCGGCAATCATCATGCCCATCGCTGTCAGGGCAGCAGGGTACGCGCCTTCCATTGATAGCTCAGGCATGCTCGCGAAGTTCATGCCATACACACCCGCCAGAAAGGTGGGAGGCACAAATACGCTGGTCAGTAGCGTAAGGACTTTCATGATCTCGTTGCTTCGGTGGGCAACGGCAGACATGTAAGTGTTGATCAGTCCGCTGGTTGATTCCCGGTACATGTCGACGACGTCCGACAACTGAGTGCAGTGGTCGGTGGTGTCACGCAGGTATTCTTCGGTACTTGTATCAATGAATGGGCTGTCAACGGTGAGTAGTGAAAGCACCATCTCACGTTGGGGCCAGATACTTCGTCTGATCCGGACGAGAATGTTTTTGGTCTGATGGATTTGTGCGAGCAGTTCAGGTCGCGGATCGCGCAAGGCCTGTTCTTCGAGTTTTTCGATGCTTTCGCCGAGGTTTTCAAGTACGGGGTAACACCCGTCGACACAGGCATCAAGGATGGCATAGACAAGGTAATCTGGGCCTTTGCGTCTCAGTCTTGCTTGCGGGTTCTCAAGCCGCTTGTGAATTGGCGCTAGCACATGATCGCAATCTTCATGGAAAGTCAGGACAACTTGTTTGTCAAATACGATCCCAAGCTGGCTGGGGGTCATATCGCGGCCCGCCGCGGGCACACTGTGCGCGATCAGCAATTGCTGGTGTTCGAAAAGCTCCATTTTGGGCCGCTGAGGCGCATTCACTAAGTCCTCCATCGCGAGGGGCGTGATGCGAAAACGTGATGCGAGTTTTTGCAGCACAGTGCCGTCGCCCTGGCCACGGACATCAATCCACATCAATTGCCCTGCGATCAACTGACTGGGTAACTCTTCTACCGAGCGACAGGAAAAGACCTTGTGGTGTTTGCCGTATATCAGGGTGACACTCAGCTCAACTGGCTGCGAGTTGGAGTTTAAAACCAAGGTTCCCGGACGGGCACCAGCTTCAGGACGTCTTCTGGAAAACATCGATCGAGTTCTTTGCGGGGCTAATCAAATATGAGTGAGATTCCGACTGTTCGCGACCATCGCAGAGTCGGCGAGCGGGTGTCAAGGCTTGCCGAGGGTTTTGCGGCTTAAGTGGAGTCGGTGAGCGTACTGATTTGGGGTTCAAATTGACCAGCCTGAGTCGGTCGCGGCCCACGCCTTAAACAAACAGGCGGCGGGTGGTGGCTTGTGAGGTATCGCTGTGCCCATCTTGGTAGAGAGTACCGATGCAAAATCCCCTCGCAAACAGCGGTGCCTGTCGCCAGAACTCCTGTCACGGCTGTGATTGGGATTGGCTTGTTGGCTGGAGAGCTCTATCGTCGCAAAGTCTCGAGTGTGGCGTTGGGGCGGGGTGTAAATGCTTTCAATGTCGCTGCGTGTTGATGGGGCGTTTTACTTTTGCTTTTAAGTGGCCTCTTTGGACTCGGAATGAATCACGGATGAACGAACAGACTGCCAATACTGATTTTCCACGTTTGGCTGAGAGTTCAGATCAGGCAGCGCTTGTCATTCTGGTGCACGGCACTTACGCCGGTGACAGCGAGAATGCTGGTCAGAAGTGGTGGCAAGCTGGCAGTCCGGCTGTAGCCCAATTGAGGTCTCGTCTGCCACGAGGGGTTAAGATCGCCGAGGGTGCGGAAGTTTTTCATTGGTCGGGCGAGAACAGCGAGCGAGCTCGAAGTAAAGCCGGGCGACAACTGTTGGAGCGGCTCCGGTCGCTTGAGGCGGATCGACGGGATTACCATTTAGTTGGGCACAGTCATGGCGGGTCAGTGATTTGGAAGACACTGAAGGCCAAGTCATTAAGTCAGCAGCCACTCGAGCATTTGAAGAGCTGGACCACTGTTGGGACACCGTACCTTGAGCATCGCAGTCGCAGCGTATTCAATATTTGGAATATCGCCGGCGTCGTGATGGGCGTGTTGTTGATTCCGCCTGCAGCGCGAGCGATGCTGCAATTGGGGCGGATGCTAAACAATGCCTTTCAGGGAAATGACATGGTGCTAAGCTTACCGCCTGCAAGCGAGGCCGGTTTGATGGGCATCATTCGAGCACCGATACTCGCCAGTCTGAAATGGGTGGGGGTTCAAGTGGAGCATTCCGTGGAGGGCGTTCACATTGGTAGCTACGATCCGGATACGGGTGTTACCTTGTTGGAGTATTTCTTCGGAAGTCTCGAGGGAATTCTATTGCTCGTTGTGACGTTAACGTTGTGCTACGTATTGCTGCATCTTTCCATGATCAGTATTCGTCCTGCGATTGAATCCTATCGAATTCACGCCGAGGAACGCCTACAGCGATCCGCGTTGGAGCTCTATGGAGACCGCTATTTGGCAATCTGGTCGCCTGATGATGAAGCGATCAATGGGTTGCGTGCCACGCTCGGCTTTCGTGTCTCGTTTGTCAGTAAAATGTTTCCGCAGGAACGTGTCTTCTTTTCTGACACCTTGGGCCTGTTATCGAGGCCGTACTACTGGGTGCTATCGCCCATCTTCAACCGCTGGTTACAGCCACCCATTGATCGTCTTGTGCGTAATGCGGTGACGAAAGCTGCGCAAGGGAACGATCGGCCAAGTTCAACTATTGTTGCGGTGACACCGTCGCCGGTAGCAGACCTGTCGCATCTATTTCCTCCTCTGCCCGCTCCACTGTCAAAACGTATCCTATGCACCGCTGATCATCATGCTCGGGACATCGCGCCCATGTTGCGGAAATTACTTGGGCAAGCGTCTTTGGCGCAGGGCATGGAAGGTTTCTGCAAAGAGCTCTCCGGGAAAGAACTAGTTCACACCTCGTACTTTGACCATTCAGCGGTCATGGAGCTGATCTCCTGCAACATCACGTGGAGCATGGGGGAGGAAATGGTGAAATGGAAAACATGGCGGATGGATCCTGAACTGACACGCTGGTTTGGTGACGCGAAGCGGAATCTGATCAACGAGTTTGATTGCGATCAGGGAGCGCTACTGCAGACTGGTCACGCTCCGGCCAAGGTGGCTTAAGGTACTGGTTTGCCGGCAAATCCGAATCGTTCGAAACGGTCGTGTTACGAACGCCCGCAGCGGTGCCGAGCGATCGGTGGTGCGTTCGGTGGACCGGTCCGTATGCCGCTGTTTATCGGGAGCAAGTCAAAGGCTGACCGATTGCGTCAGCCGCAGGTTTTGGAACAGGGTTTCGTCTCTGTCGCAGTGTCCTTGGCGCAAAAGCTGTATCATGGGCTGGGGGCTCTGTTACTCACCCGATGACGCTGCTTTGCAAAACGATACCGTCCCCGGTTGGATTTCTGGGGATTTGCGTTTTCAGGTGGCACATTCGTGGCAGGACATTTGGAATTTGAGCGGTACCAGTAGGTTCATTGCGTAGTATCGCACCTTTTTGGAGCTGGATTGAGTTATGTCATCGTCAGAAGAACGCGGTCGAAGTGATGCTTTGGAAAATAATTCGTCGGCTACGTCGGGCACGGTGAGTCGGCGTGCGTTCATGGCGACAACTGCAGTAACTTCCGCAGTGGTAACGCTCCCTGTTACGACTGCAGAAATGGGGGCAGCGCAACCTGACGCGGAACGCGGAGTTTATCGGTTCGCTGGTCCAAATGCAGATTTTCATGGACACCAATGGCAGACGTTGAATCCCGGGTATTGGAAGATTGAGGGAGGGGCGTTACGCCGAAGGCTGCAGAATTATGGTGATCGCGCGCGGCGAACCGGGTTCCCTTTCCATGGAGAAACCAACGGATTCGAGTTCAAGACCGACTATGACCCGTCGTTACCAACAGGCATCCTCTACGCAACTGAGTGGGATCTGCACGATGAGTATTCCATTCGGGCCAGTTTCACCTATCGGAGTGATAGGCCGGGTGTACTTGAGGGAGATGACCCGCAGTGGGCGATGCATCAAGATGGATTTGGAGTCATGGGAGTGGCCATCGGGGGGCGGTCTGTCCTCGAGAGTTACGGCAAGTTGGGGCAGGTGATCAGGGTCGTCTGGGCTGATGATGGGAAACTTAAAATCTTGGGAGTCGCTGCCGGAAAGGGTACCCCACAGGGTGGCCTTGCTGAACAGCGTGACCGAGTTCTGGCGGAGTCGAATGCCATCGAACTCAAGGCGGGTGATGTTTGTGAATTGACCGTCAAGGTTCGTGCTGTGCGGCAGGATGAGGCGACGCAGGGTGAGGCGACGCAGGCATCTGTGATCGCCACGCTGCAATTGAATGGTCAAACCGTTTCGATTCAGCATCGAGTGAATAAGGATCGTGTGTCTGGCTTTGCTGGGATCGTCGCACGCGGTTTGATGGATTTTGAGGTCAATGAGTTTGTGGTGGGGCCTGGCAAGAATGTGCAGCGGAATGTTGGCGTAGCAGACTGTTTGAGCTGCTATGCACTCGGGGATACGCTCAAACAGGTCGGTTCCGCGTGGCAGGTTCGGATGATCGGACTTTTTGCATCAGGCGGCGAGCAGGTCGAAATTCGTGTCGCCGATAATGCTGATCCAGAGGGTGGCTGGTCGAACGTTCCTGTCTGTGGGACGACGCCGATCGTCAACAATGAATGGCGTCGCTACACCGCCGTTGTTGACGTGACTTTGCCGAGCAACCCTGCCAAAGGCACGCAATATTACACGGTTTGGAAAGATGGTATTGATGTCACAGGAGATGACCGCGTCGGGACTGCTGCTTGTGGCCCTGGCACAGGGCTTGTGGGAGATGTGCCCAAGAGTGGGCAGTACGTTGGCCGTCTGCCAAAATTAGCAGCGCCTTATAAGGTTTGTGGATTGTCATGTCATGCAATCACTTCTGGACTGCAGCAACGCAAAGCTGGATCCTGGAAAATGGCGGGCGCAAAGGATCAATGGCAGTTTCGTGATCAACCGTCTGAGCAGTCCTACAAACACCTCGAGGACTATGATTTTCAGGTCATGCTTTGGGAAGATGATGTTTGGTACATGGAATTGGTGATGTACCCACCCAGTACCGACGACGCCTACAAAATTATTGCTTGGTCAATTTGTGGCCCCACAAGCCGGTGGCAGATGATGAGGCACTGGAACGTTCTCAATCCGGGCGACCATGATTATGGGATGGATGATGTAAAAGGTCCCGAGCAGCTTGCGATACGCAATCAAGATGGATTGGGGCAGGACCCTGCTTACATGCGTCGTAATTTTCAAATTGTGCATCATCTTACAACGGGTGCTGAGCAAGTTGATCCACGGGTGAATCCAAAGAAATGGCGGGCTTGGAAGATGCCTGATAGAGACTTCACGCTTGTGGTTCTCGATTCACGGTTGTGGCGCAGCAGCCAGGATGTTGATATCTGGGACGATCAGGGATGGGGGGAATTTCAAAGTCTGTACGGACGCACAGATCCTACTCGCAGTCTACTGGGTGAAGAGCAGTTCGGATGGTTTCAGGAATTGCTTGCGACTGACTCTTCTCCCTTGATTGGTGTGACGGGGATCAACGGATTGCACACCGTATGGGCAGGGACTCGTTATCGCAAATCAGTGAGCACTGAGCATCCGCGGCATTTTCATGAGCGTGACCGAGTCACTGCAGACTACGCCGGTTGGGTCAAAGCGGGATCCGATCGTGTTTTGGAATTGTTAGGAAGCCGCTCTGGCGTGGTGTCGGTTTACGGAGATGTGCATAACGGATGCATCATGAAAAATCTTGAACATCGCGTTGTTGAGTGCAGCTTTGGCCCGATCGGTAGGTCGGGTGGCCGTGCACTGGTGCCAGGCTTCGGCGCCAACATGAAAGATGTGGATGATCGTCAGCTGGAAGTCTTAGCGCTGTATCACAAAAGCTTTGCGGATCCAGACCAGAATCCACATCAGCCCGGTGATCCTTTCTACTGGAATTTTCTTGAGATGGAGTTTGATCCGCAAGGTAGTGAGCCCACAATCGGAATGCGAATCCGAAATCTCGTGGATGCGCCGTCGGATGCTCCGCGGGGAGGCGGTGTTCTTGACGCCGGAGCAAAGGAGACCGGCCGAACACACACGTGCCGATTGCCCGAACTGGTGACACTGCCAAATGCGGATGTATTTCTCACTGAAACCAATGGAAAGCCAATCCGGGGAACGCGAAGTGACACCAACGGGAAAATTCACCTCGGTGGGCTACCCGAAATTACCCCGGGAACACGAATTGTCATTCATTCGTATGATGGAGAAAAGACGGATGCAAAAGTGGTGACCACGCTGCCTGTTCGGGCGTGAGGCAAGGCGGAGTTTGCTTTCGGTTTCAACGTCGGAAACGTGCGACCTGCCCACGCGCGAGATTGGCCTTGCTGGGGTGAGGAATTGATGATCGGCCCGGAATCCAGGTTCGAGGTTGATACAGGTTTGTAGTAAGGACCTAGGTGGGTTCATCAAGTTGGGCCAACGGTGATAGTTGCATGTTGCTTTTTGAGTCTTGGGTGGGTGGATTCGCATTTGCCTTACGGAATACAGGTTTCTGGTATCGGTAAAGTGGGGATGCCTCGTTGGCTGCCTACGTCCGGGTTGTACAGTCAAGTTGATGTGGATGGTCTAAGTTTTGTTCCTCTGTGTTACTGAATGAGGTTGTGATGAACGGATCAGGAATTGACGCCGCGGCCAAGGCTCTGTTGGGTGAGTTCACAGCGGATGAATCGACGGGCGTGGATCCGTTGGTGCAAAAGGCGTTGTTTCTGGCCAGCGAGTTGCAGAAACGTGCGCATGTTTTGCAAACCCCTGAGGAACGAAAGCAGCAGACGGAACTGGATCGCATGATCCAGAATCCGACGGATAAAGTTACCCTGACCGCGTTGACCGACCAAGCATTTCGGTCGGAGGCAGCAGCGAGGTCAGCGGATCAACTGGTGCACATTCTGGACGTCCAAGGCATCCCCCGATTCTTTAGTCCGATGGAGCGGACGCTATTGATGGGGTTTCAGTCCTTTGGCAGTTATGTGCCCGGGGTCACCATTCCCATGGTCAAAGACAAGATGCGAAGGGAAACTGCGAATGTCATCATTCCTGCTGAGCGAGATGTGCTGTGCAAGCACTTGAGGGAACGGCGGGATGAGGGAGTGCGCATGAATGTGAACTTTCTGGGCGAGGCGATCTTGGGCGAGGATGAAGCAAATCGGCGATTGAAACAATATTTGCAGGCCTTTCAGTTACCTGAGGTGGAGGTCATGTCGGTAAAAATTTCGACGATTTACTCCCAGATTTCGCCAATCGCTCGGCAAGCTTGCATTGATCCACTGTGTGATCGGATGGAGCTGTTGTATCGGGCTGCGGCGAAGGGGATTTTTGAACGCATGGATGGCAGTGTTGTTCCCAAGTTTGTGTACATGGATATGGAAGAATATAGGGACTTGTCTTTGACAGCCGAAGTATTCATGAAGACGTTGGACCGCACAGATTTGAATTCGATGGCCGCGGGTATCGTGCTGCAAGCGTATATCCCAGATTCACATGCATGGCAGCGAACACTGACCGAGTGGGCGCAGCGTCGAGTAGAACAGGGTGGAGCACCGATCACGATTCGGATTGTCAAAGGTGCGAACATGGAAATGGAACGCGTGGAAGCTTCGCTGCAGGGGTGGCCGCAAGCGCCATTTCAATCGAAGCTGGATACCGACGCCAACTACAAACGAATGGTGGAATTTGCGTTGCAGCCTGAGAATCTCGATGCCGTGCGTCCAGGCATTGCTTCGCACAATCTCTTTGATATCAGTTATGCGCTCGTGCTTGCCACTGAATCGAATGCCTTGGGCAAGTTGCAGTTCGAAATGCTTGAGGGGATGGCAAATCACCAGAGGCGTGCGCTGCATGAATTAACAAATAGTGTTCTGCTGTACGCACCCGCGTGTCAGAAAGAAGATTTCATTCATGCGATTGGATACCTCGTACGTCGGCTTGATGAGAATACCGGAGACGAGAATTTCCTTCGTCATGCATTCAATATCACAGTGGAATCGGATGCATGGAAATTGTTGGAGGCTGGATTTCTCGCTTCGTTCGACAGGATCAACACGCTGCCACTCACGCCGCGTAGGCTACAAGACCGAAGACAGACACGCGTGGACATCTCAGTGGGTCAGGGAAATGGCCCTGCGATCGGGGGCAAGGAATGCGGCAGTAGGCAGGCAGCCAAGGGAGAATTGAATCGCACGACCGTCGCAAATACGTGTTGTGGATTTGTGAATGAACCAGATACCGATTTCAGCCTTCCTGCGAATTCGCTGTGGGCGGATCAGATTGTGGCGGACTGGATCGACAAGTGTGATGATCACGCAGCAAAGGTCAGTCTTCGGGTTGGTGGCAGTATTGTGACTGAAAAGCGGGTTGTGCGGGATTCGCTGGATCCTTCTCGTGATGGCACCGTCGTGGCGAGGTATGTCGAGGCAAATGGCGTGGACGTCGACGCGGCAGTTGCGATCGCTGATCAGGACCCTGCGGGCTGGCGCTCTCTTTCAGCTGATGAGCGGCAGATCATTCTCTCTCGCGTGGCTGATGAAGTTCGAATGGCCCGCGACTCCCTTATGGGAGCGGCGCTCGCTGAAGGAGGGAAAACGTTGCTGGAAAGCGATCCCGAGGTGTCAGAGGCCGTTGACTTCATTGAGTTCTATTCTCAATCTGCTGTCGCGTTTGATCAACTCGAGGGCGTCACAGCACTGGGTAGGGGCGTCGTTGTGGTCGTCTCTCCATGGAACTTTCCGATTGCCATACCGTGCGGTGGCATTGCTGCAGCACTTGCTGCCGGGAATTGTGTGATTTTGAAACCAGCATCCAGCACAGTGCTAATCGCAAGCCTCTTGTGCGAGTGCTTTTATCGGGGGGGAGTGCCACAGGAAGCGTTGCAGATGATGCCTTGCCCGGGACGCGAGGTGGGCGAGTCTCTTGTCACGAATGACTTGGTCGATACCGTAATCTTGACGGGTGGTACCGACACCGCTTTGAAGATGCTGCATGCCAAACCGGAGATGCGACTTCTTGCTGAGACCGGAGGAAAGAATGCAACCATTGTCACGGCGATGGCTGATCGGGATCAGGCAATCAAGCATGTCTTGCAGTCTGCTTTCGGTCACAGCGGGCAAAAGTGTTCAGCAACTTCGTTGCTGCTGCTGGAAGATGAGGTGTTCCAGGATGAGGCGTTTCGGGCAACATTGGTAGATGCAGCCAAAAGTCTTAAAGTGGGCTCCGCTTGGGATACTGCCAATCGCATGGGGCCGATGATTGCACCGCCTGTGGGCGACCTTAATCAGGCTCTCAAGGAGTTGGAGACCGGGGAGTCATGGGCGTTGATCCCAAGACGTAAGGATGGACATCAGTGCGTCTATTCACCGGGGATCAAATGGAATGTGCAACGGGGAAGTTACACGCATCTCACAGAGTTCTTTGGACCGGTCCTGGGTGTGATGAGTTTTCGGTCGTTGTCCGAGGCAATTCAGATCGTAAACGAAACAGGTTACGGTTTGACCAGCGGACTTGAGAGTTTGGATGATCGCGAACAA
>Ga0315320_10004206_pt1 | contig 11804 bp, 8 predicted proteins | sample M140m21515metaG_FD_203458 | JGI IMG/M metagenome (GOLD analysis project Ga0315320, IMG submission 203458) | Ammonia-oxidizing marine archaeal communities from Monterey Bay, California, United States - M1 40m 21515 | ecosystem: Environmental > Aquatic > Marine > Coastal | place: USA: California...
CCGGATGCGATTTCCTGAAGGAGTGTCTCTCAGTGAGGTCACAGTTGGCTCACAACGCCGACCAATGGCTAGTGGGCGAAGCTGTCATCTGGGGTTTCGTGTGGTTCACTCGAAGGGGCAGAGTTGATAGTTCAGCTGGGCGAATTCTGGAAGATCTTGTTCAGACTGGAGAAGCCGGCCTTAATAATTTATTCAATGGTGAATTTTCTGCGACCCCCTTCCTTCTTACCTGTGGAGGTCTCTTAAAAGACGTCGATGGTTGTCAGTCTTTTGTGGATGCGGCGCGAGAGAATCTACATCTTGAGGTTCAAAAACATGTGGGCGATGACGGCGGTGTTGGGATGAAGTCGTCGTCTGAAATTCTTACTGCAGTGAACAGGTGGGCTCGTTGTCGACAAATTATTCATGCAACGAGCGGTAAAAAGTTAGGTAAGGAAACAAATAGCAAAATTGACCAGGCGGTTGGTTTTGCTGTTCTTCTTCTGGGCAATAGTGGTAAGCCGGTAACAGAATGTGGATGCGATGCAGAACAATCCGCGGCTCCGATACTTCAGGTGGCTTCATGCGGACGGAAAAAAGTCGTGGCGACTGTGCTTGCACTCACAGAAGGGAAGAATTCAACAGGGGACGTGCGATGGACGGAAAAAGGGCTCTGCGAGCGTTCTTTGTTTGATGAAGAGCAAAAAATTGCGGTCTTTCGTAGTGGCTGGAAACGGGGGGCAGTACGGGTGCTCGTGTCGTATCGTGATGAGTCTCCCTACCTTGAAATTGTAGCTGGGGGCCAGCTGGTTGTTGCAGGAAGGTGGGATATCGAGCTTCGCTGCAATGGAAAAGAGCTTCCACTCGTTGGAGCGTGGCGGCGAACGTGGTGGGACGCCAACGATAGCGCGGTCTATTTCGAAATGTCTGTCGATGTGGAAGGCGGGAGGCGATTGGAACGATCCGTGTTACTTTTGCCAAAAGATAAAGTCGTGCTCTTGGCCGATGCGGTTGTTGTTCCTGAACTAAAACACGGTGACCAATCGGACCTTCTCGCAGCAGAAATCCAATTACAGAGTTCCCTTTCTGTGTCACCTTCGATCGCAATTGATCCATCCGAAGAAACCTGTGAAGTGTTTGGGAGTGATGGGAAAACCCGATTCCTTGCCATTCCACTCGCCTTGGAGGAATGGCGAGAGTCATGTCGAGGGCATGGAAGTCTTGGCATGTCAGGACAGCGACTTCAATTAAAGCAGAGGGCGGAGGCCGGAAGGCTCTATGCGCCGCTCTGGATTGACTGCAATGCAAGGCGACTGAAGCAATTACAGGAGCAGCCCGAATGCAATCAGCGAACCTGGCGGCAGTTGACCGTAGCAGATACTCGTGAAACGCTTCGTGCTGATCAGGCAGTCGGTTTCAGGGTGCAATCATGTCTGGACCAATGGTTTGTATATCGGTCACTGGATGAGGCACGTAATCGGACAGCCTTGGGGTGTAATATGTCATCAGAATTTCTTGTTGGCCGCGTTGCTGAAAATGGTGTTGTGAAGCGTTTGTTGGAAGTCGTCGAAGACCGCGTATTGTATTAATTCAACATGGATACACAAAACAGTCAGAGGCCGACAGCCAAAGTGCAGTCGCTTTGCACAGAAAATTGGAAACATGTTATTGGTCGGGTGGCCGACGCGTGTACAAAAGCCGGCCGAGAAACAGCATCTGTACGAGTCGTTGGTGTGACAAAATATGTTGATACGGCACGGACGAGAGCACTTTACGATGCAGGGTGCCGAGATCTCGGTGAAAGTCGGCCGCAGGCTCTTTGGGAAAAAGCTGTAGCGTTTGCTGCTGACGATATGAGTGTGCAATGGCATATGATTGGCCACTTGCAGCGGAACAAAGTGGCAAAGACGTTGCCGTACAATCCCATCTTTCATACCGTTGATAGCGCACGGCTTGCCGAGGCAATCAGTCGTTCGGCCATAGAGTTGTCTATGGTGTGCGAGGGGTTGATAGAAGTGAATCTGTCTGAAGACGGTGGGCGAAGCGGTGTGTTGCCAGACCGTTTGCTGGATAGTGCGTCACAGATTCTTGAGCTCCCTGGGGTACGTATTCGTGGCCTCATGGGAATGGCAAGTCATCCAGAAGCAGGCCGAGATCCACGACAGGAGTTTGCACATCTTCGTGAATTGCGTGATGGCTTGAATGACAGATTTCCAGACGCTGGTGGGCTGCCAGAACTATCTATGGGCATGAGTGGCGACTTTCAGGACGCAATATGCGAGGGCAGTACGATGGTCCGTATCGGATCGGCATTGTTTCAGGGATTAAGATGAGAATCGGGGCATCGTCAAGGGTGTCGAGAGGCATTTGGGCGGTATGCCACTTCTATGATATGGGCGAACTAGTCGTCAAAGCGTACTTCAAGAATTTCAAAGTTCATTTTCCCTGCTGGTACATCAACACTTATCTTTTGACCCACCTTGCTGCCCATGAGGCCCTGTGCCAATGGGCTAGCAACATTAATTTTTCCTGCGTCGTAATCTTCCTCGCCGGCTCCGACAAGGACGAACGTCTCGTTGTCACCAAATTCGAGGTCTTTCACAATCACGGTGGCACCGAAAACAACTTCATCACTTGCTTCTTTTGATCGCTCGACAATGACAGCTCTAGCAAGCTTGTCGCGCAAAAGATTGATCTTCGCTTGGAGCATTCCCTGGCTTTCTCGTGCTCCATGGTATTCAGCGTTTTCGCTGAGATCACCTTCGCTTCTTGCGGCCGCAATGCGTTTCGTGATCTCCGGCATTTCTTCTAGTTCAAGTTGGTCGACTTCTGTCTTGAGTTTTTCGTAGCCGACCTTTGTCATTGGAATACGATCAGACATATAAAATCTCCTCGTTGGTTTTCATCAAATTTATTATGCGATGAAACAATATTCTGTGACCGAAGCCTATGAATTAACTTCAGGGTCATAGAGTAGACGACCGCAACTTCTGCACATTGCAACGTTTCCTGTCAGAAGCAGTGACAGCATCTTGCCAGTAAATTGTTGGTGGCACCCACCACAGCACCCACTCTCTGATACGGCCATGCCGTCTTCACCCTTATGCTTGACGACACGCCGATAGATTTCTTTCGTCTCGTCGGTAAGGTCACGCTCGGCCTCTTCGAGTTGATCCATCACCCGGGCAACTTCTTCTTCGAGTCGTGCAGTCTCTTTTTGAACCTGTTTCTTCAGGTTCTCGAGTGTCTCCGAAACCTTTTTGAGATTATTCGCAGCAACAGGTTGTTGGTTGTTTACTTCATCAACGCGTTCGAGAGATTCGAGAATCTCGTCCTCAAGCACTGTGATTGCCATTTTGTCTGCATCGATTTGTTCGCCAAGCAACTGGTATTCACGATTTGCTTTTGCCGTGTTTCTCTTTGCTTCAAGATCTTGGATTTTTGCTTCAGAAGATCGTAGCAATAACTGCTTCTCATCTGCATGTTTTCGTGCTTTTTTCAAGTTTTCAGCGATTTGCTCCCGCTCATGCTCGGCGTGTTCGACCCGCTTTACTTGGATAGCAATCTGTTTTGGGCCGGCAGCCAACTGACTGCGCAAATCAGTAAGTTGCCGTTGAATACGGTGAAGCGTTCGAATAACGGTAGCGGCAGTGACAACAGCCATGATGGGCCTCCAAAGGAGCATACAAGGTACCACATGAGCGGTATCCTCAAAAACGGTGCCCGATAGAGGCGGCGGAAAATCACACCGGGCCGTGGCTTGTCGCCACGGCCCGGGGATGTGTTAGTTCACCGCGTTGCTAAGAAAATTCTCCAACTGTTTTGCCCGTACGGGATGCTGGAGTTTCTTCACCGCTTTCGCCTCAATCTGTCGGACTCGTTCCCGAGTTACTCGGAAGATACGGCCGACCTCTTCAAGGGTGTACGTGTATCCGTCCGTCAGGCCATATCGCAGCCGAATTATTTCCCGTTCCCGATATGTAAGTGTTTTCAGCAATGAATCAAGTTTGTCCCGAAGAAGACCGTGAGTAGTTGATTCAGTTGGACTGGACGAACCAAAGTCCTCGACGAGTTCACTGAAACTGGCATCTTCGCTTTCGCCGATTGGTCGATCGAGGCTCATTGGCTGTCGGCCCATATCCAGCACACGGCGAGCGTCGTCGAGCGGAACCTCTGCTGAGTCAGCGATCTCTTCGGGTGTTGGCTCTCGACCAAGTTCGTGCAAAAGTTTTTTTGCAGTTGCACGGAGTTTTGTGAGCAGGTCGATCATATGCACTGGGATACGAATTGTGCGAGCTTGATCAGCGATTGCACGTGTAATTGCCTGTCGGATCCACCAAGTTGCATACGTAGAAAACTTGAAGCCTCGACGATACTCGTACTTGTCGACAGCCCGCATCAGGCCAGTGTTACCTTCTTGAATAAGATCAAGAAAGGAAAGCCCCCTGTTCCGATATTTCTTCGCAATCGAGACAACAAGGCGAAGGTTTGCGGCAGAAAGATTTCGTTTCGCAGCCTCGTATTCTGCTTTTAGTTTGTCGAGAGACGAAACTCTATTGCGAAGAGACTTTGGACTTTCTTGTGTTGAAATCATCAGGTCGCGAAGTTCTTTCCGCATATCTGCGCGATCATCACACGAAAGGGTGCCGGATTTGATCTGTCGAAGATCTTCTTGCAATCGGTCCATTCGTGCTGACATGCCCTTCAGAAGCTTCATCATGGGTTGAACTCGTCGTGTTCTGAGGCTGAGTTCTTCCACAAGTGTAAGCGTTTTGCCGCGTGTTCGGCGGAATCTGCGTCGTGCCTGCCGTGCTTCAGCACGTCCAGTACGCGTGCTAATGAGCAGCTTGAAATCAGCGTTGTTCTGCTCCATCAGACGATCCAGCGTTGGCAGGTTGTGTGGCATGCGAGCGAGAATCTGTTCCTTTGTAAGACGTTCAGTCAGTGATACTTTGATCGTCCGGTCAAATGGCAACTTGCCATCATGCACCCGTCGGAGCGTTTCAACGGTTGACTGCATTGCGAAGCCACAGCCAAGAATGGCACGACGGAATCGTTTTCGAGTGACCTCGATCCTCTTTGCGAGCGAAATCTCTTCTTCTCGAGTAAGCAGTGGAATTTCTGCCATCTGAGCGAGATACATCCGAATTGGATCATTCGCGGCATTTGATGGGGGCGTCGTAATCGCTTCATCCCGCCGCGGGCGACCCGGTTTTGTTGGAACTGGTGTGGTTGCTGTCTGGGCAGTGGTGGCTGGCTCGAGGTGTTCTGGTAGTTCCTCGACAAGTTCGATGCCTTTGCCATCAAGGGCAACAAGGAGCGCATCAATCTTTTCGGGATCCATAGCTTCGTCAGGAAGATACTCATTCACCTGATCAAAAGTCAGGTAGCCAGTCCGACGACCTTCGGCAATTAAGCCATTCAGGTCAGCACCTTGAATGCTATCGGACTCAGTTTGCATCGGTTGCACCGCACCTTCGGGAGGCGTTGCGGAGTCCTGCCGACTTGTGGACGAAGCGTTATTCATTGTCATCTACGGGTTCTCCTTCACCGGCGTATCACCCAAGTGATACGCACTCTTCAAGCCACTCGTACACAACCCCCCAAATCGCATTTGACGGTATGCCAAAAGAAACGATTCGAATGTAGTGACGAGATGGACATCCTCACCCCTCCTTGGGATCGGTCATGCCCTGAGCAGCACGTCTTGCTGAGACGAGCTGCTCGATCATCGCTGCCTCGTCGTCCGGCTGGAGCGGCGAGGTTTTCAATGTTCGGACGGTTTGCCAGGCAGTTTTGTCAGCCTGACGTCTTTCCAATGCTTCACTAAGGTGATGCAAGCGGCCAATTTGATCAAGATGAGTCTGTTCACGAATTGACTCATCCAGTTGTACGAGTAGTCCGTGGAGCTCAGTTGCTGGTAATTCCAGCAGTAAGGCTGCCAGACTTGGTGGCTTTTCAGCGGCAATCAGGCTCTTTGCGGCTCTGAGGATTATTTTTGCCGGTTCTGCCGAGAATTCATCCTCAGAAATACGGTCAAGCAGCCCAGAGACCTCCTCAGGGGCAGCAAGAATCGCAGACAGCACTTCTCGGTCCCATGGAACAAGCTCGGCTGCGTCGACATGGAGGCCCTCCGGTGAAGGGGAGACGTCATTTGTGCGTCTGGAGCGAGTGAGTTCTTGAAGTCGTGCGTGGAGAGCGTCTCGCGACAGTCCAAATCTCCGAGCAAGCTTTCCAAGGATCTGGTCTTGCCGTAGTTGTCTTTGTGAAGGAGGCAGTGGAGATCGCGGAGATACTGCAGAAAGAATTTTCAAAACACTCTCCACAGCCTTCAAGGCTACCTCATCTGAGGCATCTTGGGGTAACCGCTCGAATGTTTCCCTCATTCTGTAATCAAGCGGATCGACTGCCTCATCGATAATGGCCTCGAACGCTTCAGGGCCAGCTGTAAGGCATTGATCACACGGATCAACACCGGCGGGCAGTCGTGCAATCCGGATGTCAACGGGTTCGGCAAGCAGAACCTCGAGCACCTCGTCTGCACGTCGGCGGCCCGCATCGTCACCATCAAGCACCACAACAATGCGATCTGCATAGCGACGCAAAAGACGTGCATGTCGCTGACCAAGTGCCGTACCGAGAACTGCAACAATGTCGTGGATGCCAGCCTGTCGTGCAGCAAGACAATCTGTATAGCCTTCCACAACGAGGGCTCGTTTCGAATGACTGATGGCCTCTCGAGATGAGTCGAGGCCGTATAGCATCGATTGCTTTGAAAAAACAGGAGTTTCCGGAGAGTTGATGTACTTTGCACTGTCAGGTGGAGCGTTTGGTAGTACTCGTCCACCAAATGCAACGCATCGCCCCTGTGGGTCGCAGATGGGAAACATGATCCGTCCACGAAATCGATCGTAATGTCCTGACCGATCTTGGCGAGTCACGACTAAGCCTGCTTGTTCGAGATGGCCCGTCGAAATACCTGACGCCTGTGACTGACCAAGGAGCCAGTCCCATTCGTTGGGTGCAAAGCCAACTGAGTGAGCCTGCAGCGTGTCATCTGTCAGACCCCGCTCACGGAGGTATTCACGTGCTTCCTTTGCAAGTGAGCTGTTTCTGAAACAGTCGACAAAACGATCTGATGCCCATGCACAGGCCTCATAGAGAGAACGCTTTACATCACTTCCAGGTCCATGCCCTCGAGACAGCTCTATTCCTGCACGATCGGCGAGTTGTTCAAGTGCCTCACGAAAGTCCAGTCGATCCATCCGCATCAGAAAACTAAATGCATCACCACCCACATTACACACCCAACAACGAAATGTCTGACGTTCTGGATTAATCTGAAGGCTGGGCCGTGAATCTTCATGCCAAGGACAGAGACCAACAAAGTTTTTTCCACTGCGTCGGAGCGATATATAACTGCCGGCAAGATCAACAATATCGATCGCTTCTCGCACGCGTTCCTTGACATCATCACCGTGTGCTACACCACCCGAATCATGGCCGGTGTGTGGTATCAAATTGTTGATGGCAGGGTGCATCGGTGAACGACTTTTCAAAAGTATCAAGTGATTGAAGACGGTGTGGTAGTTAGATTTTCTTGTTCTGCATACTAGGACGGCGTACCCTATCGTTCTAACCCGCCGCGATCAGGTGACAAACAGAAGTTTTTTTTCCAAAGCGTATTTTCACATTTCGAGATGAAATGTGAAAATAGACAAGCTGGGCAGCTGCTTTTTGCGACGAAATGTCGATTTCTGCGTTATTCTCAGGTGAGGAGCTTTTGGACGCTTTCGAGCAAGCGGTCCATTGCAAACGGTTTGCGGATATAGTCATCCACCCCGAGCATCTCAGCATAGGCTCGATGTCGATTGCCCTCGTTTGCTGTCACCATGATGATGCGAATTGGATGATTATATTCGCGGCGTAGTTTTTCAAGAACAAGAAACCCGCTTCGTTTCGGCATCATCATGTCCAAAACCACAAGATCAGGATTTTCTCGTTCGGCGATGGCGATTCCCTGACTGCCGTCACGCGCGACCAGGACGGAGTGACCCTTTGCCTCGAGAATCGTACGCATGGATTCAATGATTTCTGCATCATCGTCAACAAGCAGAATTCTTTTCACCACAGCAGGGGTTGCTGCCTTGGTTGGCTTCTTGGCACGGGTTGCTTTTTTGGCGCGTTTTGCTGCTGGCATTGAAAGTACTATTACTGCAGGAGGGTTGTTGTGAAATCTACGTGTTCCTAATTAACTCGATTGATTCTAGCAGATTGGTTTGGGTTTGATGCGGCTCGGGTAGGACAAAATGAGACCGCACGGTTGGTTCAGGCTTTGTAGTGGTTGAAAACCAACGAAAATTCTTCAGACCGAACAATGAGCGCGTTCTCGGCCGAGAACGACGGCTGCGCCAAGAATGCCGCAGGCCGCTCCAAGACACACGTCACTTGGGAAATGAGCCATGCTGAAAATTCTCTGGAGGCAAGCACTGATAGCCACAATCAAAAAGAAAACCCGACCTTGAGGGTATTTCCAAATTAACACAGTCGCGAGAGCTGCTGCTGTTGCCGAATGACCAGATGGAAAGCTGTGGAGATCACTGCCACTACGAGGTCCAGCGACAAGCGAGGCAGTTCCAAATGTGTCCAGGACAGATGTCACGAGGTTGAAGTCTGTCGCACGGGGACGTGATCGATCAATCAATTGTTTTAGAAGAAGGACTCCAAGTGGTCCGAATAGAAGTCCACCAAGCATTCTCGCTCCGTATCGCTTTTTTGTGGTGGGCTGAAATGTAGGCCAACGGATTGCAGGCCATTGAATTGACGGAAACTGCATAGACCGATCGAGGCAAAACGCACCAATCATGATCATGGCAACGCCAATGCCATGTCCAAAGACCTCGGCGAGGTCCAAGTACCGCATTAATTCCTTCGGTAGAGGTGTCCTCTGAACCCATAAGGCTACGGAAACGTCAATGGGAAAGGCAAGAATTCCGAGGGCGACGAATAGTCCAGCAACAACCAGTCGCACTTTGAAGGCGGGGTTGTTTGGAGAGGGGGAGTTTTGTTGGTACGAAGAGTTCATCTAAGGAGCAGGAGTCGAAGATCAAAACAAGGCAAAGATTCTCTTAGAGGAGTATGCCATTTTGGATTTCAAGAAGTGTGCCATGCAACGGCATACTCTGTCGAGGTGGATATATTGGGTGAGTTGCCTTTGACCGTTAGGTCCAGAGTTTCCGGTCAAGCAGACGGTATTGTATTGCCTCACTGATATGCTCGGTAAGAACTGATTTAGCTTCAGCAAGGTCTGCAATTGTCCGCGCAACTCGAAGTACTTTGTCATGCGCACGGGCAGAGAGGCCAAGGTTTGAAACAGCGGTGCGGAGCAGTTCTAGTGCGTTCTTTTCAATGTGACAATGGTGACGGATTTCCCTGGTTGTCATTTGAGCATTCCAGCGGTGCCCGACTGTCCCTGACTTTCCAAATCGATTTTGTTGAATTTCGCGGGCAACACACACACGGTTTCGTATTACCGCACTTGAGGTTCCTGCCTGCTTTGAGGCCAGGTCGCTAAAAGGAACAGCGGAAACCTCGAAATGCATATCAATACGATCGAGAAGTGGGCCTGAAATCTTGCTCGTGTACCGTTCGACTTGCGGCGTTGTGCATTGGCAGTCGCGGTTTGGGTCCCCACGATATCCACAGGGGCAAGGGTTCATTGCAGCAATGAGCATAAATGCGGAGGGAAAACATGTTGCCGAACGGGCTCGACTAATAGTGACGGTTCCATCCTCGAGGGGCTGGCGAAGCACTTCAAGTGTGCGGCGATTGAATTCGGGCAATTCGTCGAGAAACAGAACGCCATTATGAGCAAGACTAATTTCACCCGGCATCGGCACCGACCGACCGCCAATGAGGCCGGCTTCGCTGATTGTGTGATGTGGTGCACGGAACGGGCGCCTCGTAAGAAGCGGCTGTCCTGATTCGAGGAGCCCAAGTGTGCTGTATATTTGAGATGTTTCGATGCTCTCTTCCGTTCGAAGTGGTGGAAGTATAGTTGGCAGACGTTTTGCGAGCATTGTTTTGCCGCTACCAGGTGGACCAAGCATGGCAACGTTATGGCCACCAGCCGCTGCAATACTGAGAGCACGTTTAGCCGTTTCTTGTCCACGGACATCAGAAAAATCTACGGTGTATGTTTCGGAAGACTGAAAACACTCTTCGACGCGTGGGGCGGTAGGCGTGATATCAATTTTTCCAGAGAAGAAATCAACAGCCTCACGAAGTGATGTGACGGGTATGATTTGTATTTTTTCAACGACGGCAGCTTCACTTGCACTTGCCGTTGGGACAACGATACCTTTGAGTTTATTTTCTTTTGCCGCACGGATTGCCATTGAGAGGGCACCACGCGCTGGCCTTGTTGAGCCTTCGAGAGATAACTCACCAACAACGGCGTAGTCACGGAATCGATTGGATGAAAATTGACAACTACCAGCTAAGATTCCAAGACTTATTGGCAGATCAAAAGTAGCCGCCTGTTTTGGAAGATCGGCAGGCGCCAGGTTGATAACAATCCGATCATTCGGTCGACTGAATCCACAGTTCACCATGGCTCGTCCTACTCGATGAGTGCTCTCGCGAACAGCTGCATCGGGCAGACCCACAAGGATGGTCGCCGGCAGCGCCCCGCCGGAAACATCAACCTCCACATCGATGGGTATGGCATCGATACCAACCAATGAAAAAGTCTGTAAGCGAGCAAGCATCAGGGGGGAGTTCCTTCAAACGCTGTGTGGGGGAGAACAAGCGATGCCTCCCACTAGTCATAAGTATACATACGTACAGGAAATTTTGGCAAGTCAATTGTTTGAGCAAGGGCCTGTTGTTTCCCAAGGCACTCAGAATCGGAAGGACGCGGTAGGATGGTCTGGTTCGTTCGCTGGTGATTAATACGTCTGATGGAGAGAGAGACATAACAGGTGAAAGATACACGGTTTCATTTCGGTAAAGGGTGGCGTGGCTCTCTCGTAATGCAAGGTGTCGTACTTGTTGTTCTCGCATGTCATATAGGGCGTGCTGATGAGGGGATGTGGCTTTTCAATGCGGTGCCAGAAGAACAGTTGTCCCGCGATATGGCATTTGTGCCCTCGCGTGCGTGGCTGGATCACATTCAGCGATCCGCCGTTCGTTTCAACAGTGGTGGTTCTGGAGCTTTTGTCTCGCCAGATGGACTCGTGCTGACCAATCATCATGTTGCTGCCAGTAGTCTCCAGAAGTTATCAACACCAGAAAAAAATCTTGCGCGCGATGGCTATCTCGCGCGGTCGTACGAGAAGGAAATACGTTGTCTTGATCTCGAGCTCAATGTGCTTCGTTCTATCGAAGATGTTACGGCTCGTGTGGAAGAAGCCGTTGCGGGTGCCGGAAGTTCATCGGATGCACTGGTAGCACGACGAGCGGCACTCGCAGCAATTGAGCAGGAGTCGCTTGTGAACACAGGTCTTCGGAGCGATGTCGTTACCTTGTTCGGTGGTGGTCGGTATCATCTCTATCGATATAAACGGTATACCGATGTCCGCCTCGTGTTTGCGCCCGAGAGGCAAATTGCCTTTTTTGGCGGCGATGCAGACAATTTTGAATTCCCAAGGCACTGTCTCGATATCTGTTTTTTTCGGGTGTATGAGAAAGGTAAACCGCTTTCGATCAGGTCGTTTCTTCCGTTCGCTGAAAATGATGTGAAACGAGACGATGCGGTCTTTGTTGCCGGCCATCCGGGACATACTGATCGTGGCAAGACGATTGCAGAAATCCGTTCAATGCGT
>Ga0315320_10004210_pt1 | contig 11795 bp, 17 predicted proteins | sample M140m21515metaG_FD_203458 | JGI IMG/M metagenome (GOLD analysis project Ga0315320, IMG submission 203458) | Ammonia-oxidizing marine archaeal communities from Monterey Bay, California, United States - M1 40m 21515 | ecosystem: Environmental > Aquatic > Marine > Coastal | place: USA: California...
AGTTAAGAGCACTCTCACACTCATAGGCTGCTTGGTGCTTATACCCAAACTTCATGTGTAGCTCTGCCTCCTCTAAAGTCTGTGGGTCTTCCTTTGATAACCCTACTTCTTGAGGTGTAATACCAGCTTCAGCAAGTTCTGCTGCCATGATGAGTTTTGATTGTAACTCAGCATAATACATCTCTTTATCGTCTTGGGCTGCTGGATCAACTGCTTGGACATCTAAATCGTATCCAGCTTTCTCGACAATCGAATGGATCATCTTAAAAACTTTTGATACAATAGGTAGTGGTGACCAATCTATTCTCATTTGACTAGCATCACCATTCGCTAATTCTTTTGGTACTAATATCTTTTTGAATTGATTTGTGTCTGGTCTTCCAAGCATATGAAGTGTTCGCTCCACTGCTTTATGTCTATCGTTATAGAATGCTTTTGATGTGCTGGTGTATACATCCCAGAATTTTCTTACTTGACTCACTATCCAGTCCTTTTTCTTCTTATCTGAGAAGGGGACATCATGCGTGTCATTAATGTATGATTGATTCATATTTATATCATTGATATGTCACTAAAATCAAAGTCGACATGGTTTTCTTCAGACTCTTCATTTATTGCAATCTTTTTGGTTCTCTTTAATCTATAAGCTGCCACTATTGCCCAACCACTTGCCATAGTAGCATCATTCTTTGTACTATTCTGGATATCAAAATCCAGTAAATCATTGAGCAGTCTAGGGAATACTATCTTCTCTGTATTATTCTCTATGTAACTAGCAAACGCACTAGCTAACTGCTCTTTTGAGGCTACCCCTGCTGAGATCCCTCTTTGTGTCTTTCTTCCTCCCTTGGGTCTAATCAACCAAGGACTGTATCCTCTTCTATCAAAGTAGTTTAAAAAACCACTCTTGTTATTTTCTACCAACACCTTACATCCAAAGAAATAAGCTGCCATTAAACAGTCCTCATAAAAATCATCAGGATCGTCAGGTCGAGCGAGGTATTCAAATAAGAATGTTTCACTTAACTCACTGTCCAATCCATCATACTTATGGAAGCCGTAACAACCTCCCATAGACATTCTTTTTTGATCTACGATGTCTACAGTTTTATGATCAAATGGATCAACCCCAATAACTACATTACTGTTTAGTGGCTTCTTCTTTTCATCACCCTCAACGTGGTTCCAGCCTTGGCTTAAATCCACGTTTTTATGCAATAAGAATCGTCCACTATTGCTTGCGACAAAATTAACTAGGGTGTCTTTTACATCATCTTCCCACACAAAATTGCCCTGAACGTACATTGGTTCTGACATGAACGATATCACAGATAATTGCTCATTTAGTTTCAATACATTAAAAGGGCATAGATCCGCATCTCTATAGAATGCTTCCTCAATGGTCCAAGGAAATTTTCTTATGTAACTCGCTAGTTGTCTTGGGTTGCCTGCTAGAGAGTCTCGTATTTGTTGTTGGTATGGTTTGGCTTTAAACCTATCGCACATACCATACTCATCCATGAAGTCTTCATCGTTCTCATATGCTGGAGTAAACAGCCTACATAAGCCAGATTTCGTTCGATTAAGTTCTTTGTCTCTTTCTTGCCATCCACTACCCATCCATAACTCCTGTGCTGGAGCTGATCCTCCTTCCTCTACTGTGGAGGTGAAGTATGCCTTACCTATTATACTCTTGGAGCCCAGAGACATAGTAGGCTTGACAATACTCCATCCCTCTACAATATTTGCCTTTGGGTCCTTGACATCAATCTTTGCAAACTCATCTCTTATGTATCTAATAAGCTTTTGGGAGTCATATGCTAGGTTATCGCTAGACTTAAAGGTTACGTCTGAATTAAGTTCTTTAGCTCCCTTAGTAAGCTTTTGAGCACTGGCTGGAAATCTAAATCCTAGAGTCGATTGAATCTTTTTGTAATCGTATACTGGTTGGAAGAAGTCAGGTAAGTATTTAAAACTACCAATAACTTTTGTGAAGAATGACTTAGCATCATCTCTTGTTTTCGATTGGATTCCAGATTGTACGTTAAACATTCGACTAGGTGGATCGAAGGCTGCTAGTGCTGCTCTTGCTGTTTTTCCACTTCGTCTCCTCGTACATTCGATTAACCCATAGCTATCAGGGTTTTCGACACACCATTGCCAGTATAGCCAAGTCCTTCTATCACTATCCCTATAATGTGGATAGCCAATATCAATCTTCCACCAATTAAGGTACATATAGTGAAGTCCTGTTATATAGGTAGGTTTCCCTTTACATATAAACCAAACTCCATTAAGCCGCTTAAACCACTCTTCATTTCTATACCCCTCTAGCTTTGGATCGAAGTATAGTTTATCGTATTTCTGCTTTTCTTTTTCTAGTTCTCGCTCCTCGTCATAATCAAAGCCAGGAATATGCCTAAACCACTTTTGATCTAACTCAATCTTTGATTTTTTAAATACTGGAACCTTGATCCACTCCTTTTGAACATAGTCATAGACCATGCCTATTGGTGGTATGTTTACTTTCACCTCATAAACTATCTCTGTTGTTCCTTCCTGGTGTTTAATAAACATCTCCTAGTTTCGCTACATCTTCAGGGAAGCTGCCCTGTCTTGTTTTTGCTGTTAACTCCTTAGCTAAATCATCCCCCTGGAATAGCTCTAGTTCATGTTTTTTAATTCTACCTAGTGTTTCTTCAGCTAGTTCTAGCATCTGTGATTTTATCTTCTGTCCTTCTAGGTATGCTTTATCATTTGAGAACTCCTTGAATTGCTTTGAGACATCGCTAATTAACTTCCATAGGTGTTCTATGTTGGACCAATACAATCCATAGATTACGTTGTTTTGGTATTTAACAAAGGTTATCATCGATAGCCTAGAAGACTTGTGTGCTAAAACATAAAATTCTTCTGCTTTATCTTGGTGTACTTTATTAGTTAAATCAAAACCAGCCAACTCAGCACAAACCTTTTTTCGCTCTGCTATATCAGGAAAGTATCTTCTTAATTCGGAGCCTTTATCATATAGATAAAGAATATAACGAACGAGGTAAGGTCTGTACTTGTTGGGGTAGACCCATATCTCAGGTCCTAGTGCTTCTAGTAGTACACCGCTTCTAACTTGTATATCTAGTTCAGTATCACTTAATTCAAAAGGATTTAAGATCATCCCATCGAATTGTTCCTTTTTAAATATCCTTTCCAATTCTTTTTTCTAAATCTTTTTGCAACTCTATAATATTAAGCTTCATATACAGCTCTATCAATCTACGCTTGAGCGTATCTAAATCACTATCGTTGTAAATAGTGTATCGCTTTGGTAGAGTGTTAAAATCAATATCAAAACTCTCAGGACTTTCTTTCGGTAGGTGTGGATTAAATACTTGTACGATATGATCAAAGACTTTATCATCAATACACTTTTGGATCTCTCTATTGCTTCTCATTCCACAATAGATATCCGCTTCTTTCATTATTTCTTTAGCCAACCTAGCAGGGTCCTCCTTATTGAATAAGCAGATATTATCAAACCACTCTTTACGATGGTTAACCCTGTCTTCATAGCACTCTTTAAAGTCTTTGTACCCATATTTATCTTTTAGTTTATCGTATAGGAATATCTCGGCTGCTGCCTTGGATGAGTCTTTAAACTGAAAACCTCTTTCTCGCTTGAGTATTTTGGCTGCCTCTGTTTTACCATGTCTAGCATGGCCAATGATTAGTAGCTTCATATCATAAAAAATCCCAACACCATACGGGAGTCTTCTCTCCTACATATGCTCCGCTTACGTTATATTCAAAGTACTCCATTGCCTCTTCACTGTCCATGTCCTTCTCTAATATCTCTAAACACTTGGTTACGCTATAGATTAGTCTAGGTTCTGTGTGCTGATAATCCACACCTATAATCGCATCATCAAAGCCATCAGCTTTTAATATATCTTCGTCAGGGTATATCTCCATTATTCTATTGAGCATCTTTTTCTGATTCAACAATTACTCCTAACTCTTTAGCAGATTCTAATAATCCATCTCCAGATTTCTCATTAGTGATTACTCTAAATATTCTACTAACTTTTAATCTTTCTAAGTCAACAATATCAAGCGGTCTAATAGCTGTATTAACATATATAGTACCTAGCTGACATGAATCTTTAGTACAAGCCATCTCAAATAGTAATACCTCTATTGCAGTAAACTCAGCAGTCTCTGAGGAAAAGAATGCATCCTCACCGTTATCTAACACAAGCAAAACTGTATTGACACCTTTGTCTTTACAGAGCTTTTCCATCATCCTTAATCTTCCTGAATCTTTAACTATCATGTCTTTTATTTATACATTCCGATAATGTCTCTATCCTCTAATAAGTAGTAGTTATTATCTTCAATCTCTATCTCCATATTTGAATCATCAAGCATATGACACATCACTCCTAACCTTTCGTTCTTACTAGAATGATCTATTACTAATATGTTTGGCATTGGCTTTGGAAATATATCAATTACAATACCTGTTTCTTCACTTATCTCAGCCATTGTTTTTTTCCCATCTAGCTCTATTTCTTCTACGTTATCATTATACTTTTTATGACCCAGACTGAATCCAGGAGACATAATAATGTTATCGCATTCTACTCTAAGAAATATCCTTCTTGCTGGTATTAAAAATGTATCATCACTGATTTGTTTACCCTTATCAAGAACACAGTTGTAATGGAAGTAAACCTTATCTCCTAAAGAGTAAAAACTTTCAATTCCCTCTGAACTCCATAACACCTCACCATCTGGTAAAACATCATCTTTATATTTTCTAGGTAACGCTACAACTTTCCCATATATTCTAGTATGGTGTGTGGGTCTAAGATCGGTTCTTATCTTTAAGTCTAGAGTTTGAGATTTTATCTCATCATTAAAAAATGAATCCACTTTAACCGCTAAATAATTGTAAGGTGAAGAAGGTTGTTTCATGCTTTAAATATAATAAACTTATAGAAGAATAACACAAGTAATATGTATTATACTTTACATTTACCAAAGATTTTCAAGGTGGTATACGCTTATGCTTTGGCTGGTTCTAGAAACATGACTCATTACTTTTTTAAATGTATCCTCTATATGACAGAAAAGAGAATACTCAATTACACCATCACTTGCTTCGTTTAACATAATTACACATTCTGCTAACATATCAGCTACATCATCTGCTTCATCTGAAAGAACTAAATACAATGACTTCTTAAATCCATTTATTCTCCACTTTTTATAATAACTCACTCTTTTTAGGTATATCTCTCTAGTCTTCTCCATACTTAATGAAGCGTCCTCTAAGTGGAACAAGAACTCTAAGTAGTATCCCTCCTGAGTACACATCCTAGAGTTTGCTAGATAGTCGTTATACATATCATTAAGTACAAAAGAGTACATATAGAATGGATCTGTAAAATGTGTATTGTTTTCTTCTTCAATCTTAGAGATAGTCTTTAATAATTCTGTATTCATTGTAAAGTTTTTTAAATAGAAGAGATATTTTTATATTTTAACACTTTATTATTTTCCATTTTACTTTTTAAAAATATAGGTATACGCTTTTATATAGAATTCTCATATTTTTAAACTCTCATATTTTAACACTTTATTATTTTCCATTTTACTTTTTAAAAATATAGGTATTCGCTTTTAGAGAGAGTTATTTATATGTTTAAAATTTATATATTAAAAAGCGTAGATTTCATCTTTTTTTTTACACCATCCCAAAGAAAAGAAAAAAGAAAAAGCGTAAAAAGAAAAAAGAAAAGAAAAATCCCCAAAAAAGAAATATTCCACGCTCACATACCGAGCATTTATCTGATCCAAGCACTGGTATCTAGTGTGCAAGTTTAGCCTTAAAGGAATGGCAGATCCTATGAGTAAAGTCTAATGCCCACTACCCAAACAACAAGTAGACACTAGACTTTTATAATTATGATTAACAATTATTTTACAAATGTAATAAATAAAGTAAAGTACACAACTGTTTACACAAAATCTTTTTAATTACACCTAAAAGCTATTATTTGTGAATTAAAGTACACATAAATTAATATCTTTGTTAAATGAAAAAGAATAGAGTAAAATTTAACCCTATAGGAGAGAAAGTATTAGTACAGGTACATCCTTTCGAAACTAAAGTTAATGGAATTTACAGAGTAGATCATCTTCAAGAGAATCATAAAGGAAGCGTAGTAGCGACTAATAATTCTATTCCTGTATACATTGATGATGTGGTCATTTACAATCCTAATGCTGGGGTTCCTGTTAGTGTAGAGGGTAGTGATTACATTCTTCTCAGAGTGGATGAAATATACGGAATAGAGACTTAAATTTATTGCCGTTTTTTCTTGCTAAAATTATTAGTAATATTTATATTTGTTATTCACCAAAAACCAAAATTGCATGAATACAAGTATAAGTAAAGAAGTAATCGATACAGATAGATTGGCAGATGTTCTTTCTATGTATAGTAAGTGCAAATCTTTACTAATCAAGATGAATCAGTATGTTAGTGGAGAGGATGAATACATTCAGCAACTCCCTGATATAATAAAAAATTCTATGCCCACAGAAAAAGAAAAGCAAGATGCTGGATTCTTATTGAAAGAGCTTGGAGATGCAGAAAGAATACTACTAGATTGGTATGATAAATTCTATAAAGATAAAAACCTCAATAATATTATGGATAACTCAGATTTAATACACAGCGGTTACTTCTATTTAAGAAAGAACCTACTTGGTTTAAATAAAACAATTACGTTTAAAATCAAAGAAGGTAAGAGAGCTGGGGAAAGAGTAACATACGACCATGACAAAGTGGTGGAACTTAATATTAAACATTTAGAAGATCAAGTATCCTGGAAACCTGAAAGTGGGTATTATAACAATACTAGCCATCTACCTGATTGGGTAAGGTTGCAGTCATGACTAAGGCCCTCTTATCTATAGGGGATAGACAGTAATTATATTTTATATAGTATGTATAAACATACCTAAATTGCGATCGCAAGCGTTTGCATATTTGTAAATTTTTTATTAAATAGTGGTTTTAATTAATCAAAAATACCATATAATGTTAGATACAAAGACTTTACAAGAGCGTTCTGTAAATGCATTAAAACTTACTAAAGAAATAAGGCTTCTTCTAAAAAAATTTAATACATATGTAAGTAATAATGATTCAGTAAAGGAAATCAATAATCTTCCGCAGTTATTGAAGAATTCCCTTCCATCTCAGAAGGATCAAGAATTAGCTAATATTCTTATTGAAGAGTTATTAGAATATGATAAGCAAGTTCTTGAATGGTATGATTCATTTATCGACACCTCCCCTGCTTAATTCTATCTGATTATTGCAATATTTATAAAATACCATACATTTTATTATAATATTTTTTTTAGTGTCCTTATAACCTGGGGGTTTTTGGAGACCCTATTATGAATTTCATAATTTAGGTAGTCAAGACAGTGGGGTTATGTGGTGTGTGGTGTGTCGGACCGAAGTGCGGATTCGTAATCGCTGAAGGGGTGGGTCTTAGATGGTGATTTGGAATGAGATTTGACTATTCATGGAAGTCATCACTAATAAAAGCCTATTCTGCTACCCTCAGTACAGATAATACTTTTCTTTTCAGAAAGATGTCACCCAATCACCCCAATATAGCGATTGAAAATCTTTCTACCTCTTTATCTAATCGCCATAGTCTTCCCCCCTCACCTTATGGCTAACCAACCCCACGCCACCCCAAAACCATTCCAGACTTTTGGACAAATCTGTCCGCTCTATTCTCTCTTCCCTTACTAGATATTGATACCATTTCCTTGGGCATGACTGCAAGGTTTGGATAAAATATCGCTCACCTGGTAGCACGCTAAAATCTCAGCCCTATATAAGGTATAAAATGCAATGCTGAAATTTATTTTAACACAAAAGTGAATTTATTTTACATTTTATTTGGAATATACATTGTGTGTACTATATACTTGCAATGTCGTAACGGTGCAAACGTGCATCGGATAGTACTTAAAGCCTTCATCATTTACTAGTAATGCGTGAGGGGAGCAGGCAAAGCATAATTGACCAAGGTATCCAATCCAATAGAAATCTAGCAAATTTCATCCTTCGATCGTCAAGTCAAACCACATCTCAAAAATAACCTAACCAAGTCGGATAGTAATTTCAGATTTCTTTACAAAAATTAAGATAATCGAGGAATACCTAATAAGGGGAGCGTAAGAATGGTCATAGACCTACTTTCAGCATCAGCAAAAATCGGATTTGGACGCAAAGGTGAAAGATACAGATGTATAAAGCAAAATCCCAAAATAAAGGCTGATAGGCTGATTTACGGACATTCATGATGTCATTTGGGATCAACAATAAATTTTCAATTAAACCAAAAATGAGCAAAATAAGAGTAAATCTAAATGGTATCGTCAAAGAGATGGATACTGATAAAATGGAGCAAATGCAAACTGCAAATGGCGATTGGCATTATGTAGTAACTGATGATAATGGATGTTTAACAATTTTAACCCCAAAAGTAAGATGAATACAATTATAGAAAGTGACCTAGAGCAAAAAAAACATGATCTAAGAAGGTCAATGGAATGGCTAAATATTGATCAGTTAGAAATGATCGATGAGATTATAAAGACCTTCGGAAGGGATGGTCTGCGTAAGGGCATATTCACAGATATGGCTATGAAGGACAATAAAACCAACTATGACTGTGCACTACCTCTTGGCTTAAAAAGAGATGCAGAAGACCTTGGAATGGCCTTTGAGAATTTCTACAATGTGGCAACATACCGCAGTGAAAATCATAATTGCATGAGAATTGAGAATACTGCTGAATTATTTGTAAATAGATTAATAGAGGCGTTTCGGATATAGTGGTAAAAAATAGTACAGATTCCGAGCATATAACCCATACATTTCAGATGTGGTCATTCGATTGACATATGGGGCAATTTTAAATTAAATGTTAAACTAAATAAATAAAAATGAGTGATTTAAATAATAATGAGAAGGTCTTTAACCTATTAAATGAGAGTGGTACAAATTGGTCAGCCAATAAGATTCCCTTGATGGCTTTTAATGAGTCTGAAGGGATGCTGAGTACAGAATCCTTTGGGATGTTTAATTCGGTAAATAACCAATGGTTAGGCACGGTTGGTACTCAGTATACCGCAATGCAAAATTCTGATTTAGCTGAGATTATTGTAGAATTACAAGAGGTATTTGGTGGTGATATTCAAGGTGGCACGCTCCAAGATGGAAAGCGTATCTATTATCAAAATACACTAGCTGATGAGCATATCAACAATGATACCCTCAAGCGAAATATTACTTGCCTAAACTCGCACAATGGGTCGAGTGCTATTGGCTTCGGATCTACAAATACGGTGATATCATGTGCAAACACATTTCATATGGCTTTGCGTGATCTGAAGAAGTTTAGGCATACTGCGAATTCAAGCGAGCGTTTAAAATTGGCAGTAGCTGATTTCAAATTAGCTATGTCATCAGACCAGCATTTGATGGATACCTTCAAAAGAATGGCTGATGTCAAAATTGATAAGCCTATCATAGGTGAGATGATATCAAATCTATTCGGTGTCAATCCATCGGATACGGTTAAGGATATTTCAACTAGGAAGTTCAATCAGTTGAATCGATTTAATGAGGCTTTGTCATCTGAGATTGCCGAAAAAGGTCAGACAATATGGGGACTCTTTAATGGGGTGACCTACTACACCAACCACCTTGAGGTAAGCGATAAGCACAAAGATCATATCATGATTGGCGGTGGCTACAAGAAGAATCTGAAAGCATACGACTTGCTGTCGGAATACACTATAAGTAAGACACCATTGGTACATTCAATGGCTTAATCACCCCTACACTCCCATCGACTAGATCGTTGCATTTGATTGCAAATGGGAGCAATGCCAATATTGGCAGATTAACTAAATAAAATAGATATGGATATTAGAGATTCACTATGGGATAAACAATCCCAAATTAAAGATATAAGAAGACAAATAGAATACAACAACGAGCAGAATGATAGATTGATGAAAAAATGGGGGGAACATTATAATAGCATGACCAACTATATAGTAGGTAATGAAAAGGATGTTCTAAGCAAGTTAGATTTCAGTGCAGTTCTTGAAATCATAAGAAGCAATAAGCCATGTATAAAATCAAACTAGCTGACCTAGATGCACTAGATGTGTTTACTAATGGCTTAAATGATCAGCCTACAACTTGCCCTAAGTGTGGCAGTAGAACTGATTTCATAGAGATTGATGACTTTAAGCAACAACACAAATGTCTAGGTTGTAGCTATGAATTTTTTAATGAATGTTAAAATAAATAAACTAAAAATGAAAAATAGAGTAATACATACATTCCGATTTAGGAATAATAAGCTAGAGCATTATAGCGATGACATGACTTTTCAAGATGTCCTAGCACATAACGATGATCAAATTTTTAGATCGCTAACCGATGATACAATAATCAATGATTGCGATGGAAATGAAATCTCAATCGATGGAAATTTTGAGGTTGGAAGACTCCGCTTAGATAATAATGAATGGGTATGTAAGCATTTTGATGCCCTAACAGATACCGATTTAAGTGTTATGGAAAAGTCTTTAGAAGATGATTTCTTGAAATGTTACGACATTCCGAATGATGAGGAATTATGCAATTTAATAGGATTGAAACTTACAACTAATGATAGCTTCATAGCAACGCTAAGAGAAGACTATGTCAGAGAGAATTTTGTACCTAATAAGGAGGAGGTGAGCTATGAATAAAATATATGTAATATCAAAAAATAGTCTTCATGGCAGATTTCATGTCGAGATGAAGACTTGTTACACCGCTATTGATGCGGTTCATTACCTCGCTGATTTAATGCACGTTACTTATTGCGAACTAGATATTGAAGGTGTTCACTCTTCGGATCCCGAGCAAGTTCTAGAGCATTGGCATGAATTGCTTGAAGAGCATAACTATCACGATAAGGTAGGTTTCTCTATCGGTTTAAAAGTGATTGAACGCATGGTGGAAAGTAAACCCGAAAGCTATCACGATAGTGAGGAAAAGTTTTGGGACAATCTCTCTACACATAACGAGCGATTTGCCTATGACTAACACCCTATACTCCCATCGCCCCTGAGCGTGGAGGTTTGATCCTCAATGGGAGCAATTAAAATGAATGTTAAACTAAAAATAGAAATTATGGATAAGAAACTAGATAATATAAATGATGAAATTCAAGAATGGCTTAATAAGACCGCAAGATCATACGGTACCATCCCTCCTAGCGAGGAAGTAGATTGGGAGGACGACATTGAACGAATTTATATGGGGAGTGTCCCAAGAGATGGAGGTAGAAAATTAGACAATGAACCTCATTGGGATAAGTATGATATATGTTTTGAAGACGCTTTTGGTGATGCAATTAGTATAGCACATATGACCGATGAGATTATATTAAAAAATGACTATATCAATGCTGAAAGACTTATTAAAAGGTACAGAAATGTTGTTATTGGTTTTACAAACGATAAGAAACTAGATAGCATTGAAAATGAAATTCTAGCATGGCTTGAGGAGACTGCAAGATCATACGGTACTATCCCCCCTAGTAAGGAGGTAGATTGGCATGATATTGAACAAGTTTATCATGGATATGTCCCAAGAGATGGAGATAGAAAATTAGATAATAAACCTCACTGGGATA
>Ga0315320_10004212_pt1 | contig 11791 bp, 18 predicted proteins | sample M140m21515metaG_FD_203458 | JGI IMG/M metagenome (GOLD analysis project Ga0315320, IMG submission 203458) | Ammonia-oxidizing marine archaeal communities from Monterey Bay, California, United States - M1 40m 21515 | ecosystem: Environmental > Aquatic > Marine > Coastal | place: USA: California...
ATAGCGTCATCAAGATCTATTAATTGTTGAGCTAAAGCCGTCTGTATATTGTTTTCTAATAACTGCTTCTCCTCTACGTCTGGTTCTAACTCAATGAATATACCGAAGTCATATAGATGTAGCTCAGACATCTCTTTCAATGTGGCTACATTATGAGCACCTATAGCTTGAATAAACGCGTCTGCTGTTGGAGAATATTCTAATATATCAGATATACGTAGAGATAAAGCCTCCGCAACCTCAGCCGTCAAGAACATGGACCCAAGTAGTATGTGTCTAGTGGCTACATTTGAATTAGCTGCCGCAAGTTTTTGTACACCAACTAAAGACTTAGGATCTGGCACGCTAGCGTCTCTAGCTTCGTTAAGACCAGTTACATCTCTTATCATTTGTAGATAATAGTTGTAATTTCCTATTAAAGCTTGAAGTTTATTTCCAGCACCTTGACCATTAGATATTTGTTGGATAGGTACTTTACCAGGATTCTGATCTCCATCCGCTGTAAAACTTCTACCTATGACACTACCAGTTTGGAAGAACATATTTAAAGCCTCTTGGGGACTATAGTTTGTTCCATTGCCTAAATCTATTTCAGCAAGTCCATCAGCGTCAAGGTACACTCCATCGGGAACCATACGCGACATAACTTGCTGTAACTTTAGATGAGTTAGTTGAATCATATCAGCAAACCCAGTAATTCTGCTAACTAAAGACTCAATACGACCTTCGTACATACGTGGAGCTACGAGAGAATAGTTCATCTTAACCTTATTAAAGTCAGATTTACTACGCATCATATTTTCAGCTTTGTTCCACTTTATTAACTTATCTGTACCTAAGATGATAGCTCCTTCAAATACACACTCGACAGATCTTTGTAAACGCGTATATCCACCTTCCTTATCCTTGGGAGGATTAAAAGTATCTGGTTTTTGAATTGCCTTCTTGCCACCCGTCCCAGTTTCTTTAATTTTGTAGACGTCGTTCATATGTGTTCTATAATTAAAATATAAAACTTGAACTTTGTTTTTATCCATTTCTTGGATACGTCTTCCTCTTGATGGTCTTTTACTGGACGTGTTATATATCTCTTCTATATCAACTTCAGTTAACTGATCAAACTCTCTAGCGAGTTCATTAATAGGGATAGTTTTTACCTCGCCTATGTAGTATATATCTTCAAAATATGGCGACTCACTGTAAGAGTAAACAATATTAGCTGGGTCTACATACTCTACTGTAACGCCATCGCTCCAATTGAAGTTTGTCTTAACACAACCTATACCTAGCACGGTCAAGTCGTATAGCATCCTACGACGAATTAAATCATATCTATTACCTTCAAGTAAAACTTCTATAGCTTGTTCTTCAGCTATTTCTACAGCTTGCTTATAATTAAGCTGCATGTGTAGATCAAGTTCTTCTTTTGTTTCAGGTAGTTCTTCTTTATTATTTTCGTATAAATCAACATTAAACAGTTGAGCAGCTTGATCATTAAACATCTTTGAGTCCATGTCACGCTGTATAGATTCCATATACTCCGTTCGTTTGCTTACTCCATACTGATCTTGGCAGTAAGCGTTTATACCGAACATTCTTTCTGACATGCCATTGACTACGATATCAACAAACTTAGGTATAATAGGCACTGGCTTCCAGTCTAAGTTTAAGTAGGATAAATCACCGTTAATAGATAATTCATCTTTATACTTCTGTATTGACTGTTCGCCTCTAGCGTACAGTCTTAAGTTGTGAAACTTCTGTTGAGTAACATTATACCTATTGCTATGAGAGTCTTTAAACCACTCTTGCTCGATAGCCATAGCTACCTTAAGTCCGTACTCGGGACTCATTTTCTCTAGGTCAGGAACCGCTTGAGAAGGGAAATTTACATATACTGACTCAGCCATGCTTATTCAATTATCTGGGAATTAAACCCTTTGTTATTGTATTTTGCTATATTTAAACCCAAGGGTTGTCTTTCTACTTTTGCATTAGGTGTGTATAAATGCCTGTTGCAAGCCATGATAGCTAAACCAGAGCTTATTGAGGCATCGTGTTTGGTTCGCTTATTAATATCAAACTTAGCCCAGTCGTTTAACAATTCGTTAAAATACACCGTGCCGTAATTGCCATCGCCTAAGTGTCCAACGTGATCATTTATATACATCTCTATTGCAGCAGCGTGAGCTTGTTTAATGTCCTCACTTGAGTTTGGTATACCACCAACCTCTTTTTCAGAAGCTGATAGTTTTTTCCAGGATTTGTCTGGTCTATTCATACTATATCCTCTATAGCCTCTACGGCGTAAATAATATAGTAATCTAGGTTTATTGTTCTCTGCTAATAAAGGCATACCGTAAAATACTAATGCCATTAAAACATCCTCAAAAAACATCTCTGCGGTTTGTGGTCTTGCTATATACTCTAGGAAGAATGTGCTCGAAGGAGCATCTTCCATAGAAAATTTCGTTAATCCGTGTAATGCACCTTTCGAACCGCGACCGTCAACAGTACCACTAATGTCGTAGCTATCACAGCCAAAAGCTCCCACGTGTTCGTTGGCAGGGAATTTAATTCCATTTTTTATAATTTGTTTGTTTTGCAAGTGAGCTGGAGGTACCCAACTAACTTTAAATCTACCTGTAGGATCTGGATGGAATATAACTCTCGTGTCCTTAATGCCATTCTCCCAAGAAAAACTCCCAGTAGTAGTGTGCGCCGCGTGCCTACTACCTTCGTTGTAATCTATTTGTTCGTATATTTTAATTAGATTAAATATACTATTCTTAGTCTCATCTCTAAACGCGTGCTCTTCAGTTCTAGGAAATTGCCTGTAAAACTCGTTTAAAGCATCCTGATCATCTCTTAAACCATCTGCTTCGTTTTCCCAGTTTGTTATTACACCTATGTCTATTAGTTCACCGTCTGGTCCCAGTCGTTCTCCATCACCTGGATTATCAAACACTGGAAGTCCGTATTCATCAATAAATCCTTCATAGTTCCATTCCATTGGGACAAAGAGAGAATAAAGCCCAGACTTCGTTTGTCCATTAGCATTTCGTCTTGATACGTCAGAATCATTGTATAATTTTTTAAAGTTATCCCCACCTTTATCAAGCGCGTTGCTGGTTGAACCCATCATGCACTTACCAACGATTCTACTACCTAACCTTAAACAGGTTTTAGTAACTCGCCAGTTGTTTAATATGTTGTCAGGCCTCTCCCACTTACCACTCTCATCGTGCACTAATAAGCTAAGCTTCTCACCATCGTAGCTATTGTCACCAGTATTCTTCCAGTCGATTGTAGTATCAAGACCCGCTATTTCTTCAAGCTGTTCGTTAGCCTGTATTTTTTTACGAGTAAACTTACTAGCTGGAACTCTATACGCAAGTTCGGATTTTGGACGATCCATACCATCTTGTATAGGTTTAAAGAAGAACGGGTAATTTATTGATATAGGTACTACTTTATCAGTAAACATTTTCTTCGCATCGGCACCAGACTTAGAAAGGATCCCATATCTACTATCACTTGATATAGTGGCTAAGTTAACTGTTTCTGCAGAAGACATGAACGAGAAACCTGAACGACGGTTCTTAAGGTAGCACATTCCATAGCATCTCTTATCAGCCTTGCAGGCTTCCCAGAATATAAAGAATAGTCTGTTCGCCTCTCTAAAGTCTGGAGCTCCAACGTCAATTTTACTCCATTGCAGATACATATAATGTGTACCTGTTATATATGTTGGTACTCCATTATTGGTAAACCAGAATCCCTCCTCTCTACGTCTGAATTCTTCGTCAATATAGTCGTGCCACTTTTCTTTCTGTTCGTCTGGATAGTTTCTCCAGTCAAATATGTTTTTAATACGAGATAGTTCTTTAGGATACTCTGCTTTAATCCACTTATTCTTCTCGTGCTTAAACACGTTCTTGGGCGGTTTAGGTAAAGCTATCTTAAATCCTTGTATTTCGTATATATCACCTATAACTCCGTTATGCGAAAGAACAACTATGTCATGCTCTTTGTTATAACCATATTTCCACTTTTTACCTCTGTTTAATCTGGTAAGTGTAGTCTTCTTTATAGGTTCAATAGTTTTAAATAAACTTTGCTCATACATTGTCATACTCGCTTATTTTTATTTTAAAACTTTCGTCAAGATCTTCCTTGTCTATCAACTGATGGCAAGCTTTCGTGTTTTCGATAAAGAAATCTTTTTTCGACATACGCGACTTAAATTTCTCTTCAAACAGTTTATCAACGTTGCAGACACTTGGCCTACTCTCATATATCAAACATTGATTTGTCTTTGTATCTAAATTCAAGCACACTCCTTTTCCGTCATGTGGCAGGCCTAAATGTACAACGTTCCTGCAGCAGGCGCCGCACCCCGAGCATAAAAATTTCATTACTTAGATCTTCCTTCAGCAAAACCCTTGAATACTCTTTCTTTCTTTTCTTCAGGTGCTCGACCTTCTAAAAGATTCTCTTCTTCTTGGATTCTGTTTAATATCTCGAAAGCGTCGAAGATCGCAAGCTTTTTAGTGGCAGCGGCGTTCTTGAGTCTGTCAGCTGATATATCATCATCTGAATCAACAATAGCTTCTTTAGCTACTTTGATTAATTCCTCAACCGCTCTGTGCCCAGCTTGGATTATATTCTTCTTCGTCTCCTTGATATTCATATTTAATTGTAATAAATTTAGATAATGCTCTATACATTCTTTTACCGTCTACCACGAACTCAAACTCACTAACTGGGTCAAACCCAACCAAATCGCCTAATGCTACAGTTCCATCGGAGTATTTCACAATACCAACTAGTGGTTTTTCAGTTTCAACGCTTAACTGGCTTTTGTCCTTGATGGGTTGCACGAAGCAATATCCCTTAGGACAAATCCAATCACCACCCCTTTTGTATAGGTATATTTGGTCTTGCGTTACTAGATACTTACCTTCTTCAAGGAAAGATCTACTATTTCTTTCTTTACCTTTTACATCATGCCATCTTCTGAAGACGTTGTGATGTAATATTACTATATCTCCAGGTTGAACCTCTGAGTCACCAACTTTAGGTACAGATAAAACTCTAGCCTCTCTGTTTACGTGCTGGTGATTAAACACCTCGGTGTTTAGAATTAACTCTTTGTCTCCAACCTTCTTCGTGTTGTTATACCTTTCTCCTAATGGTTCTACAACATAGTTGTAAACCGACTGCATTAGTATTCTAGATTATATTCTACAGATATAGCCATATTCTTATTAAAATCCTTCCAAGGTATAACTGCTTTTTCTTTACGAATATATATAGAGTACTTCTCGTCTTCTTCTAGTATATCACAGATAGTATGACCACCATACACCTCTTGACCAACGGCGTAGTGCATAGCGTCATTCTTGTAGTCTTTACCTATAGTGATCTTACGAATCAGATGACTCATCGTCTTTGTAGTTTATAGTACCATCTTTAATATTAATATCGTTAGTACCGTATTGGTCCTTAAACATGTCTTGCATTTCGTTTAGCTTGTCGTTGCCTTGGAATAAAGCGTGTAACGCACTATGCTTCTGCACTTCCATTTGCCCAATGTCAAACTGTAACTTGTTAATTGCAGTCACTATGTTTTGTAATTCTTTTAGCTGCTCTTCTTTAATAGCCGCTGCTCGAAGATCTTTCATCTTCTCTTTCTTTTTTCCTCCCATAATTAAATTGTATTAAATTAAAATTGTTTTATTCTTGTAAAGGTGTAAACCACTCTCCATTAATATCTGTTACTATAGATCTAATTTCAGAGTGAGTGTATTCTTGTTTGCCATCTAAAAAACTAGGTTTATCACCTTCGTATTTTACAATTGCTTTTGTATTATCGTTGTTGCGCCTTACTGTTTCAGAACTAGTGACTAGAACTTTATTGAAATTTACAGAACCAACCTCACTAACATTTATAATCACATATGTTTTCATTATGATATAGGTATATTTGAGGTTGTAAACGTGGCGTCATTATTAAGCGTTCCGTCACTACCGCCACTACCAGAGTCTGTAGTGTTATTATCCATTTTATAGTAATGGACTAAGTTACTTGAACCCGCGTAGTTTCCAAAGTCTTGATTGTAATCATTATTAGGGTTTGCAACTAACGCTTCTATCTCTGAAGCAGATAACGCTTTATTCCACACGCATGTTTGATCGAATTGCCCGTTAAGATGATAAGTGGTTAGATACTTCCCAATATCCATGTCATTACTGGTGACGTAGTTATTTAGAGCTTGAAGAGGCATGGTAGATCCAGATGTAGTTGTTATTGTTCCGCTAACACCATCCGCATGATACAGTACCATAGGAACGTTACTTGAATCACCAGCAAGACCCGAAACATCAGCAGTTACTCCAATCCAGTGCCATTCGTTTGCGGCTGCCACGCTACTTAGCGACAATGAGCAATTTTTATTTGAGTAGCTGTCCATTTGAGCTCTTATTATAAACGCAAGCGCTGTTGTAGAAAAGTATATTAGAAATTGGCCAGCTTGGTAGGGTGAATTTACGCTACCAAATATAACCTGGAGACTACTAGTATCACCTAATCTAACCCAAGTTCCAAACGTAAACCCCGGTGTTGACGTACACCTAATGATATCGTTCATATTGGTGTTTGTATCAAAATAGTCGCCTACGCCATCTAAGACAAGAGAGTGTGTGTTTGTATAAACCTCTTCACTAACCGCTGCCAAATGCGCTATACCGCTTCCTAATCCTAACATTAGCTCCATCTTTTTCCGCAACTGCAGAGTTTACAAGCTTTGTTGCTACCTATTTCAACGTCATCTGCAGGAAGATTGTGCGTAGAAAAAGTCTTTAAAACATTACCGTTAAGATCGACTACTTCATAATTCACGCTACCGCACCTGTATATAGCATCTTGCATTGTGCCTTCGTTACATCTAATACATGTTTCCATTATCGTCCTATTATTGCTATACTGTCTATTCCTATATCTTGAGTGAAAGCGCTGCTTATCGCTTGGGTGATCATTCCAAAGTGTATATACACTGAACTTTGTCCAGCCGCAGCGCTAAGATCTGCTGTGGCCTTAATCCAGTCGTTAGCATCTGCTTGAGTATGCGCGTCACCTGAGGCATGAGTTTGACCGGCGTGTCCTAATCTAACTGTTGAAACAGAAGAACCATCAAGAGCCGTATAGCCTAGAGTAGCACCTCCAGCTGTGTCGCTAGTAAAACCTAAGCCACTTCCTGCTTGCGCCGCACTACTTGCAGACGTAGCACTTGTAGTAACAGCTACACCTGCTCCAAGATTATTGCCAAAAGTAGCCCCGTAAGCGTGAAACCAAAACGTTAATTCTATAGAACTATACCCGCTAAAATCAAGTTCTCCAGTTCTTACTATTTGTCTTCTTTCTGCAAGGGTATCGGAAGCTGGGCTAGAAGATTCATAAACTAAATAGCTATTTCCAGAATCATCATCAGAACCAGCATCACCATCATCAATGGCAGTACCGTCAGTGATTACTGTTGATAGCGTGTCTGGACCTCCAACATGGCCACCTATAGGGCCTGTATTCGTAGATGCCGTTGTGTCATAACCAACTAGCCAACCTCTAGTAGGATTACCGCCGGAAAGGGTTTCATTTACGTTAGTGGTAGTGCTGCCATACATAGTAAAAGCAGTACCATTAGTGCTTGTTGCCCAATTAGTAGGAAGTTCAGAACTAGTATAGTTGCCTGGCGCGTCCATATCACCTCCTAAGCCACTAAAGTCATACGAGGCTATTAACACCCTTGACGGTCCAGAGACGGCTCCTGAGGATATTAAGCTACTGCCTAGTCCAAGCATTACTTACCGAAGTAGCAGATTACACCTTTGTCAGCTTCGCCTTTGAACGCTGTCCAGCGGCCATATATAGTAACTCCTTTAGGAAATACTTGGCCAGCAGCTGTTATGCCACCAGCTCCGTGATGCTCATCAATAAATATTAACGCTTCACCTGATACAGTAATTTCTGTGTCGAGTTTAATTTTAGCGCCGTTAACATTTGTTACTTTAGTACCTGCTTTGTATGGCCCGTTATAGATTGGGAGTGGAGTTCCATTTGCAACATCATATTGCATAGCTGTACTACCGTTTTCAGTAGCTCCATCGTCAACAGTCATAGCAATCATACCCTCTCTAAGTAAGCGCTGTCCTGTACCAGTGGTAGGCGCGTCTGTTAACGATATATTAGTGTTAGCTGGGTAAGTGTTATCTACTACTCTACTACCAAAAGCTCCCGCAAAATTAACGCTTTGAGTAGCTGTTTCTTCAAAGTCTAAAACAGTAGCGGCAGTTGTACCAGTTATACCGACGTAACCAGGTCCAAATTGATCTAGTCTTTCAGGTAGCATAACGGTAGGTGTGTTGTCAGCTAAAAACTGTATGCCAACGATAACGTGATCTTTTGGAGGTATAATCTCTACAGCCTTATCTGTATAAGCGCTACCTAGTTGTCCGAAGCCATAAGAGACCTCTGTTGAATTAATTCCCATTTTATTTTTTTACTTTTTCTATAGATCTACCAGCAAAATATGCACCGAAAGCAGTTAGCATAAGTATTTGTAGTAAGTCTACATATGAATCTTTAACATTGAAAGGTAATGTATCTACGCTATCAAAAACCATTGTTAGCATGAACATACCCATTAAACATATAAGCGTTAGTGGCCTAATCATCTTAGCTAGCTTTACATCGCTGCCCATGTCAGCTTTCCACCTTTCGCTTACGTTATTTTGAAAAGCAACCTCAGCATCTACAGCAGCCATGCCTGACTCCGTGTCCACCTCTGGATCTTTATCAATAAGGTTTTTAACTACACCAAGAGCCCCTGAGTCTGGTAGAAAGTCTCCTACTACGTCAAGAACGTTTGGCGCTTTGTTCTTTAACCATTTACCTAGGCCTGTATCTTTAATCTTCTTCATGCGTTTTTTTCTGCTTTCATAGCTCGTTTTTCCCAAGGAAATGATTTATCACCTTCTGGTTTCCACTTGCCGTTGTATTTTATCTTACCATCTTTTCTAGGGTAAGTCTTCCCATCGCTTCTAACCCAGTCATCTCCATAAGCTATTCTACCCTCTCCCATCTCTTTAGCGTGTACAGCCTCGTGAGCCACCGCTTCTTTATATAGTTGACTGTCTTTCGGTACGTCTTTATCTATAACAATCTTGTCTGCGCTAATAGCTTCTGCAGTAACACCTTCGTCAAGCTTCTTGTGTTCGATCTTAAACTTATGCTTCTGCTTGATGTTACCACCATGAGCAATACCAGGTAGAGGTCTATTTCCAAGTTTAAAAGCCATGTTACCTATCTTTATCTTTAATCATATCGTCTATAGCTTTATTGTAAACCTTATCTGTATATGATTTGTTGTTATAAAAAATACTTCGCTCAGAAGTTGGCATGTCTTCCTCGCCTAGTAGGATGCGATATATCCTACTAACTAGCTGAGAACATTTGAATGAAGTTTTGAATACAGAGTATTTAATACTCGTTCTATTCCTATGTCGCCAAACTTCTATCCACCCAGCTGATCGGAGTTTCTCCCACCTTTTCTTATCCCAAGAATATGTGTAAGCACCCTCGATAAATTCGTTACGGGTAAATCTACCCTTGTGATCTAGATATATAAGTAGTTCTAGATCAGCATCAGTTAACCCATAAGTCTTACAGGCCCACTTACGTGTGAGCCTGTAGTACTTAAGGATATTCATATCACGCAGATCCTGCGCTGTTAATCTCATATATTAATATTACGCTACAGAGTTTATAGCTGTTATTTGAGAGCTAACATATTCTTCTGCTACGTCATCAGCTATTACAAGTACGCCATCTGAATGTACAGGGCCTCCAATTGCTTCAGATATATCTTTCAAAGCTTGAAACTCATCAGAAGTAGCAAGGGTTATTGTTGTTTCTCCACTGGGAGCGTCAAAAGACATTACAATAGTCCCGTCTTTACCTTCAACATCTTGCAATCTATCAAGTGGGTATGCTAAAGCATCGTTTGCCGCGTTTTGAAATAATAAAAATTTTGTTTTCATTTTAGTTAGTTTATTATGTTAATAATTACGCAATAATGCTACATCCAGTGATTTCAGGAACCACCGTTACAGTAGCTGTCGCTGCTGCGGCGTCCGCCAATACCACCACATTTGACTGCATGTTTCTACCTCGCCCGTTTAACGCCCTGCATAGGGCTTTCAAAGCTGTGAACTCGTCTGGGGATGAAGTAGTAAGTGTTACTGCCGCAACGTTTGCAGTAGCGTCGAAGTTTAGTAATAAAACTCCTGAACCGCTGTTGATGCTTTTTAGTTTTCCTAATGGTGACATCATTGAGTCGTTATCCCCAACTTGAGCTACCAACATAATTTCATCTGCTCTTGTCATTTTTTCTTTTTTTAATTGTTTGTTTAAATGTTTACCGTTTAAGGTTTTTGGCTCTTGGTTTAGGTTAATTAATACCACGCTACCCGTATTGATAGCGTGATATTAATATTAGTTTGTTAAGCTGTATTACCCTAGTAAATATCCAGCGTCAAGATTAGATTGACCTGAAAGCCATATCTTTGTACCGTCACACACTAAATCTATGTAATCACCGATCGACTCTTCACTATCAAATCCAATTGTTATTGTAGTAGCAGCGGCACTGTAAGGCCCAACAGTTCCTGCTGGTAACTCATTAATACCACCTGCAATAACAGCAGCGGTAGCTGTAACCACCCAATCTGTAGTTGCGAATGCAAGTCCAGTGATAATTCTACAATTCCATCCCTTGCCCATGTCAGCAACAGAAGGTAAAGTTATTGCCGCACCAGCAGCTGCATTTAGTACAAATATTGTACCAGAATCACTAGGTAACATTGTATATGCACCATCAAGATGTTGTATGTTTTCTCTTGTGTTAAAAAATACTCTTCCCATTTTTTCTTAAATTTTGTTTGTTTATAAATTATTAATAGTAATGCTGTCGGGTTGTAACAACATTACCTAGTATATATATCACACGTTTAGCGAAGTAGTTACTCCACTAACACTACATCTCTTGCTCGGATCACATGGTACATTGTATCTGCCCAGGTTATACCATGCCCAGCGTGTTTGTCGTAATATATAATGTCGTTATCTTTTAGGCCTTCAACTAGATTACCTGTAGAGATAATCGTAGCTTTAATATACCTATTTGTTTCGTCTAGTTCTTCAGTGAGAAGTAGGCCACCAACTTTCTTAGGACCTACTTTCTCTACATCTACTACTATGTAATCATTGATCGCTCTCATCTGCTCTAGCATTTGAAATTACACAATCTGCTGATATAATAGTTGATACTACTGATACAGCGTTCTTTAATGCAGACTTAGTTACAAGTACTGGATCTACTATTCCTGCCTCTAGCATATCTACACATTCACCAGATATAACATCTATGCCGCAATAATCCTTACCTTCGCACTTAACGTCCGTGAGACCAGCATTATCTAATATAACAGCCATTGGAGCTTTGATAGCCTCTAGGAGGATCTCTTCACCGACGGAGTCGGGAGAAATTTTTTGGGATGCCCAGTATAGAGCAGAACCTCCACCAGGGATTATCCCCTCGCGTAAAGCGGCTTTAGTAGCATAGATAGCGTCTTCAACCCTATCTTTCTTTTCCTTTAGCTCTACCTTAGAACCTGCACCTACTTTAACTATACCTACAGATCCTGATAGCATAGCTAAGCGAGATTCAAGCTT
>Ga0315320_10004215_pt1 | contig 11789 bp, 11 predicted proteins | sample M140m21515metaG_FD_203458 | JGI IMG/M metagenome (GOLD analysis project Ga0315320, IMG submission 203458) | Ammonia-oxidizing marine archaeal communities from Monterey Bay, California, United States - M1 40m 21515 | ecosystem: Environmental > Aquatic > Marine > Coastal | place: USA: California...
TATTTATTACTGTAGTAATATCATATTCAACGGTAATTTCTTGAATTAGTTTATCAATAATAATTGCAGTTTTAGGATCTAGACCTGAATTAGGTTCATCACAAAATAAATATTTGGGATTTAGTACTATAGCCCTAGCAATTGCAACTCTTTTTTTCATACCTCCAGAAATCTCAGATGGAAATTTACTATCTACATCTTTAAGATCAACACGATTGATTACTTCTTTAGCTCTACTAATCATTTCTGAGTCAGTTTTATCTGAAAACATTCTAAGTGGAAAAATGATGTTATCCAAAACACTCATAGAATCAAAAAGAGCACTTCCTTGGAAAACCATTCCTATTTGTTTCCTTAAGTTTGAGATAGTTGAAATATTGTCTTTATTAAATTTTTTTCCATCATATAAAATCTCACCATTATCAACATCCAAAAGACCTAATAGGCATTTCATTAATACAGTTTTACCTGATCCACTCTGACCGATTATTAAGTTAGTTTTTCCTTTATCAAAAACTGCTGATACATCATTAATTATTTTGACATCATCAAATGATTTTGATATTTTATTTATAGTGATCATTAAGCTAATAAAAGTTGAGTTACAATAAAATTAATAATGATAATTACACTACTAGTCCAAACAAAAGAAACATTACTTGCCTTACCAACCTCTAATGCACCACCCTTCATGAAGAAGCCATGATATGATGGAATAGTAGCTAAAACAAATGCAAATAATATTGTTTTTATATAGGTGTAAATTATATGAAATACTTTAAAGTCAAGTTGAATTCCTTGAATAAAGTCAAAGCTAGTTGAAAACCCTGCATAAACACTAGCCATATAACCACCAAGAATCCCAAGAAACATTGCAAGAGTTATTAAAAATGGGTAAAGCAATAATGATATAATTTTTGGAAATATTAAATAATTAAAAGAATTTATTCCCATAACTTCAAGCGCTTCAATCTGTTCTGTTACTCTCATGGTTCCAATACTTGATGTAATGAATGAACCTACCTTACCTGCCATTATAATTGATATAAGAGTAGGTGCAAACTCTAATACTACAGATTGTCTTGTTGCAAAACCTATTAGGTTACCTGGAAGAAGAGGATTTTCTATTGCTAGAGCAGTTTGAATAGCAACAACTCCACCAATAAGAAAAGACATAAAAGCCACTATACCAATTGAGCCTATTATTAAGTCATCAATTTCCTGAAGAATTAACTTTTTAAGCACATTCCACTTTGTAAATTTTGTGAATGTATATTTAATCATCAAAAAATATCTTCCAATATGAAAAAATAATTTCATAAGAATTAGATCTGGTAAGTTATAGCATTGATGTTCATACCTGCACCAACGCTTGCAAACATAATAAGATCTCCTTTAACAAGCTTATGACCTTTATAATCACTCTTTTTAACTAAGTCAAAAAGAGTTGGAATAGTTGCAACAGAACTATTTCCATATTCTTCAATATTCATAGGAAGTACATCCTTAGGCGGAGACATTTTATATAGTCTAAAGAATCTTTTAATAATTGCCTCATCCATTTTTTTATTAGCTTGATGAATAAATATTTTTTTGAGATTCTCAATTTTACAATTTGACTCATCAAAACAATCTTTCATTGCCATAGGTACATTAGTTAATGCAAATTCATAAACTTTTCTTCCCTGCATTTTAATGTATTTTTGATTTGAATTTTTACTCAATTCAGGATTGTAAGAAGATCCATAGTAAATAAACTCATTTTCCCCCTCGAATGTATAGGTTGCAGAATTATGAGATAATATTCCAGAATCATCTGAGTTATTAGATTCAAGTATTATTGCTCCTGATCCATCTGCATAAATCATAGAATCTCTATCATTATCATCAGTTACTCTAGATAAAGTATCGCTACCAATAACTAGACATTTATTTGCCATTCCAGACTTAATAAATGATTTTGCTTGAATAACTCCTTCAACCCAACCAGGGCATCCACAAATAATATCGTAGGCAACACATTTTGGATTTTTAATTTTAAGAATGGATTTAACTTTGGATGAAAGAGAGGGTAATGTATCAATTTGACTGCTATTGCATGAGATATCACCAAAGTTATGAGCAACAATTATATAATCTAATGTTTCTTGGTTGATATTTGAATCTTCAATTGCTTTTTTTGCAGCTGTTGCAGCTAGATCAGAAGATTTGACCTCTCCTGAAACATACTTTCTTTCATCAATACCAGTAATTGACTGAAATTTCTCAATAATATCAGGATTTGAACTTTGGATTTGATTTCCATCATTATCAAAAAAACTATTATTAAGAAACTCGGTATTTGTCTTTGTTATATCAGGAATACAACTACCTGTTCCAGTAATTTTATAGTTCATTTTGTAAAATTAATTAAATTATTCATAACTGTCTATAGGCGGACAGCTACATATTAAATTTCTATCTCCAAATGCTTCATCCACCCTTCTAACAGAGGGCCAAAATTTATTACTTTTTAAATATCCCTTTGGAAATGATGCATCTTCTCTAGAGTAATTGTAATCCCAATTGCTAGACGTTATCATCTTGAGGGTATGTGGAGAATTTTTTAACATTTCCCTGTCTGATTCATCATTAGATGTAATCTCTAAATAGATTGAGTTAAGTGCATCACAAAATCTATCAAGTTCAGTTAAGTTTTCACTTTCAGTTGGTTCTATCATCATAGTTCCTGGAACTGGAAATGATACTGTTGGTGCATGAAATCCATAATCAATTAATCGCTTAGCAATGTCAATCACTTCAATGCCATATTTCTTAAACTCTCTGCAATCAATTATAAATTCATGAGCAGATCTCCCATTTTCTCCACTATATAGAATTGTGAAGTTTTTTTCAAGTTTAGTCTTCATGTAATTTGCATTAACAATGGCAAGTTCTGTAGATTTTTTAATACCAGTTCTTCCCAACATTCTTATATATCCGTAAGAAATTAAACAAACCAATGAGGATCCCCATGGTGCAGAGGATATTGCTTTTATATGATCCTTTCCGCCTGTTGGAATAACTGGATTTGAAGGAAGAAAGTCTTTAAGATGCTCTGCAACACAAATTGGTCCCACACCTGGTCCACCACCTCCATGTGGTATTGAAAATGTTTTGTGGAGATTTAAGTGACAAACATCTGCCCCAATTATTTTCGGACTCGTAAGTCCAACTTGAGCATTCATGTTTGCTCCGTCCATATAAACCTGTCCTCCGTTATCGTGAATAAGTTTATTAATTAATTGAATTTCTGATTCAAATACTCCATGAGTTGAAGGATATGTAATCATCAGAGCAGCTAAATTATCTTTATGTTCAGTAACTTTTATCTTAAGATTTTCAATATCAATGTTTCCTTTTTCATCTGTTCCAATAACTACAACTTTTAAACCAGCCATAATCGCTGATGCAGGATTGGTTCCATGAGCTGAAGAAGGAATTAAACAAATATTTCGATGACTTTCTCCTTTTTTATTTAGATAAGATTTTATTACCATCAGACCACTATATTCTCCTTGAGCACCAGAGTTGGGCTGCAATGATGTAGCTGAAAAACCTGTTATTTCAGATAAGAATGTTTCAAGTTTACTTATTACTTCGTGATATCCTGCAGCTTGATCTTTAGGGACAAATGGGTGAATTGAATTCCATTCAGACCAACTTAATGGAATCATTTCTGATGCAGCATTTAATTTCATTGTACATGATCCAAGGGAAATCATTGATTGAGTTAGAGATAAATCCTTATTTTCAAGAGATTTGATATATCTCATTAGGGATGTTTCCGAATGATAGGAGTTAAAAACAGGGTGAGTTAAAATTTCAGATTTTCTTATTTTATCTATCATTAGTTTATTTGGAAAATCAATTTTATTTGATTTTTTTCCTGAATAATCTTCAAAGACTGATATAATTTTATTTAAATCTTCAAGATCTGTTTTTTCATTAACTGAAATAGAGATTTGGTTCTCAATTAATTCACAAAAGTTTATATTTTTTGATAATGCAATTTTACTTACTTCTTGAGCATTACATTCTAATGTTATGGTATCAAAAAATTTAGAATATTTTAATGGAATTCCTAAACTAGAAAATCTATTGTATAAATAAACGGCCTTTAAGTGAATTGAATTTGAGATATTTTTTAATCCATTAGGACCATGATATACAACATACATTCCAGCCATTACTGCAAGTAAAACTTGAGCAGTACATATATTTGAAGTAGCTCTATCTCTTTTTATATGTTGTTCCCTTGTTTGCAATGCCATTCTTAGTGAATGATCACCGTCAATATCTTTGGTAACACCAATAATTCTTCCTGGAATATTTCTTTTATATTTTTCTTTAGTTGCAAAAAATGCAGCATGAGGTCCACCATATCCTAATGGTATTCCAAATCTTTGAGTTGTTCCAACAACAACATCAATTTTATCTGGTGAAGGAGGTTCTACAGTCACCAATAACATCAAGTCAGTCGCAAGAATGATTTTTAAGTCATCATTTTGAATATTAGATAATAGTTTATCAATATCAATTAAATTTCCTTCTCTGCCAGGGTATTGAATAATACAACCAAAAAAATCATCCTCGGAAATAGTATTTATGTCTCCAAGAATTATTTCAATGTTTAGAGGGTTAGCTCTAGTTTGAAGTACAGATAATGTTTGAGGTAAAATATTAGAATCAACAAAAAACTTTCTTTCATCAATAGTTTTTTGATTTTTAGATCTATTATTAAACATCATAATCATAGCCTCCGCAGCAGCAGTTCCTTCATCTAATAATGATGCATTTGCAATTTCCATCTTGGTTAAGTCACAGATCATTGTTTGAAAGTTTAACAATGCTTCAAGTCTCCCCTGGGCAATTTCAGGTTGATAGGGAGTATATGCGGTATACCATCCTGGATTTTCAAGAATATTTCTTTGAATTACAGAGGGAGTAAAGGTGTCATGGTAGCCAAGCCCAATATATGTTTTAAAATTTTTATTTAAATATGAAAGTTTTTTAATTTCCTTTAAAAACTCCATTTCACTAATTCCCTCTGGAATGTCTAAATTTTTATTTAAACGAATGTTGTCAGGAATTGTTTGATTTAATAGTTCTTCAACAGATTCTACACCAATAGTTTTAAGAATAATCTCTAACTCTGAGCTATTAGGCCCTATGTGTCTATGCGAAAAATTTTCCTTGAACATTTAAAAGTTTTAGCAAAAATATGTAATATTGAAAATAATAATAATAATGTTCATTAAATGTTAAAACTTTTTTTTTATACGCTATTAGTTTTTTTTCAATCTTATGCTATTCAAGACATAGACAAACAAGAAGTAAAAAATTTATTAAATAGTGAAGTAACAGTAATTGATGTTAGAACAGATAAAGAATTTAAGGAAGGTAATATTAAAACTTCTTTTAATTTAGACTTTCAAAAAAGAGAATTTATTGATAGCCTAGAAAAACTTGATAAAAACAAAGAGTATTTAATCTACTGTGCTTCTGGTAATAAAAGCCGAAAAGCTAGTCATATTATGAAGTCTTTAGGGTTTAAAGTTATTTATAATTATAAAAAAGGTTATAAAGACTGGATTAAAAACTAAGATCTTTACATTAAATCCTTACTACTATCTAAAACTTTATTTTCAAGATCTTTTTTATATGCTTTTATCTTTTGTGAAATATCAGAATCGAAAGATCCAATGATTTGTGCTGCAAGAATTCCAGCATTTTTTGATCCATTTAATGCTACTGTTGCAACTGGAACACCTCCAGGCATTTGTAGAATTGATAGAATGGAATCCCATCCATCAATTGAATTTCTAGATTTTATAGGAACACCAATAACTGGTAGGCTTGTAATTGAAGCTACCATTCCTGGCAGATGAGCTGCTCCTCCAGCACCTGCTATAATAACTTTTATACCATTTAATTCAGCATTTGTAGCATATTCAATCATTTTCTTTGGAGTCCTGTGAGCTGAAACAATATCATGTTCTGTTTTAATTCCAAAAGATTTTAAAATTTCAATTGCTTCGCTCATTACTTCAAAGTCAGATTTACTACCCATTATAATTGCTACTTTATTCATTGGTTGTTATTATTATAGTTTCTTTAATTTTTTTAGCTAATGCTTTAGCTGCATTAATATCTTTGTTTACTATAGTTACGTGCCCCATCTTTCTATTAGGTTTAGTTTCAACTTTACCGTAAATATGAGGATTAACTCCTTCTATACCAATAATTTGATCAAAATTTTTATAAACCACAACACCCTTAGAATCTTTTTCGCCAACTAAATTAACCATTACGGAATTCATTAAAATATTAGTACTTCCTAAAGGTAGATCTAAAATTGCTCTTAAAAATTGTTCAAACTGACTTGTATAAGAACCTTCAATTGAAAAGTGATAACTATTATGAGGTCTTGGCGCAACCTCGTTTACTAAAAGTTCATTATCAGCTGTTAAAAACATTTCAACAGCAATTATTCCTGAAATTTTAAATTTTTCTGCAACAATTACAGCAAGTTTTTCAGCTTTTATCTTTAATTCATTTGAAATTTGAGCAGGAGATAAAATATATTCTAATTGATTAGATGTTTTATTAAACTCCATTTCAACTGAAGGATAGTTAACTATCTCTCCTGATTCTCTGGAGCTAACCATAACAGAAAGTTCTTTTTTTATTGAGATAACATCTTCAATAATACAATGACAATCAGCAAGTTTTTCTAGATCTTTATTGTTAGATATTTTATTAACTCCATACCCGTCATAACCCATTTTTGAAGCTTTCCAGATAAATGGAAAAGATATATCTCCTTTCATTATTAAAGTCTTTACTTCTTCAATTCCATCACAGCTTTTGAAAGGGGAAGTAGGTATTTCGTTTTTTGTATAAAACGCCTTTTGTTTTGATTTGTCTTGTATTATTTCAATTACTCCAGGTTGAGGATAAACTTTTTTTCCTTGTGATTCGAGAAATTTTAATGCTTCTACATTAACATTCTCTATTTCAATACTAATTAAATCAACATTTTTACCAAATTCAACTACAGTATCGTAATCCATTAAATCACCTTTGAAAAACTTTGAACATAATTTACTAGATGGACAGTCTTTATTTGGGTCGAGTACAAAAACTTTAAGATCCCATCTATTGGAAATATCCAGAATCATCTTACCAAGTTGTCCTCCACCTAATATTCCGATTGTTCTATTTTCTCTAAACATTGATCAAAAATAAGCATTACTTTAAAGACAGTAAAAAATACGAAACATTTTAAATATATTTGTGCCTATGTTTAATATTATCATTTTTGGAAAACCTGGTTCAGGTAAAGGAACTCAAGCAGATTTCTTAAAGAATAAATATGATTTATATCATATTTCAACTGGAGATTTATTTAGGACAAACATTACAACTGAAACTAAGCTAGGTATAGAGGCTAAGTCATACTTAGACAAAGGAGATTTAGTTCCTGATTCAGTTACAATTAAAATGCTTGAGAATGAGGTTTTGTTAAATAAAGATGTTAAAGGATATATTTTTGATGGCTTTCCTAGAACTTTAAATCAAGCTGAATCTCTTGATTTTTTCCTAGAATCTATAAATCTCAATATCAATGCAACAATTGCCCTTGATGTTAGTGAGGATGAATTAATATCAAGATTGCTTGAACGAGGAAAAATTACAAATAGATCAGATGACCAAGATGTAGATAAAATTAAAAATAGATTTAATGAGTACAATAACAAGACTTCAATACTTATTAATTTCTACAAAAATCAAGATAAATTTTATTCAGTAGATGGAAAGGGCTCTGTTGATGATATTACCTCGAGATTATTTAATCTTATTGACAGTTTAATCTAAGATTATATGATAGTCGATAACTTTGTAGATTACGTAAAACTTACTATACGCTCAGGAAAAGGGGGTAGAGGATCGACTCACTTGAGAAGAGAAAAATATGTACCCAAAGGTGGTCCTGATGGTGGTGATGGTGGTCATGGAGGAAATATAATTGTAAGAGGAAATGCTAATTTATGGACACTACAAAGTTTTAGATTTAAAAAACATTTTAAAGCTGGGAATGGAGGAGATGGAGGTGGCTCAAGAAAATCAGGAATTAGTGGTGAAGATGTTATTGTTGATGTTCCCTTGGGAACCATTATCAAAGACACAAACACCAATAATGTTTTTTTTGAAATAAATGAAGAAAAAACTGAAACAATTCTTTTAAAAGGTGGAAAAGGAGGACGTGGTAATTTTCATTTTAAATCTCCAACAAATCAAACTCCAAGATATTCACAAGCAGGTCTTCCGGGTGAAGAACTTCAAATAACACTTGAATTAAAAGTTCTTGCTGATGTTGGTCTTGTTGGTTATCCAAATGCTGGAAAGTCAACTTTGCTATCTGTTTTGTCAGATGCAAAACCCAAAATTGCAGACTATGAGTTTACAACTCTTAAGCCAAATCTGGGTATAGTAGCAATGTCTGATTACAGATCATTTGTAATGGCAGATATTCCAGGAATAATTGAGGGTGCTAGTGAGGGTCGTGGCCTTGGTCACTATTTTTTAAGACATATTGAAAGAAACTCAATACTGTTATTCATGATTCCTGTAGACACTAAAGATGTTAAAAAAGATTTTAATGTTTTACGAAATGAACTTATTAAATATAATCCGGAACTTGCTGATAAAGAATTTTTGATTGCTTTTACTAAAAGTGATTTAATGGACGATGAATTGATTAAAGAATTTGAAATAATTTTAAAAAAAGAATTTAAATCAATTCCTTTTTTTATAATATCCTCTGTTAATACATTCGGAATTTCTGGACTAAAAGAGGGTTTGTGGAGAATGCTAAATAAAAAAGAATAATTATGGATTTAAAAAATGCTCAAAAAAAGGTTGATGATTGGATTAATCTTCATGGTGTAAGATATTTTAATGAGTTGACGAATATGGCTATTTTATCTGAAGAAGTAGGTGAAGTAGCTAAAATTATAGCAAGAAAATATGGTGAGCAAAGCTCAAAAAAAGACGATAATACTGAAAATCTTGCAGATGAATTATCTGATGTGCTTTTTGTTTTAATATGCCTTGCAAACCAAACTGGAATAGATCTTGAAAAATCATTTCAGGTAAATCTTGATAAAAAAACAAAGCGAGATAAGAATAGACATAAGTCAAATATTAAACTGAAATAGTGTATTTAATATCAAAAAAAGAAAGAAGTCTAAAAGGCGAAATAAAAATTAGTGGATCTAAAAGTGAATCGAATAGGCTGCTAATCTTAAGAGCTTATTCTTCTTTTTTTAAAATAATTAATCTCTCAGATTCTGATGATACTAAAACTATGCTTTCTGCATTAAAATCAGAAGATGAGAATATTGATATTAGTCATGCAGGAACAGCTATGAGGTTTTTGACTTCCTATTATTCATCTATTATAAATTCTTCAAAAATTTTAACTGGTTCTGCTAGAATGAAACAAAGGCCTATTTCGATTTTAGTTGATGCTTTAAATAAATTAGGAGCTGACATAGAATATATTGAGAATGAAGGATATCCTCCTATAAAACTTAGAGGAAAATTAATAACTAATAATACAGTTAGTTTACCTGCAAACGTAAGCTCTCAATATATATCTTCTTTAATGATGCTAGGTATTTCTCTAAAGGATGGATTAAAAATTAATTTATCTACAAAAATGATTTCTTTGCCTTATATTAAAATGACAAAAATATTGATTGAAAGACTTGGGGGTAAAGTTGTTATTCAATCAAATAACATTATTATACAACCTTTTTTATCTCAAGACATTTCTGATCAAACTGTAGAATCTGATTGGAGTTCAGTCTCTTATTTTTATAGTTTAGTTGCTCTTTCTAATTATTCAGAAATAACTATTTCAACATTTTTTAAAAAAAGTATTCAGGGTGATTCTAGAATTGAAAATATTTATAGGCAATTTGGTGTTGAAACAAGTTTTAGAGATAATAAGATTTATTTAAAAAAGAATAATGTAAAACTTCCTGATACCATTTCAATCAATCTTGAAGATAATCCAGATTTGGCTCAGACTATTATTGTTACTTGCTTAGGTCTTGGAATAGATTGTCATTTGGAAGGGCTACAAACTCTTAAAATAAAGGAGACGGATAGGTTATTAGCACTTAAAAATGAGATTAAAAAATTTGATGTAGATTTTATCGAAGTATCTGATCAATCAATTACTCTAAGAAACACTTCTAAGTTAAAGTCAGGTGTTACTGTAGACACTTATAATGATCATAGAATGGCTATGTCATTTGCACCTTTATCTTTAATTAATCCAATCATTATTAATAACCCAGAGGTTGTTTCTAAATCTTATTCAAATTTTTGGAATGATCTTAAATCAGTTGGGTTTAATATTTCTGAAAAATAATTAGCTAATTACTTGACTTTCGGTGTTTCAGAAGGTTATATTTGCTCACCAAATATTTTATTATGAAATTATCTGCCTTTGAATATAAATTACCTGATAAATATATTGCTCAACATCCTTCCGAAGAAAGAGATGAATGTAAGTTAATGGTTCTAAATAGAAAAGAACAAACAATAGATCATTTAGTTTTTAAGGATATTATTGATTTTTATGACGAGGGAGATGTTGTTGTTCTTAACAATACTAAAGTTTTTCCTGCTAGACTATTCGGTAATAAAGAAAAAACTGGAGCTAGAATTGAAGTTTTTCTTTTAAGAGAACTTAATCAAGACCAAAGACTTTGGGATGTTTTAGTTGATCCAGCAAGAAAAATCAGAATTGGTAATAAACTATATTTTGGTGAAGATGAAAGTCTAGTTGCAGAAGTAATTGATAATACTACTTCAAGAGGAAGAACTCTAAGATTTCTTTTTGATGGCCCGTATGACGAATTTAGGAATAAATTGCAGGAACTTGGAGAAACTCCATTACCTAAGTATATAGATCGTCCTGTTGAGCCACAGGATAAAGAAAGATTCCAAACTATTTATGCAAAAAATGAGGGAGCCGTTGCAGCTCCAACTGCTGGTCTTCATTTTTCAAAACATTTACTAAAAAAATTAGAGATAAAAGGAGTGCTTCTTCCAGAAATTACATTACATATTGGCCTTGGAACTTTTAGTCCTGTTGATGTTGAAGATCTATCTAAGCACAAAATGGACTCAGAAGAACTAATTATTAAACAAGATTCTGCTGATATAATTAATAATGCACTAAAAAATAATAAAAAAATATGTGCAGTAGGTACAACTGTGATGAGGGGCCTAGAAAGTTCTGTTTCTTCATTTGGTACATTAAATCCTTATAATGGTTGGACTCATAAATTTATATATCCACCATTTGATTTTTCCATTGCTAATTCAATGATTTCTAATTTTCATACACCAAAATCAACACTACTTATGATGGTTTCCGCTTTTGGTGATAAGGATTTTATTTTAAAGGCTTATAAAGAGGCTATGAAAAAGAAATATAAATTTTCTTCCTATGGTGATGCAATGATGATTATCTAAATAGGTTTGAAAATAGCAGACAAAATAAAAAAACCAATTACTCAGGAATTAAAGATTTTTGAAAAACAATTCTATAACTCAGTTTCTTCAAAAGTCAAACTTTTAGATCTTATCCTAATTTATATTCTTAATAGAAAAGGTAAACAAATTAGGCCTATTCTTGTCTTGCTTTTTGCTAAAATGTTTTCAAA
>Ga0315320_10004218_pt1 | contig 11784 bp, 9 predicted proteins | sample M140m21515metaG_FD_203458 | JGI IMG/M metagenome (GOLD analysis project Ga0315320, IMG submission 203458) | Ammonia-oxidizing marine archaeal communities from Monterey Bay, California, United States - M1 40m 21515 | ecosystem: Environmental > Aquatic > Marine > Coastal | place: USA: California...
CGATGGCACTATTGGTAGCGGCGGCCTGTACGCAGGCAGCACACCATGGGGCACAGAAGGTTCATTCTACTACGCACGAGTTCGCGTAGACTTCTAAGTCGCCTAGCCCTGACTCTTCGGGGCTAGCCATAAAGAAACAGAGAGGGAGACACGGAGACGTGTCTCCCTTTTTTTACATTCTCCCAGGCACTTTCCTTTGCTTTTTCTGAACTCTTTTGCGCGCTTTCTAAGACCTTTCTAGGTGCTTTCCTCATTCACACATAACTGTAGGGCCCGCGTCTAAAGACTCTGCTCAGTGATTTAGTATTACGCCCGACCCTGCGCAATAGCCAACTCCTCCAATCTAAGCGAGAATTACGCCTTGGCTCTATTTGGGAAAACTCTAACCATGCGATTCTTTTTGCCTTCACTTCCATACCTTCTAAATCCGCTCCGTCTGCGCTTGCCCATTTTAAACCCTCTCATTCGGAGCCCTCGCCTCACAGTCAGATGGCTCGCGTTAGCCAGCCTAGTCACCTTAATTTTGGGCTGTTCGAGACCTGCAGCAATCACGTCGGATAAGCTGACCGCCGACGTTATTATCGACAATGCCCGAATCTACACTTTTGCGTGGGGCGAACCCGATGGTGAGGGCAATCCGACGAGTAAGGCACCCGTTATTGCAGGAAATTGGAGCCCCGACGCGACTGCAGTTGCTATTAAAGCCGGCATCATTGTGGCTATAGGCTCTAGCGCAGAAATCGCTCCTCACAAAGGCGAATCCACCGAAATAATCGACGCAATGGGCGCAACTTTATTGCCTGGATTTACCGACTCGCACACACATATCGAAGAACTCGGCGCGACGCTCGATGATGTGAATCTAAAAGGTGTGATCGACGAGGCAGAGGCGATCGCGCGTGTGGTTGCGCATTTCAAGGCGAATCCTGTACCCGCGGGTCAGTGGATTGTCGCCCGCGGCTGGGACGATGGCCTGTGGGCTGACCGCTATCCAACACACGATGCACTCACCGCCGCCTTTCCTAACAACCCTGTGCTAATGGATGGTACCAACGGTTTCGGCGCTTGGGGCAACAGACTCGCCATGAACGCCGCAGGCATAATAACCGGTGCGCCTGACCCCACCGGCGGTGAAATTCTTCGCGACGCTGACGGTGAGCCAACCGGCGCTGTCCGCAACCGCGGCGTAGCACTCTTCCGCAGCGCAGTGCCCACGCTTAGCGACGAGCGTCTGCAGCGGCGACTGGTCAATGGCCTTCAACTCATGGCCGATGCAGGCTACACCGGTGTACACCATGCCGGTGTAGACACGCGTTTAATGGCCGCCTACGAGGCACTTGCCGAGCGCGGAGAGTTATCGCTTCGAGTCAGCGCGATGATTAGCGGGCGCGACAAGCCGCTTATGAAGGCGTGGCTTACGCGCGGCACCCAACGGTTGGGTGATGACAACAAACTCTTTGTGCATTCGGTTAAGGGCTATTACGACGGCTCCCTCGGCGCGCGCGGCGCGAAGCTCTTAGAGGACTACAGTGACAGAGAAGGACATATTGGTGTGGCCGGCGAGGAGTATGGCTTCTTCACCGAAGAAATAAGCGCGATGCTGCAGGCAGGCTTCCAAATCAATGTACATGCTATTGGCGACGGCGGTAACCGCGAAGTCTTGCATTTCCTGCGTGATAATTTCGCTCGCGACCCTGCACTGCAGAAGAACCGTCATAGGATAGAACATGCACAAGTCGTGCACCCCGATGATTTCGCCCTCTATGACGAACTCGATGTCATCGCCTCAGTGCAGCCGCCCTTCGTCGCCGAAGACAAAGTATGGACCGAAGATCGCATTGGCCATGCGCGCTCTGCCGGTGCTTATGCTTGGCGCAGCTTTCGCCGCAACAACACGCCACTCGCCTTTGGCTCGGATTTAATGGGCTACGATTGGAATCTCTTTTACGGCTTGCACTCGGCGATAACTCGCCAAAGCACCGACTCGCAGCCGCCTGGGGGCTGGTTCCCCGAGGAAAAACTCACCACGGAAGAGTCTATCCGCGGCTACACAAGCGGTGCAGCCTACGCAGCCTTCCTCGAGAAGGAGACGGGCACGCTCGAAGTGGGTAAATGGGCGGACATGACTCTCGTCGATATCGACCCCTTCGAGACCATTGCCCGCGAGCCTGCGGCGCTATTAGACGGGCGTGTTTTGATGACAATTGTGGGCGGGCAAAAGGTTTTCGACGCGGCGCGCTAAGCGCGGCTAGATTCTGCTATCATGCGCGCCCAACTCTAAGAGCGCATTCTCGTGTCACAGACTTCTCTTTCTAACAGCCCTAACACCGCTAATAGCGCTGATGCTACATCAGGCTTCGACAGCCTGCCCTTACGAGGCGAAATTCTAGCTGCGGCTAAAGCCCTCGGTTACAGCGTAATGACGCCGGTTCAGTCTCAAAGCCTACCGACGCTTATCGAAGGGCGAGACCTGATCGCGCAGGCTAAAACCGGCAGCGGCAAAACTGCAGCGTTTGCAATAAGTCTTCTTAACCGGCTCGACGAGACGCAATACCATACGCAGGCGCTGATTGTGTGTCCCACTCGCGAACTCGCCGAGCAGGTAGCTGAGGAAATACGCCGTCTCGCACGCGGCATTCCTAATGTAAAAACCCTTACTCTCTGTGGCGGCCGTCCGATGGGGCCGCAGCTCGCCTCGCTGAAACGCGCACCGCATATCGTGGTCGGAACACCCGGTAGGCTGCTCAAGCACCTAGAGAAACAGACACTTAAAATCAACAAGGTTGAGACCCTCGTCCTCGATGAGGCCGACAGAATGCTGGGTATGGGTTTCATCGAAGACATAGACGATATCGACGACTATCTGCCGACGACGCGTCAGACGCTGCTTTTCTCAGCAACGTATCCCGATGAAATTGCACAGCTAAGTGCAAATTTCCAGACTGACCCTGTAGACATACGTATCGAATCCGATACCCCCAACGCGCAGATAGAAGAGTTTTTTTACGAAGTCGATCGCGTAGATCGACTGCAAGTAATCCTCCGCCTCCTCGCCCTGCACAAGCCCGAGTCGACGCTCATCTTCTGCAACCAGAAACATCAGTGCGAGCAGCTTAAAGACGATCTCTGGGAAGAAAAACTCCATGCCTCGGCACTGCACGGCGATATGGAACAGTATGAGCGCGACCGCACGCTGATTCAGTTTTCGAACAAGAGCACGTCGATACTTGTGGCGACAGATGTCGCCGCTCGCGGCCTCGACATAAACGAACTCGATCTCGTGATCAATTTCGAACTCAGCGCAGATCCCGAGGTTCATGTGCATCGAGTTGGTCGAACGGGTCGTGCCGGTCGCGCAGGAGTCGCGGCAAACCTCGTTATGCGCTCTGAAGAAAACCGACTCGCGGCGATTAACAACTACCGTCATACCTCACACGAGACCCTCTCTCCGGACATTCTTCCTGCGTGGGGCAACGTTAAGCTCTACCCACCCATGGTGACTCTGAGCATAGGCGGTGGCAAGCGCGACAAATTACGCCCTGGAGATCTCCTTGGCGCACTGACAGCGAGTAAAGAAATAGGCGGCATCTCGATTGGAAAAATCAATGTTCTCGATAAAATTACCTACGTTGCCCTTGCTCAGGAAAGCGCCAGAACAGCACTAGCCCTGCTTAACGAAGGCAAAATCAAAGGCAAACGCTATCAAGCTAGACGACTGCGCTAACCGTCACTTAGCGTTATAATATCCTCTTAATAAGGGTAAAGTTACCCTGAATATTCACTTCACGTTTTGGAAGGTTCCATGGCTAATATTACTGTTTACACCAAAGATTTGTGCAGCTTTTGTTCGGCAGCCAAACAGCTACTCAAGAATAAAAACCTTGATTACAAAGAAGTGAACATGGAAGGCAATCAAGCACTCATGATGGATGTTATGACCAAATCGGGGCAGCGCACTGTGCCACAAATTTTCGTAGGCGATGTCTCTGTCGGCGGTTATCGTGAACTTACGGCCGCTATGTCGAATGGCGAGTTTGCCAAATTAGTTGGCAAGGGCTAAGCAGAGAGAAAACCCTACTAAAGAGGCGCCACTTGCAGAAGAACGAGCATTTCCTACGTCTTCGCTCACACAGCGTCGCCCTCGGGCTTATTGCCCTGACGCTTGGCCTCCTCACGGGCGTCGCCGTGCTTGGCGGCGACGACTTCGGCCGCGTTAACCTCATCTACTCCTTAAGCCTGTTTGCACTCCTGCCGTCGATTGGCTTAGTCGTTACCTTGCTATTGCTTTTCTTGGGACGCCGCAGTGGCGTTGCAGCACTGCTTATCGAACTGCCTCTTGCGCCCAAAACACTAACCTCATTGCTTCTAACCCAAAGAGGCGGCGTGCGCCGTCAAACGGCACTTTTCTCACTCAGCCAAAGCCTGGTGCTGGCATTCGCAACGGGCAATCTCATGGGCTTTGTTCTGATGCTTTTGGCAACCGATGTCAGTTTCGTTTGGCGCAGCACATTGCTCGACGCAGCCACTTTATTCCCGATTCTCGATACGCTAGCGTCGCCATGGGGATGGTGGCAAGCAGCCCAGCCGTCTTTAGAGATGCTAAATCAGACACAAGATTTTAGACTGCAAGGAACATCATTAGAGGCTAATTACGTCGGGCAGTGGTGGCAATTTCTGTTGGCCGCCCAGCTCTGCTACAGCATCGTTCCGCGCGCCCTTCTTTGGTTGTTCGCAAACAGTAAATTCAAACGCGCCGCGCAGCTTCAAGACAGCGCGCAAGACCCAAGCCACCAGCTTACAGCGGTAACACCGGCGGCAGAGTCGGACAAGTTAGCGGCTTCGGTAAGCGTAATCCCTGCTAATGCTGTGCTTTTCGATTGCGCACATACCTCCGACGCTCTTCTGTCAAAGATAGAGAAAAGCCTGCGAGCCTCTGCTAGTTACAGAGCCCCCACAAGCTCTGACTTTAATCTCGACGGTGTTAGCCCGACGAGTGCACCCCCTCTTGTTGTCGTCGTTCGCAGCTGGGAGCCTCCCCTTGCCGAACTTGCCGATTCGCTACTCACAGCCTTTACGGCCGAGCAACGCCAAAATCTCTTCATCGCTCCGATAGATTGGGAGTCAAGTCAGCAACAAGGCGACCATCTAATAAAACCAACCGTCGCGCATACGCAGGAATGGCGGCGTTTTTGCGAAAGCGCTTTGGGCTGTACTCATCTTGCTCTTTTTGAGGCACAGGCATGACTCGTACGAATACGCCTAGGTTCGCAGTAGTCGGGCATCCCAACAAAGGCAAATCATCTATTGTTGCGGCACTTGCGCAGAACGACGCCATCGATATTTCCAGCCGCAGCGGCACGACTCTGCATTCAGAGCCGTTCGAAATTGCCATCGGCGATGCTGCCTATACGCTTATAGACACACCCGGATTCCAACGCCCTCGCCGCGCGCTCGAATGGCTCAATGGGCATGCAACCAGCGCAGATCAACGCCGTCAGGCGATTGCTCTCTTTGTCAGCTCCGCCGACTGTGCTAAGCAGTTCCCCGACGAGGTCGCGCTGTTAAAACCTATTTCAGAGGGCGCTGCGATACTCTATGTGGTCGACGGCTCACGCCCGTACAATCCAGACTATGAAGCCGAAATGGAAATCATGCGCTGGTGCAGTCAGCCGAGTATGGCGCTTATCAATCCTATCGAGTCCGGAGATCATATCGACACCTGGCAGCAAGCGCTGTCGCAGTTTTTTAAGGTCGTGAGGGTTTTTAACCCAATGCTCGCGGACAGGCTGCGGCGCGATGAAATCCTCGAAGCCTTCTCGATCATCGCGCCCGAGTGGCGAACGAGAATTGATCTTGTGCGCATCAACTATGCTGAACAATATCGCAGGCGAATCGCTGACGCAGGCCAATTGCTCGCAGAGACACTCGAACGGCTTTGTTTCTTTCAGTTGAGTCAGCAGACTTTGAGCAAGTCCCAAGCAGAAAAACTCAAGCCTGTTTTGAAGGCACGCTATTTCGCCGACATGCGTGCCATCGAGTCGGCAGCACACAGCCGCTTAAAAGAACTTTTTGACTATCGTCATCTCGACAGCGAAATAGCAGACCTACCTATCGAAGGCGATCTGTTCGATACAGAGAAGTGGGTTGTTTGGGGTTTAGATCGCAAGCAGCTTGCACTCACAGCAGGCATCGCGGGCGCCGGAACTGGCGCGATAGTTGATGCTGCGACCGCAGGTGCAAGCCTCCTGCTAGGCGCGACAACAGGTGCTTTACTCGCCGGCGGCAGCGCATGGTTCGGCGCCGACAAGATTGCAAATTTCAAAGTCATGGGTCTGCCACTCGGTGGTTTCGAGGCGCGACAAGGGCCTAGCGCTAACCGCAATTTTCCGTATGTCATTGCAGGAAGGTTCATAGGGCTCTTAGAGGCGTTGCAGAATAGAACGCATGCACAGCGTGGACTTTTAACGATTACCGACGCGACACTTCAAAAGAAAATCGACGCCCTAGGCAGTCGCCAAAGCAAAGCGCTCGCAGCTGCACTTTATCGATTGAGTTCGCAGAAAGTGGTCGACGATTTGCCGAGTGCACTCGGCCCTCTTCTCACAAAGATACCCCAGACGAACATTCAGTAACGCAGGCGCCGGCTTACTGCTGCATTGTTATCGAAGCACCGCCACCGATTTGATCTGCGCCCACACTTGGGAGCCTACGGCGAGTTCAAGATAGTCCGCTGAGCGGCGCGTAATTCTCGAGAGCAGCATCTCGCCGCTGTCTCGACTAGCCTTTGATTGCTCATCCATTACCTTTGACTCGTCGAATGCCGCAGTAGACTGATGATCTAAGCAAAGCTTAACCAGCACTGCGCCCTGTGACAGACACGCCGAAATCTCGATCACAGTTGCCGGCAAGACATTGAGAATACTTGTGTCTGTGTGCTGGGACAGCGTAAGGCTGACATCACGCGCGTCGACTCGTACGCGCAGAGTCTCCCCTTCGGCGCGACCATTGTCCGCGAGTAATAATTCACCTCCGCTAAAACCAACGCGCAAAAGAGCCCACTGCGCCTCGCGCGCGAGTATTGTCGTCTCGAGCACAACACCCGCATCGTCTAACTGCAGGGGCGAATCCAAGGCTGTCAGTACGTCGGCAAGGCTACCATCGGCAACGACGCGTCCTTTATCGAGCACAACCACCCAATCGGCAAGGCGCGAGAGTTCGTCGATAGAGTGGGTAACATAGATGATTGGTATCTCGAGTTCGTGGCGAAGTCTCTCTAGATACGGCAGTATCTCACGCTTACGTTGGGTATCGAGGGAGGCGAGCGGTTCATCCATCAATAGCAATTCGGGCTGGCTGAACAGGGCACGGGCTATTGAAACACGCTGTTTTTCGCCGCCGGAAAGTTGATTAGGCTTTCGCTGCAGCAGGTTCTCAATACCTAATAGCTCAATCACTTCCTTGCTACTCAGTACGCTGCGAGAAAAGTCTGCTAGATCGATTCTTTTCTGCGCATAGCTCAAATTGCCTTCGACCGTAAGATGCTCAAACAGGCTGGGCTCCTGAAAGACATACCCAATCGGCCTTTTATGCGTAGGTACAAATACCTCATCGCCCTGCCACTGATCGCCGCCGATACTTAGTGTGCCTCCCGGCGCATGCATAAGCCCCGCAAGGCAGCGCAGCAGAGTCGTTTTCCCCGAACCCGACTGCCCATACAAGACAGTCACTCCTTTCGCAGGTAGGGCTAGATCAACGTCTAGAACGAACTCGTCATAACAGTGCGTGAATTGAGCGCCTATCGGCAGGCCAGTGTCGCGAGCCATGCGCTAAACCCTCGGCCCGACACTGCTGCTCGCATGCCGATTAAAGGTGTATAGCGAAAACAGGACAACGAAACTAAACAGCAGCAATGCGCCTGAAAGCCAATGCGCCTGACCGTAGTCGAGTGCTTCAACGTGATCGTAAAGCTGGACCGAGACAACTCGAGTTACCCCAGGAATATTGCCGCCAATCATCAACACCACACCAAACTCGCCGACCGTATGCGCAAAGCCAAGTATCGCTGCTGTGATAAATCCTGGCTTCGCAAGTGGCAGGGCAACACTCGCAAACCGATCCCAAGGGCCCGCTCGGAGAGTTGCTGCAACCTCAAACGGCCGCTCGCCAATCGCTTCGAACGCGTTTTGCAGGGGCTGCACAACAAACGGCAGCGAATAAAAACAAGATGCGATGACAAGTCCCCAAAAGGTAAAGGGCAGCAGGCCAATGCCAAATGACTGCGTTAACGCACCGATTGGCCCGTTAGGCCCCATAGTGAGCAAGAGGTAAAAGCCGAGCACGGTGGGGGGCAAAACCAAGGGTAAGGCGACGATCGCAGCAATAGCGCCCTTGAACCAGACACGCGTGCGCGCAAGCCACCAGGCAATTGGGGTGCCGACAAGCAACAAGACCAGCGTGACAGTCGCGGCGAGTCGCAGCGTAAGCCAAATAGCCGCCAGGTTCTCATCCATCCGTTTTCTCCACAGACCCAACCCGCCCGACCGCGTCACTCTCTACCGAATAGCCAAAGCTATTAAGAATACTGACTGCCTTTGCACTTTTTAAAAAGGTCATAAATTCTTGTGCCGCGCTGTTCTTTAGGCCTCTTGTCAGCAGGACCGCATCTTGGGCAATCGGCGAATGCAAGTGTTGCGGCACCCGCCAGAGCGATCCTTTAACGAGCTCGCCATCAACTAAAACCTGTGACATCGCAACGAAACCCAGCTCGGCATTACCTGTTGTCACAAACTGATAGGTCTGCGAGATGTTCTCTCCAATTACCCGTTTCCCCGCCAGCGCCTGCGTTAAGCCCAGGCTAGCAATCACCTGCTGTGCAGCCAAACCATAGGGTGCTAGTCGAGGGTTCGCCTGCGAGAGCCGGACGAAATTGCCGGCTCGAAGCGTCTCTGCATTAACAATAACACCGTCATCAATAGTCCATAGTGCCAGCGTGCCACGCGCATAGGTTTGCTGCGAAGCCGCAACGGCAAATCCGTCTTTAACAAGCAGCGCGGGTTTTTCGATGTCTGCCGAGAGAAAAACATCAAAAGGCGCACCATTGTAAATCTGTGCGTAAAGTTTTCCTGATGAGCCTTGAGAAAGACGGACGGAATGGCCTGATTCTTGCTCGAAGGCGAGCGCAATCGCACGCGCAGGCAAAGAGAAATTGGAGGCAACAGCAATGAGTGCCTGCTCGGCGAAACAGCTTAAAGGCGCGAAAGCCAGCAAACAGGCTGCGGTCAAAAACTGTATCGGAAAACGCCTCATATTCACTGCTCGGAAATAGGAGGCGTCAGTTTAGTGTGATTAGTACGGGCGGGCAATTACTAGCCGAAAGTCTCTCTTGCTAGTAATTGCCGTGCAGCATCAGTCTGGCGCGTTTGCCAGGTCTTCACGCAGGGTGCGGGTCGCGAGCACAAAATGACAAGACGACCAGAACAACGCTGCCGGGATCAGGAAGACCATGGCATAACGGAGAGATTCAACACCGTAGGTAGGCTCGAGATAATCGCTCAGGAATCCTACCGCGCTCGGCCCCATTCCCAATCCAATTAAGTTGAGAATAAAGAACAAAATAGCCGACGCCATCGCTCTCATTCTCGCACCCACTAGTGCATGCGCCGTGGCAATAGAGTTGCCGAGGTATACATTAATCAATAGGCCTGGGATACAAGATAAAATGAGTGCAGTGTATTTTGACTCGGTAAGGAATACCGTGATGAAAAAAGGCACACCAATAAAACCTACTATGGCGGGCACCCACAGATACCAGCGCTTATCTCGTGGCGCGAGCTTGTCGGCAATAATACCGCCGCCCAAAATACCAATCGCACCTAACAAACCAGACGACAGCGCAAGCCATGTGCCTAGTTCGCCAGTGCCCATTTCGTGGCTACGGATAAAGAACGACGCTTGCCAATTTACCGTGCCGTAGGCGGCAAACGCGTTGAGGCCCGCAGCAAGCGCCATATGCCTGAACGAGCGGCGGCTCCAGAGCAGTCCCAATACGTCGCGCAAAGGCGCAACGGCAGTATTGACCACTCTGCCTTCTGACAACCCGCGTATAGGCTCTTTGAGCGTATAACGAATGACCAGGGCGATGACGATCCCGGGGGCTCCAACGACTGCGAAGGCCACGCGCCAACCGAAGAATTCATTCAGCCAACCGCCGAAGAGAAAGCCAAAGAGGATGCCAATGTTCACCCCTGTCGAGTAGATAGAAATGGCTGTAGCGCGCTTCTCAGGAGGAAAAATGTCAGAAATAATTGAGTGTGATGGCGGACTGCCACCAGCTTCACCAATACCCACGCCGATTCGAGCGAGGAATAACTGGAGATAGTTTTGAGCCAGGCCGCTAATTGCGGTCATAAAGCTCCAAATGCCGATTGCGTAGGAGACGATATTACGGCGATTGCCTCTATCAGCCCAACGTGCAATCGGTATACCAGCGGATACATAAAACATCGCAAAAGCGAATCCGGTGAGCAGCCCAAGCTGACCGTCCGACAGACCAAGATCGACCTTAATAGCCTCTTGCAAGATTGACAGCAGTTGCCTATCGATGAAATTAAAACAGTAACCTACAGTGAGTAGCCCAAGCGCATAGTTTCGTGTCTTGTTGCTCAGATAGGGATTGTCGATTTTTGGTGAAGATTCTGTCGAATCTAAAGGGGTCGATGGTTCGGCCATAGTGGATTCTCTTCCGTCTTATTGTTGTTATGCCCCAGCGTTGGCATTTTCCTATTCAGTACTTGGCTCGCACAGCGAATAAACGCTCAGCAGCAAACCCTGTATAGCAGATCAAAGACGAGAAGTGTACTCGAGGAGTGATGCGGGATGGTTATCAAAACTGCGTCGTGGCACCAGCAGCGTTATTTGATTGCCACCTAATTATCCGCTCGCGCTCTGAAGAAATAGAGAGTTTAAGCTGGAGGCTGGCTAGAGGATTGCCTAAGGGCACACTCTAAGATGAGTGCGACATTTAGGCTTTTAATTTAGACTTTTAATTTAAACAGAGTAGATTGTACCAGAATATGGCGCGCCCAGAGCGCGTCGAGCCACTAATTAAGCTACCTAAGCATCTATATCTTCCGAAAAAGCTTTCCTCAAAAGTTAAATTTTATCGAAATAAATCAATATCTTGGTTTCCTATCGCACTTCGCACCGCAAGCTCTTACTTCCCTGCCTCGAGAACATATCTAGAGATTATGTATACGGTCATATATACGGTTTAACTAAGAGGGCTTCATAATATGGGCGAGGGTCTTTTTCCCCGCTTAAAATAGGTGTTTTAGCGATGCACATACTTAATAAGCTGGTTTGGCGCTCGCTTAACTATTGGACAAAAGCAATCTAGAGAGCGACTCCGTTTGTGAAGCAACTCTAATGGGGGCGATCATTAGTATTGTTATCGGAGTGATTGCGTTCTACTCAGGTCAAACAGAAAGGGACACGGTAGCTCTAATTCAAACAAATGGCCTTACGCACTAGCTGTTAATCTATCTCTCAGCAGACTTTTTCAGCCTCAAGTGTCCGACAGGAGTAGAAATCAGTTTTAGTCTACTAAAATGGCATTGAATGAAGGTAGTACCGCTCCTAATCTTTATGTATTTTTCAATCGAAACAATTAGTGAATACTTACACAAAAACTTAGCAGGGTGATTATAGTTTTGACACCAACCTAGCTGGCGTGGGAACTGGTCAATGTTTTAATCTAATATAACGTAGTCGCAGGAAACTTATGCG
>Ga0315320_10004221_pt1 | contig 11782 bp, 7 predicted proteins | sample M140m21515metaG_FD_203458 | JGI IMG/M metagenome (GOLD analysis project Ga0315320, IMG submission 203458) | Ammonia-oxidizing marine archaeal communities from Monterey Bay, California, United States - M1 40m 21515 | ecosystem: Environmental > Aquatic > Marine > Coastal | place: USA: California...
TTGTTCAACGGAATCAACCCTGCCAATTCCTCGCACCAGAAACTCCTGTGAGTTTCGGTCCACGTAACCTCCGTTCACGTTGAGGTTGCTCGATTCCAATGCGGTTTGAATATCCGCGAGCGTGACTTCATATTTATGCAGTTCGTGAAGTTCGACTAAGACATGGTATTGTTTTCGCCCTCCACCGATCGTGATCACTTCGGAGATGCCTTTAATTTGCTGCAGTCGTTTTTTTACGATCCAATCTGCGAGCGTGCGGATTTCCATTGGCTCGGTGGAGTTGGTGTCGCTCCACATTCCGACCAACATGATTTGGCCAAGCAAGGACGAGAGAGGTCCGAGTCGCGGTTGCACTCCGCGTGGTAAATCGAATTCGGCCAGCGAGATTCTTTCGGTGACAATCTGTCGAGACCGGTAAATGTCAGTCCCCCAGTCAAATTCAACATTGATTACGGATAATCCAACGTCTGATTTGCTTCGCACGGCAATAATGCCGGAGGCTCCGCTAACGGCAGACTCAAGCGGAATGGTAACCTGCCGTTCTACTTCTTCGGGAGCCATCCCTGGGCACTCCGTGATGATGGTCACCCGGGGGCGTGTGAGGTCAGGGAGAACATCGACGGGAAGTTTTTCAATGGCCATCAATCCGATGATCATGGCAGCCATAGCAAGGCACAAGACAAAGGCCCGCCGACGCAGCGCAAGTTGGATGATGGCATTTAGCAAAGAATTAATCGTTTCTTTTGCGGTGCATCAAAACCGCAATCCAAACTGAATTGCGAGATTTTGAGGTAGCTTTACTCGGATAAATAATTGGAATGGCCCTGCAGCCAATCAGGGCTAGCTTGGGTGGTGTTGTGCTACGGGTCAATGTGGGTGGTCATGTCCGGCGTGAGCTCCTCCGCTCCCGCCGGCTGCTTGTTTGAGTGCTAGGTTTAATTTGTAGGCTTGGTCGAGTGCGTAGTTTTCGAGAGGATCGAGCTGGATGCTTTGCGCGAGCACCGCATAGTACTTGTCCGTATGCAAAACTTTGACGGGGACTTTTTGGAATTCATGAGTTGTCCCGTCGGGGCCTTCATGGGTGTGGCTGATCTTTAAGAACACAAATGTTTCGGGTCCTTCACGGGCAATAGCGCCGAGAGGAACCACGACCTGGTCTTTCCAGGTTTCAATGGGGAATTCCAGGTGAGCTCGTTGGCCAGGTTTAAATTTCCAGTTGACGTAGTTGCGATCGTTGTCGTCAGTCGTTCTGCTAACAATTTCGTTTTTGATCTCGACAAAGATAGGATAGGTCTGCGACTGGCTGTCAACATGATTGTCAATTTTAAAAAGCTTTAAATTGTCACGGGATTCCATGGCCTCTCCTTCGCCAAATTGAGCCGTAAAGCTCCAGCCAGCTTCATTCGCGTTCGAGATTTTGTCGATGTCTGATTCGTAAGCAAGCCCTTCAATCAGTAGATCGTCATGGTACGTCAATTCGCAAAGGCTTGACCCAAAGGCTTGGTTAGTTCCTTCGAGAGCTTGAATGGATTCGACCGTGTAATATTGCTGATCTTCGTGTTGAGTTAAGTCGCTGGCACTCTCTGGAAGGTCGGGAGCGAAAATCTCAATCGTCTGCATTAGTTGTTTTTGGTTAATCAGGTTTTCAATGCCGTCCGGCCTCATCCCGAGTTGGGCGAGCTCTTGTTTGCTTGTGTCTAATTGCTGTTCGAGCGTGCTCTGCTCAAGCTCGAGGTCGAGCAATCGTTTCCGAGCGACGACTCCGGAATCCACGAGGGGTTTAAGTCGATCGATCTTTTGCTGGCCTACATCAATTTGTTTTAAAAGTTCTAACAGGCCAATTTGAGACTCAGCCAAAGATTCGTCGGTGATTCGGAATTCAAATAATTTGTCGCCCGGTTGAATCGCCTGCCCTTCAGCAATTAAAACTTTCGTGACGTGGCCGCCAATTGGAGAGGTAACTCGTCTCCGATTTTGCGGAATTCGCTCGACAATTTTTGCGGGTATTCGGATCTTTTGAGCGTAATCACGAACTTCAAATTTGCCGGTCTTGAGATCCATGTTTTCCATGGTTGATTCAAGGATTTCAACAATCGACGTGCTGCCATGGACCGAGGCCTCTTCGGCGGCGGCTTCCTGTAACTCTGCGGAGGCGGGCGGGAGAATAATGGGGCGTAGCAGAAATCCAGTCGTTCCTCCGATCCCGAGCAGGATGGTGCACAATGCGAGTGTCGGCCAAATGTTGGTTCTTTGCGGGTTCATGGTAAGAGTCTGTGAAGAATTGACCGGATGCGATGCAATTGTTTTTCGGTAGAGTTCTGGATTCCTGATGGATAGATCGAACAAATTATAACGCGGAACTCTGTCTTGATGAGGATTCAGTTCAACTTTGGTGAATCGCGGCAGTAAGTAAGTAAATGCCGCTAGAGAAACGTTCAGCGGTCGAAGTTCGATTGGTCAAGGATTAAGACTGTTATCTTGAAGTAAACCTTCAATTCTCAATCGCGTCTTCCAAAGTTCCTCAATGGCATTTAGATAATTAATTGTCAGGTCGATGAGGGTTTGTTGAGCTGAAACGAGTTTCAAAAAGCTGACTTCGGCCGGGTAACCCGTTTTTATCAGATCCAGTGTTTTTTCGGCATTGGGAATTAGCTCAGATTGATAGAGATCGATTTTTACAAGTGACAATTCATATTTCTGAAATTCCATCGCCAGTTGTTTCGTTAGTCGGAGTTGGATTTGCCGGACTCTGTTTTGCGCGGCCACCAAATTCGATTTGGCTGCAGCGATGCTGCCTTGGTTGCGATCGTAGATCTGTAACGGCACCTGAAGTTGGACACCTGTAAAAAAGTGGTTTGAGTTTGAGTCGCGGCCTAATGAGATCTGGGTCTGATAATCCGGGACGGACCGGGCAATTTCCTGATCGATCGTTGTTCTTACTCGCTCGACTTCGGCTTCCGCCGCTAACAATGCTGGGCTGTTCTCTAAGACTTTATGTTGCCAGTAATCAAACGCGAGCGGTTGCGCGAGCGGTTCAAACGTCCCTAAGACAGTTCGCTGTTCGAGATTAGGTGAACCAATGGAAGCTGCCAATTGACGCCAACTGTTTTTGTGAATGACGCGAGCTTCACCTACCAAAACTAATGCTCGTTGGGCCTGAAGTTCTGTTTGTAGGAGATCCGTTTTTGGAGTTTCCCCCGCATCGAACAGTTGGCGTGATTGGCTGACCGCCTGTTGCTGTGCCGCGGCAAGCTGGTTTGCCAATTCAAGTTTTTCCTGTGCGATTAAGACTTGATAGAACGCTCGTTTTATCTCGGTGGTTATGCTGAGTGTGAGGGCATCGTTTTTGATTTCACGAACGTCGACTTCGCGGTTCTGAACCTTTCGGGCAATCGCTCTTTTGTTGCCGCGAATATGTTTCTTCTGAATGTAGGCTCCCCATAAACCGGGATCATTTTCATTGCCTAATTCATCAATATAAAGACCAAGTTGAGGGTTGGGGGAAAGTCCAGCTTGCAATGCTTTGTATTTTGTCGCTTGTATTTCGGCCTTGGAAACAGCCAAAGCTGGGTGGTTGGCAAGCGCGTAATTGACGAACGAATCGAGATCTTGGATTTCGTCTGTTGCCGTGTCGGGAGGATTGAGAATCAGAGAGTTAGGGGAGTCTTGCTCACTAGCGTTGTTAGTAAAATTAGTTGCTTTGGAAGTTGCCAAGGTGTTGTTTGCCGTTGTTACTGAAGTGGGTAATTCGGGCCGAATTTGACTGGCAACTTGGCGTGAGATCGCTTTATTATTTGCCGAGGAAAGGCGCTTCGTTGAGGTCGCCTTTTTCAGGGCTGGCAAAGAGACTACTGGAGTCTCAATCGTCTGAGGCCTCGATTGGCTGCTTTGTCGCCTAAGCAATTCCTGCTGGATGCGTTCTTCAACTGTAGCCGATCGCCGTGGAGAATTTGGCTTGCTTTCAACTTTTTTCAGGGAGTAGCGGGTGCTGCGATGCAGCTCCTCCCAAATTCGATTTTTAATAGTACTTGCGTGTGAGCTGGCCGATTTTACGGCAGCTGACTTGTTTGTCTGCGCAAAAAGATTCGACTCGCAAGCGATACTTGCAAGAGCTAAGCAGCCTATCAATATCCCGTACCTAAACTGGCAGGGAGGTTTGAAAGAAAGCATGTTTAACCAAATCTAAGCGCATTATTAGACCACCTCTGATTCATTATCGGTGGTTTTGCAGTGGCCCTCGATCTCCTGATTTCTCGCGTTAAATGTCGGGGTAAACCACCCAGACTATTCGAGTCTGCTAGCAAAAATACGCGAGCAAAAGCCGTTTTACTGGGGAAACCATTGGTTGAGGGAATCGCTGCTGGGGAAAGCTGGAGGAGGGTTTTAGAGGTTGTATGGAATTGAGCAACTCTGCCATGGAAAAGGAAATAGAAATCCCCAATATGGGTTGGTTGTCTTTCGATTGCTTTTCCATTGAGAAGTATGTTTTTTTGACCTATCAAAGATCGAGAGAACCGATCGATACCCGCCTATCACAAATGAAAAACCGACCAAATCATCATCGAGCCAAAGGTGTGGCTGCGGTTGAGACCGCCTTGTGCATTCCGATTCTGTTAATCGCGATGATGGGCACGCTCGAAATTTGTTCGGCAATCTACCTGAAAGAGTCGATTACGGTCTGCGCTTTTGAGGGGGCACGGGTTGGAACTCGCCGCTACGCAAAAGCAGATGATGTGATTGATCGTGTGTTGGAAGCCTTAGATGATCGGCAGGTTTTTATCCCCGACGAAGATGGATTTGGAGTGCGAGTGTTACCTGCCGATTTCAGTCAGTTGAGCGCGCTGGATCCGATCACAATCGAGATTGTAGCGCCAACTGCAGGTAATTCGATATTTGTTTTTGATACTCTATTCAATCGAAAAATTACGGCCTCGGTAACGATGGTTCGGGAATTTGATGAGTGACAGTGATGTTTATACGATTTTTAAATTCCTTTCTCAATCGTTCCCGGTTTAGGGAGAATCGTCGAGGAGTTTCGTCGCTCGAGTTCGCGATCGTCGCACCGATTTTCATATGTTTGATTGTTGGCTGCGTTGAAGTATCCCGAATGTGTCTGCTTCGAAATATCTCACAAAATGCTTGTTATGAAGCGGCACGTCATGTGATCGCGGAAGGAGCAACGGTTCAGGACGGAATCGATCGCGCCAACGCCATTCTTTCTAGAGTCGGTAATGTGAGCGCCAAGATAACAATAAATGGAGCTGACGGTTCTCGAGGTAGTGACGGGAAGGTTGTGAATGAGCTTCAATTTGACACGCCCAGCGTAAGGGCGCGAATCGAAATCGACCTTCGAGACAATGCGATTTTTCTTCCCTGTTGGGTGTGGGGTGATCAGCAAATTTGTTCAGAAATTTCAGTTCGTACAGAGCGGTACCGAGGCTACTTTGATGGCACAGAAATTAACTAATTAAGTTGCTGTATCCAATAATTCACTGAGTGAGATTAAGTAATCCAGAGAAGAGTGAGTCGTGACAATGAATTTTACAAACCGAATCAACTTGGCTAACTCAAGAGCTGGCGCGGTGGTTCCGTTTTTTGCCATTCTCTTAACCTTAATTGTTATCTTGATTGGGTTTGCGGTAAATTTAGCACACATGCAGTTAGTTACGACTCAATTGAAAATTGCAACTGACGCTGCTTCTCATGCGGGCGGTCGCGCGTTGAGCATTCACCAGTCAACTGACTTAGCCATTGAGCAGGTTGAAAAAACAATCCGTGCTAATCAGGTGGATGGTAAGTATTTGTCGGTTCTCGAAGATGGCGGGGATGTCAACGTCGTTTTTGGAAGTTCGATTCGAGATAATCAAGGTAAAGGAGCTTACCGTTTTTCACCTATCGATAGGTCCATTGTTGATAGTGGCGAAGAGCGTGCGTCGAGTCTCGGAGTCGTGGGGAAAGTCAATGTTTCGATGTTTTTTGGCGGGCCAGAGGCGTCTAGTTATGCCCCCGTCCGCCGATCGATTGCGACACAGGTTGACCGAGACATCGCCCTTGTCTTGGATCGTTCAGGCTCGATGCTTTATTTTAGAGACCAAATCCAGTTGCACGCGATGCTCGATTTGTTGTACCAGACAACGGAGACAATCGAACTATCCGGATATACTCTGTATCACTACTGGGAAAAAAAGAAAAAAGGGAAGAGTAAAAAAATCTCTTGGAAAGATAAAGGCTATCACCGCCCCGAAGATGCGGATTCGAAATGGCAAGTTCGAGACTTGCTCGATACACGCACGGTGCGGGGGGCGAGCTATGAGAAGAGGCTGATTTCCAGTGCGGAATTGAGCAACGCAAAAGCAAGTTTGTACTCGCAAGAGTTTAGCGACAATGTGATTTACCAACTTGAAAAGTTTTGGAATTCTGAGCACACTCTGGGAGACTCGTATTCCAGTTCGGAGGGAGGGGAGTTGACGTCCGCGATGGCACAATATTGTCACGATTGGCAAAATTCTCCGGAGGCGCCACGCAACAGTCGCTGGGGTTATCTTTCTCAGGGCGTGCAGGCGTTTGTCGACGTCCTGAATGAAACAGATCAAGAAGAATTTTTATCGTTGGTGACTTTCAGCGGTTCCCCAAAACTGGAATGTCCGCTGACAAATAATTACACCCCTGTTTTAGAGAAGGTTTGGGCGATTCGACCCAACGGAGGGACTGGTATCGGTAATGGAATGCTGACGAGTGTCGAGCCGATTGTCAGTGGTGAGAATGCCCGGTTGTTTGCCGTGAAAACGATTGTGGTTTTAACCGACGGTGAGAACAACAGCGGCGTGCATCCACTTGAGGCAGCGCGGACGATCATTGAATCAAATGACGTCACAATTCATGCCGTCACTTTTACTCCGGGAGCTGACCAGGATTCGATGCAGGAGGTTGCCGGTGCGGGAAAAGGACGTCATTACCATGCGAATGATGGTTCAGATTTGGTAACTATTTTTGCGGAAATTGCCAACAACTTGCCCACGATTTTAACGGAGTGAAAATCGGGCAGTCACTCTTTTTATCTGATATTCGGCTGTTCCTGTGGGTCGGCTTTCCCGGTACTTAAGCATTTTAAATCGTACCGGTATTGTGCTTCTTCCTAGGTGTCGTAAAGACACTTTGGGGCTTAGAATGATGTTCTAATCGAATCATTCCTATCTTCTAATAAATACGCAATCACATGTCTGCTTTAGAAAAAGAAGTTCCTCCAGAGTTGCTCCGCTGGAAATGTAACTTAGATGTTTTGCCATTCGAGACGACAGCGGAGATCGATCCGGTTCAAGGAGTCGTCGGCCAGCCAACGGCTTTTGAGGCATTGAAGTTTGGAATTCAATGTCTTGCGCACGGCCAAAATGTTTACGTTCGCGGTGCCAGGGGGACTGGGCGGATTACGATGGTGCGGCAAATGCTAGAGGGGTTCGCGCCCGTTACGCCGGCGAAACGAGATTTTTGTTATGTCCATAATTTTCGAAAATTAGAACGCCCCCGGTTGATCACTTTGCCACCCGGACAGGCAGGTGCTTTTCGGAAATCGATGGAGAAGTTGGCGGAGTTTGTTGAAGATGGTTTGCCCAAAGCAATCGAATCAGAGCCACATGCTTCTCGTCGACAGGTAGTCCAAGACGAAGTTCAAGCCTCTATTAAATTGGTCACTGAGCCATTGGAGAAAGAGATTGAAAGCAATGGCATGGCATTGGTTTCGGTTCAACAGGGACCCGCTACTCAGACGATGATCATGCCGGTTGTCGATGGCGAGCCTGTGTCTCTTGAGGCATTACGAGCCAAGGTCGCTAAGAACGAAGCTAGCGAAGAGCAGTTAAAGCAATTCGAAGATGCCTTTCCCGGCTATCAGAAAAGGCTCGTTGAGACCAGTCGAGAGGTAAATTCGATCATTCGTTTGGCGTCGCAAAAAGTCATTAGTTTGACTGAGGAATATGCGGCGGAGTTATTGGGGAATTATACGGTTCCAATTCAGGAAAAATATCAAGATGCGGCAGTGAAAGCGTTTCTCGAGGACGTCGTTGGAGATGTAATTGAAAATCATCTTCATGCTAGTGACGAGGACGGTCCGGATTTTAAGGAGTTATACGGCGTCAATGTTGTGCTTTCCCATGATCCTGATGAATCGCGTCCGGTCATCGAAGAAAACACACCCAGTTTGATAAATTTGTTGGGAACGGTTGAATCGGACCTCGGCCCCGGCGGAATGGCGATTTCTGACTATCGCGGAGTCCGTGCAGGTGCTTTGTTGCAGGCCGACCAGGGCTATCTGATCCTGGATGTGAACGATGTTGTATCGGAGCCGGGAGCTTGGCGTGCATTGATGCGGACACTACGAACGGGCCGGTTAGAAATCGTGCCGCCCGAGGCGGGTTGGATGCGGCAAACGGTTATCACTCAGCCGGAGCCGATTGAAATTCGGGTGCGTGTCATTTTGATCGGAGATGCAAAAACGTATTATCAACTCGATCATGCGGATCCAGATTTTCGAGAGCTGTTCAAGGTGCTTGCTGATTTCGATAGTGAATTACCGCGAAGTGACGAAGCCGTTCGTCAGTACGCGAGTGTGGTCGCTGGTTTAAGCCGTTCCGAGAGCTTGCCACCGTTTCACCGATCTGCAGTGGCGGCATTGGCTGAGCATGGTGCGAGAATCGTTGCGAGAAATAATCGTTTGTCGGCGCGATTCGGCCGAATCGCGGATATCGCGAGGGAAGCGGCGTTTTTATCTCAAGGACAAGTCGTGACCGAAGCCCACGTGCTGCAAGCGGTGCAGAGGACTCGGGATCGCGCCAGTTTGCCATCGCGAAAATTTCGTGAAATGGTCGAAAGTCAGACGTTGATGGTGCAAACCGATGGCGATGTTGTTGGGCAGATCAATGGTCTTGCCGTGATGCATTCCGGTCCATTGACCTATGGCTTTCCTGCTCGAATTACCGCGACGATTGGGCCAGGGAGTGCTGGCTTAATTAACATTGAAGGTCGCGCCCAAATGTCCGGTGCGATTCATACGAAGGGCTTTCACATCCTTGGTGGGCTTTTGCGCCACCTGCTGAGAACCGAACACCCGATGGCGTTTAGCGCGTCTTTGGCGTTTGAACAAAGTTACGGCGGCATTGATGGAGATTCAGCATCGGGAGCTGAAATTGTTTGTTTGCTGAGTGCGTTGACTGGGATTCCCATCAAGCAGTCGATGGCTATGACTGGCGCAATAGATCAGCATGGTCATCTCGAGGCAATTGGCGGAGTCAACGAAAAGGTCGAGGGCTTTTTTGATGCCTGTGACTATTTCGGCCTCAATGGGAGTCAGGGTGTCGTCGTGCCAAAATCAAATGCTGGTGATTTGATGCTTAGCGAACGCGTGGTGGAAGCTTGTCGACAAGGTAAGTTTCACGTTTTTGCGGTTGATAATATTTATGATGCAATTGAGTTGATGACAGGACAAACGGCGGGACGGGCGGATGGCCAGGGAGTTTATCCAAAGGGATCTTTACTGGCTAAGGCTCATAACGAAATCGAAAAATTTTGGAGATTAACGTTGGCTAGTCCGTTGAAATTATCGCAGGTGCAGCCAGCCGGAGGTGCGGACGATGATCAGCCTATTCTACCAACGCCAAGCGAAGGGGATGAGATTTGAATTCTGCCGAGGGTGCAGTGTGCTCATGAGTTAACTTTGTGCAAAGTTAAACTTTGAGGTTTTGGGTGAGTGCCACCAGTTCCTGGTCAAGCCGCTGGTAATCGGCGGAGTTAGCATCAGGTGCGGGCGAAGAAAAGTAGTTCTCTTGGATACCCATGTACAATTTAATATCGGCGACCTTGGCTGGGTCGAGGTCGGCGAAAAAAGGTTCCATCTCGAAGTCGCGATCCCACAGTACTTGGTTGGCGAGGAACTCAATGGTTGATGACCACAATTCAAGATTAGTGGATTGGGTTTCCGGTGCAATTCGCGGATGTCGTTCTTCAGGAATTAAACCGGCTGGATTCCATTCGCTTGATGGCTGATTGAGTTCGTGCCAAGCGGAGACGATCGTCGAACGAATTTGATGGGTGAGGTTTTCTGTCGAGATGAACGGCGGTTTGAGATCTTCTTGTGCTTCGTGGAAATTGAAATCAATTTCGCGATGCTGGGAAAGGTCGATCTCGATTTCGACTAGACTGAAAATTTCACGATAAATTGCGTGAACGGTTCCCTCTCGCACAGCGGTGAGTTCCATGATGGAAGTCTCTGGGTCGAGTAACCCGTGAGCGACTTCATGGAGAACGGAAAGTTGTTGTGTTGGTTGGAGGCGATCAAAAACGTCCACTTCGGATCGATGGGGTTCATCGAGGTCGAGTCCGGCGGTAATCATATCGCGCAGGTGTCCGACGGATTTGCGTACCAAGGCAGCTTCCGCTCCGGTGAGTGTTCGGTCGCCTTGTGAAGTGCCCCACATCCGTTGCTGTTCCCGTCAGGAGCAAAATTAATAATTGCTCCGTTAAGTGGCGGTTTTTGTATTGCCAAGCGGCTAGTCGAACACTCGGTGCTCTGCTGTTTGGCCCATCCTTAAACGAAAAAATAGTGGATGCGCGAGGTAAGATCAACCTCGGGCTTTTGGTTTCAGTGACGCAGGTTGTTAGTAATTTGTAACAAATGTGACTTTGTCCGCAACTTTGCACGTCCGGTAGCATTTAATACAATGACAACAGCCGCTCTTGGCTTCCTCGTTTAAGTGCCCAAATATTGCCGAGGCTGAACCGATTACCTGCCCTGCCCCTACGCTTACCCGTGAATTATTTAATTGGTTGGGCCTTTGGTGCGTCGCTTTTGGATTCTTTGTAGCCACGCCGATCGTCTCGACTGGTCAGAGTATTGTTGATTCGCTCACGGCGACCCCAGTGGAGTCAGAATCTGAGCAGGCCGAACGCCTTTACAACGAGGGACGGTACCCTGAAGTAATTAAGCTTGCAGGGGCAATCGATGAAAAATTGGGACGCTACAGCGTTGAGGAGAAATGGGCGATTCGCATAATCCAATGCCAGTTGGCTATGGGAGACTATGAAGCAGCAAATGAGAGTTTGGACGCTTCCTTGATTCGATTCAAAAATAGCATTCGGCTGCGGAGTTTGGGCAGCGAGGTGCGGCGATTTAATGGAGACGAAGATAGTGCGACCGCGTTGTTGTTGGAAATAGAAACGCTCGCTTCAAGAAATTCGTGGCGGTACAAAGACCCAGCCAATCAGCTTGCCCTTGGCAGATATTTTCTCGGTCGGAATGCTGATGCAAAAGAGGTGTTAGATCTTTTTTATTACCCAGTTCGAAAGCGGTATCCAAGCAATCCAGAGGTGTATCGAGCGATTGCGGATTTAGCGTTTTCGAAGCAGGACTATGCGTTAGCTGCGGAGAATTATTCAGAGGTGCTGAAATTGCTTCCTGCAGATGTTGATGCAATGGTTGGGCTTGGGAAATCGTTTCTACCAAGTGATTCCGAAAAAGTCAGTGAGATGGTAAATCGTGTTCTTTCGATCAATCCGGCTAATGTCGAGATTTTGTTGCTGCTTGCTGACCAGCAAATCAGCGCAGAGAATTACGGAAAAGCGATTGAGACCCTAAAGAAAATTGAGGAAGTTAACCCAAAGCTTCCCAAGGCTTGGGCTTATCGCGCGGTGATTGCTCATCTGCAGAATTTGCCACAGCAGGAAGGTGAGTTTCGGGACCGCGCCTTTGCCGGGTGGGTTGGCAATCCTGAGGTGGATCATTTGATTGGTCGGG
>Ga0315320_10004222_pt1 | contig 11780 bp, 9 predicted proteins | sample M140m21515metaG_FD_203458 | JGI IMG/M metagenome (GOLD analysis project Ga0315320, IMG submission 203458) | Ammonia-oxidizing marine archaeal communities from Monterey Bay, California, United States - M1 40m 21515 | ecosystem: Environmental > Aquatic > Marine > Coastal | place: USA: California...
AGATAAATTAGATACAAATAGCTATTTCTTTTTTTTTAAGCATTTGATTTATATTTTTATTGGAATAATTATTATTTATATTTTTTCTTCTTTAAAAACCAATCAATTATTTCATTACTCATATTTTTTTTTTTTTATTACTTTAATTTCTTTATTTTTGGTTCCAATTATAGGTGTGGAAGTAAAGGGATCAAAGAGATGGATAGATTTATTTTTTTTACCAAGATTTCAACCAATTGAATTGTTAAAACCTTTTTTAATTATTATAATTTCAAGTATTCTTTGTAGTGTCAGAAGCTCAAACCTCTATTTAAAATATTTTCTATCAATTGTCTTGGTATCAATAATCTCTTTACTTCTTGTAATGCAGCCAGATATAGGCCAAACTCTTCTTATTGTTTTCTCTTGGTCAGTTTTAATTTTTACCTCTGGTATCAATATCTTCATTCTTTTTGGTCTTTCTGTATTTGCCTTAATCTCGTTAGCTTATTTGATTATGTGCGTCCCTAAGTTTGATTATATTCAAAGTAGAATTTTTTCTTTTTTTAACAGAGATACTGGAACACATAATTTTCAGTCTGATAAGGCTATAGAGTCCATTACAAGTGGCGGTTATTTTGGCAAAGGAATTGGTGAAGGAACTTTAAAAAATCGAGTACCTGAGGCACATACTGATTATATTATATCTGTAATTTCTGAGGAGTTTGGTGTTGTTGCCATAATATTAATATTATTATTATTTTTAATTTTTATTTACATGGTCTTTAAAAAAATAAATTATGAAAAAGATGATAAAACCAAACTTATTTTAATTGGGTGTGTAAGCTTAATCTTAATGCAAGCAACTATTCATGTGGGTGTAAATATCAGACTATTTCCTACAACAGGTATGACCCTACCATTTTTAAGTTATGGTGGTTCTTCAATAATAAGTATTTCGATACTCTCAGGAATAATTCTAAATTTAACCAAAAGAAAAATAGAAAATTAAATGAAAAGTAAGATTTTAATTTCTACAGGAGGATCTGGTGGACATGTTATTCCCGCAATTACAATGCATGATCATTTAAAAGAAAATTACGATATATTAATTTCTAGTGATGTAAGAGGTCTTAAATATCTTGATGATAAATTTTATAATACTCTTATTATTGATACACCTAAATTAAATAATTTTATTTTATTGCCTTTATCAATATTAAAAATATTTTTTTTAACTTTAAGATCAGTGATATTATTAAAAAAAGAAGAAATACAAACTCTTATTTCTACAGGTGGATATATGTCTCTACCTTTATGTATAGCCGCAAGAATATTAAACATTAAAATTTATTTGTTAGAACCAAACATGGTAATTGGAAGGGCAAATAAATTTTTTCTGAAATTTTGTAAAAAAATTATATGTTATTCAGAAAATATTATTGGTTTTCCCAAAGAGTATAAATATAAGTTAAAAATTACAAATCCCTTTATAAGGAAGAAATATTATGACAAAAAATTAAAAGAAAATAATAATGAAAAATTTACTTTAATAATAATTGGTGGAAGCCAAGGTGCTCAAATATTTGATACGATTTTACATCAGTCAATTATTAAAGTTTCAAAGATAAAACCTTTGAAAGTAATTCATCAAACAAATCAAAAGAATATAGATGACCTTAAAAATCTATATTTAAAAAATAACATTGATAATACCGTTTTCAGTTTTGATCAAAATCTTGATTTATTAATAGACCAAGCAGATTTATGTATAACAAGAGCTGGTGCCTCTAGTTTGGCTGAAATTTCTTCATCTAAAAAACCATTTATTGCAATTCCATTACCAAGTTCTAAGGATAATCATCAACTAGAAAATGCTAATTATTATAAAAATAAAGGTTGTTGTTGGGTTATTGACCAAACCAATTTTAACAAAATAAAATTTGAAGATTTATTATTAAATATATTAAGCAATAAAGACGAAATACTTTTAAAAAAAAAAAATTTAGAAAATTTAAATTTTAAAAACACTTGGAATAATGTTAATCAAAATTTATTAAATATTATTAATGAAAATTAAATTAGCAAAATCTGAGATTATTCACTTTATAGGCATAGGTGGAATAGGTATGAGTGGATTATCTCTTATAATGAAGGGTAAAGGTTTTAAAGTACAGGGTAGCGATATTGCTAACAATAAAAACATTGAAAGATTAAAAAAAGAAAAAATAAAGATTAAAATTGGACATAAAAAACACAATATAAATAAAGCTACTATCATCGTAGTTTCCTCTGCGATAAAAAAAAATAATCCAGAATTGATAGAGGCAAAAAAAAAACAATTACCAATTTATAAAAGAGGCGAAATGCTAGCAAATATTGTTTCTCTAACAAAAAATATTGTTGTTGTTGGCTCTCATGGAAAAACAACTACAACATCACTAATTGCTTCAATTTTCCAAGAAACTAAAATAGATCCAACTATTATCAATGGTGGAGTAATAAATTCTATCAATAATTCTGCTAAACTGGGTAAAAGTGATTGGTCGATCCTCGAAGCTGATGAGTCCGACGGTAGTTTTATTTATATTCCACCCACTTACTCAATAATAACCAACATAGATAGAGAACATATGGATTTTTATAGTTCAATGGATGAGTTAAATAAATATTTTACTAAGTTTGTAAATAAAGTTCCATCCTTTGGAAAATCTTTTATTTGTATTGATGATAAGAATAATAAAAATTTAATAAAAAAATTAAGCAATAAAAATTATTATACATATGGGACTGATATAAAATCAAATTTTTGTATTAAGAATATCAAACAATCAAAAGACCATTCTCAATTTGATTTAAAGATAATTTTACCAAATAAAAAAAATAGATTAATCAAAAAAATTAAAATTCCGCTTTTAGGAATACATAATATTAGAAATTCAGTTGCAGCATCAGCTTTGGCTATTACAGTTGGATTGACAGTCCCAAATATTAAAAAAGGTTTAAAAAATTTTAAAGGAGTTCAGAGAAGATTTAACAAAATTTTTACATTTAACAAAGTTGATTTTTTTGATGACTATGCCCATCATCCAACAGAAATCAAAGTTGTATTGGATGGAGTAAATAGTGTTTACAAAGGTTATGAAAAAATATGTATTTTTCAACCACATAGAATATCTAGATTAAAAGATTTAAAAAAAGAATTTACTAATGCATTTAAAAATGCAGATAAAGTAATTTTACTTCCTATTTATACTGCAGGTGAAAAAATGAAATTAGGTTTTAAGTATGAAAATTTTGCAAGAGAAATAATTAAAAACTCAAATGTAAAACTTTTTTTAGCAGATGATAGAATTCAATTAGCAAAATACATTAAAAATAATATTTATGGAAAAAAAATAGTTATTGGAATGGGTGCAGGAACAATCTCAACATGGATGAGAGAAATGCCTAGATATTTATAGTAAACATGAAAAAAGAAGACCTATTATTTGAATTTAAACAAAACATTAAATTTGATTATAATTTAAAAAAAAAAAATTGGTTTAATATAGGTGGCAATACTAAAATCTATTATAAAGCAGATAATTTAAAAGAATTGATTAAATTCCTTAAAATAATAGGAAATAAGGAGAAAATATTTATTCTAGGTGGGGGATCAAATACCTTAATTACCGACAAAACTTTTGATGGAGTTGTTATTAAGTTATCAAATAATTTTAATAATATTTCTCTTTTATCAGAGGATATAATTGTTGCAGGAAGTTCTGTTAGCGATAAATCTCTCTCAGAATTTGCAATGGATAATAGTTTGGGTGGATTTGAATTTTTATCTTGTATACCAGGTACAGTTGGGGGAGGTATAAAAATGAACGCAGGTTGTTTCAATAGAGAATTTAAAGATATTTTAATTTCAGTGCAAGCTATTAATAAATTTGGTCAGGTTACAACGATTCCAGCTAAAGAAATCAATTTTAAATATAGAGATAGTGGATTATCTAATGATTTAATTTTTTTAAGTGCATCTTTTAAAGGATTTAAAAAAAATTCAAATTTGATTAAGAATGAAATGACAAAATTAAAAGAAAAAAAAGAAAAAGCACAACCTACAAGAATTAAAACTAGTGGAAGCACTTTTAAAAATCCATTAGACCAATCAGATAAAAAAGTTTGGCAATTAATAAAAGAGTCAGTTCCTTTAGAAAAATCGTTTGGAGATGCTTGCATTTCAGAAAAACATTGCAATTTTTTTGTAAATAAAGGTAATGCCAGGTTTGATGATATGAAAAAATTAATAGAGTTTGTATCTGAAAGTGTTTTGAAAAAAACTGGTGTAAAATTACAGACAGAAATTAAAATTTTAGAATAAATTGAAAAAAAAAATACTAATACTTGCTGGTGGAATTTCAAAAGAAAGATTAATTAGTCTTGATACGGGATTGGAAGTTGCAAAAGAGCTTAAAAAAAATGGTTATAAAGTAAAAATTTCTGAACCTGATGGTAATTTATCAAAAAATATTAATCAATTTAGACCAAATATTATATTTAATGCATTACATGGACAGTTTGGTGAAGATGGCTATATACAAACCATCTTAGAAGGATTTAAAATACCTTATACTCATTCAGGAGTAATTGCTTCCTCACTAGCAATGGATAAAGCAATATCAAAAAAAATTTTTAATAAAAATAAGATCAATACCCCTAAATATATAAAATATTCTTATGAAGGAAATAACTTTAAATTAATAAAAAATATTGAAAAGAAATTAAAATTTCCAGTCGTATTAAAACCAATTAATGAAGGCTCAAGTGTAAATGTTTTTATTTGTACAAAAAAAAATATTTCAAAAACTTTAAATTCAATGAAAACATATAAAGAAATAATGATAGAAGAATTTATTGGCGGAAGAGAAATTCAAGTTGCAATTATGGGTAATAAAAAATTAGGGGCAATAGAGCTAAAACCAAAGAGAAAATTTTATGACTATGAAGCTAAATATAGTGAGAATGCAAAAACAGAACATATAATCCCAGTTGAGCTTTCAAAAAATAAATTTAATGAAGTAATGGACTTATCACTTAAAGCACATAAAATTATCGGTTGTAACGGAGTTACTAGATCAGATTTTAAATTTTATAAAAATAGGTTTTATTTACTAGAGATTAATACTCAACCAGGCATGACAAAATTATCTCTTGTTCCAGAAATAGCTAAATATAAAGGTATATCCTTTATAAAATTAATTGAGTGGATTTTAAAAGATGCAACAACGAAAAAGTAAAAAAATTTTAATATATTTTTTTTTACTATTAATAGTTGGCTCAATTAACAATATAAATTTGAATGGTTTAAAATTAAAAAATATTAATGATATTAATATTGTTGGATTAAATATTAATGATAAATCATTTTTACTTAAAAAGATAAATAATTTTAATCTAAATAATATTTTTTCTATTAGTAAGATAGATTTAATTAATGAAATTGAGTCAAATTCTTTGGTAGAAAAATATTCTATTTTTAAAAAATACCCATCTTCACTAGATATTAAAATTGAGAAAACCAAATTTTTAGCAAAAATAAATAAAAACAGCCAAATTTACTATATTGGTTCTAACGGTAAATTTATAAAAAAAGGATCTTTAAATAATCAATTACCTTTTATTTTTGGAAATCCAGAAATAAGTGAATTTTTTTATATCAAAGAAATTATTGATAAATCTAAAATATCTTTCACAGATATAAAAAATTTATATTTTTTCCCATCCAAAAGATGGGATTTAGAATTAAAAGATAATACTATAATAAAATTACCTAATGACAATATTAGTCTTGCCCTTAATTTGGTAATAGAATTTATGAATGATAATAAATTTATAGATGCAAGAATTAAAAATCAAATTATTTTAGATGATCAAAGAAACTGATTTTGAAACTTTTCTTTTTATTTCTAAAAACAAATATCAAATATTTGTTTATGATAAGAATAATTTAAAAAATTTATACACAGAGGAAATTAAGATTAATGATGGGATTGAACTACATAATCTTTCAAATTTTCTTGATGAGAATATTTATAAAATTGAAAAAACGATAAAAAATTTTATTAAAAATATTATTTTAATTATAGAAGATGATAAAGTTTTAGATATAGGATTGTCATTAAAAAAAAAGACTTATGAAAAACATATAAATCAAAAACATTTAGAAATCAGTCTAGTAGAAGTTAAAGATGTTTTTAGAGAGAATTATCAAGATCAAATCATTATGCACATGATTATTGTTAATAATGATAAAAATGATGATAATTTATTTTTAGAGGTTAATTTTATATCTATTCCAAATAGCTTCACTTTTTATTTTGAAAAGTTGTTAGGAAATCATCAAATTAAGATTAGTCGCTATATGTCAGGAAGTTATATTAAAAATTTTTTTAAGGAAGACTCACTGGAGATATCTATGATGGCAAATAAACTAAATTATGGTCTAAATAAAAATGAAGTTCAATTAGTCTCAAAAAGTCTTGAAAATAAGGGTTTTTTTGAAAAATTTTTTCAACTATTTAGTTAATATTGTTTTTTCTTGTAACATTAGTTGTTTTTAAAATTATTATGAATCAAACTAAAAGTTAAATGTGTCATATTTAACTCAAAAAACAATAAAAGATAGTGTATCGTTTGATGGAGTTGCTCTACACAGCGGTCTAAATGTAAAAGTAACCATTAAACCTGCCGAACCAAATTTTGGTATTGTTTTCAAGAGAGTTGATTTGAAAACTAATAATTTAGTTTACCCAAGTTTTATGAACGTTACCAATACTTCTTTAAATACAACTATCGAAAATGAGTATGGTGTAAAAGTTTCAACTATTGAACATTTAATGGGAGCTTTATTTGGATTAGGTATTGATAACGCGTTAATTGAAATTGATAATGAAGAAGTGCCAATATTAGATGGTTCTGCAAAAGAGTTTATAGAAAAAATTATATTGTCAGGTATTGAAGTTAGTGATGCACCAATTAAGATTATTAAGATTAATAAAAATATTGAATATAAAGATGGTGAGAGATATATTTCTATTCAACCATCAACACTCAGTTTAGATATTGATTTTGAGCTAAAATATAAAAACCAAATTATAGGTAACCAAAGAAATAAAGTTAAAGTTTTTGAAGATGATTTAACTGATATATTCAATTCCAGAACTTTTTGTTTGTATGAAGATATTGAAGCAATTAGAAAAATTGGTCTTGCTCAAGGAGGAAGTTTAGATAATGCGATTGTCGTGAAAGATGGGGAGATTTTGAACGAAAACGGCTTAAGAAATAAAAAGGAGTTTGTTAATCATAAAATACTTGATTGTATAGGAGATCTTTTTACATCTGGGTATAGAATAATTGGGAGTGTTATTTGTTCTCAAGGAGGACACTATTTGACTAATCAATTGTTAAGAGCACTATTTAAAAATAAAGAAAATTTTTCAATAATTGAGATAAAAGAAAGAAATCTTCCACATTCTATTTTAAATAGAAGTTTATTTAAATCTATAGCCTAAAATATATAGAACTTTAAAATTAGTTTTCCAGACTGTATAAATATAATTTTTTATGTTTAAAATTTTAAATATTATCATTTTTTTAACCCTATTATCAGCTTGCGCAAAGGATGAAAAAAAAGATGTAACAATTAAAAAAAAAAGTCAAGAATTAGAAATGATAAGTGCATATAACGAAGCTTATGATGATTTAAATAAAAATGATCCCTTTACAGCTGCAAAAAAATTTTTAGATGCTGAACTTTTATTCCCTCAATCAGTATGGGCACCTAAGTCAGCTCTAATGGCATCATATTCTTATTATTTGCAAAATTATTATGCTAAGGCACTTCTAAATCTTGATCGTTATATAAAAACATATCCAAATCATAAGGATTTAATTTATGCCCACTATTTAATAGGAATGTGTCATTATGAAATGATAGAAGACGAAAAAAGGGATATTGAACCACTTTTAAAAGCAAAAGATAAATTCAGCTATATTATTAAAAAATATCCAAATACTGATTTTGCCTTAGACTCTAAATTTAAATTGGATTTAATACAAGATATTCTTGCATCAAAAGAAATGTATCTTGGAAGACATTATCAGAAGAGAAATAAATGGATAGCAGCAATTAATAGATTTAAATATGTTGTTAATGAGTATGAAGAAACTATCTTTATTGAAGAGGCTCTTCATAGGCTAGTGGAAATTAACTTTAAGATTGGGTTAAAAGAAGAGTCACAAAGATATGCTAATCTTTTAGGTTATAATTATCTTTCAAGTGAATGGTATAAAAAATCTTACAAAATATTTAATAAAAACTATAAACAAAATAGTAAAAAAAAGATTAACAAAGATAAGAAAGGCTTGATAAAAAAATTTAAAACACTTTTTGATTAGTATGAATAAAGATGCAATCAAAAAAAAATACAAAGAAAAGATAAAGTTATATAAACTTTATAATAAAAAGTATTATTCAGAAAATTTTGCAAAAATAACAGATGCAAAATTTGATCTTTTAAAAAAAGAAATAATTGAAATTGAAAAAAAATTTAATTTTTTGGATGATGAGGATTCCCCATCTAAAAGTGTAGGATACAAACCATCCAAGAATTTTAAAAAAGTTTTACATAGAGCTCCAATGCTTTCCTTGGCAAATGCATTCGATGAGAATGATTTAGTAAATTTTGAAAAAAAAATTTTAAATTTTATTTCACAAAAAAATAATTTTAATATTTCTTATAGTGCAGAACCAAAAATAGATGGTATCTCAGCTTCTTTAAGCTATAAAAATGGAAAATTAATTTTAGGATTATCTAGAGGTGACGGAAAAGAAGGTGAAGATATAACAAGAAATCTTGAAACAATAAAAGATATTCCAAAAAATATTGTGGCAAAAGATTTTCCTGATGAAATAGATATAAGAGGAGAAGTTTTTATACAAAATAGTGATTTTAAAAACTTAAAAGATAAATTTGCAAATCCGAGAAATGCTGCATCTGGTTCTTTGAGACAAAAAAATTATGAAGACACAAGAAAAATACCGTTAAAGTTTATTGCCTATACTTTTGGTTATGAGAAAGGTCTTAAGGTTGACAATCAATATGAATATTTAAAAAAATTAAATAATTGGGGTTTTAAAACAAATCCATTCAATAAACTGATATCAGGTGTTAAAAATTTGTTAATTAACTACAATGAATTAGAAAAAAAAAGGTCAGAAATAGATTTCGATATTGATGGTATTGTTTACAAAATAAATGATTTTAAGATTCAAAAAAGACTAGGAAATGTTGCAAATGCACCAAGATGGGCAATAGCTCATAAATTTTCATCTAATAAAGCAATTTCTAAAATTAAAAATATCGAAATTCAAATTGGTAGAACTGGAGCATTAACTCCAGTTGCAAAAATAGAGCCTATCAATATAGGGGGTGTAATTGTATCTAATGCCACACTTCACAATGAAGATGAAATAGATAGAAAAGATATAAGAATTGGTGATACTGTAACAGTAGAAAGAGCTGGAGATGTCATTCCTCACATATTATCAGTTGATTTAAAAAAAAGACCAAAAGATGTAAAAAATTTTATTTTCCCAAAAAATTGTCCGTCATGCGGATCAAAAACAATCAAAGAATTTAATATTGTAACAAAAAAAAAAGACGCTGTTAGAAGATGCACCAGTGAAGGTTATGAATGTGAAAAAATTTCTATAGAAAAATTAAAACATTTCGTATCTAAGGACGCCCTTAATATTGATGGATTTGGTAAAAGGATAGTTGAAAATTTTTATAAATTAAAATTAATTCGACTTCCTCAGGATATATTTAAACTAGATTTTAAAAAAATAGAAAAGCTAGAAGGCTGGGGCAAGCTATCAGTTGAAAATTTAAAATATGCAATAAAAGAAAAGAAAAATATTTCTTTGGAAAGATTAGTTTATTCATTGGGAATTAGGCATATTGGTCTTGAAAATGCTAAATTAATCTCGAAGTATTATAAATCATTTTCTAAATTTAAAGATTTATCTAATAATAAAAAATATAATGAGTTATTAAATATTGATGGGATGGGCGCAACCCAGGTAAATTCTATAAAAAATTTTTTTTCTAATAAAATAAATTTAGAAGTATTGGATGACCTTGAAGAAATTTTAAATATTAAAAATGCCACAGAAAATAATAAAAATGGAAAATTGAAAGATAAAACATTTATGATAACAGGAAAGTTAAATGGTATTAGTAGAGCTGAAATCAAATCATTAATTGAAGAAAATGCAGGAACTACTGTTAGTAGTGTTTCAAAAAAATTGAATTATTTGATTATTGGTGAAAAACCAACTAAAAAAAAGATTGAAGCAGCTAAAAGTTTTAAAATAATTGTTTTAGATCAAAAACAGTTTTTAAATTTATTGAATAAAACTAGCTAACCATTTTTTTTCCTTTAAATTCAAATACTTTGATAATTTAGAGTAAATCTCAAAATGATATCTAAAAAGGTAATTTTTTTCTGATTTAGTTAAAAGGTTATAATTAATTAAATCTTTTTCTATTGGAGCAAGAGTTAAATTTTCAAAATAAATCTTTTTTTTAATTTTCTTTACGTACACAAGGTTTTCAATCCTGATACCATAAGAACCTTTTTTATAACAACCTGGTTCATTACTTAAAATCATACCTTCTTGAATTTTGACTTTGTTTAGCTTAGAAATTGATTGCGGTCCCTCATGAACGTTTAAAAAGAAACCAACGCCATGTCCTGTTCCATGAGCATAATCTAATTTAATTTCATTCAAATATTTTCTAGCCCTTTTATCAATTTTAATGCCTGTATTATCTAAACTTAAATCTGTATTTGCTACAGCAATGTGTCCTTTTAAGACTTTAGTGAAAATATTTTTTATACTTGATTTTGGTTTTGTAAAGCAGATCGTTCTAGTTACATCAGTTGTGCCATATTTATACTGACCACCAGAGTCACATAAAAAAATATCATTTTTTCTTATTATTCTACAATTTTCTTTTTTAGCCCTATAATGAACGATAGCACCATTTTCGCCTGCTCCTGCAATTGTTTCAAAACTTGGATATAAATATTTGTTACTTCTTTTTCTAAATTGTTCTAATTTTATTTGAGCATCAACTTCTGTAATCTTTTTTTTATTAACTTTTTTAATCCAATAAATAAATTTCGTTAATGCAACACCATCTGTAATATGTGATTTAACCATATTATTAATTTCAGTATTATTTTTTATAGCTTTCAAAAGATAAGTGGGATCTTCTCTTTTAATAATCTTGAATTTAGTTTTAATAATATTTTCATAAAAAACAGAACAAGATTTATTATCAATTATAAAACTTTTACCATTTGAAGCTAAAATTTTTTTTGGTAAATCATTAGTATTCACTAATTGATTTTTATTAATTATTTTTTCTTTTATTAATTTTTTAGCTTTATAGGGCTCAGTTATCAAAAATATTTTTTTTGATTTATTAATGATCAATCTTGAATTTGGTATAGGGCTATTTGGACCATCACCACCTCTAATATTTAAAATCCAAGCTACATTTTCTGGAGCTGTTACAAATAAATTATCAGCCTTATTTTTTTTCAAGTAACTAATAATTTTTTCAATTTTTGATTTACTTTTTTCTCCAACAATTTCATCTTTTAGCGAAAAAAAAGGGATATTATTTGTAACTTTTTGAATTTTTATTTCATCAATTAGATTATTTGATATAAATTTAACT
>Ga0315320_10004225_pt1 | contig 11776 bp, 17 predicted proteins | sample M140m21515metaG_FD_203458 | JGI IMG/M metagenome (GOLD analysis project Ga0315320, IMG submission 203458) | Ammonia-oxidizing marine archaeal communities from Monterey Bay, California, United States - M1 40m 21515 | ecosystem: Environmental > Aquatic > Marine > Coastal | place: USA: California...
TCCTTTACCTCATTATATATCTTCTGGCATGTGGGCATCTGAGACAGCCTACTGTAGAAAGTTGAATAATCAATAGTGTAATAGTGCCTAGCAAAGTGTGCCACAAACTTGCTCACATTGAGTATGTGGAATCCAATCAAGAACTGTGTGAATGCTTGCATATCAGCATAGTCATCCTTAGAATACGTATTGGTTTCTGTGACGAACTCGGAGTGATATAGTGTTTTAAATGTAGAGTTTTCGTTTCTCAAGCGAGTGGTCTTGATACCATACCTCTGAATATATTCTGGATCGGCTGCAGGAGCATTCGGCAATAGCATGAAGTCATGGACACGTAGATCATGATGAAACCCAATCTCTAGCATATAGCCAAGATTGTGCTTCCACTTCTCCACTGTATCGCCTGGGTTTCCGAGAATGGATACTCCAACAAGAGGGATATTGTTCTTGAACGCTTCGTTCAGTTCCTCTTGTAGCTTGTCTTGTCTGATATTAGAACGGTCGATGGCATCGAGTACAGCATCATCTGTATGCTGGTAAGATATTTGAGCACCTGTACACATGTTAGCATCATAAAGTAATTTATGGGCTTGGTTGCTAACTTCTTTCTTATTCTTTGCTGCCGAGAACTGGATCTCTTGTGGATAGCCAGTGCTGTTCTTAAGTTCTACCGCTCTCTCAATGTACTTGATATCATCCTTGAATATACCAAAGTTGGCATCGGCATTAAACACATAGGTAACACCTAGTTTTGAAAATGCCTCAAGGTCCTCCATAACGGTATCTTCGGTCAGTCTACGGATCTTATCTGATGTAGCAGAACCCCAATCACAGAATGCGCATTTATATGGGCAACCTCTGTTGGTTTCCCACATTGTAAATAGTGAACCATGTCGGTCTTTAATAGTTTGTGCAATATGATTATACTCATCCCAATATAACTTATATGGAGATTGAAACTTTTTTAAAATAAGTCTTTTCGCTGATACTTTATCTACAGGGTACCTAGGATCTACAAGTAAATCATGTTCAACGGTTAGACCATTTACCTTTTGGTAAAGAATTGTAGCAAGAAGATCCTCGCCTTCCCAAGGAGTGATCCAATCACAGACTTCGTATGCTTTTGTATTTTGGTGTGGTCTGTATTGCGCCTGTGGTCCACCAGCAAGAATAAGGACATTAGGGTTTTCTGCTCTTGCTCTCTTGGCAATTTCCAGTTGTCTCTCTTCATTCCAGACATAGAACGATAATAATAGTACATCAACATTTTTTAGGTTATGTTCTTCCAAAAGACGATTAACATCAAACCACCCTTCTATAAGAGGCGGTAACCATTTTACTTGTGTTAAATCGTGATTACTTTGATAGTCACAATACTCTCTAAACCTACCCCAAGCATAGGGTAACCAAACCTGTCTTTCTTCGGCAGCAGGGTTGGAGTATAGAACTGATATCATTTTGTATTGATTTCTACATTCTCTGGCAGAGGAATTCTAGCTGTAGTATGGTTGTGGTGCAGAACAAACTGTTTGTCTGGAAACTCTTCAAATAACTTTACCCAAATAGGACGCCAGTTATTAGCGAGGCGCACTTGGTTCATATCAGATCTATCGCTGTTCAAGTAGAAATCTGAACAACTCTTGAGATTCATATCAAAGATAGAATCAAATCCATACAAGTGAATAGTATCACCATTGATTTTTTCTGGAAGGCAAGCATACCTTACAGCCATGTGACCGCAGTTCCAATCAGTGAGTGTTGGAGCATACGATGGCTTATCTGTAAAATAGTCTCGAATCTGAGAGGCCCAACGGATGCGAAGATCTGGATTCATTTCTAGGTATTTGTGTGGTCTGAAACCCAAGATCCAATCACCAGGAATTACAATCTCTTGCATATGCATAGCATTCATAATCTTAAAATCTACAAGGCACGTTGCATATACACCTTCCACATTAAACGGTGGCAGGTTACACGTGATCTTAATACCTTTTTGATGTTTATACCTTACGGCTTGATCACCGTTACCTATGACATGTACTGTTCTAGCCATTAATCAACCTTTCAATGTGCAGTTTACCTTTTCTGCCTGTATGATGTAAAATGAGTTTTTGTTTCGGCTCCGTTTTATCAGATTTCTGTAATCGGAGCACGTTGTATTTATTAGGCAAATCTTCAATAAGAGACATCCTCATTATATCGTTGTTACCAATCATATGATGCAAAACCTCTTGGTCTCCAGACTGTGCTGGTACAGCGCATTGTCGTTCCCATTCTCTGAGTATCTGTGGAGTTCCTTCAAACCCTACCACACCAGAGTTGTGCCATTTAATTCCACTACGCATAGACCAAGGTTTATCCTCAACCATAAGAAGTTTTTTCGGAACAACGCAATCCCATATGCCAGATATGTCTCCCAATATCTCACAGTCTGAGTCGATCCAACAAGTCATCTTTGACTGTTTACTCTGATGTAACATGGCTGCTGGTTTCTTGAACCAACCCCTAGCCACTGTCTCCAGTTTTATAGCGCCGTACTGCCCAGCCATATCAGGCGTCATACCAAAATCATATACAAGAATCTTCTTTCCTTTGTTATGCTTTTTAAAGTTGTACATAAACCATGGTAGCATCCACTGAGTGTTCTGGTCAACTCCTGTCATAAATGTTCGGTCAGATAATGTCATAGGTTTCCTTATTGTATTTGTGCTTTGCCAAACACCCTTTCTCAACTTGTATTGTTGTAAAACTATCTCTTGCCTCAACGGGCCATGGATAATACTCTTGTAGGAATCTAAAATTATCTAAGTGAAGGTAAACGTCTGTAGGTGCCGCTCGGCTTTTTGCTTTCTTAATCAGAACCTCGGCTGCTTGCCACGACACTTGATAGGCATGTGCTCCACCAAAATATCTCTTATGCTGTAGTTCTTGTACGCCCAAGTATCTAGGGGTATTAAACTTACCGTATGACGGTTTTCCAAATGTGATGCACCCTTGGTAGCCATTAACTTCTGGGATTTCGTTCACTATCACGGCATCGTGCTCAAAGACCAGTACATCTATCTTATCCCTCACAGCCTTCGCCCACAAAGAATAGTGTGACAAAAATGCCGCCATACAGTTTTCTGTACGAGAGTACACCTCATCAAATGCTCGTGGGTTGATACCAAAGGAACCAAAACGATTTATCAGATCATCGTTTGGTGTATATGCTTGCCACATTTCAATATCAAGACCATGCTTTTTGCCAGACTTGATACACCGTTCAGCCACTTGTACTGATCTCTCATTGTTAAGAATAGTAATAACGTATGCTTTTCTCATCTCACGTTCCTTGCAGTAGTTTCAAAGTCCCATCCAAACTTGTGAATGTCTATTCTGAACCAATCACGCACCTTTTGTATTTGGTCTGTACTATAGTAACACTTATAGTCCTCTTTGTAAACACCTTTGTTCGCATAAGTTTCGAGTTCTATTCCAAATAGGTTCTCATAATCTTCTGCCAAGTGCTCATATCTGAGAAGCTTAACCTCTCGTGTTAGCCAATCCCATTGTGATCCAAAATGATCATATGGGTGGTTGTAGTAAAAATGTGAGGTATGGACATACACGTCTATACGATCAATGAACTCATCCCAAGAGATCTTGTCTCTTTGAAAATACTCCCCAACTCCATTCTCTCTTAAATGATCGGCATGCTCATATAGAGATACAAGCCTTGACCAAGGGTTTCGCACTACTGCTACCTTTGGATGTGATCTTAACTCTCTTTGTAAATATGTTGCTGGCGTATGATGTACCATTTGAGGTAGATGATCAGGCGTAAGAAACCGTCGATCCACCATTTGGTTATTTACATGTACAACATTATGAGAGTTTTCACGGATACTTGTACCACCGTTTTTAGGTATGTGGATCAGTATGTGTCTATTTGGATGTATGCGAATCAATTTTCTGTACCTTTGTATACCAAGGGTAAACTTGTTGAAGTTTCCCTGGCATCAGTTGTTTACACATAATAGCATCATTAGGCCAAATGCCATGTTCAGCAGTGAGTTCAATTAATTTCTTAGCCCCTGCTGGTTTAATTATATATGCGCTATTTCCTGGTAAACCTTGTGGAACAATTTTATCATCAATCCACGGCACAAGGACAATGGATATATTATCTTTAGGCTTTTTAGCTTTCTTATCAACTATTTCTCTTATTTTATCTCTGTAAAGAGAAGCCCGTCGAGTTGCGCCAAGTGGAGAGTTTAGTGCTAGAATATCTCCTTTAAACCTATCCTCTATTTTAGAGTATTGAAATTTATCTGTGAATAGTGCATCGTGTTCAAGTATCATGATAGGCTTATCATCTGTAATACATTTCAGCCATAGGTTATAGTGACTCATAAAACATGCAATTCTCTTGCGGAGATCCTTTGTAGGATATGCACTCAATTGTAGACCTGATTTCATATCGAAGCGAGTGCCCTCTGTCGGATATGTATAACTAATAGGTGGTAAAATTGATGACTTCGGAAACACCTTATTCATGCTCTCCTCTAAATTTCTTGGTGTTACCGCATCATAAACAAACGCATTAATATCAGACTTACTATCTTTGATGGACAGCATAAGCCTACGAGTAGCAACTGTGCTTTCGTGGTTATTGGTAATTGATATGATATATGCGTCCATTCTATATTTTACTCTCTTTATTACTTTTTCAAGTGTTGGTTTATCTACCTCAAGCGGAAGTGGTATTTGCATGTTCAACCATCATAATAGTGCTGTCAGGTACCCATTCTGGTTTGCCTTTTTTGCCTTTTGCCAATTGACGTTTCTGTCTAACATCATATAGTTTACTTGAGAATCCGTAATCAATTTCATTCATGAATTTACTATATGCAGCTAAATTATATCTTTCTGGTTTTTTCTTAATCCAAGCGTGATTCATATCTTGAAAATCCATAATGTCAAAAGGCCATACATCTTCTACAAAATATTTACCTTCTTTTTTCAGTAGGTGACTAAGGTGTTTAAATGTAAGTCGATTTGCTTCTGGCCAATGAGCGCCGTCATCAATAATAAAATCAAATTTAATAGAAGGCCAAGCCTTTTTACATTGTTCTTTTACCATCGGGTCAAGTGTATCACCTTTAAACCATTTAACACGATCTTCTTTTAAAATAGCCAAATCTTCTGGATTCGTGCGAACAAAAATATCAATACCGTAAATGGTAGCATTAGGAAAATACTCATGCAGTGCTGCTGTGGACTCACCTTTCCAAATACCGATTTCTAAGATATTAATCTTTTTATCTCTCAACTTTTCAAAGTGTGGTTCATATACCTCTTGATAAAAGTGTTTACGACTACCCTTATCTGTATTATGTTTATCAAATAGTTTTAGCAAATCACTCATTTTAATCTCCAAATATTTTTTGTTGGGCCACTACCAAAGTCATAACCAAAAGCATCAACATCAGCCTTATACCAATCTCCAACAATGTTTCGTGTTTCTGATGTATATACATCCATATATGAACCTTCAAGCAAACCTGTTACATTACGCGCTCTCGGTACTTCTGCCAACCCAAGATACTTAGGAATATCTTCATTGTAGTGTTCGAAGGATAATACGTCTGGCATGATGTTGCCCTTTAGATCAGTAACATGATCAAGTGCTGGATACCAACCACGTGTGGCTCGGTGCCACATAAACTTGACGTTACCCCACTTATGCCTCTCCTCAAGGAATGCCTCAAAGGAACTTACATCTGCATAGCTGCCAGGTTCTTTTTTCTCCACCTCGATAATCTTTTTGATAAACATATAACGAGATACCACACGATCCCAAGGGTTTCTGATAATACAGAAAGATCCATGAGCTTCTAAGAGACTTCGGTTACAGTCTCTCCACCGTGCGTGTTCAAAGCCGTGATGGTCTCTATGCTTGTCCATCACATCTTTGACGTTCTGTGTGTACTCACGAGACTTATGCACATCTGGACCTGCAGTAATCATCTTACCCCTAAGTGCTGTATTTCTCCTCAGAGTCATACCACCATTCTTAGGGATGTGGATAAAAACTTTTGGTAATCCAATCATTCATCGCCTCGGTATTGAAAAGTTCCTTGTTCATGCCCCCAACTATTTGCTGTACGGTATGTGCTATAGGTAATAAAGATACCTGCAAGAAGAAGTGAATGTGCAATAGCACTAATGCCGAATACAACATAGCTTCCTACAATCATACTAAAGATAATGCACCACATCCAAGCAAGGATCTGAAATGCCATATGCCTTACCATTAGATTTGGGATATTTCCAAGAGGTGATTTATCCATAACCATAACACTTGCCCAACTGTCCATCATAAATTTTTTCATAATATTTGCTCCATTAGTTCTTTCACGTTTTCACCCTTATTGGGTAGTTTATCTTTAAGGAAGAAATGCACAAAGTGACATTCTGATATTTTTTGGTTGGCAGAGAACAGTCCGTTCCATTTCCAATCCATATTTTTAATACTCATTTTCTCTTTACGGATCCACCAGTTTAGTAGTGTTTGATCAGTAGACCATTTCCAAGCACCATCACCGTTGATGAATCCTTGGAACTCACTGCGTTGTAGAAACTCTTTAGGCGTCTGACCTTTGAGGTACCTGGAAAAGCTTTTATTCATTACCATGATACCCATGTTCATAAATTCACCACCACGCTGATTCCATTTCCAATCAATCTTAGGCAATGGTTTATATTGCATACGGCTATAGTTTACAATCTTGTTAACGTATGCTTTTGAAAGAGGCATGTCTCTTTCTACTACGGCACCAAAGTCATACTCAGGAGGTAGATCATCAAATATAGATGTAGCATCGCTCCTGATATACACATCAGCATCCACAATTGCCACTTGATCGAATCGGTCGAAGTATCCAAACGCATTCTCTTTTTCATATATAGGAAGGAATCCACCATACTTTTCATAACTTTCTTTGCTCCTATTAGTTTGGAAAACATCGGGTTTGATTTTTAAGATAGGATGCCGCTGGCAGATATATTCTGCCCCTATTTTCTTTGCGTATGCTTCTACGCTTTCTGTACACCAATCATATAATTTGGATGGTTTACCAGTATAGACTTGATAGATCAATTGTTTCATTTTTTACCTACTGTCGGTTTTGTTGTGCCTACATTTGGATTTATATAATGTGTTGCACATATATTTGTATCTATATATTCTGTTTTAAATGTACCTTTAGGATACCATGGATCTTGCTTAGAATGTAGATACCCATCAACAGGCATATTAATTCGGTTGACAAACAAGAGTTCTTTCGCCATTGAAGGTTTTATATAGTAGCCCAAGGCGGCTAGGTTTCTACCATCCTCAGTCATACCAAATGACCACAAACTTTTCTTTGTAAAATATTCTGGCAATTCTTGCGTCATCATACAGTCGTGTTCAATTACAAGAGATGGTCCTAAGTGTGGACGATCATTCTGCTTTGCTATTTTGTGCCATATCTTATAATGAGAATACCAAATTGCCTTTTCCTCTGGCAACCATTTTCTTGTTCTGTCGGCATCATATTCTCTCTCATCACTGAAAAACAGATAGTTTGGTATATTATCAGGAGTAGTGGCAGCTACTCTAATTATATTTGTGTAACCAAATCTATTAAAGCTATCCACGGATTTCTCTGCGTAATATTCTGATACAGTATTGTTTGGTATTACAATCTGATAGATTGGTAGTGTTTTAGCGATAGTCATTGAGGTCAAATTCCGTACCGTGCATCTTGTAGTTTTTTCTGTCGTGATTTGTGTATACAAGAACCTCTGGATCATCTATAAGGAAATCACAGCCCTTACAGAAGTCTGGAAAGTCTCCCATCTCGTGCTGCTTTCTCAGTTGGTTATACGGCTCACCATACCAAATCTCTTCAAGTGTGTTAGTGCTCATATGACCAAGGACTGCTTCATCATCTCTACCCAATACTTGACAGCAAGGATGTACGGCACCTTTGGCTCCATTAATACCGCCTGCTCGGATTACCACATCAGGTGAGAACGGTCTGCCACAAGTCTTGAGTTTGCCTTCTCTTGCATACTCTGGTTCATACACACCAGACCAATTGTGCATTTTCCAAATCTCTGTACTGACGCCAGCACCTTCAACGATCTGTTTATATCGTTCAACCTCGTAGTCAATATTCTTATTATCCAAAACAAGATGATATGTAGCAACGACACAATCTGAGTTTGTCTTGGTCACATACTCTTGCATCTCATGTAGGTTTCTGATTACTTTACTAAAGTATGGGCTGTTCATCCATTTGGCATAGAGTTCTGCATTATAACCTACAATAGAGAACCGAAAGAAATCACAACCAGCATCAACAGTCTCTCTCATAAACCCATCAGACATCCGCATACCATTGCTAAACATGAATGCCTTGGCACCATATTTCTTTACGATTTTGATATATTCTGGGAGATTGCGGTTCAGTGTTACTTCGCCAGAGCCGTCTAGGTTTACCACGTTCAGTCCTGCTTCTGCGCACTGAGCAACATTATCTTCAAACTCTGTGAGAGACATTTTCTTGAGCCAGTTCTTACCACGTGCGCCTGTTGTACCGTCAGCATGAGTCTGTGGACACATCTGACAAGTGTAGTTACACCCACCGTTAATCTCTATTACAGCTCTATCAATTTTCATATAGAAGTCTCATTCTTTTCTTTTGTTTTTCTGCTAAGTGTTTAGCTTCAATTATCTTATTTTCTACATCATAGAAGTAACTGATCTCATGTTGCAAGACCTTTCTCACTTTATACTTGAGAGCGTCCGGTGTATGAAACCCAGTGATTAGATCCTTTGTCAAGACAATCATCGGTTTACTCATATTCCTAGATATATAGTGCCACATTCCTTCATAACATATTATACACTCACAACTAGCAATGTGGTATAGCACTTCACGTATTGGTGTTCTGTAATCTATGAAGGTTACTGAGTATCCTTGTATTTCCAATACTCGTTTTAGATGATCCCATTCCTTGAGATTAAAGGTTCTTTTAAAAGGTCTTGGTAACTCGCTGTTTAATGCAGAATGCCATATTGTAATCTTTTTATCAACAACAGGTATATCTATATCTCTGAAATGCCAATCATTTGTCTTAATACTACTTGGACGTTTTCCCCCTTTTAATATCTCTCCATATTGTTGAAAGTGTGAGAATTTTTTTGAATAGAGCGAGTAGTTATTGGAATTAAATACGTGATTTATATTAACCTCTGCTGTGTCATTCGCATAAAAAGAAAGTAAATACTCTGCTCTTTCTGGTAGAGTTTCTGGATCCTCAAAATGGTGAAGGTAGTTTTCTGGGTTATACCAATGCACTTCTAAGTCTATAGGTGCTTGTATTACATGTGATCTAAGGTGGGCAACATTATAAAGGTACATGATATCACCTGCACCTACAGTTGCCCTACCTATTATTTTTTTACGTCTGTTTATTGGAAGCCAGTTTTCAGTTATTCTCTGGCTTGTTATAAGGTTTGGCTTCTTCATATTTGTTTTCCAAAATCACTTGTGCCAAACGAATTGCTTCTGGGCAGTTTTTTCGTCGTGCATTACTTTTTTTACCCTCAGATAAAAACCACACCAAATTTTCTATTGTGCCTTGATGTTTGGATATATCAGGAAATTTAAATGCTCTGGTTATTTCTTCCCATTGTGATCTAGCATTAAGTGCTGTAAATACATTTTGCATATTTATTCTCCTGTTAGTGTATAGAAAATAGATTTCCAGTTTTTATGTGTTGATCCTGGTGCATATTCCATATTGTGACCATGTTCCATAATCATACTGTTAAGACCCATACGCCAACCTAATTCGGCATTTTCTGGTTTATCCTCAAGCCAAGGCAATCCAGTATCACGGTATGGTTCAAGTGCATTATCTTTATCAGCCCCTGTATCAAGAAATACAAACTTCTCAAACGCAGTCTCACCGAAAAGCTTTTTGGTATTAGCAATTCTTAACTGTTGCGCTTGGGGATCTAAACTCAATGAAGTGATCATGTGAAATACATAGCCATACTTACGGTGTAGCAAATCAATATAATGAATAGCGTCTCGCAGAGGTGGTAGAAAGCCGATAGCAGCAGATTCATTGAACAACCGCACGTATTTACGGCTCTCCTCTTTCTCCATACCAAACCGTTTGGCTACATCATAATCGGTTTTATTTATCTGTTCAAAACCTTTACGAGCCATCCATGTGATGAATGCATATTCCCAGTTCATTAGGACGCCATCGCAATCAGTAAGGATTAGATTTTCACTGTATTCATAGTAGTGCATTATATATCTTCTTTTTGTGTAATCTCAGCCAGTTTTTCTGCCTGATATGACTTCAATTTTAGTTTAGAGCCTTTTAATGTGGAGTCTTTGATCCGATTATCTTTCTCCAGTGCTCGGTCTTTCTGTTTACCTTTGTTCTTATTTCTAGGATCGTAACGAGAGTATTTTGCCATTTTGGGGTTTGTGCCTTTTCACATTTAATTAATTATGGTTTATTATATCATACATTTGATGATATGTAAACACCTAAGTTATTTTCATTAGTTCTTTTGTCATGATATATTCACGAACAAGATCAGATCGTACAATATCTTTCCAAGTAAATTCTATTGTTTCAAAGACTGTTAGTTGATCCAGAATGTTAAGAAATTGTATCAACCCATTCTTATCTCTATCCTTTTCAAAATCTGACTGGTAATAATCTCCACAGAATATCAATTTACAGTTTTCTCCAACACGTGTGATTACTGAATCCAATTCATGAAAGTTTAAATTTTGCATTTCATCAACCAGTACAACACAGTTATCAAATGTGGTTCCACGAATAAATGATGTACTTAAAAATTCTGCCTTTCCTTGCAGAACCAATTTAAAATAGGCACCACGTTCATCTATAATTTCACTACATATATCTACATATGGTAATGTATAAGGTGATTCCTTTTCTTCCTTTGTACCAGGAAGGTAACCTATTTCACGAGTTGGTACAATGGACCGAATTATAACAAGTTTTTCAATTGCATTATCCTTAGCTAATACCTGTTCAAGTGCAAAGTACATACCGAGATATGTTTTGCCAGTACCAGCAGCTCCACTGAGTACAAGGTGTGAATTATTAGTCCAAGCATCTCTAGCCTTTTTCTGATTGTCAGTAAGAGGCTCAAATTCATACATGTCAGAAATTTTCATAGATTTATTGAATTACCTCTACCAGAATGCTTTTTAATTTGTTTTTTTAGATCAGTAAAACCATCAGGTACTTTCTGTGCTTCACCACCACTTCTGCCTGAAATAATTTTAGGTGTTGCTAGAACCTGTTTTATATTTTGATCCTCTAGGATTTTTTGTAAATCGGACCACTTGCAGTTTACTTTCCACTGAACTCCTTCAGTATTTTTAAGCGTATATTCGGGCATTGTTTTCCTCGTTTAGTGTTTTCTTGACCTTACTATATAGCATCTCTTCCAACTCAAATGCTTCGATTTCCCAAGGACGATCATCATAAGCAATGTCTTGAGTATTGTAATGATCCTTACCCCATGCTACGGCATAAGAACCAGATAAGCAGCGCATGCGTCTTTGAGCATATTGAGCCACGTGAACAAGTTCATGACAAAGCGTTTGGATGAGTTCATCCATCATGCTTTCTCCATCGTAGTTCAGTTCAATTGTAAAGAACTTGGGAGACCGAGCAT
>Ga0315320_10004229_pt1 | contig 11773 bp, 6 predicted proteins | sample M140m21515metaG_FD_203458 | JGI IMG/M metagenome (GOLD analysis project Ga0315320, IMG submission 203458) | Ammonia-oxidizing marine archaeal communities from Monterey Bay, California, United States - M1 40m 21515 | ecosystem: Environmental > Aquatic > Marine > Coastal | place: USA: California...
CGTTTGTCAGAATAAGCGAGGTGCTCAAGTTTCGGCACAGCACCCCCACTTATCTTTCTTGGGTAGTTCCCTGCCCCAGCAGACTTTCTCGCCATCGTCCACCCCACCGTTGCCATGATGGCTTCAACGCGTGACAAACCGCTGCTCAGGCCCGATACGATCAAGTCAGACCGCAGTGTCTGTCCCCTGTTCTGCTTCTTCCCCCCCAGGACAGAAGCCAAATCCAAGGCACAGCCACTCGATTCTTGCGGAGTTCCCCTCAAGCCGATTGAAGTACCAAAGTCGGTTCAACCTCGGTCGCAACGCGACACTCCGCCCCATTCATGCGGATCTTGCGTTCACTTCCAGTGTTTTGCAACATGGCATGCGTACCGTGCACTGCACACTTTCGCCACCATTTCTCGCAAGCCCACAAGCCACCATCCGACTGACAACTTGCACTCGCTCGAAAATCTTTTCCACCGCCAGAGTCACCGCATTTACGCCCCATTGCCCGTCGATGGAGTAAACGCGATGCCAAGCTACCTTCCCTCGTCCATTCGTACTGCAGGCCACAGTCACACCACAACAGGTTTGTAAACAGACGCGTTCCACCACTGCAACCACACTGGCAACTCCAAGAACACGAGTGAGGGAACAATGCCACGCTTGTGAACCGTTGACACAAAACGCAGCCCGCCCCACTAGCAACACACAGTTAGACCAGATCCTACGACAGAGGAAGCATCGTTCAAGAGAAAGAACCTGCACTCAACCTGCGCGGGACATCACCCACCCGAATCGATACCAGAGAAAATAACGGTGCCTGCTGTTGTAACTGCACTGGCACGGCGTCGAGGATAAAACCACCGCTACGCTTGAGCCCCCAATTTGGGTGTGCCGCGATAGACACCCGCTTGTTGCGTTTTAAACGTCAACTTCATTCGCCCTCGTACCCCACGCGATTGTGAAGGGGGGAGTGCTGAGGGCCACCAACATCGGGCAACCATCGTTGCATTTTCGCAACACCAGATGCCAGAAGCAGCACGCATCGACCCTCATCGGAGGGGATTGAACCAACTAAGACAAAACCCCAAACTGACACGCTGTCAGTTCTTCGCGGCATGGGATACCGCTGGCGGAGAATCGATTTCTCTCTCCTTGCCAATCAAAAACAAAAGGAAACTTACAATGAGGCTACATTCTGCGGGCACCACTCTTGGCGCCTTTCTTTTCGTTGGGTTGCTATCAGCCCCAATGCTGCTGTTAGCCGCTGAACCCGATCGTTCAGTGCTGCCGCTGCCAAACACAGCCCAACGAGGCACAGTTGTGTTTGACGCTAAGAGTCCTGATGCCAAACTCCCTAAAATTCCCCAGATTCGTGCCCCCAAAGGTGCACCAAACGTCCTGGTGGTGCTGTTGGACGATGTTGGGTTTGGAGCCTCAGGGACATTTGGCGGACCGTGTAAAACGCCAACGCTCGACAAATTGGCCGCCGGTGGACTCCGTTACAACCGGTTTCACACCACGGCACTTTGTTCACCAACACGCCAAGCGCTGTTAACCGGTCGCAATCACCACTCGACCGGAATGGGAGCGATCACTGAGTTGGCTACAGGTGCTCCCGGATACAGTTCCGTGCTACCCAATTCAATGTCTCCTTTGGCTCAGACGCTGAAGCTGAATGGATACTGCACAGCGCAGTTCGGCAAATGCCATGAGGTTCCCGTTTGGCAAGCAAGTCCAGTCGGCCCATTCGATGCTTGGCCCACTGGTGGCGGCGGCTTTGAATACTTCTACGGTTTCATTGGTGGAGAAGCCAACCAATGGTACCCCACGCTTTATGAAGGAACCACGCCGGTTGAAAACAAGAGTTCACCGGAGGAAGGCTATCACTTTATGGAGGACATGACCAACAAGACTATCAAATGGATTGGGCAACAGAAGTCGCTTGCACCCGACAAGCCGTTCTTCATTTACTTTGCTCCCGGCGCGACGCACGCTCCTCACCACGTGCCGCTCGAGTGGGCAGACAAGTACAAGGGCAAGTTTGATCAAGGCTATGACGATATTCGAAACGAGACATTTGCTCGCCAGAAAGAACTTGGGGTGATTCCTGCGGACAGTAAGTTGACCCCGCTGAACCCCGAGGTCCCTCGTTGGGCCGATGTACCGGATCACTTCAAGCCAGTCTTGGCGCGCGAAATGGAGGTGTATGCTGGCTTCCTTGAGTACACCGACCATCACGTGGGGCGTATTGTGGAAACCCTTGATATGCTTCAAGCATTAGACAATACCCTGATTTATTACATTGTCGGAGATAATGGGGCATCTGCTGAGGGTGGCGTCAATGGCTGCTTCAACGAGATGAGCTATTTCAACGGCATTCAGGACCTCGAGACTGAACAGTACTTAACTGACAAGATGCCAGAACTGGGTGGTCCGAACTCATACAACCACTACGCTGTTGGCTGGGCTTGCGCGATGAACACCCCGTATCAGTGGACAAAGCAAGTTGCTTCGCACTGGGGTGGTACTCGAAATGCAGCCGTCGTTCACTGGCCGGATGGAATCAAATCCAAAGGTGAGGTTCGGTCCCAGTTCTCCCATGTGATTGACTTTGCACCGACGGTGCTCGACGTTGCTGGACTTCCGCAGCCCCGCTTCGTCAATGGAATCCAGCAGGCCCCGATCGAGGGTAAGAGCATGGCTTATTCCTTTGACAACGCATCGGCAGGGGAGCAACACACCACACAGTACTTCGAGATACTTTGCAACCGTGGCATCTACCACAATGGATGGACTGCGGTTACCAAACACCGAACCCCATGGGCTCCCCCCACGGAAAAGCTTCCCTCTTTTGAGAATGATGTTTGGGAACTCTATGCTGACACTGACTGGACCCAGTCTGAAAATCTCGCGGAAAAAATGCCGGAGAAGCTTGCAGAATTGCAACGACAATTCCTGATCGAAGCAACGCGTTACAAAGTCTTACCCCTCGACGATCGTGTGTTCGAGAAACTCAACCCTGACACGGCTGGCCGACCAATTCTGGTCAAAGGAACAACCCAGTTGTTATTCCCTGGCATGGGACGCTTGCTCGAAAACTGCACTCTCAGCATCAAGAACAAATCCCACAATATTACCGCAGGAATTGACGTTCCCGAAGGCGGTGCTGAGGGGGTGATTGTCGCTCAAGGAGCCAACATTGGCGGTTGGTCGTTGTACGGACACGAAGGCAAACTCAAGTACTGTTACAACTACGGCGGCTTTGAGAACACCTATGTCACCTCTACTGACAAGCTTAGCCCTGGTAAGCATCAGGTTCGAATGGAGTTTACGTACGATGGCGGCGGCTTGGGCAAAGGTGGAAAAGTCAACCTTTTTGTTGACGGCAAAAACGTTGGAGAGGGAAAGATCAAAGCTACCCTTTCTAACATTTTCTCCGCCGACGATGGGCTTGACGTTGGAGAAGACTCCGGCGCGCCCGTGTCACCTGACTATGGGCCAGTTGGCAATCACTTCAACGGTGATATCAAGGGTGTTCAACTGTCGGTTGAGGACGATCCCAACAACGGGGATCGTTTAGTGAAACCGAACGAGGCAATCCGTGCCATGTACGGACGCCAGTAGGCCACCACGTTACTCGCGACGATACTCATCTCCCGCAACGATGAGTATCGTGAATGGAGGTGACCGTGTCATCGCTTGCCGTGTTCGACTCAGTGGCACAACGATGACACCGGCCGCCCCAAACAGACTTGAGTGAGTCTCACCATCAACTAGCGAACACTCGCAGCCGCAACTTACCCGAAACTTTTGCGGTGGCATGCATTCTGTCGGTACATTTTTTCTTTGCATTTAGAAACCCACCCTGTGTCCGGTCCCGGTGACTGATCAGCTTTGCCGGTCTCACTGCGGCAGCACCCATCAATGTTGGTGTGAAGCGTACGTGCAGGTGCGCAGCGGCACCCGACCAGCCTACGGGTTTTACCTGCAAGCTGCTATAATTAATCTGGGACGCAGCGTAGAACGCGGAGAGTTGCCCGAATTCTGCCTGAGCGGTGACTAACGGAGTCAAACATGAAGAAAGGAAGACGCAAGGCGGCGGAAGCACCGGGTTTTCAGCGTTCTTCACGACAACCTCAGATCGACATGACTGCCAGCGACAGCAGTCGTCGCCAGCGGGGCGAACCTAACAAAGCGATTTTGCGAACGAGGAAAGCAGATCAGACCGAGCAGGCCATTATGGATGCTGCGATCTCTTTCTTCTGGAATCATTCTTTTCGTGATTTGAGCGTCAAGAAACTGATGGAGGACACCCCAGTCTCCCGAGCAGCTTTTTATCAGTATTTTGTCGACGTCTACCAACTGATGGAAGTTCTCCTTGATTACCTGAGACAGGATATCCTCACTGCTGCGGGACCTTGGCTTGCCGATGAGGGTGACCCAGTCGAACAACTGAACACCTCACTTCACGGTCTCGTGCACACTGCCTACCGGAATGGCCCGCTTTTACGAGCCATTTCCGATGCTGCCGCCACCGATGCCCGACTCGAGAGTTCATGGACAAATTTACTGTTGGGCTTCGATGCGCTAGTGGCGAACAAAATCCAACAGCATCAGAAACTCAAGTTGATTGGTCCGATCGACGCACACTCTGTGGCTGTCGCGTTAAATCGCATGGACGCCTATTTGTTCATCCACCACTTTGGACGGCTTCCGCGAAGCGAGCCCAAGCTTGTGTGGAATGCCATTCGGGCGATATGGTTGTCCACCCTGTATGGCGTTGCGGCGTCTGATGTTCCCTGACGCGATTGTCGCGTCCCTCAATGAGTCACCTCACACAGGGTGTTCAGACTCCGTTACCGATACAGTTGGAACCGCTCCAATCAAGAGCGCCCGCCCCGTTCATAGCCGTCTCGACCAGCCTGAATAGTACTCTGGTTGGAAGCAATTTCGCCTCTCGAGAAAAAAGTTGCTCCCGCTCATAACACAACACTGCAACCCATCGTGCAGCTCCGTGTTGTCCGTGATGGGGCCATGACAGCGTTGGCAACGCAAAACTAATCCGCCCGCCGCATGTTGTTTACATGTGCATCCCCAAGTCGACTAAAGTCGCGGAATCTCCCCAAAAACGTTTCCAACCAACGTTGGAACGAAAACAAGCCGTTATATTGTTGGGAATGAGGCGATAATGCCCCTTCATGAATCGTACACATAGGAATTCATCAATGAGCGCACACAAGCAACACAAAACACGCCGTGACGTGATTAAAGCGGCAGCCGTCGCAACCGGTGCAATAGCAACCACACCGTACTTCCCTTGGTCGGAAAAGGCCTTTGCCAATCAAGATAAAAATGATCGCCCCAATATCGGGTGTATTGGGGTCGGCAGCATGGGCTCCGGCGACGCTCGCGGACACGCCAACTTCGGCGATATCGTTGCCGTTTGTGACGTTGATGAACGCCACGCACTGCGTGCTAAAAATGACGGGCGGATCGGACGCGGCACTGCTGACACCTATGGCGACTACCGAAAAGTGCTTGACCGCAAAGACATCGACGCCGTCAGCATCGTGACCCCCGACCACTGGCACATCAAGATTGCTGTGGAAGCACTTGAGGCAGGCAAACATGTCTTTGTGCAGAAGCCACTCACGTTAACCCTTGAAGAGAATCAGCTCATCCGTCGCGCGTGCGAGAAGCACTCCAACCTCGCTTTCCTCGTGGGAACCCAACAGCGAAGCGACCGCAACAAATTCATGCGGGCCGTGAACATGGTTCAAAAAGGACTGCTAGGAAAAATCAAACATGTGACCGTGGGCATCAATGGCTCACCCACCGGTGGCCCTTTCCCGGTCGCTGAAGTTCCTAAGGAACTTAATTGGGAAATGTGGCAAGGGCAGGCTCCGTTGAAAGAATACCGCGAGAAACGTTGCCACTACCAGTTCCGTTGGTGGTATGAGTACTCCGGGGGAAAATTCACCGACTGGGGTGCCCATCACGTCGACATAGCTATGTGGGCACTCGACAAAAACGGATCCAAGCAAGGGCCAGCATCTGTAGATGGCACCAACTGCGAACATCCCGTTGAGTACAAAGACGGAAACGCGACCGTCGACGACTGCTACAACACCTCCCACAATTTCTCGGTGATCCACACCTTCGACGACGGTATCACGATGGATGTGACGAGTCACGGCGACAATGGCATCACCTTTGAAGGAACCAAGGGGCGTATCTTCGTCAACCGTGGCAAAATCACAGGCACGCCGATCCAGGAAAACTGGGACAAAGACGCGTATTCCGACGAGGACGTCTCGAAACTCTACAAGGGAAAGCCTCACGAAGGACACAAGAACAACTTCTACCGCTGCATCCGCGAAGGTGGCCTGACCGTGTCCGACCCGTTCAGTCACGTACAAGCGATGTCCGTTTGCCACCTCAGTTCTATCGCTGCAAGACTGGGCAGCAAATTCAAATGGGATCCGGCAACCGAAAAAATCATCGGCAACGACCAAGCTGCTTCGATGCAAGCACGTAAACGTCGTGAAGGCTATGAGATCCTCGAGGTCTAGAACGATGCGTTTCCCCTAGGGTCGAGAGAATCCCCTCGCGTCGGTGGGCTTACACGCATTGCGTGAAACCGCTGCGAGGGGGTGGCAGACACGGCACAACTTAATTGTGCCTAGTGCCTTGACAGGAGTTGCGCCCGCTTTCGTTAGCCCGAATGCGGTACGTCTTAAACGCAAACCGCAGCTTCAACACGCCTTTTCACTACAGCTGTCGACCGTGTTGCCTGCCTCTCTTGTCGTGCAGTGCACGTTGCTTGCAGGATCCCTCAACGCACAAAGTAAGTGAGCGATCTGCCTCGGTTCTTATTTGTTGTTCACTTACCTTTGCTCGATTCGCCTGATTGATTGGCGTGACTAGTTTAATTCCCATTCAGACCACTGTACGATTCCTGAGGTGCATCCTTCGTTGCAATATACCGACGAAATGAACTCTATTTCAAAGACCATGGCTGTGTCTCTAGTGTCGTGAAATCGTGGTAACTGGGATGGGAACTCGCGGCAGAGACAACCAGCTTGAACGGTAGCGTGAATACCGGCTTCGGCGATAATGATTCCCCCATGGATTAATCCCCATCGGATTCGTGACATCAACGTTTAGGCGGTAGTTCAAAGACACGCGACTGTAATTTTTTGATTGTGCTGTTCGCCTCTTTAAGGCAGCGGCCACGGCTTTTCTCTCGTTCAAGCGATTGTGGTGTTTCAACCACAGCGGATTTGATTTATGCGACGCCTTCTTCATCGAGTTCATTTGCAATTCCTGTGGCTGACCGGTAATTGAAGAGGCGTTCGGTTTAACGATCAAATATGCGGGAATACCGGACGGATTAGCAGCATGGGCGGGGCCGACGGCGGAGCAAGTTAAGAATGACAGGCCGACCACGCAGAACAGATTTGGACCGACGAGTCGTCTCTTTGATGGTTGTGTCGTGAACATGATGGAATGCCTAGTGTTGAGATCTTTACCGTGTACATCTCATACAACGCAAATAAGCTGTTCCGCCTCACATATTTTTATGAACGGCCCCACCTGTTCTGCGGCCTGACCTCGCTGCGTTACGCCACCATGCAGGCCACCGGCACTGCAACGAGACGGCATTGTCTTCTTGAGGCAGATGCTTGCAGCTTCGTTATGGGCCAGATATACCCCCGCAAATCAAATCCAGAAGAACACCACAAGAGCATCACAATCGTTAACCTCATCCTTGCTCATGCCGCCCACGTCTAGCCCTGTAAAACCGGAACTGAGCAGTGAAACATTTTGAACCGGCGACTCTCAGGGCCCTAGTCGAACCGGGCCTCAGGTTTCGCCAGGAAACAAGAGATACGATTAGCCACCCTTAATTGCTAGCTTTTGCGGTCGTCAGGTAATGAACAATTGGCGACTTCAAAGCGAGCCCCACGTCTCTCCCTGCCCGCACAAACAAATCAATCAGCGTGGGTTAGGGTAGCATCCGTACCAAATCCGCTAGTTGTCATTGTCATTCCCGTCCGGCGCGTCTACGATGTGACAACTGGACAAGTTCGTTCCAGACACTGAAACGATCGGAACAAATGAGATGCGTCGCCGACCTAGGCGTGCGTATTCCGATCACGGGGACAAGTCTGAGCTAAGTGCTCAGATCCTCGTCAGGCGACAAGCATCGCCATCTGCTGCCCAACCACGATCGCGTCGATCCACTGGAAAAGCTGCTCGCGTCATGAAGACGCATCCAATTCCGAGACATTCTTATTGGTCCGGAATCAACGGAGAGCCGCTTGTGCTGACAACAGCAACACAAGACACGATCTTCAACCAAACCAACAACGGCCGCATTCTCGCCGGTTCTAATCAGGCTTTTCGCCTGAGGACCCGAGTGTCTCGGTCGTAGCCAGACATCAACCGTCCGTCCTGTTGCTAAACCTTCGTGTGCCGACCTCCGGTGTGTGCGAATATTGGCCTCTACAGAGATCGGATACCCACACACCGAGAAGAATGAACTTGAACGATTTCAAAAGCATGGACCTGTTCGCCCCCCTGCAGCGAGCATTAGCGGAACAGAATTACAAGCAGCCAACGCCGATTCAAGCCAAGACGATCCCAGCAGCGATCGAAGGCGCTGACATTTTGGGCTGTGCCCAGACGGGAACCGGAAAGACCGCTGCCTTCGCTTTACCGATTCTTGATTACCTTGGGCACGAGAAGCCGAACACCAAACCCAACCGGCCCACCGTGCTGGTACTGGCTCCAACGCGCGAGTTAGCGATTCAAATAGGTGCTAGTTTCCGTACGTACGGAAAGCACATGAAATTCCGCCAAGCGCTTGTGTACGGAGGCGTGGGCCAAGGAAAGCAAGTGAACGAACTCAAACGCGGTGTTCACGTGTTGATCGCAACTCCCGGACGCCTCCAAGACCTCATGGACCAAGGTCATGTTAGTCTCGACAACATCGAGATTTTCGTTCTTGACGAAGCCGATCGCATGCTCGACATGGGTTTTTTACCTGCACTCAAAAAAATCATTGCCAAGGTGCCACAGCAAAAACAGAGCTTATTTTTCTCGGCAACCATGCCGCCAAAAATCCGTGATCTCGCTTCAAGATTATTGTTCAACCCCATTTCGATCACGGTGGCGGCCAAAACCCCCACAGTGGAGCGAATAGAGCAGTCTGTACGTTATGCTAAACGCGGCAACAAGTTTGCTACGTTGACTGAGATCCTGAACGGCACAGACGTGGACCGAACGATTGTCTTCACGCGGACCAAGCACGGCGCCAATGGCTTGGCAAAGAAACTGGACCGCGAGGGCATTGCGGCAACGGCCATTCACGGAAACAAGACTCAAAATGCTCGTCAAAGGGCTCTGGAAGCGTTTCGCCAGAAAAAAGTGACCGTGCTTGTCGCAACCGATGTCGCGGCGAGGGGAATTGATATTGATGGGATCACTCACGTCATCAACTTTGACATGCCTGTTGATCCCGAAAGCTACGTACACCGGATTGGACGCACCGGCCGCGCTGGCTCTGATGGGATCGCGATCTCGTTCTGCACTCAAGATGAACTAGATGAACTACGAGCAATCGAGAAGCTGATCGGAACGAGAATCCGCGTCGAAAATCCGGAGATGAAATTCGATGCAAAACAGGAGCCTGACAAAGTCAAAGGGAAAGGCAACCCTCGCAAAGCGAATCGGTCCCGCCGACGCAAAAGCAACAACTCAGAACTGCGCAATGGCGCTCAAACCACCTACCGTCGTCGCAAGAAATCTCAGCAGTCGGGAAAGCCAGGCAAAAAGCAGCGGACTGCCGCCAACTAAGGCTCACTGCAAGTTCACCCCATCGCCCCACGCAAATACTGCAACCCGTATGTTGATTGCGGTGGCTTCATGGTCACTGACCTAAGTGCTTGCCGCGATCAACATCTTGGCACACCCCAAATGAAACAGGCCCGCGGTCTGAGCGATGGGCGGCACTACACACCCGCATCACATGCTGCGTGGTTTTATCTCTGCCCACAGTTCCAGCGTTGCTTCATTGGGCAGGAGCGTGACAAGCGGCAGAGAATCAGAACGTGAGTTCGATAATCAGGAAGTCTTCTGGCCGCTCTCGATAGCGTTCCAACATTTGCTGCAACGTTATCCACCGAGTCGCGTGGGACGGCGATTCGTACGTTGGTTCTTCCTCTGGTAAAGCCTCCAACAAACTCTTTCGCACCACCATCCCGCGAATCTTCTGCGTACGCACTGACCCTGCACGTTCACATGTTAAGCACAACAAGTATTGTTCGCTTGTGACGGCTCGGCCTGCATCGGCTTGTAAGTAACCTAATGAAAAACGCTCACTTATTTCATTTAGCACGGGATTCAAGTAATACCACACATCATCCTTGGCGATCGGTATGAACGGATCCGTAGGCGTCGTTTTCTTTGCCAGCGCAACCACCTGGGACGACGCAACCCCATTTAGAAATACTGCGTCAACGTCCGTTTCAAATAGCGTACGTATCTTTAACACTCCGTTGTCAATTGATGTCAACGAAACATTAAGACGATCCAGGAAGTCCCGTTGTTTCCAACGTGCACGAGATCTACGCCCTGCGTAGTAGGACGCACAACCGGCAACAATGATTATCCAAATGAGTTCCGGCCAATTGCCGGAAAGGTACTCCAACAATGAGTTCAAAATCTGTCGCATGAGATTCCCCACGAAATTGCCAAAACAGTACCTAGAGCGAGCATAGCAGTATGGTGTTTACAACACAAACACCTCTCCAAACGACACAACGCATGCTAGTCGAAAACGCATTTCAAACAGAAACGCATGCATTCAACCCGATCAATCAATTCGCCGAACCAGACAGTTCGCCGGTTAATCACTGCACGCAACGAAACATCGCCCAGCAAACTTGTCCCTTGTTTCGGCCCTACCATCCCCAATGACAATCCCAAATTTTACCTTGGAACATGCCAGAGGACACCTCGGCGACTGGAAATCCAAGTAAGGCCTCACACCTACGCTCATGCGGACTTCATTAGCTATACATACGCAATTTCACTGGAACGGCTCCTCCACTGGAATAATCGAGACAGGGAATCAAGTCATTTGGAACCTTGAATCCGCTCGGGTCTAGTACTCGCCGAGATCAAGCTAGGACTGCGGCCCTAACTTCCGTTGCACATGTGAGCATGCTTCGACTCAAACGACGTGCCCGTCCTGCAGTTCCCATCCCGCGGGTGCCCCGGACAATTCAACGTACAGCTTCTCCCCGCTCCTTACGCCATTGCGCAAGTTCTGCGGTGCTCCACGGGACGATTGTATTTTTCTTCAGCCAGTAACCTTCCAAGGTTGTTTTAAAATCATGCGTGTAGATGGTGATTCGTTCTACCCGAGCATTTTTATCTCCAGCCAACTTAATCGTGAAAGGTGTCTTCACCAGACTTCGTTCTTCTTCATTGATTTGAAACTCGGTTCCAAGAATACCTGCTTTGTAAGTAAACACATTCTGCCCCTCTAGGCAAATGTAGAAAACCCTGTTCAGTCCGGCATTATCAGGAACCATCCTCTGAAGGATTTTTTCACCGTCACGAAAATAGCTCGTCAATTTCCCGATCGCGATTACCTTATGTCGCTGATGCACCCCCTCTATCTGATTTGGATCATCGGAATTGGCGATCGTGTCTGTCCCAAATGACAACACTGACATCAGAAACAACCACAGCAAGCATTCACGACAAACCATTA
>Ga0315320_10004231_pt1 | contig 11769 bp, 7 predicted proteins | sample M140m21515metaG_FD_203458 | JGI IMG/M metagenome (GOLD analysis project Ga0315320, IMG submission 203458) | Ammonia-oxidizing marine archaeal communities from Monterey Bay, California, United States - M1 40m 21515 | ecosystem: Environmental > Aquatic > Marine > Coastal | place: USA: California...
GCCCGGCTCAAAAGGTGATGCTCAAAAAGGCACGAAGTCGAAGCAGCAAGGACAACAGCAACCATCAGATTCAAAGGCGGGAAAGTCAGATTCTGGAAAGCCGGATTCAAGTGATTCTGACTCCGGTGAGTCGGAATCAGGTAAGTCGAAATCAGATCAGTCGGAATCAGGTAAGTCAGAATCAGGTGAGTCAGATTCAGGTAAGTCGGAATCAGGTAAGTCAGAATCAGGTAAGTCGGAATCAGGTAAGTCAGAATCAGGTGAGTCAGATTCAGATGAAGCTGAGTCAGAAGGCGGTAACGATAGCGAGGGCAAGTCAGCGGAACAGGACGCGGAACAGGACGCGGAACAGGACGCGGAACAGCAATCTGAAGATCGCCAGTCTCAGTCGAAGGCGAGCGGTTCTCAGCAGTCGTCTTCAGATTCTCAATCAAGTGTGGGTGAAGCGATCTCCAGCACCGTATCAATGTTGGGGTCAGTGTTGAAGTTCCTCATTATCATCGTGTTAGTGTTGATCATCGGTATCTTTTTCTATCGCAACTGGAGTCTGATTTGCCAGTGGTTTTCCAGTTTGTTTGCAACGAAGGACAGTGCGTTGGCTGTTGCTACAGAGGAGTCGGTCAGCGCTGCTATCGATTCGCCTCCTCGACCTTTCTCGAGTTTTAGCAATCCGATCGGACGTGACCCCGACTTGCGCCGTGTCATGGTCATTACATTTCAAGCGTTCGAGTCGTGGTCGTGGGAATCGGGAGTGATCAGAGGAAAAGAGGAGACGCCCGCGGAGTTCACTCGTCGTGTTGCCAAAACGCTTCCCGACAAGTTTTCTGCCCAATTTCCGAGGCACGCGGCACAAGTCGTTGAATCTTACAATCGGATTGTCTTCGGGCGAGGAAATGCGACGAAAGGTGACGTCGCTGCCGCTGCTCAAGTTTGGGATGTTATGACTTCACGTTCCTGATGCATGCAGTCGTTCATTCGGACTCGGCTATGGTCATGTCGGTCTGAGCGAATGATTCCTCGTTGAGCGATGATGCTGTGAAGCACAGCTCTGCAAGGCAGTCGAGTTTTTTATCAAATTCTTTTGTGTCACTTTGCAGGGTCAATTCTATTTGCAAGGCGACCAGGCGTTTGCCACCGAGGCGGTCTGTTTGAAGTTTGACCAGATCTTTGTGAGTGCAAACGATGTAGGCAATCTCATCTCCGAGTTGCTTTGCCCATTCCCGAAGTGAGGCAACGGTTTCTGGAGCGTAGGGATCATGGTCTGGCAAGTGTCGCGCACTTTGCACGGTGGCACCACATAGGCGGACGGTGTGTTCAAATGCATCTGGATTGCCAATCGCCGATAAGACACCAACTTTCTGCTGATCGATATTCGCCAACGGCAAGTTGTTTTCCGGGTATTCCAACAAGCCGATGGGCGTGTGGTCGCTGGCTAAAATTGGTACCTCAGCGTTGTAGTTAGAAATCGTTTGTCGAATTGATTCGATAGCGGTCGGATCAACGGCTTGGCATCGTGTGATCAGTACTGCGTCAGCACGACTCAGGCTATCCATTGATTCTCGCAGCAGTCCTCGCGGCAATTGGTAGCCAAAGCCGAATGGGCAGGTGGCATCGATGACGACAATGTCGAGATCGCGGTGCAAACGACGGTGTTGAAAGCCGTCGTCCATCAAAATGATCTGAGCTTCAAGTTCTTCGACAGCTACCTGCGCTGCCGCCACACGATCAGGGTTCTGGATATGGGGCACGTCAGGCAGGCGTGCGTGTAATTCCATCGCCTCATCATTGGCATCAGCGTCGCCACGGCCATAGCCACGACTGACGATCGCCACTCGCAGTCCCCGCTGGCGAAATCGCTTCGCAAGAAGGCATACGATGGGTGTTTTTCCGGTGCCACCAGTGGTCAGGTTGCCGACGCTGATTACAGGAACATCGCACCGCTGAATATCAGCAATTTTCCGATCATAGTTGCGGTTACGTCGGCGCACGACAATGCCGTAGGGAACACTCGCGATACGCAGCACCACCCTCATTGCCATGGCAACGGGGTCTTCGCGTTTACCGCTCATGATCGATCGATGGTCCATCAACGAAGTTTTCCTAGGAGTTTCGACGACCGGGATCGATCAGGGAGTCAGCGTCACTGCCTGGCTGGGTCAGTATTTCATCGGTGCTTTGTGGATCAATGGATCGACAGGCTTCGGTGAGGCGATCGGCTAATTCATCCAGCGGATTTTCCCACGTTTCGACAGTTGTTTCGAGAGGTGGGATATTTGCCATTTCATCCAACAGCAGGATCATTCGAAGGCAATGTCGAAAAAGAATCCCTTCTTCTTTTTGAAGTTTGCGTGCTGTCACGTACTTGTTGAAGTCTCCGCCAAATTCCATCAACTCGCCGACAATCCATACCGGACGTACGTTGACGTTGTGGACTCGTGGGAACTCGTGTCGAAACATGCGGAGAACTTTTTCACCAATCGTAAGTGGCCAGACACGGGGTTCTTGGAACATCACTCGTCCAAACCCGCGGTCGACCACTTCTTCTTCCTCTTCCTCTGACTTTGCACCCAGCTCTTCGGCGGTAGCCAAACCGAGTTGCAATAGTTGTGGATCGAGGCGACTGGTGGCCAGTGTGCCAGGAGGCATTTCCTCGAGTGATGGCATGCGGGTGAATCTGGCCACAGTGCCGGGGACCTCGAGCACACTTTCGAGTGCAGCAATGCGTTCTTGCGGATCAGCAATTGCCAATTGGTCTGCCAAGTAGACACCAAACAGTGGGTTGATACTTCGCAGGTGAACCAATCGGTCCAACCGCTCAGTGGGCTTCGCTACCTCTGGCTTGTAGTTTTCGACTTCATAACCTCGGCTTTCGATGAGTGCCGGGTCCTGATTGTCTTCTTCGGCGGGTTGCTGGGCTTCGTTGTCTGGTGTGCGCATTTGGTCCAACAGTCCGCCAAACAGTCCTTCGGTCTTGGCTGGCTCGTCAGTTTCTTTGGTTTTGGGTGCTGTTTTCGGAGCGGCAGCAATTGGCTTTGGGTCGAGTTCCACGTATCCGGCTGACCACAGTGTGATCAACATCCGGTTGAGGTCGCGTTGTGCTTCCTCGATGCCTTTTGCGGTCAGCAGTCGACGACCTACCATGTCTCGAAGAGGTTGGACGGATGGGTCTTTGCTAAAAAAATAGGCTAATAGTCGCCACGGCAAGCGTCCGCGACTGGCGAGGTCGTCGGCTTCTGCCTGTTGCAACTGCAGGAATTGTTGCTCGTTCCAGTAGGTTTCACCGGAGCGTCGCTTTGGCATTTTCTTTTTTAACTGTTTCTTGGCCTTCATCAGGCCAGGATCTTTGGTGTCTTCGGGGATCGAGTCGTACTTTTCCCGCCAACGATGAATTTTGACATCGTCTTCGTGTGCGAGGGCAAACACATAGCCTCGGTCGTCGAATTGTGGTCGGCCCGCTCGTCCAAAAATCTGCTGTGCTGATGCCGTTTCAACCAATTTCTTTTTGTCTCTTGGACCTTTAAGCAGGCAAGGTAAAATCACGCTCCGAGCTGGTAGATTGATTCCAGCGGCGAGCGTTTCCGTACATACGCAAAATGCCAGTAGCTTGCGTTGAAACAGCTCTTCGACGATGCGTCGATAACGAGGCAGGATGCCAGCATGATGCACGCCAACGCCACGCATTAAAATTTGCTTTAGCTTCGGGCCTGCTCCTTCGGACATGCTTGCCTCATTCAGGTAGTCCGCTAACTCGCTTTGACGCTGTTTGTCGATCAGCTTTTTGCCTTTGAGTAACTCTGCGGTCGTCCAGCATTGCGAACGGCTGAAGCAGAACATCAAGCCCGGAGTGCGTCGCCCCGTTTCATCTCCCGCTGCCAATGTTTCGGAAACGTCGGCCAGCAATTCATCAGCGACCCATTCGTATTGAAGTGGAACCTTGCGTTCCGTTCCAACAACCAACTGCAGACGGCGGTTATGGGCACGGTTCAGCCACGACGTGAACTCCAACGCATTACCAACGGTCGCGCTGATGAGCAATGTTCGGACATGAGCTGGCAGTAGCCCGAGAGTCAGTTCCCAGACGATGCCCCGTTCTCGGTCGTTGAACGAATGAAACTCATCCATCACCACAGCAGAGACCTTTGCAAAGTCAAACGCTTCTGGGTTGAGAAGTCGATTCAACAAAATTTCAGCCACCACTACCAAGACAGGGGCATCTGGATTCACGCTGCGATTGCCTGTGACCAAGCCAACGCTATCGGCCGAAAAACCCCAGCGGACGGCCGACTGGCGTAGCTCGTCCAGTTTTTGGTCGGTTAAGGCGATCAGCGGTGTCGTGTAGTACATCCGTTGACCCGTGCGCAACGCCTCGTACACTGCGGCCTCAGCGATCAGCGTCTTGCCAGTGCCGGTCGGGGCACAGACCAGCACCCCTTGATCGCCAGTGAAATAGGCAAGTAAGGCTTCCTCCTGAACCGGGTAAGGATCGAATGGCAGTCGATCAAAGTACTCGGATGCAAGCTCGTCGCGGTCGGGAAGATCGCTTGGCTGCTTGATGTTGGGCTGATCGTCGCTTGGCTTATTCATGACCGCACACTTATAACAGGCACAGGCCACTGGTGGCAGATGCGACGAGCTCGTCTGGCATTCAGGCGGCAAAAACACGTGATTTTGAGCAGCCAAATGACCAATTTAAGACAGGATGCCGTCGAAATCTGGAATGCAGGCGTCGATGCAGTGCGGGCGGAGGGGCTCGTGCATCGGGAAGTCACTGTTGATGGGGATTGGTTGATTATCGGTGCACAGCAGTGGAAACGTCGTGACTTTGATCGTGTTCTCGTTGTGGGGGCAGGAAAAGCCGGCGCTGCGATGACTAGCGGTTTAATTGCATCAATTGGCGACTGGCTGCCAGTTTCCGGCTGGGTTAACGTGCCAGAGGGAACAGAGGTTCCGAAGATCATTGACGGAAAAATGTTGTCAGGGAACGTGCACTTGCACCCCGCCCGAGCCGCCGGAATTAATGAACCGACAGCTGAGGGAGTCATTGGTACCGAACAAATTCTCCAGAAAGTCAGCGATGCAGGGGAACGGGATCTTTGCATCGCTCTGATCTCGGGAGGCGGCAGTGCGCTGATGCCGGCACCTCGGCCCGAAATCAGCTTGGCCGATAAATTGGAAGTGACAAGATTCCTGAGCGGCGCGGGAGCGGACATTACAGAACTCAATACGGTTCGTAAGCATCTCAGTCGTATCAAAGGCGGTGGTCTGCTAGTGGCTTGTCGAGCAGCAGAACTGATCACTTTGGTGCTTTCAGACGTGTTGGGTGATCCCCTCGACTTGATCGCTTCGGGGCCCACGGTGATCGATTCGTCGACACCGGATCAGGCTCTTGAGGTTTTGGAATCCTACGACCTCAAGAAATGTCTACCCGAGTCCGTGTATCAGGCATTGCGACTCGACACGAATAGTGCACCAAGCAAATCTCGGGTGCAAGCCGAAGCCTCCGAGGTTTGTCGACATACGACACTCGTGATCGGCAACAATGCCGTCGCTGTTGATGAGGCCGGGATCATGGCTGAGCAACGAGGGTACAACCATGTCATGCAATCTGCCCGTCAATGCGAGGGGGCAGCTGAAGACGTTGGCCGTCGATTGGCCGAAATGGCACTCCATATGCTGCGAGCTGACCCGGTGACACATCACAATGATTGTCTGATCACGGGCGGGGAACCGATCGTCAAACTTATCCCCGAGGCGATTCGTGGACTTGGCGGTCGCAATCAGCAATTGATCCTGAGCGCCTACCAAACCTTGCTGGCGAGCGATTTGTCAGAACGAGAATGGCAGGGCCTGTGCTTGTTATCTGGTGGCACAGACGGTGAAGATGGCCCGACTGATGCCGCGGGTGCAATTCTCGATAATGAAGTTCATCAAAACGCACGCCGGCAACAACTGAACCCTGACGAATATCTCAAGCGAAATGACGCTTATCACTTCTTCGAGCAGACCGGTGGCCTGCTTAAAACAGGGCCGACCGGAACCAATGTTTGTGATGTACGCGTGGTGGTTGTCACCCCGATGACCTGATTTCCAATTTCGGAAAAGTAGTGTTTTTATCTACCGCTCGATTGAAGACTGGCGGGGTGGAGTGTGGTTTTAGGCATTTCGGACCGAAAAATCAGCAGAACGACGCTCTGACTCCATCGAAACGCCCATTAGCGCGGGGTTTTTCGAGGTTTGAGCCATCGTGCGGCAATCGGGGGCAGCGAACATCGGTCTTCGTTCCATCGCGGTGTTTCTCTAGAATGTCCCGCTATCACTCCAGTGGAAGGAAGATGCGATGCGCGTTCAGATACGTTTTTTGGTGGGTTCTTGTTTTCTGTTCTTGGCCCTTTACGGTTTCTACAATGCCCAAGGAGATCCGCCGAAAGCTCTGGCTTTGCCCGATGTTGATGCGATTCCGCTGCCACCTGTTGGGGAGGCTGACTTAGAGGACTCCGCGGCATTTCAAGCGATTCGCGCCGCGGCCGAGGGGCGAACGCCGGAAAATCAGGTCAGGGATCCGATTTTGGGAGATGTGATGCAGGCGATTGCTGAGCGTCACCGCGAACTCGGCTTGGATCTCGAATGGGATCGTGAAGCGGGCCCAACCGGGGTTGCGGAGCAGGTTGCGACGGGCGGGAGTCTTCGGTCGCCGCACTCTGTGAATGCAAAAGCCGCCGAGCAACTGCTAAAGGCGAGTCGTTTGTTGCAAAAAGCTGCGACACGTTCGGGTGAAACCCCAGACGCCTCCCGCAGGGATTTGGTGAACCGGATGAGGGCGGAGGCAGTAAAGTTATTATCCGAGTAGACTAAGAAGCGTTCTAGACCCTCAACACTCTGACCCAACACACTGTCTTGGTTCGAAAGCCCACATTGAAATTGAAGAGCCCGGCGGGAATTGCTGGGGTAGCGTTGCTTGTGTTAGCTGGAGGAGTCTTTGCCGATTATTGGTCGGCTGTGCCCGAAGACGTCGAACGGCGCTTTGTTGGGCGTTCAACCTGCGTCGATTGTCATCAAAAAGAGGCCGAAGCCTTTCGTGGTTCCGATCACGACCTCGCGATGGACCATGCTACCGACGCATCTGTGCTTGGCGATTTTAATGATGCCACCTTCGAGCACGATGGACTCGTCAATCGCATGTATCGCGATGGCGAACGCTTCATGGTTTATACCGAGGGCGAAGACGGAGAAATGCAGGATTTCGAAGTCAAGTATGTCTTCGGTTTCTCACCGTTGCAGCAGTACATGGTCGAGTTCGATCGGCCCGTCGATATGCCGCCGACTGAGGTGGCTCGTGTTCAGGTTTTGCGAATCACTTGGGACACGCTGAAAGAAAAATGGTTCTACCTGCGTCCGCCAGATGTCGCTGAAAAATTGGAACCTGACGATCCGTTGCATTGGACCGGTGTTGCCCAACGTTGGCAAACCATGTGCGCTGACTGTCACTCAACCAACCTGAAGAGAAACTTCGATCCGGCTGAACAGGCATATCACACCACGTTTTCAGAAATTGACGTCAGTTGTGAGGCTTGTCACGGCCCTGGCAGTTTGCATCTTGAACTCGCGAACAGCAAGTCTCTGTTCTGGGATCGTCGGCACGGGTACGGTTTGGCAAAGCTGAAGGGTGAGAATGCAGAAACGCAGTTGCAGACCTGTGCGCCTTGCCATAGTCGCCGCGGGGTCTTGTCCGAAGGCTTTCATGGCGGCGATGAGTTTTGCGATTTTTATAATCTTGAATTGCTTCGTGATGATACCTACTTTGCGGACGGCCAGATCAAAGACGAAGTCTATGTGTATGGTTCGTTTATCCAAAGCAAAATGTATCACAAAGGAATCCGGTGTACGGATTGCCATGATCCGCACTCATTGAAATTGAAATCGCCTGGCAATGAGACCTGCACTTCCTGTCACCAGCACGCGGCCGGAAAGTATGATGTCCCGTCACACCATCACCATGTGCCCGGGACTGCGGGCGCCATGTGCGTCAATTGTCACATGCCACACCGAACCTACATGGATGTCGACAAGCGACGAGATCATTCCCTGCGTGTGCCTCGTCCTGATTTGTCCGTTGCTTTGGGAACCCCAAATGCTTGCAGTGGTTGCCACGTCAAAGATCAACTGAAGTCCATTGACCAGCAAAAGCAGCCCAGCCTGCTTGAGTATGCCGACTGGATTGAAGCCGCCGAGGCAGGTGATGAGCAGGTCGCTGCAGCAGTTCTGAAGACCGATGAATGGTGCGATGCGGCCTGTGAAAAGTGGTACGGAGAAAATCGAAAGCAGCCCAAGCATTTCAGCGAGGCGATCGTTGCATTCCGCAGAGGTGAACCGGGTGCTGTGAATGAGCTGTTGCGGGTTGCCACACAACCGGAGGAATTGACGCCGGTGCTGGCAAGGGCTTCGGCACTGGGTGAATTGGCTGCTTCAGGTGTAGGCAATGTGACAGCCAAGGCAAGGAAGTTGGTAGATGATCCTGATGAGCACCCCATCGTGAGAGCGGCTGCCATCAGTTTGTTCATGGGCTCATCACCTGAGGTCGTCCGCCGAACCTTGATGCGTCATATCGATGATGAGTCACGGTTGGTACGGACGGAGGCGGCGCGTCTGTTGGTCACCTCAGGCACTTATCAGGCCCTGAGTTCAGCAGAACGTAAACGGGTGGATGATGCACTTGCAGAAGTCAAAACCTCACTGATGGTGGCATCTGATCGAGCGGGGGCCCACATGGGGTGGGCGATGCTTTGCGAGGGAAGAGGCCGGTATCAGGACGCGATCGCAGCTTATGAGACTGCGATACGCACAGAGTCGAAAATGACAGGGCCCCGGACCAACTTGGCTTCCATGCTTGAACGAGTGCTGCCGCAGGCTGCGCCGCAGCAACGGGAAAGTATTATGTCGCGGATCGAGCAGCTCAGGCAGGAAGAGTTACCGTTGATCGCCAGAGATGCCGCACTTGCACCAACGAATCCCGGGATTCAGTATCGCTACGGTTTAGCTCTTTATCTGGCCGGCGACCTCGACAAAGCACTGGAACAGCTAGAAACCGCCGTCGAATTGGCTCCCGATGTCCCTGACTTTCGGCAGGCGAGAGACCTGTTGCTGCAACGCATCAACGAGGATTCTCAGAAGAACAGTGCCACACCGGGCGGGAATCCTTCTGGTGCGAAATCTGGAAGTGATTAGGCTGACTGTTGCACGATTCGAAGTCGCGCGTTCTGAGAGAGAACGCGGGTACCATTGCGAAAGCTTTTCGCAATTTGAGTGAGTCACGGGTACAGCTATTCTATAGACGTTACACCTGATTGATGCAGTGTCTCGTCCAATATTTTCACGCAGGAGATCAAGCATGCTTCACGCGGTCGTCATGGCAGGTGGTAGCGGAACTCGGTTCTGGCCAGCTAGCAGGAAATTGGTGCCCAAACAATTGCTGGCCTTGTCTGGTGACCGCAGCATGTTGCAGGCAACGATGGACCGCTTAGGTGAACTGGTGCCGGCAGAGCGGCAGTTGATTATTACCAACAAAATACTTAGTGATGCAGTGCGATTGCAGTTGCCCGATTTGCCTGAACAGAATGTGGTGGGCGAACCGTGTAAACGGGATACCGCACCTTGTGTCGGTTTGGCCGCAGCCCTCGTCGCCAAAGTCGATCCACAAGGCACAATGGTGGTGATGCCATCGGACCATGTGATCAAGGATCATGAGAAGTTCCAGCAAGCGATCACGGCTGGTAGCGAGCTGATTGACCAAGATCCGTCGCGGATCGTTACGTTTGGAATTCCGCCTACTTATCCGGCTGAGTCGTTTGGATACATACAAAGAGCAGGGCAAATCGATGATGCGAGTATTGCCGCGTTTCAAGTTGAAAAATTTCGCGAAAAGCCTGACCGGGTCACGGCAGAAGAATATGTGGCTGCCGGCACCTACTATTGGAACAGTGGCATCTTTCTGTGGCGTGCATCGACCATTCTTGATGCACTGAAAAAGAATGTTCCCGAAATGCATTCGCACATTGAAAAAATTGCGGATGCCATGGGAACGGATCGATTCAATGAAACACTTGAAACAGAATTCACTGCGATCAACGGCACTTCCATCGACTATGCAGTGATGGAAAATTACCCCAACGTGGTCACGATTGAGGCACCCTTTCCATGGGATGATGTGGGGAGTTGGCAGGCGCTTTCACGCCTCCATCAACCGGATAGTCATGGCAATACGGTGGTAGGATCGCACCTCGGAATCGACACAAAGGGAGCGATCATTCATGCTCAACCAGGGCACACTATTGTAACGATCGATGTTGATGATCTGATCGTCGTACAGACCAAAGATGCGACTTTGGTAGCACCCAAGCACGCAGAAGAACGTGTGCGGGAAGTTGTCAAAGAATTAGAGGCAAGAAGCCAGACTGATCTGCTGTAATTCAGTTTGCCTGGCTGTTGGGGTTCAGTTTGCCTGGCTGTTGGGGTTCAGTTTGCTTGGCTGTTGGGATTCAGTTTGGCTGCCGAATCCAATGACGTGCACGTGTCGGTGAGTCTGTACTTTGCAGCCGTCGATTACTTTCTGTAGCTGGCAACCTTTCCGAGTCAGCAGGGTTCGCAGGTACGGAGTGCTGGACTGAAGCGTTCCGAGAGGCATTGGTGCTGGCAAGCGAGCCGGCAGTGTTTTCCGAGCCTGCTGGTAACTTGGCTGCGAGAGTCGGTTCGGCACCAAAAGGTAATTGCTGCGTTACCCTATTCTGTGCTGCCCTGTGTGTTCCTGGGACCCCGTTGCTTGGGCTGGTTGCATCGCTTCGGTTGGATCCGCTGGCGATCATGCGAGTTTGCTGGCTTCCGTTGGCTTGTCCGGAAACAGAATGGCTGGCAGCTTCATCGCGAGACTGCGACGCAAAAAGCGCGGTGTCTGTTAAGTTGGGAGTGTCTGTTGAGGTGGCCGTCATCGGTTCCATTCTGGACTTGTCGGTGTTCGCGAAGCGGTCTTTGTCCATCTGGATGCTTTTGACTGCAGCGGTTGCATTGAAACGCTGTTGAACAATGTCAGGCATTTCGATTGGCAGCACGAGATCCTCATAGGTCAACGGACCGCCGTGCGACGGTTCGGTTTTTGCCAGAGGGGTGATCCGATCTGAACCGGTCGGGCGTCGTGGTTGTGTCCCGCTAACGCCGGTGTTTTTCGAGTGAGTCGCCAAGATCGAGCCGGGCAAGATCGCTTCGGCCATCTGTGGAGGTGCAAAGGCAGCACCTGAAACCGGGCTGGTTGCACCCATTTCCAAGGCGGAATTCGTTGGTCCTGTCGCATGGACCGGCGTGGTCGATGAATCAGGAATCGCGTGGTAGCGTCGGAATGGCAGTGCGGCGAGCGTACCGCCGGAGACGATGAGAACGCCAAGTGTGAGAGTTCGCAAGGGATCGGGTCCGGAGCTGGAGTGGGCGAAAATCGCCGCCACCGGGCCGAAAAAGCTGGGCGTAGGCGCGTCTACCAGCTTCGTCCATGAATGCTATATAAAAATGCTTCGTGCTTTAGCTGATTCGGCAGATTTGATGAGCAAGCATCAAGGGAATCACTGTTTTTTCTCTGCCACCGGAATCGCCGGGCATCCGAACTGAAAAATCGTTAAACCTTCCCACCTTCGTTCAGCACCGTTTGACTGATAACATTTGCGTTAGCACCGCTCTGATTTACTCGATTTGATATGGACAGCCATGGAAGCCGGAATTGTTGGCTTGCCC
>Ga0315320_10004232_pt1 | contig 11769 bp, 6 predicted proteins | sample M140m21515metaG_FD_203458 | JGI IMG/M metagenome (GOLD analysis project Ga0315320, IMG submission 203458) | Ammonia-oxidizing marine archaeal communities from Monterey Bay, California, United States - M1 40m 21515 | ecosystem: Environmental > Aquatic > Marine > Coastal | place: USA: California...
TGGACGGGGCCAAACCCATGCTAAATTCAACTAATGGGGCGCGGAACGACGCCAAGTGATTATTGCAGAACGCCGGCCGGCAAGCAGCAACCGGTCCGTCGCAGCCGCCACGCAACACGCAGTACGAGCATCCAGCTGGACTAGTCGGATCGCTGGTGGGTGACGACTCATAGTGCTCACGATCGTAACAAGCGTGGCTCGCATTGCCCAGCGATGGATGAAAGCGATGGATGAAAGCGATGGATGAAAGCGATGGGTGTATCTGGGATGTGCCGCCATCCGTTTCGCAGCGGCCGTCGACGATCCGGCGTCGATTCCTTGCTGGGATCAGCTAGATGTTGAAGGTGACACCGATACCCCGCGGCGGAACACTGTGAAGCTGCCATCAACTACGGACTGGGATGGACAGTCAGTGAGCGAGGCAGCACTTTCTCTCACAGTGGTTCGGACGGAACTTACGTCTGGGTGGACCGGTATCGCGACTTGATTGGTATGCTTCTTACACAGTGTAACGGAACCAAGCCACCGCGAAGTGAATTCCGCATGCTCGTTGAATCAGCTTGTGTTCCTTCCACCCCAAGGGTGGACAAGATTGACGGCAAGTGATCATCAGAAACACCCAAAAGACAGTTGGGATCTACTGGTTGCTCAGTACCGAGATCGGCCCGGCTGACTACCCCCCAATCCTCTCACGCAGGCTGGTGCAAAGACTGGGGGTAGTCAATTCAGCACCTCATACCACGCAAACTACTTAGCCCACGGCAGAAACGGCAACGCAGGGTCATATTCGCCGAAGTTCTTCCACAGAGCCTTGGCGGTCTACTGCAGTAAATCCTCGGCCTCCGCGGGGTGCGCAAGCATTGCCGTATTAAAGCCGTATAGCTGGCGCTCGTGCTTCACAAACAGGGTCGTAAACTGGTCAGGATCGGCCATCGTGGAACCTCATATTATCTAGTCATGGGCTCGCGGCCAAATCTGCCCAAGTTTTTAGAAAAATGCAAGAGACAAACAGAGACGCCCCCGCTTGCCACCAATGGTAACTCGCTCCGGTCACTTCGACCGACGTCGATTCGAGAAGCGGCAAACTGACAGCGGATGGACAAACTTCAGCGGCTCGAGGTGTGGGCCACTCGCAAGCAGAGAAGGAGACCTCGGTAGCGGCCATTATCAGATCGACGACAGAAAGCATCTGCCCGTCGACGCCTCATTCCTGAGGCATCGGTGCAGCGATCACGACCATGGCGAGGAGCGGCGATGCTCCTTCCACCTCGATACGGAGGTCCTCATCCGAATCAAAGTGAGCGTCGCTGACGCGGAATCGGTGCTCTTTCCAGAAGGGCTTGTCTTTCAGCTCAAAGTCGACGGTGTCGCCGAGCTTCATACCGTTTTTGCTTCGGTAGAACGTCTGGATGGTGCAGGTCGTATCCACTCGGAAATAGAGGGTGATTTCTACTTCCGGGATTGATCCGTTTTGAAAGCCCGGATCGGTGACATCCAAAGAGTAGCTGTTGCCCTTGGTCAAGCGAGCAGCAGGGAGACGGCGACCATCCTGAGAGTCTTTGGCATCGCCCGAATTGGGCACGATCAAGGCATCCTCCATGCGGATGTAGCTCTGATCCAGCTTCAATCCATACGCTTTGGAAACGGGCTGGTTGGCGTCGGATAGTACGTAGACTTTGTCGATGTGATTGTTGGCCTGGAATTTCGTGGCCGCAGAGCGAAGGAATCCTTTCGCGAAATGGAAATCCTCGAAGGATACCTGCCCATCATTTTCAAAGCCGAGAACATGTGAAGCACAGCCCCCGGACTGCGCCGTGATCCTGGCACCGGGACCGCAATGGATGCTGTTCGCTCCCCGATTACTCGGACCGGTGATGGAAGTGAGTTGGCAGAAGAGATGCCCGCCCTGAGCATTCCAGGTTTCATCCGACGTCCCCATCGCCAGGCTGCAGTAGAATCGGGCCTCTCCTTTGAATCCGGGAAAGGTCTTGATGCCGTAGGTCCCGTCCCGGCCTCCGATGTGGTTGATGTTGCAAGTGGACGAGATGATGTCGAAGGACTTGGCGCCATTCTTGAACGCGTAGCCCTGCTGCAGTTGCTCACCGCCAACCATGAGGGCCTGACCACTGGAATCGTCGACTGTCATGAAGGTGTGAGAAGCATGGTTGAAGATACTCATCACCACGTAGTTATCGCACCCGTTGAGATAGATGGGCTCGAACGTTTCATTCACCCTGAATTTGAATTCTTCCAGCTCTGCCGTCTTTGGGCTGCTGGGAAGCCAGGCATTCCGCCAGAAATCGGGCTTGATGTGGCAATTCTGAATGCGTCCTCCGGAACAATGGTTCGCCCGGTAGGTGCGCCGCAGGCCTCCGATGAAGGAATACTCCACCAGATGGTCATCGCCATTGAGCTCCAGTCCCTGGTAGGGATTCGAGGCTGAGCAGTCGATGACGTAGTTCCCGGTGCCACCCGCCCGCACCATCCATGGATACTTTTTGAAGCTCTTGTAGTCCTGGTTCGGGTAGTAGAAGCCCATGCCACGCAAACCACTTCCATCACCCAGCGTGAGAAACGGCGTGCCGTTCTCGTCACCCTCGCCAGTCTCGATGAACAGAACACTGCCCAACTGAGCACCCCGCTTGTTGCTGAGGTCATGCCGTCCCCCACTGTTGCCTCTCAGTTCCACCCCATCGCCCAGGTCCAGCGCTTCGGTGATCCGATATTCGCCGTCAGGCACCAACACGATACCGCCACTGTTCGCGGCAGCCGCCTCGATCGCGTTCTTCAAGGCCTGAGTGTCATCGGCTTTGCCATCACCGACTGCTCCGTAGTTTTGAACATCGAACAGATCGACTTTCGCTGGTTTACGGATTCGGTCGTAGGTGTTCTGAAAAGCCGGCATTTTTTCATCATATTGATGCTCGCGATACACCGTGCGACGGCCGAGGATCTCGGTCTCACCGGCTACGGTGCAGTTAACGAGTTCAGCGACTCCGTTTCGAATCGAGATCGAACGTTCTCCACCCTCGATGCGGGTGGTGTGCATCTTGTAGTGGGTGCGATCCTTTCCCCAGATGCCATACTCAGCTCCCTGCAAAGTGCTCCCCACGATCCGAAAGCCTTTGGCGTCGTCGACGTGTAAGGCAGTGCCGCAATTGGTGACGGAGAAGTAGGACAGTTCCCCGCTGGCATCATCCCCCGAGACGCCTCGCTCGAAGTGGAGCCCTTTCTGGTACCCGGAGATCGTCGAGAACCCGGCATAGAATCCATCCATCTCGTAGATGTGGAGACCGGTTCCGTGTTTGCGCATGTAAGTTGCATGCGCACCCCCCTTGGGCGGACTGCCAGGCAACTTCGACCAGGTCCAGTAGTCCGGTGAAAAGTGGATCGAATCATAGCGCGAGACGGCAAAACTTCTGTCGGCCGAAAGCCCGCTGTGCAGTGGACTGCCGTAGATGCCGCGCAGGCAACAAGTGCTCGCCTGGGAGAGATCAATACCGCGCCCAGGATTGACCAGGGTGATGTTCTCGATCGTTATCACCCCAGCTTGCCCACGGATCACCAGGGGGGATTCCGACAGTGAGGCGGTCGACTCCGCGATCGGCTGATCCGGGTGCCAGAAGGTCAGGTCCCTCACACCACACCCACTGCCCGTGAGCAGCACACTCTGCTCGTGCTCCTGATTGTGAATCATCAGGATCGTCCCTTCGGCTGGGTGATCCGGACCGATTGGACTCCAGAGTCCGCGCAGAAAGACGTTCGAGGCAATCGTCAGCATGCCCTCCAGGCGGTATCGTCCCTTCGGGATAAAGACAGTGCCGCCCCCTGCTGCGCTGGTGTCGTCGAGAGCTCGTTGAATTGCAGGCGTGCAATCCGAAGTGGATGGATCGGCTGGGAGTTTGTACTGCGAATCGGTCACCGAGCAGAACGCGACGATCACGTCATCCGTGGGAAACTTTGGATCTTCCGCAATCACCCTCCAGCCCTCGGCGCGGGCCGTCGGAACGAACGCGAAAAGGCCACACACAGCCGTCAGAATGACGATGGCACAGTTGTTTTTCTTAGTCATATGCGTTCACGAAGTTTGCTTCGCGTTGGTCGGAGAATTCGCCGAGTGAATGTCAGATCCCATACGGAGCCACGCTCTCCAGACCGTGGGAATGCGTTTCGTTGTTCGTGCGGTCTGCAGCGCGGCCCACCGCGCGCGAGCGTGGCTACGCACAACAAAGCGAGGCGGGATCATTAGTAATGACACGGCCCACGTGATTGTTTCCGAATGAGTGCGATTTTCTCGGCGATCACACTTTTCGGCGGTTCAGCAAACATAAGCAGGACCGGTTCCTACCGGCTGCTTTCGTTTGAGCTCGCAATGGTGATCGAATCACCTTCTGGCCGGTAGGAACCAGTCCTACCGACTCTAATTGATGAGGGCTCAGGCCAGCCCATGCAGAGTGCTTGTGCTACTTGCAAAACCGGCTACTTCCATCCCCATGTTGTGCAGCATGCTGAGGTAAAGATTGGCCAGAGGAATGTTGTTGTACTGGTTGAACGCGAGGTGCTGGCCGTGGCGGAAACCGCCGCCCGCGAGGATGATCGGCAGGTTTTTGTTGTTGTGGATGTTGGCATCGCCCATGTGGCAGCCATAGAGCACCATGGTGCTATCCAGCAGCGTGCCTTCTGGCTCTTCGACATCCTTGAGGCCTTGTAACAATTCACCCAGTAACTCCATTTGGCCGACTTCGATCTCGGCGAGCTGTTTCAATTTCTTTTCATCTTTTCCGTGGTGAGAAATGTTGTGATAGCCGCCGATCGTGCGCCCACCTGCAATATTGACTCCCGGGGTGCGCACACTGCCAAGGAACAGCGTAATCACTCGGGTGGAATCCGTCTGGAAGGCGAGCCGGGACATGTCATTCATCATGCCCACCATTTCAAAGAATTGCTTCTTGTCTTCAGGATACTCTGGCATGGTCACATCCACCTTTGGCCTCGGTCGGGCTTCCCAGGCCTGCGCCTCGGTGAGTCGCTGCTCGAGGCTGCGGACCGCCGTTTGAAACTGGTCGATCCGCTCGCGGTCTGATCCGCTTACGCGTTTACTCAAATCCGAGCTCTGCCCCATGACAACGTCGAGAATGCTGCCCTTTCGTTTCAGCCGAACGAGTTGTGCCTCCATCGCTTTGCGATCACCCTGCAGAAACATCTTTTTGTAAAGATCCGCTGCGCTTTGAATGGTGGGGATCTCAACGCCCGCCTGGGTGTAGGACAGGCTCCTCGCATCGTTGATCCCAAGTGAAAGCGACCGGAAGCGTGTCTCGTGCCCCACTTGATTGGCCATCACCTGGTCCAAAGAAATACTGTTACGAAAACTTGCTCGCCCGGGGTGCGGCGCCGCGGTCAGAAACGTTTTGTCAGCGCGGTGTCCTCCGTCAACGCCGGGATGTGAAAGCCCGCTGAACACGGTGAATTGCTCGCGGTGAGCAGCGAGTTTTTCGAGGTAAGGAGACAACGCATACCCCCTGCCCGACTTCTCTGGAAAGAAGAGCTTGGGAATGAAACCGAGATCCTGGTTGATGGCGATCATACGCTTCGGCGGGGCCTGCGAAGGAGCGGCCCCGAAGGATTCGAGGACGGGCAGACTCAGGCCAACACCAGTAGCGCGGAGCAAGGTTCGACGGGATGTTTTCATCAGCTCATTTCCGCAAGAACAATGGACTTTGAATGACTTCATGAATGATCGTCCGGACGCCAAATGCCGACGCCCGGCTCTTTTCGAGAATCGCCGAAACCTCATCGCGATCTGCGAAACCAACTGGTGCTCCCGTTGCATACACCAATAGCTGCTCGGTCAAGTTGCGTGCAACGGCATCCTCATCCTGCAGTAGGAGTTTCTTGAATTGGAGTATGTCGTCGAAGTGCTCGCCCCTGGGCGTCACACCGGAGGCATCGACTTCCTGCCCGATGTAATGAACAAACTCGTTTCCGCTCCGGCCCACTCCCTCGATACGCTTTGATCCCTGCGCGAGCGAGCGGTAGTTCTCCCGCCAGCGCCCCATGACGTCGAAGCTCTCCAGCGCGAATCCTGGCGGATCGATCTTGTTATGACAGCTCGCACACGATGCATCCGCACGATGCTTCTTCAGTAACTCACGTATGGTCGCCGCGCCGCGGATATCCGGTTCCACGGCGGGAACGGAAGGTGGCGGCGGAGAAGGAGGATCGCCCAGAAGTCGCTCCATCACGTACACCCCACGTAAAACGGGTGAGGTTACCGTTCCGTTCGCCGTTACTTTGAGCACGGCCGCCTGGGTGAGAATTCCCCCGTAAGGGCTGCTCTCGGGAAGAGACTTGCGACGGAACGAAGGGCCAAAGACCCCGGGGACGCCGTAGTGCCGAGCAAGACGTTCATCGACGAAGGTGTAATCGGCATCGATGACGTTCCGAGCCGGCCGATCGCCCGCAATAAGATCGGCGAAATAGAGACGCGACTCTTGGACCATCGAGTTCACGAGCCACCAGTCTCCAGCGTACTCCGGATAGAGCTCCCGGTCGGGATCGGTGTCGTTGATCTCGTCGAGTTTGAGCCAGGAATTGAGGAACTCCTTCACAAAACGTTTCGCTTCAGGCTTGTCGAGCAGGCGATCCACTTCTGCTCGAAGCGTTTTGGACTTGCGAAGCTTTCCTTGTCGAGCCAGAGCGCGAAGTTGCCCGTCCGGCATCGATTCACCCAGGAAAAATGAAAGACGCTCGGCTAGGGCAAAGTCATCCAGTTCGCCCGGTTGTCCGCAGTGAAAGAGGAACTCAGGCGAAGCCAGCACCGCCGAATAGGTCGCGATCATCGCCTCCGTAAACTCCTCCTCCTTCAGCAGTTGTTTCGCATATTGGTAGAATCGGTCGAACTCCGCTTCCGCGACCGGACGCCGGTACACCTGCTCCATGAACGCCGCTAACAGCTTGCCCGCATCCTTGATTGGTTGTTCCGAGACCGCTTCGACATGGCGGCCCGCCTGCTTTAACGGAATGTCGCCAAACAGCGTCCGGTAGGACGCGGGCGGCCACTCCTTCACGATCGGGCCTTCAGCCTCGAGCCAGTGAAAAGCGACCCCGGGATATCCGCCATCCGTCGGCTGGATGGTATGCGGCATGGCCGGAACCATCGGGCTGGGCAGACGCATGCAATCGAGTTTCACCATCGCGCCCTTCTCCAGGAAGGCTTCCAGCTCAGAAACTTCGGGCGTTTCCGGCATCGCTTCGAACATCCCGATCGGCAACATGCTCTGGGTATTCGGTTCAGACAGGGTGGACGAATAAACCTTGACCGGCTCGCTGCGTTTTCCGGCATAGATGCGATCATTCACCGGAGTCGGATAACGCCGCGTTGCATCAAGGACCAGGTTCGGATAGTGGCGCGGTTTTTTCTCTCCTTCCCAATCGACGTAGTCCGTTTGGCGAAGCACCGATCTCGCCTTCAGGCGAAGCTTGTAATTGCCCCGGACAGGTGCTTTGAATTTTTCGAAACCGTAGTAAAACGGGGTGTAGGCTCCACGAAAAATGGCAGTGGATGCGCCCTCAATGTATGGCGTTGTTTGGTCACGCGAAACGCTTTCATCTTTGTTCTCGTTCAAATCATCCAGATTCACAAACTGGACCGCATCCGCGATCACCCAACCGCCGGCGTCCTTGTTACTCAGCGATACCTCAGCCACCGCCGGTTCGTTTTTCGGATCAGCGCCGCTTGCACCGAACGTGAAACGCCCAAGGGGATACCAAAGGCCTTTCAAGGTCGGCTTCTGGCTTTGATCGATCGTCAGGCGGGTTTCGCCCTTGGCGTGGCGAACCCGATAGGGTGCGGTTCTGGCCAGCCCTTCTCCCCCACCGAAGCTGACCCGCACTTCGTAGGTCCCGGGTTTCGGCAACGTCGCCTTCCACGTGATCGCGTAGGCACCCGTGTTCTTGTTGTCGTCAGCCAGGTAGTGAGCCCCGACGTGGTTGGAACGACGGGTGGACTCGCGCCAGGGCCCGGTGCGTTCCGCCGCGGAATCGTCGACGATGGTCCCCACGGGCTGGGCCTCCCCAGCTTTTCTGGCTGTATCAAAGCCTTTTTTGTTGAAAGAGTATTCCTCATTGATATCGAGCCCCTCAAGGGCGAGGGAAAATCGCGCCCAGCCGCCATTTCCCCCACCAGCCCACATCCGACCTTCCTCGCGGGCGTAGTAACGCTTCGTAGTGGACCGGGGTTTTTCCGCGGGAAACTCAAGCGCGCGACGAAGGGCGAACTCAGCCGCATCGAGGTAGGAATCAACCTGCACATGAGAAACATCAAGAGCAGTCCCCACTTTGGCAAAGCCATGAACTTCGCCATCCAAAGGCAATTGGTCCGCGATTTTGAGATAGGGATCGTGAAGAAGGTCGCGAAGGATATTCTCATATTCGAAGCGGTTGACTCGTCGCGACACCGCTCGGCCATGTTGGGCGTATGCTTTTTCTTTTGTCTCAATGAGTCGCTGACTCAAGTCCTTTGTCATCGCTTTTCGTTCGACATCGCTTATTTCGCCACCATCCTCAGGCGGCATTTCGCCGGACTCAACCCGGTCGTAAATCTTGACCCACACGCTCTCGTTATGAGCATCGTCAGTTTTCCATGTCAGTGACTGAAGATCCAAACCGCCTTCCGCTTCCGAACCTTCGTGGCAATCAATGCAATGTTTTTCCAGGAATGAACCTAACTTTCCCGGTACATCTGCCAACAGTACCGACGGCCCAAGAGCATGCAGGCTCAATAAGATGATTCCGACATGCCCCGGTAAGTAACGGCATTTCATATAAAGTTCCCTTCGGCGTAGTCATTCATCGAATGATTACATCAACGCAAATTGATCCATCACTCAGGATCTAATGAGGCCATATCTTATGAGGCGATATCTTATGAGGCCATTGACGATCTCATTTTCGTCGAACCAGAACCTACACTGAGGCTCCGTTCTGTAGCCTCGCTAGTCTCCGCGCAGGTGAATTTCGGTGTCGTGATCATGCAGCAAGGTTTCAACACCAGCCAGAATGAATCCTCGACACACATGCCACTCTCTACTTGATTTTCAGCGAATACCGGCAGCGTTCACAACTGTTAGCTACTCCCTCTCATTATATTCGCGAATTTCCAACATAACAGCGAGGGACATCCGCGGGAAAGTTGGGATTTTCCGCAATCCCCCCTCCAGCCCACAGCATCGACCGTCGCAACAAACGCGAACAAGAGAAGAGTGGAAGGAGCACGAACAGCTTCGTCGTTACGTTCATTTGAGTAATGACCTGTGGATTCTCATGAGTGCAGTGCGACTGACTTGGTAACCCGATGTGTAAGCGAGGGACCGGAACGCAAGGCATTTCCCGAACATCCCTCGCTTACGCTTCGGGTTACCAGTGGTTTGGAAACGGCCTGCGTCGCTGAGAGTTTTGATTTCGTTCCGGGGATCAGTCGTCACTGGTAATGACACGGCCCGCGTGATTGTTTCCGAATTCGTGCGATTTTCTCGGTGATCACGCTTTTCCGTGGTTCAGCGAACATAAGTTGGGCCGACTACTGCCGGCCGCTTTCGTTTGCGCTCGCAATGGTGATCGAATCACCTTCTGGCCGGTAGGAACCGGCCCTACTCCAGTACCAGGAGCACCGCGTCGCAACAGGGTAAGCGTATGATCTATTAGTATCGTGTCGACTCACGGCGGGGTTGCGGGTTGTCCAGCCGCGTCTTGCTATCTCCTGGTTGTGTTCAGAGCAGCCGGTGGCTTAGAGGACTGCGCAAATGATTGAATTCTGGTTCCACGCCGCGGCTCGCGCACCACCGAAATACAGTCTCCAAGACGTCTCGTCTGCCAGCACGAAGGGCGTATCATAACCGTGGGGTGAGTCCTCATTTTTCGGATGAAGCAATTCCCGCTGCTCCCAGGTGACACCGTCGGCGATAAACGCCTACCAATTCTGAGTCGTTGAAACATGCACGCGAGGTCCGTTAGCAATCGCGTGCTTCTTATTCAACCATTCTTTTCTACCTTCGTCTCTTCACCCTAGGGCCTGCCATCTTCAGCGGGGTTTTCTCCCTTGATAAGTGCGTGGCCCTATCGCGCGAAGGGTTGCCCGAGAATGACGTAACCCTCCGGCCTGTTGTAGTGAACGGCGTTGATGACCTTCCCGTCCTTTTCTCGATTGTTGAGATCATCTACATCCACCCAGGCACCACTAGGATCTTCATTGACAATTTCCATCTGGATCTTTCGCATTGCACCCCAACTCTCTTTTTGCTGACCAGCATCGCTTAAGCGGCCGATAACAATGTTCATATCCGGGCGTTCCAAATCACGGCGCAGTTTGGTAATCAATAGCCTCAAGCCATCTTTATATGCAGGCTGCCCCCCGCCGTTGGCATCGCGTTCGCCCTGCATCCAGCAAAACGTTACCGACGCAAATTCTGGGTGCTTCTCCAGCATCTCCTTATACTGATCCAGAATCGGCTGATAGAACTCGACTTTTCCATCCTTGTGGATTCTCTTTATACGCTTTGCATCGAGTCCATTCTGCTTGGCGATCGCGACACATTCCTACAACCAACGGCAGATAGGTTGCCCGCCCTTTGCGACTTTGATGTAGACAACCTCTTCGTCTCCCAAGAGCTTTTTGGCCTCTGGCATGAAACCAGTCTCCGGATCCATACCCTGCATGTTGGATTGCCCGGAGAGGATGAATAGATGAACTGGGTTGTCTGCTGCTACCGCTACAGATGCCGTTAACAAGAGTGTTAGAAGAGTGATGATTTTTATATTGTGATTGTCCTTGTTTAATGACAAGTTGATAGCTGACTCCAAAGTCACACATCGGTAAACTCATTTCGCGGGCGGTTGATAGGCATCTTCGTTCACAAGCCTCGACTGGACCCTGGTCCACCATTGGTCGTACTTGCTTCGCAGTTGATCTACGACTTCGGGATGTTCAGCGATCACATTTGTCGTTTCGCCCGGGTCAATACTGAGATCGTAAAGCTCCTCGTTATTCACCAGAGTGAATCGTTTGTTTTGGATTGCAACTCTGGCGTCTTTCGATTCGGCGGCCCGCCCCTGTTCCCATGCACCCACGTGGTGAACCAAATGCCGGTCGTCCTCCCAGTCGGTCTCGGGGTTCTTAAGCATGGGAACCAGACTACGCCCCTCAACCTGTTGCTTAAGCTGATCGGTCATAGGGGTGCCGGTAATTTCCAGGAGGGTCGGCATGATGTCCATTTGGCTGATGAGCGCTGCGCTTTCTGAACCACCCTCAATGCCTCCGCCCGGCCATCTGAAAAAAACAGGCACACGGGTACCACCCTGGTACGGGTGTCCCTTTTGACCTTTCATCCCGGCGTTGTAAAATTTCGAGGTTCCCGAAGCGCCATTGTCACTTCCAATGAAGATGAATAACGTGTTTTCTGCGATGCCCCAGGTTTCGAGCTGCTTAATCATCTCCCCTACGCGCAAGTCAATGTTTTCTACCTCCCAAAAGATCTTGGCAATCTGCACTGTCATTTCCGGATGGGTGCCAAGGAATTTCTCATAATCCTCATTTGGCATATCACTCGAATCTTCTTTGAAAGGGCCGTGAGGTGATTTGGGTGGGAGATAAACGAAAAAGGGTTTCTTTGCCTGACGTTGAACATCGATCCATTCGGTCGCTTTTTTGAAAAATAGATCTGTAGGATAGGTACCAGCCATTCTCTGCGATTTTCCATTGTGAGAAATGGTGGC
>Ga0315320_10004233_pt1 | contig 11767 bp, 13 predicted proteins | sample M140m21515metaG_FD_203458 | JGI IMG/M metagenome (GOLD analysis project Ga0315320, IMG submission 203458) | Ammonia-oxidizing marine archaeal communities from Monterey Bay, California, United States - M1 40m 21515 | ecosystem: Environmental > Aquatic > Marine > Coastal | place: USA: California...
TTCTGGAGCTCTTTCGTCGCCTGCTGCTGCTGCGCCTGCTGCTCCGCCTGCTGCGCCGCTGCCGCCCGCTCCGCAGCCTGCTGCGCCTGCTGCTCCGCCTGCTGCTGCTGCGCCTGCTGCGCCTGCTGCGCCGCCGCCGCCGCCTCCTCCTCCTCCTCCTTTCGCAAGACCGGCATCTGGTCGTGCTCGACCATGCTGCGGCCGTCGGGGCTCCGAAATTTCGACTTTGGGCGAGTCGTCCATGGCCATCCACCACCGCGGCGACGCCGCGTATGTTTTTTTCTTAAACTCCTCCTCTTTGTAGTCCTCTTTGTAGTCCTTTTAGTTCTTTGCCATCTTTTATTTGTTTTTTTGTGTTGCCTGCGACGATTCCTCAATACCATGATTATATATTATGCAAGTATTTTATATTTTCTAAATTAACATCCGAATTCAACTCAACACAAAATATTGATTTTTCAAGTTTTTTTATAATAAGGTATCGTAACCATTTCCTACCCACACCCGCGCTGGCGCGCACAAAAGCACCCGCCATGCATATCAACTATAAATAGCATACACAAAAATAATGTTTTGTATAATATATGGTTAAAAAAACAAGAAAAACAAGAAAATCAAATAAAAAAAATGTGAATTACAATTTAAATAAACCAAAATTACTACACAAAAAAACTGGGGAAAATGAATTTGATGTTATTGTAGAAGGTAACCATAATTGTAAAGCAAAAGTAAGTTTAGGCAAAGTCTCCAAAATTCAGGATATACCTATGGTACATGATTCGGACTTAATTATGCTAGATATTCCAATGACGACCAGTAATCGTGAATCTTTGGTACCAGAATTTACTGATAATGTTAATAAATTAAAAGCGAAACAACGTAAACATTTATATTATTATCATGCTACTTTTGTTTCATTTGATTATGAATCAGGTACTAGTCTATGTTTATCTGTTAATGAAAACACAAATGAAAGACATTGGCGTGGGTTTTCGTTAGCAACATTTCCTTCATCGGTATCTAATGCTTTACTGGGTTTATTGATAGGTGCGCATTAAACGTTATCGTCACCATTTCCTACCCGCCATGCATAACCTATTTGAAAAAAAATATATGAATAGTGTATATGTCAAAAATGAAAGAAATTAAAGATCCAAAGCATTTAATCAGAGGGAAAAATTATTATATAGAAAAAGTCTCACAGGAAAGTGGTGGCAGTGAAAGAAGCGAAGGAAAAGCAATAGGTATACATTTTAAAGGTACTGAACCATTTGATAAAGAAAAACATTACTATGTGGATGATGGTGCAGTGTTAGGGTATTCGCCGCATATATTTCAAGAAGGTAATGATTTAGTTATGTTTAAAAAGGTAATACCTTTAAACCCAAAAAAACATGCGCATATGGCAAAAGTAACACATTTTAAACCATATCACACACATCCAATTCGTTATAAGAGTCGTGATAGTTATCTAGGTTATAAATTTTATGAAGTAACCACTCTCTTACGATTGGAAGATATATTTTCTAAACGAGCAATAAAAAAATTGAGTTCCAACCATTTAGAGTCCGCCCCTTTCTTAAAACATTTAAATGAACGTGACATACATGAGTATTTAGGGTTAAAATCATCACCCCCACCTCATAATAAATCACGTCATAGTAAATCACGTCATAGTAAATCACGTCATAGTAAATCACGTCATAGTAAATCACATGATAGTAAATCACCTCATAGTAAAAAAGGGGGAAAATTTAAAAAACGTGGTCGTCGTACACGTAAAAAATCACATAATCGCAACACCAAACGATTGCTTCATTAATATATTTCTCGCCAATCTATTGTAATATAAAGTTCTCCTCTATACCTAATCCTTTAAAACCTAACATATGTATATGATTAATTTTATGAGAAAGTTTGTCTCCATTCCTTTGTACGGTTTTTATTGCATCTTCATATGTCGTTTGATCAATATACCACGTCGATGATATTAAAAAACTTATACTATTATCCGTAAAACTATTCGCGTAACCATATTGACTAGACACTACTTCGTTATTAATGTAACTCTTAGCTTCTAGAAATAATTGATTACCATGATTTGATTTATAAAAAAAATCACCCTTCCTTATTGCATTATATACTACCTGATTTGTTTTTTTATTCTTAGCTGTTAATGTATTGGTATAATGTATTGAATTATGTTCACCTTTTTCAATGGTTGCTACATTTGTTGTTACTATACCATCCGAATGAGATTTGGTCGGAGTGTATTCACCAACACCTTTATACGTTCCTGGTTTTAATACGTCATGTAATAACGCTGGTGATATAGCTACAGGTCTAGCACGAAAATATTGTATTAACCTATATACCACATAAACTAAAATAACTACTACTAACAAAATTATTATTTGCCTTTGGTTATTTTTCTTAAACTTCATATTATATATAATAAACATATTTTTTTATAATATTAACATCCTTTCTCGTCAATCTATTATTTAACATTTGGCGAGAAACTATTGTATACCATTACCTTATTTTATTAATTACAAACGTGTCACCTTGTTTTTTTAGCATTCCTATTAATTGCAATACACGCGGTTTTTGATTGTATTTATCCCAATTATACAGTTTACCCGTTTTATGTTCTAGCGCAAATATTTTATCGCCAACGTTTAACCGTTTCAAGTTTCCCGTCATTCCAAAATTCCCATTTTTTGAAACATTTAAGATAGTTCTCCCTGTTGGTTTTGCCGTACGACGACGTATTGTACTATTAAGTCTTGTACTTTTAGGTGTTTTCGTTTTCCCTTTTCGTGTTGGCGTCCCTCCTTTTAACCTACGGGATCTAGTTCTCTTCCTACGATACGCCATTATATATTATAGTTATATTATTTCTTTGATTTAATTTATTCGTTCTTTCTGGTCATCCTCGTTAAGTGAGACGTTTTGTTCACGCCGGTCGTATGGAACGGCAAATTGAATGCATTGTTAGATAATAGATTGGCGAGAACTATTAAGTTAAAAAAGCAACCCTTTTTACTAACTTCTTATATATGATTATTGAAATTTACATCCTTATTTTAGTTATCGGATTCGGTTTTATCTTACAAGATCACTACAAAGAATATCTATATGATAATACGTTGTCCATTATTCAAGACTATAATCCAAAGACCCCTTATAACCACTCTATTGAAAACATATATAGCGAGAGTAAACACGAAACACATAAACACGATTTTGGTGTATACTACGATAAAGTAGATTATAAACTATTCAAAATTAATACTACTCATAACGCATCTATTATCAAAAAATCCATGTTTAGTGAAAGTCCATACCTTTATGATTACATACAAAGCAATGCACACGAAGCATCCTACATCCTTGATTGCGGATGCGGGACCGGAGATTTTAGCATTTATCTCGCAAATAAAATACCTAAATGCAAAATTATTTCTTTTACTAATTCTCAAAAATGCTTAGATGAAGCACGCGAAAATATTAAACAACACGGCAAAGAAAAGCAAATTACCACCGTATTACTTGATTTTGATACTCTCAATACTCTACAACACAAAGGGTTCGACCGAATCTATTTTATTGAATCTCACGGATATTCACAAAATAGAGCAATGCTTTTTAAACAATGTAAATCATTACTACGTAAAAACGGTATGATTTATATACGAACTCCTAGTTTCTATAACCAATATCATAAACACCTCAAAGATATTACAAACTTTTGGAAATACAACTTTTCTACTAGTGATAATATATGCTATGACCTACACAATTGCGGGTTAACATGCAAATACATTGAAATTAATGCTATTAAACTTTTCTTATCCTATGATCCTATCGCTGCTACAGGACTACCCCTCTTTATGCTGTTTAATTCACCGCTTTTTATAAGCAAACGATATATGCTAGCACATATTCTTCTCGCTATTTACGGCATGAAATTCTCTATTATTAAAGCAACCGCCTAAACACTATTCTCTATCGATAAGGGCGTATGCCGCTTATTATACATCATCAACTTTATATCCTCCTTTATATTATCCAAAATACTATCGTTCTCCTTCTTATCCAAATACGTGTTAAACTTCGTCTGCAAGACCGGATACTTCTCCTGATCCTGCAACCAGTCCTCAATACGCATCTCGTTTATCTCTATTAAATCATTAATCGTATCATCCCGCAACTGAATATTCCATTGCTGACCATCATACACCATCGCATAGTTATTCTTTAAATTACTTATATACACATTGTGATTCTCCGGTTTTAAAGGATTGAAATGCAACTTTTCTATCAATTGAGGCACACACTTTAATACCGCATTTACACATTTTGCATAATCCTGTTCCGTTAAATGCGATATATCCGTGTCATGAAACGGCAACAAGGTAATGTGATTGTTTTGAATATAATTGTTTTGCACCTTGGGTATGTTCAACTTTTTCATCAATTGCTCTATTTGACACTGCTGGTTCTCTATCTGCTTATCCTTTTCATGCAACTGATTATTCATCAATCGCACTAACTCATTTAAATCTTCGGTTTGATTCATCTTACAATGATATTTTACATGGTAATTACGAGATTGAATGAAACTAAAACCCTTCTCGCAATATTTACACGAAAAAGGTTTATCCTGCTTCTTATCCACTATTTCTACTTTACACATTGCTATATTACAAATATGCTTTTTTGTGGCACAATGGCGAGAAAAATTACTACTATTTAATGTACGAAATTTACAGATTTTACACGTAAATACCGTCATTAAAATATTATAATGAGTTGCTTTTATTAGAATATATATATATATATATATTTAGGTAATATTTCATTCCAATAGTTTAAATTTATGGAGTATAAGATAATAATTTTAATATATCAGTAAAAGTATATTTATCATAGTTATATTTTTGTAGTATATATTCATCATCTTTTGTAAGATTATTTTGTGATTCTTCAATATTATCATATAATGATTGATTTATTTGCCATTTTCTTAGATTTATATGGTTTTCACCAGTCATTAGTTCATCAGGATTAATATTGAAATCAATATTTTCTATATTATTTTTTGTATTTGATAAATCTTGATATGGTATTTCTAAATAATTACAAATAGTCTGAAAGATATTTACAGTATCTCTAATTAAATTTTCATATTTAAAAATAAGGCATTTTGATTTATTTTTATTTTCATACCATTCAATATTATCTTTACACCATCTATCTACACCATCAATAAAATTACCAGTCCTTTTTTTGATACTGGAAGAAACTGCATTACCATGTCTTGTTATTATTATGACTTTGGCATTGGGAAAGTCATCAAAAATTGTATTTATATGATAAACATGTTTTGGAGTTTTCTCAACCCATCTTATTTTCCCATTATTTGTACAAATATAACTCCATAATTTGTATATTTTTGTACGATTTTCTTTATCAGATATTCTCAAAAAAATCCCACTTTCATCTTTAATATTATATATATGTGAATGATGTCCAAGTAATTTATTTAATAGTGTAGTTCCACTATGACCACAACCAACTATAAATATCGGATTATTTATTATATTTATTTCTTTTTCTAATACATTATCAATAGTAGAACTTATGTTATTTCGTATGTATTCCAATATTAAATTATAACTATATAACTCTATAGAGTTATTCAAATATAAAGATAATTGTAGAGAGGTATTTTTCATATGAGTTAAAAAAAAATTGCATAAAAATTTATTTTCTTTTTCATTTATGACTTCTTGTTCAACTGTGAGTTCTTTTTGAATTCTGAAATCTTGTTCCAATGACCAACTTTGTAGTGTCATTTGTTCATCTTTATTTATCTGATAATGCATATATATATAAAATTATTTTTTATAATTTTTTTATTTTTCGTCTAAATAAATTAGACTATAACCGTTCATTTTATATTCAACTCTTTTTTTACAGAAATTGTTGTTTTTTTGTTGCAAAAGGAGTTGAAATTGTTGTTTTTTTATTCAAAATTGTTGCATTTTTAGAATAAAAAGAGTTACACACCTATTTACAATCTTTAGGGGTATTGTAAATCTATTGACTATGACCAACCAATCAACTCTTTTTCTACTCTTTTTAATGAAAAAAGGAGTAGAATTTTAGAAACCGAATGTATCACCTACAGTAATGGTGGTGGTTTATTTACTCCTTTTTACTCTTTTAATACCATAGAAAAGAGTAGAAATTGTTCATTATTCACTTATTTTGGGAGGGGGGGGGGGAATCATTTTTATAAAAGTGTTGTATGAAGAAATTTTTTTTAACGAAAAGTTTGTATTTTTACAATTTATATTCAAAAAATAAAAAATTTTTTTCTATTAATAATAATTTTTTTATATATATACGATATGCCAGGACATTTTACCATAAATTTAGATGAAGGAGATGATATGTTTGTTACTTTAGGTATTGAACCTGAACAATTAGCAAGTTCTGCTGCTATATTAGGATCACACGTTGTATGTGAATTAAACGTACGTGCCAGTGAAATGAACCGGATGTTTTATATGAAAGTTGGTTCTACTGGTGTTGAATCTCTTGCTAATGGAAATTATAATGATGCTTTATGCTTTACTGAACCTGCGTTTGCTCCTCTTAGTAGTATACGCGTTAGTAAAGCATTAACTGTATACGGTACAGGTGCTGCTCAACCACAGTTTCAATCAGCAGAAGATAAAAGTTTGGGTGCTGAAATGTTAAGAAGATACGCTAGTGAATTATTAGGTAATCATCAATTAGTTAATTTATTTTCTAATGAAGACGATTTATATAATGAAATTAGAGTACAAGATATATCGTTTAACGACAAAATCGTAGATAAATTAGAAGAACCTGCTAATGGTGGACGAAATATTGCTACTAATGAAATTATATGGAAACCATTAGATATTGGTGCGGCAAATCCTAGTCCGGGATTTTTTATTGCTCGCATACTAGAACAAACAGCAAACTCTAGTCTTAAAACTAGATTGGAATTATATGATACTAATTCTAGTATATTTCGCGAGAAAAATATAATACCAACTACCGATGCATCTTATGTTGATCTATCGGGGAATGACGCTAGTGGAAGTCATTTTCTTGTAAATTTAGAAGAAACCTATTCCGCATATCTTGTAAAACAATCTAATGCTATATCTACTCTTAATTCTTATACTACTGCTTATGATAACGCTAATGCTGCCCATACTATTGCTTTAAATACGTATAATGAGCTTCTATTGGAAGATGCTTCTGGAGGTTTACCTGTTACAAATGAACAACATACTACATATACAACTGCTAAAAATAATTTGACGAAAGCACTAAGCAACAAACGTGCTGCTACTGAAAATAAAAATCATTTTGATGCAATGGTGGACAAATTAGAACAAGCTATTATAGATAGTGAAATCGTAGATATAGATAAAAGTATTGTAGATTTGTCTAATAATTATATTAGCACAACATACCAACTTGAATTATTTAAAGTTCATGATACTCTAAGTTTTAATGTTAACTTTTATCGTAATGGACAAACTCCTAGTTCAACTACCGACCCCGATCCAGTAGGAACAGCTAGTAATCTTCCTGGTAATGGATTTAATGATCCGTTGGAAAATTATCATACTTTTACTATTCGTCTTAATATGGTAGAAGGTGATCCTATTAGTCTTAACGATTCTGATATGGCACAAGAAACTAATGTTGATCTATATGGCGTAGAAACAGCGTAAAAAAATTTAGTACTATATTAATAATATGACAACTGAATATACTGAAACGATTAGTATTGATTCAAGATTTAGAACAAATTATAATAGTAGCACCTCTAGTAATTTTACAATACTTTTACCTAATACATTAACAAACGTCAAAAAAATGAAATTAATATCTAGTGAAATACCTGTTACTGAATACTTTTTTTCTAATGAAAAGAATAATAACATTTTTAGTTTGGAAGTATACTACCAAAGTAATACAGAATCTATTAATATTACTATTCCTGATGGTATTTACTTCGCCAGTGATATAAATAATTATATTAACACCTATTTTGATAATATTGAACTTGATCACAATTATTTACAATATTTATATTTCTCTATTAACGAACATTCTGGTAAAACTGTTATAAGACTAAAAACTTTACAAGAAATGAGTGATTTTAATGAAGAAGTTGAAACAAGTGATCAAATTACTTTTAATCCTATCGGTCAAGATATATCTTTTAAATTAATTAATCTTAATTCAACTTTTGAAGAGTCTGCATTGTATATAATGGGTTTTAGTGAAAATCAATTAAATACTATATACGATACTTCTTTTAATTTTGATGTTACTGAATTTTCTGATACATATCAAGCTTATTGTAAAAGTGACAACATATTTGGTAGTGTATTAAATACCTATTTTTATATTATTGTGGATGAATTGTCTAATGGTAATGTTGGTGCAGCACGTAATAGATATGGAGATATTTGGTATAAAACAGGTTGGAAAGCTCTTATGAATGATACTTATACTAAAAACATTATTGGTAAAATACAAATTAAACAACCTACATTTAATACTAATATCGGCACTTCAACTGATAATACTTTTAATGAACGAACCTATTTTAATGGTACTAGTATTTCACAATTAAATATTAAAATTGTAAATAAATTCGGAAATGTAGTTAATTTAAATAATAGTGATGTGGCATTAGCATTAGAATTTACTATTTGTATATAATATATGAAACGTCAAGTATCTGATTCTGGAGGTTCTGGTAATTTTAAAAGTCAAGATGCTATTATGCAAGATAAAATGAAATATGAACTTAAACGATACGAGAAACTATACAAATTGGTTGTTAAATCTTTGGAAGAATATTTATTATTATTGAAAAATGCTAAGTTTCAAGAATTATCCGATACATTAACACAACCAATTATTCAAAAATTAGCTATGGTATTAAGTGGTAATCAATTTAGTGTGTCACAATTAAATATAAGCAATTTTACTATTAGAGAAAAATTTAATAAATATAAAGAAACTTTTTTTACTATTCTTGATGGCATTCAACAAGCTCAAAATTTGAAAAGTATTAATAACCAACAATCCGCTAGTATCATTTCCTTACAAGAACAAGCTGATATATTAACCAATATTGATAAATTAAAAGAATATGTGAAAGAACATTATACAGGAAATAATGCCGTAATGTTTGATATAGATACTGATCTAAAAATTGCCCCTGTTATTTATCCACAATATCTTGAATATATCAAACGTCACGGAATTCCTGAAAATTCTTTATGGGATTCGGAAAAAATGTCTATTATTATATTAGAATTATTAAAAAATAAGGTTATTAGTCAATCCGATATCTTTATATAATATAACTTTATTGTGATGGAGGTAATCTATTATTATTATACAAGGGAATTACTCCCGGTCCATGCAAATAAGACAAATACCAACGCCATATCGAATTTTCATATTCTGGTGATTGCTCCGCCAACCATTCTTGATAGGCTAAATCACGGATTTCGCGAGAACGAGGAATACTCATGACTATATCCCATTCTTCTCTTGTGAAATTAGGTTGTAAACCTACCTGCGTCATGGATTGAGGAAAGCGATTCATTTTTATATTTCATATATGTTTAAAATACTTTTCAATTTATAATAAAATGATTTATTTGTTATTTTTTTTAATATATTTGATATGTAAATGGGTCAGCATATGAGTAGTTTAATGAAAGGTGATTTAATTGAAACTATGAGAACAAATCCTGTTCATAGTAATGTTAAAGAGCAAAAAGAACCTGAGCAAAAAGAACCTGAGCAAAAAGAACCTGAGCAAAAAGAACCAGATGAAAGTATCATTACAAAATTCTTTACTAACGATTAATCATTATAAAATATTTTATATTTATTAATGATTTTTATTCTTTCTAGTAAAAGCAGACCTGCTTCTAGTTTGTCTTTGTGTTACATTATGTGACGAATTATCTAATTCTTCAGTTATAGTATACAAATCACCTATGGGTTTATCAAGTAGGTTATCAATTAAATCAGTTTTAGTTAATACTGAATGACTATGTGTACTATTATCTTGTATTACAGGGGTATTTGTTTTTTTTGCTAATTTAAGTAAATCAGATTTCGATCTGGTTTTTAATATATCGCGAAAATAAGATTGTGACGCTCTAGTTTTTCTACTAAATCTATTAGAAGTTCTGCTTGAATTTACATTAGATTTACTTGCACTTGATTTTCTACTAGTTCTATTAGAACTTCTATTTGAAATCTCAGGAACTTTTAACGAAAAACCACTAGATGTTTTTACTTCTATTTCAGGAAATGGTTCATTTATTATAGCGTGTTGTATCATGTTTCTCCAATGTTCATCGTTATCTAGATCTACTATCCATTTATAACCACTATAGTAGAGGTCCCATCTTTTATCTTTTTCCATTTTATTCCACGTTAACAATTGTCCGTTTTGTCGAGGGTCCGCCTTAACTATAGTATCTTCAAGTAGTTCTTTTGATATATGGATGTTTGGTCGTTTTTTATCAAACATGTTTTTATATTGAGCAGTAAACCCATTATCAGTAAGATTTTTGGTTAACGGTAACCATTGGTTTACACGTTTTTTTATACTAGAAAATTCTTTTTTCGCATCCGTGCTCTTCCGTAAATATTTTGGTAAATGTCTAGCTCCACTACCAAAATCAATACTGGCGCCAAAATCAATAAGATATAGTTTACCTGTGGTTGAATCAACTCTAATATTTTCCATATGTGGATCACCATGTAAAATGCCCATCCACAATAAGGATATTAATAATGCTCTAGCTTTTCCTTTAAATGTTTCTGCTATAGAATAACTCGATTTAGTATGTTTATGTAAGGATTCTCTTTGTTTATCGGTATATTTTTCGTTTACTATATCATCTAACGTTAAATCGCCGACACTATCCATGATAATAACACCGGTTTTGGTTTCAAATTCATATTCATGATCTTGATTTAATACATTTAATTGAGATATTAAATGCTTAGTCCAGTATTGTAATTCTTCGCAATTACCTTGTAATAATTCTAATGCATTGCTAAATTTGATAGCATCTTCTCTTTGCAATATAGCACTGTCTTTAATATGGGGAATAGCGGTAGATAATTTTGTAAATTCTATTTGATTGGATACTTCTCTGCGAAGATCCTCTATATTTTGATTTTTTTTGGTTCCTCTTTTTCTTGAACGTGACCTAACCTTAGTTTCTCCTGCTTTTCCATAGGGCGAAAAGTAATTTAAATTTAATTTTATAATAATTTTACTATGGTCAGGTCTAGTTAACCCAAGGACAAAACCATATGCACTGTCATCTGTGCAAAAATCTATGGTTGAGTTGTTTATATATTTTGATATAAGTGTGTTTAATGATATATATTTCATATATATATCATTATATTAAATATATATTGTTATAAATATAGTATATTATTTAAATGCAAATGATTGTAAAATATCATTTACTTTTTCCTACATGAGTAATCATTATATATAAAATATTTTGGTATTAATCTTATAATATATATATATATATGTCTGATATACAGCGTTATATAAGAACGCTTAATCCGGAACGTTATATGCATTTGTTTGATAGTGAACAATATTTAAAAATGTATCCTAATTTAGTTGAAAAAAAAATAA
>Ga0315320_10004235_pt1 | contig 11762 bp, 6 predicted proteins | sample M140m21515metaG_FD_203458 | JGI IMG/M metagenome (GOLD analysis project Ga0315320, IMG submission 203458) | Ammonia-oxidizing marine archaeal communities from Monterey Bay, California, United States - M1 40m 21515 | ecosystem: Environmental > Aquatic > Marine > Coastal | place: USA: California...
CACCGCAGGAGTAGACAAAGTTGATGCCTTTGCAACAGTCCATGCTGCTGCCTCCTCCCAAGCCGATCAGTAAATCAGGCTTCACTTCTTTGGCCCGCTGTACCCCTGCATCGACCATTGCTGAGGTTGGGTTTTCGGAGAAGTCGTGAAACGATGCTACTTCAAGGCCAGCTTCACGCAATGAATTCAGAGCAGCAGTGTCATGACCTGCTTTCATGATCCCACGGTCAGTGACTACCAGCACGCAACGAGGCTTAAATTCGGCGGCAATCGCCCCGACTCTGGATATCGTACCCTCGCCGAATATGAAACGGGTCCGACTTTGGATGTCAAATGGCAACATGGAGGGTCATCGATGGGGGGGATCTGGTTCAGCTTTAGACGCTGGATATCTGACGCGGGCAGGCACTAGTTCACGTACTTTACGGAACTGGCCAGTCGAGACCAATAGGAAGTATCGATCTGGCCATCTAAAGCGTCGGAAATTCACTGGGGTGCAAGTCCACTCAGGTCGAGATCGTCGTTCATTTTTCCCTGCAAGGCAATCAGGCGGCTGAACATGTCGGCAATGACAGGTTTCATTCTTGCCTCCTGAGCGAGGTCGTGCTTTTCGGTTGGGTCCTGCTGAAGATCGTACAACCGCAGTACCTTCGCATCCGGGTATGCCATCAATTTGTACCGATCTGTTCGAATGCTTCGCTGTTTCGAAAGGTAGCAACCGTAGATGCTGTCGTAGGGACTGGAACCACCATCTAGCAGAGGAAGGAGGCTATTGAACTCGACGTGTTCTGGCTGCTTGACACCGGCAAGTTCCAGCGTGGTAGGCATGACATCCTGAAGGTAGATCGGTTCGGTAATTTTTTTTGCCGAGGCAACTCCTGGGCCAACAACGATGAACGGGACGCGGACGCTGTGGTCATACATGTTCTGTTTCCCCAGCAGACCGTGCTGGCCTACTGCTAAACCATGATCTGCGGTGAAGAAAATCCATGTGTTTTCAGCCTTGCCTGATTCCTGCAGCGCATTGAGGATGCGGCCAATCATTTCGTCCATGTGTGTGATGATCGCATAGTATTCCTGTCGATGGACTTGAATTGCTTTATGGGTGCGAGGAAAGGCAGCGATACGCTCATCTCGCAACCCGGTTCCGCAGCCAATCTCGCTAGCGTACGGGTAGAGTGGCTGAAAATTGTCTGGAATTAAAATGGAATCCGAAGGATATCGGGCCACATATTCTGCGGGTGACTGGCGAGGGTCATGCGGCGCGTTGAATGCCAAATACATGAAGAAGGGAGAATCATTCTCTGTGGCGTCTTTCATGAAGTCTTGAGCGTGATTCGCTACCACTTCGCTCCAATGGGTGCCACCTTCCCAGAATCCACCAAACTTTGGATCTGAGGGAGACCATGGGTCCGTGCCATCAGCAGCAGGTCGGTTGTAGCCCGCTGCGGCCGCCTTGGGCATGCCGGGGCGGATATCCCGGGCTACATCAAAAGCTTTTTCTGCACTTGCTTTGCAGTGCCACTTGCCAGTCATGTAAGTTCGGTAGCCAGCCCGTTTCATGTACTCACTCCACCAACGGCCTTGTTGTCGCTCCTGTTCAGATTTTGAGTGAATGGCGTTGGCATTCCACACAAAACGTCCTGTGTTTAACATCGTACGACTGGCAACACACACGGCTCCACTCCATGAACCCATGTTGAAGGCATGTGAGAAGGTCGTTCCCCGCCTCGCTAATGCATCGAGATTCGGCGTTTGGATCTCGGAATTGCCTAACTGATGGATTGTCTCAAAGCATTGATCATCAGCAAAGATGAAAACGATGTTTGGTCGATCGTCATTCCCGAACGTAAGTCGAACACCGGGACAGAAAAAGACCGCGACGGTCAGTAGTGCGTAGAGACGTATCATCATTTCCTCGGACCTCAAAGCTATTGTTGAATAGCCTTGAGTTTAGCAGTCGAGGTCAATTGGTATGCCTTGGAAGATACAAATCAATTTGGGTTTCCCCAAAGATTCGATATTTGACACGGTGTCGCCACAAATCAAAGTAGGGCGCGAGAGGATCGGTGAGTCCAGTAGCTTTTGCGTAAAGTGGCCACATTAAGTAGTCCCGAAGCATGGCGTCGCAGGCGGTGAAATAGTAGGCAGGTCTCATTACGGCAGGGAGTGGGCCTGCCTCAACCTGTTCAACCAAATGCGATGAGTCCTGAAGGATCGCCTTGAGAAGATTCGATTTCTCTGCATCGTCTTTTGGATGTTTTGGGGGGATTCCCTCCAGCACACGCACTTTGACTTCGGAGTGCAACGCATCAAGGATCGATGATGCGTTCATGATCTCGGCAAATTGTCGGATTCCATCCAGCCACTGTTGCGTGAGCTCACTGGCCACTGTGGGGTCAAGTGGATCTGGTTTGCGGATTACAAAGTAGGCGTCGCGACCTCCTTCCGGACGCCGATCATCACCTGCGGCGAGGAAGAGATTATCTAGACGAGTTTGCAACTCAGTTGCGGCAGGAATGCCTTCAAAAACACCTTGCAAGGCCATGCCGTCAGGGCGGAAAGACTGAAAGAAACCAATCAAGGATTCACCGCTAGATTGATCAGCATCTTCTGGCACTGAGCCAATCAGATCATGGCAACGTTGGATGAATTGTTCGGGTGTCATTGACTTCTCATGAAGGCCGATGGTTGGGATGAGACCGAGACTGGTCTCGTGGGAACTTTAGTGACCGGACAAGAGACCGTGCCATGAGATGCTGGCAGCATTTTCCCCGTGGCACGTTGTGACGCCAGAAATCTGGATGCGATGCCAATGTGTTTCGACTCGTACCATGAAAAGTGGATCACTCTTCCAACACTGTGAGTCAGGGCCGAAGAAGGCCGTTTCAGACGCCGATATCAGGTCTTGGACGGGTCGGTAGCTGGAACAGTTTCCGGAAGAATGTCTTCCATGGAGATCGTCTCAGGTTGCTCGTCAAGAACCATGAGATGAATTGCGTGCAGCAGGGTTCCCTGCTGGTATTGCACATTCTTTGTTGAAATTGCGTACTGCGAAAGCGACAGGTAGTACTTGGTTTGGGCTTCACTGGCACGGCGTTGGGCGTCGAGTAATTGCTCCAGACTGATGGGCAGTCCATTGCCGCGATTGGTTTCCATCCCTTTCAAAGCGTCAGTTGCTGCCAAGTAACGATTCATGTTCGTTTGCATTTGCACATAGGCTCGGTCGCACTCGACAACGTCGTTGGTCAAGTCACGCAGGATCCGTCGCTCCTGCTCACGAAGCAGTGTATTCTGTCGTCGCACTTTCAGTTGTGCGTTCCGAACTGCGGCATGGGCTTGGCGGAATCCCACTGGCATCCGTAGTTCGACGCTTGCTTCGTATTCCTGATAATCGCCTGACCCAAGCTCGCCGAAGGCACTGTTGTCGCCAGCTAAGTGTTTGCCAAGGCCGCGAATGCGATAGGTCGAAACAAGATCCAGTTCCGGCATTAGGAAGTTCTTGGCAGCGAGAACTTCCATCTGGCTGCGTTTCACTTTCAGACGCGTTTGTTGTAATTCGCTGCGTAGTTGAACTGCTTCAATTGCAATGGAATCCCAGTCGAAAACCAATGGTGCTTCGTTCGGCTCATCAGCAGGACGCAGCAATACCCCATCTGTGATCGAGATACCAATCAACAGTCGCAGATTCCGTTCCATTGTTTGAACGCCAAGCTGTCCAGAGATCGCGTCATTGACCTCTGATTTGAATCGGTAGTACTGCTCCCGTGCCATCGCCTCATCAGTACCGGTGCGCCGGTTGTTGTTCTTCAGGGCTGCAAAGCTTTGCCAGGTCGTTTGGCTTCGTTGCAGGGCATCGCGTTTAGAATCCAAGGATCGGTAGGCAAAGTAAAGATCCCAGTAGGCGGTGATTACGTCGCTGATATAGTCCCGCAATTGTTGCCGAAATTCCGCCGCGGTCAGGTCGTTGTTGACTTTGGCAATCAACACACCGTTGTAGTTCCCGGGAACCGAACCCGGGCCGGCGATGCGGTTGAAGGTCAGACCGCCTCCTTGCAGGAGCGGTTGCCGCATTTCTGCTTGAAATTGCGTCTGCCAAGCACTTGGCGTGATGTTACCCGTTGCATTGTTAGCGTCGTAGTCGGTAACGCTGCGTATGGCCAGTTGTGCTCCAGTCGCAGTGTACTTCGACATTTGCAGCACATAGTCGTGAGTGTCCTGCTGAAATGCGTTCGCACCACCACTGATGAATTGGTTGTTGTACCGGCGGTCGTTGTTCTGCCATTTACCAAAGGCATATAAATTCGCATCGAATGCTGACAGAGCTGCTTCGATACCAGTTTGTGGATTAGTGACTTGAAGCGGAATCGTTTGCTCGGTGTAGATGCGTTCGGGATCAGTGAGAATCATGCCTCCCAACTTGCGCAGGACCTCCCCATTTTCGATCGCCAACCGGATGGCCGTGTCGAGGGTCATGTCCCGGTATGTTGCTGCGTCGAGATCCTCCGGTCGCTTCAGTGTTAGCGGTGCGGATGGCAACTCCGTAATGCTCTCTGCTGGCGCACCTGCATCGACGCGTCTCATCAGATTGTCGATTTTGTCAGTGCGGTTTCCGATCGTCTCAGGAAGGTTGCGGTAACTGCGGCATCCGGGTAAACCTGCCAGCGCGATAGCGCACGCGAAAGCGGCAACTGGCATTTGCCACTTTTTACGAGGTTTCGGCGGTGTTGCGATTTGGTTCACCGAGATTTTAAGCCGTGCTTTGCTGTATGAGGTGCGCATCGGTGTTCTCTGCGGCAGTCTTGGTAGACACCGCTATCGATTTTTTCGTACCAATCGTTGCAGCCAATCCAATCAAAACGGGTGAAAATGCGGTAACTTCTAGGGGACAGCGTGAAACAAATGATGTTCCACGGAGGAGTTGGTCGATGCCCTTTTAGATTGGGCATTAGATTCACCAACAGTGCCGGTTTCCTGATGTAAATTTGTCAACGAGCTTCCATGGCTAATCCAACTCATCACAACGACGGCATTTGGAAAGATGCCGAAGCATTGATCGAGCGAGTGGAGGTGGCTGCACGCGGCAATTCTGAAGCAGCTTTGTTTTTCGATGATCTCGTCGGAGGATTGCGGCTCACAACGCGTGCGAGTGCTGTCACGCTATCGGTTGTCCAGGGTGAAGAATTGGTTTTGTTGGCCCGCAGCGGTGTTCAGTTGCATGCGGCTGATGCAGATGGGGCTGCTGAATCACCCGTCGTACCAGCCACCGAGGCGACACTCGATTTTACATCCCATTGCCGTTGGTCTGATGGTGAACTCGGCTCCCGATTGAATGTCTCTCAACGGTTGCAGGCAGACCGTTGGTTGCAGCTTGATTTCTGTTTTGAGGCTGCATTGGAGCTGAGCCTCCGAGAACCCATTGGTGAGTTGGCAGAGGTCTTGCTTGATCTTTCAACGCCTGTCGTTTTGCGTGATGAGTTGGATGAGCTGCAGCAACGTGTGAACACACTTGCCGATCGTGATGATTTGATTCGTGGTTTGAATCAGGGAATCGGTTTGAGTGATTCCTTTGGTTCGATCGCGACGACGTTGGCGTCTGCTTGCCACTTTGATCGTGTGAGCCTGTTGCAATATCGGGGAAAACGTTTTCGACTCGTAACAACATCTGCTCGGAAAAAAGTGGTTCGACGGGCGCGTCAGATCCGTTTGATGGAGAGACTGGTTGCGATCGTATTGTCTGAATCAGATTCTTTCGAGCATCAAGTAGGTAACGCAGTAGAGTTGGATGTAGCTGTTTCGGATGCGCTGGAGCCGTACTGTAACCAGTCAGGATTCCGCGAAATCTACATTCGTCTGATACAGGATTCACAAAGTCGCAAGCCTGTTGCTGTCATCGTGGTCGAGCGTTTCCAGGCTGCAGCCAATGAGATCGAGCGAATTCAACCAAAAATGCAAACATTGCTTCCGCCGCTAGAGGATGCGATTCGGGATGCATTGAAGCGAGAAGACTCAGGCTGGGGCCTCATTGCGTCTCGAGTATGGAGTCCTTCGAACCGGAGGAAAATTGCAGGATGGAGCATCGCGCTAATCATCTTGGTCGTCGCCGCTCTCTTTGTACCCATGGAATTACGGTTGTCCGTGGAAGGACGTGTCGTCGCAACGGAGCAGACTCGGCTGTTTTCACCCACTGAAGGCGTCGTTTCCACGATCGCCGTGGCGAACGGAGAGGGAGTAAGCAAGGATGCTGTGCTGATTCAGTTGCGTAGCCCCGCGCTGGATTTGCAGCGTCGAACCGTTGAGGGCTCTTTGGCGACTGCGGAGACACGCCTCGTTTCGTTGACGGCGATGCGGTCCCGCGGTAGCGCGGTTTCGAATCGCGAACGCGAAGCTGAAGTTGCTGCCGAAGAACGAGTGCTTCGAAAAGAAATTGAAGGGCTCAACGCTCAGTTGGCCCTGCTGGAAAGCCAGCAAGAAAATTTGACAATCCGCAGTCCCATGGATGGTTTAGTGGATCGGTGGGATCTGGCGCAGTCACTGCAGTCCAGACCCGTGACTCACGGGCAGTATCTGCTTGATGTGATCTCTGAAAAAGATGGCTGGACCATCGAGTTGGATGTCCCAGAACAGCATGTCAATTATGTGTTGCAGCAGCAACAGGTGATGCCGTGCCGTTGTTCGTTTCGGCTTCGCTCGGATCCGACACGGACCTATCACGGAACAATCAACGAAATTGCGGGCGTTGCGAACCTTGAGGCATCGGGTAAGTCAGTGGTCCCTGCTACGTTTGCCCTGAAGTCCGAGCAGATTGGTGACTTGAGGGATGGGGCAACGGTGGTCGCACAAGTTGAGTGTGGCAAGTACCCATTGGGTTTTGTTGTATTCCGAGGTTTGATTCAGTGGTATCGGAGCAATCCGTGGTTTTGATTTCGTGACGAGTTATTTATGAAAGACAACATGTGTAAATTCGTTTTCATCCTTCGGCCGCTACTCTTCTGTGTTCCATGGACGGCACTCAGTTTGATTGCGGCTGAGCCAATCGTTGTGAATGAAATGCAGGTGGTTTTGATTGACTCGGTAGATGTTCCAGCTTCGCAGGATGGCGCGATTGCGGTACTCCCCGTTGATGAAGGCAAGTCAGTGAGTGTCGGGGATGAGTTAGCGCGGTTGGATGATCGAAAAACAGCAATCGAGCAGGAACTTGCGCAGACGCGATTGGAAATAGCGAATGAAAATGCTCAGAGTGGATTGTCAGCAGAGCTTGCCAAAAAGAAGTTGGCGCAAGAGATGCAACTTGCGAAGGAACACAAATTCAAAAAGAAAATTGCAGATCGAAAGGCCGAGAACGATGTCAGTGTGCAGGCGTCAAAAAAGGCAGAACTGGTGGCTGCAAATGAACTCAAGCGTGCGACCGAGGCGAGACGGCAATTTGTCGATAGTGTTTCTCAATCTGAAATCGACAATCTGCGTTTGAGTTATGAACGAACCGTGCTGGAAACCAAGCAAGCTGAATTCGAACGCGTGATTGACGGTTTACAGGCTGAGGCTGAGGCGGAGGCAGCAAATAGCCACCAACTTGGTGTTGATCGGTACACACTTGAATTGGCTCAGGCAAAAGTAGAGCAACGGGTTCAGGAACTGCAGGCGCAATTGCAAATGCACCAGTTGAAACTCGCTGAATTGGCGTCTTCCATGCAGGTTATCCAGTCGCCCATTGATGGTGTGGTCGTCGAGCGGTATCGAAATTTGGGCGACTGGGTCAAAGCCGGTGAACCGGTGATCCGTGTGATCCGCCTAGATCGCCTTCGGGCAGAAGGTTTCATCACTGCAGATCAATTGGATCACGTTGCCGTCGATCAAAAAGTTCAGTTGACGATTGAACGCAGTGAAAAAAACACAGTCCAACGTGAGGGGGTTGTGAAGTTTATCAGTCGTGAGCTAGAGCCAGTAAGCGGCGAGATTCGTTTTTGGGTTGAATTCGACAATGCCAATCTCGATGTTTTGCCAGGTATGCGTTTGACTTTGAGTGTGAACGAGTGAGCGTTACAACTTCCGAATTAATGCTTCGTCCCGATCTGATCCAGAAAGTGGTTTGGATGGGAAGTGAACGTGTGTGGGTGGTAAAAGATCCCCTGTCACGTGCCTTTTCCTATTTCAGCGAGCAGGAAAGGGAAATTCTGGTCTTGGCGGACGGCAGTCGGTCAGTCGTGGAAATTGCTTCTGAATGTAACCTGCGTTTTGCTCCGCAGTATCTGTCCGTTGAGTCGGTCGTACGTTTCTTTGCTGATGCACGAGGCAAAGGTTTGTTGCTCGTTAATCGTTGCGGCACAGAAGAGGAAATTCCCGGATCAGACGTGCGTCGAGCGTGGTGGAAAAACCCGTTGGCCATCCGAGTGCCGGGGGTGAATCCAGATCAGATACTGGATTCAATGGCACACCATGTTGCCCCTCTTTTTTCCCCTTTCGCACTTCTCCTTGCCAGCTTGCTTATGTTGGTGGCGGTGTGTGGGGTGGTTATAAACTTTGGAGAACTGACACAGCATCTGGCTGTAGCAGCAGCGCGTATGCAGTCAGGGACAGGATTGGTAATGTTGTTTGGGGTGCTGTCAATCACCAAGGTGGCGCACGAGTTCGCGCATGCGATTGCGTGCAAACGGTTTGGTGGTGAGTGTCGCGAGATTGGTCTCATGTTTCTCGTGGGGGTGCCATGTCTTTATTGTGATGTGTCCGATGCTTGGATGTTGCCGCGTCGTTGGCAGCGAATTTTTATCTCCGCTGCTGGGATTTTGGCTGAATTGGCGTTGGCCTCCATCGCTGCCCTGATCTGGTTTTTTACTGTCGATGGTCCCGTTAGGGATGTCTGTGCAACCGTTGTGGTCGTGTGTTCGGTGACAACAGTTCTATTCAATGGGAATCCTCTTTTGAGGTATGACGGCTATTACATGCTTTCTGATGCGATTGGAATTCCCAATCTGTCAGCGGAAGCGACCGGGGTTTTGAGGGAATGGGTAAGGCGATTCCTGTGGGCATCGCCGACCACCAAGACATTCGAATTCACAACACGTAATTTCCTTGTGGCGACTTACGGGCTTTTGAGTGGTTTCTATCGCATCGTAATTTTTTGCGTGATCATGCTCATGGTGTATCGCTTTGCAGAGGGCTATGAGATGGCGGATGCAGTGGGTGTTCTGGCATTAACTGCATTGGCGTGGTTGTTTTTTAAAATGATTCGATCTGTTTTGACGCCACCTCAGAGTCGTGGAAGGCATAGAGGCCTCCAAGCACGACGACCAATTTTGGTCGTGGCTGCGCTCATTGGAAGTGTGGCAGTGATCGGGTTGGTGCCCATGCCACGCACCACAACGGCATTCATGACGATTCAACCCGGGGGTGCTGAATCTGTTTTTGTGACCAACGGGGGAAGGCTGGTTGGGTCAGTGGTGAATGGAACTGATGTGAAGGCTGGTCAAGTCGTTGCCACTTTGGTCAACGAGTCTATTGAACTCGAGTTGTTGCAAGCTCGTGGGCATTCTGAACAGCTGGAAGTGAAGTTGGACGGATTGAAAAAACGCCGTCTGACGAGTCGTGAGGCTGGACTGCAAATTCCTGTGGTAGAGCGGTCGTTGACTGAGGCCAAGAAAGAACAGCGACTGCGTGAAGGTTTGGCAGGTCAACTGGTGCTGAGTGCACCTCATGATGGGCGAGTCTTTGCCGTTGGTAAACGAGCTAAGTCGACGGCAGGGGATCGTGAGCCCGGGTATTGGTTCGGGACGCCGCTGGATCCTGCTAATCTGGGCGCATGGCTGGAAGAAGGAACAAAAGTGTGCGTGATTGGAGATCCAAGAACGCGTGAAGCAGTTCTGTTTGTTTCTCAGCAGGACATTGAGTTGATACGGAAGGGGCAGCGAGTTCACCTGCTTTTGGATGATCATGCTCAGGGTGAGGTGCGTGGGAGGGTGTCAGAATTGGCAGCTTCGCCCACTCAAGAAATACCTGATGAGTTGCATCGTAGCGGCAGGATCGAAGTCCCCGCTGTTAATCTTGAGTACACTCCCTTTTATGAAGTTAGAGTTGTGCTCGAACCAACAGCATCACCACTGCCGGTTCGCCTGACAGGGCGAGCGAGAGTTGATGTTCAGAAAGCCTCGATTTTTCATCGCATCACGCGTTTTCTGCGTGACGCATTCGCATGAGCTGGCAGGTGAATGTCACTCTGCACGCGTCAGATCCAAAATGAGTGTTGGTTTTGAAAGGTGCGTTTGTTTTTTCGAAAATGTGTTTTGGGCGTGTATTTCGCGTTTGAGTGCAGAATGGCAAAGGCTTCTAACACCTTAATGGTGTGGCCACATGCTGCTGCGACAAGGCTTGCGAACCGCATCGGGTTGTCGAAATCGGTGCAGTCGGTAGTCTTAACGCTCGCAGCCGTTTGGTAGGCAAGCGGCAGTTCTTGCACCGGTTTTTATGAGTGGTGTCCGTGTGATCGTCGTGATCTTTCACTGTCATTATGAGCGTGGCGGAGTCACGCAGGTGGTCGAGAATCATGTGCGTGCGCTTCGCGAGCATGGGCAGTGCGAAAGAATCATTTTGGCCTCCGGTGAGCGTTGCAGTGGCCTCTCTTTAGAAACTCTTCAGTCGGTTGAACTAATCAATCTCGAGGGGTTTGACTATGATCCTGAAGAATTGATTGTTACGGATTTGGCCCTGCGGCAGCAGCAAATGCTGCGTGAGTTGAAATGCCGGTTCGCTGATCACGGGGTGACCATCGATCAAGCTTTCTTGCATTGGCACAACCATAGCCTTGGAAAGAACACGGCTGTTCCCGGAGTGATTCAATCACTGGCGAGTGAGGGTTGGCGAATACTGTTGCAGGTGCACGATTTTGCCGAAGACAATCGCCCCGAAAACTATGGACGTTTGGTCTCTGCAATGCAGGCAGTGAGCAAGCAGGAGGTAGACCAGTATTTGTATCCACAGCATGAGCGTCTTCACTATGCAACGCTGACGAGGGCAGATGCGGTAGTCCTGAGGCAAGTTGGTGTGACGCTTGACTGTCTTCATTGCCTCCCAAACAGCGTCGCTGTGCCACCGGGAGAATCGCTGTCCAAGGAGGACGCGAGGAGAAAGGTTCTTAAAGTCCTGGAACTTCCTGATGAGGCACGTTGGTCACTTTATCCCGTCCGTGGGATACGTAGGAAAAATATCGGTGAACTGTTGTTGTTAGCACGGTGGGGGTATGACAATCGTTACATGGGGCTGACACTGAAGCCAACAACCCCCATGGAGCAGCGTTCTTACAACCGATGGAAGCATGTGGCTGCTGAGGTGTCAACTCGAACAGTGTTTGATGCAGGTGAGAGTTCAGACCTTACTTTGCGGGAAAATGTTTTGGCTGCAGATTATGTGGTCTCAACCAGTGTTGCAGAAGGATTTGGGATGGCGTTTCTTGAGCCGTGGTTGCTTGGACGAGGAGTGATCGCTCGACGCTTGAACACAGTGGCAGACGACTTTGAAAAATGTGGCGTTGACTTGCAAAGCTTTTATAACTCGATTCCCATTCCAGGCAGTAGATCGTGGATTCGTGAATGTCGGCGAGAGATTTTGGATGCTCAAACGCAGGCGTGGAGTCACTTGCCTGCGGCTTTCCATCCAATGCTTGGCAGATCTGTCAGTGATGAAGTTGAAACGCTTGATTTTGCGAAACTCATCCCGCAGCGTCAGATTAAGGTCTTGCGGCGAATGGAGAATGATCGTGGTTTTGAACTTGC
>Ga0315320_10004242_pt1 | contig 11753 bp, 8 predicted proteins | sample M140m21515metaG_FD_203458 | JGI IMG/M metagenome (GOLD analysis project Ga0315320, IMG submission 203458) | Ammonia-oxidizing marine archaeal communities from Monterey Bay, California, United States - M1 40m 21515 | ecosystem: Environmental > Aquatic > Marine > Coastal | place: USA: California...
GCTCATCGTCCCGTCGATCCCGTAGAACACAGCGTCGATCGCCGAGAACGCATAGCTGGGCCAGGTCCCACGAATGGTCACGTCAAACCGGGGCTGGCCTGCATCCGTGAGTTCTGGGGCGAAGTAGATGAAGTCCTCGACCAGCTGCCCATAGCCAGAGACCTCCATGGTCATCCCCTGGACCTCCAGCCCGGCGGTCAGCGACCCACCCCAGACCGTTTCGACGCCGAGGCCTGGGTCTCCGCTGGCATAGACGGGAAACGTGGGCGCAGTCCCCAGCATGTAGAGTTCATCGATATTGGGGTAACGACTCGCTGTCGACAGGTCGAACTTCAGGTCCAGAACCTGGGGCACTAGGTGCACGATCAGCCCAACGCTCCCCGACGCGGCGGGGTACTCATCGGCGCATCGCACGGTGCTGTCTCCCGCCTTGCAGTCGGCTAAGTCCGCAGTGCCTCGTCTCTGGTGGGCTTCAAAGTCGAGCTCTCTGACAAACACGGAGCGCAGAAGCCCATCAAACCGCGCCCCGACCTCGAGGCAGGCGCGAGGCAGCCACAAGCGTTCGACGACAAACAGCCCGCCAGAGAAGCCTCGGAAGCTGGGAACGAGCGGAAGCCCCCGATACACGTTCTCTTGGAACACACCCTGGAGACCTGTGCTGCCCTCAAGCTTGCCAAAGGGGAGTCGAAGCTCAGGATGGTGGTACACCACATCGAGCGAATGGGTGCGCAGCGTAAAGTCGAACTGCGGACCAGAGATTGACTCCCGCGCACGCTCAAACTCTTTACGGAGGTTCATCTGGAACGCGTACGTCGCATCCAGCTTCCCGGCCGCTCCGAAGAACTGTGCCCGGACGATCCCCACATCGTGAGAGACGGATTGAAAGGGTCGATCAATCTGGTGGTTGGAGCTCCACAGGGACTCCGTCACGGGAGCCCCTGCCTCGAGCTGGGCTCGGAACTCTGCAGGGGTCTCGTTGCGTAGGCCGTAGAACACCCCCGACCGCACGTGATGGTGGTGCCAAGAGCCCCGCACGCTGCCATGACTCCAGCGATAGCCCACGGCGCCTCCAGCGTTCCACGAGCGAAGCGCTGTGTTTCCGAGAACGTAGTCAGGAGCGAGGTTGTCGGTCCCTACAGAGCCGTTTCCTTCGAGGCGAAAGGAGAGCCCTCGCGCACGAGCGGGGGCGGCGTCGATGCGGAGGGCTGCGTATGGACGTAAGCCATTGCTGTTGAAGCTGAGGAGCCCTTTCCCACCCACTCCGGGCACGGACCGCATCGGCGGGGGCTCTACGAGTATGACTCCGCCGATGGCGTCTGCCCCATAACGAGCCCCTGCGGCGCCCTTGATGACGCTAATGGTGCCCGCAGAGAAGGGGTCGATCTCCGTCGCGTGGTCCGGCCCCCACTTCTGGCTCTCGTGACGCACCCCGTCGTAGAGGACGAGGAGCCTCCGCTCCTGCTGTCCGCGAATCAACGGTTTCGAGACCGCGCCCGTGCCCCCGGCCGTACTCACCCCAGCGACCCTGGAGATGGTGTCCGCCAAACCCTCGCCCGCGGCGCGCTCGATGGCGAGCGCGTCAAGAGTCTTCCGAGCCCGCGTATCCTCATGGTCCTCGTCGTCGTAGTGCGCGACAACCTCGATGCGCTCAACCACCTCTGAGGGAGAGGTCGAGTCAGAGACGAGAGCCAACTCAGGCCCCAGGCCCACAGCCAGCAGTGGGTATGGCCTCTCAATCGAGTCGAGGGCTGCGACGTCAAAGACGGTCTCGTTCGCTGCCAACGCGGCGTGGGGTCCAAGACAGAGGAGGCACGCACAGCCACACGCAGAAGCCAGGAAGAGCCTCCTCGATCTCGCCCGCGCGTTGCCACCACACCGCCGGACCCGAGACGTCAGCCGTCGCGCAGCACCCTCCCTCATGACGATGCTGAGGGCCAGTCAAATGGGTCGGAGAAAGACGACCAGCAGTCCGGGTCGCTCAGCTCTTCGTCAGTGAGCAAGCAGTGCGTAAAATCAGCGCGCAGCTGCTCGCTGCGTAACCCGATCCCCACGACGGCGATCTGCTGCCGTCGGTCACCGAATGGCGGGACAGAAGCGGACTCAAGGTACTCTCGGAACTCAGCGCCCTTTGGATGCTCGCTGGTCGGAACTGCGCTCCACCAGGGGCCAGGCACCTCCAAGCCGATGGTCCCTCCCCCGATGTCGAGTCTCCCGATAAGGTCCGGTCGGGTCGCTACCCAGAACTGCCCTCTGGCGCGGAGGACCATCGGAGCGAGGCGCTCGATGAGGTCCCCGAGCCGCGCGGGGTGAAACGGTGTCCGGGCCTCAAAGACGAACTGCGTAGACGACGTCCCTGTGTCAGACGGGTTCTCAAACAGGCCTTCAAGCTCGGTTCGACGCTGGGCTGTCTCCAAGGTGAAGCCACGAAGCTCTTTCCACTCTGTATGAAGCTCGCTCGCCAGGATGCACTTCGCGGCGGGGTTCAAGGCAGCCAGAATCTGGCGGGCTTGCTCCAGGTCTCGCTGCTCTGCCCCTTCTTCATCGTTCAGCACAAGCAAGTCGGCCATGAGGAGCTTGTCGAGGTACGTCCGAGCGTGTGCTGAATTCAACGAGGATTGGAGCGAGGACGGATTGACGAGAACGACGAGGCTCTCGAGCGTTGCGACCTCAGAGAGCACCGCGCCTCGCCGGTCGGCCACGCTGAATGTCTTGGCTAGGACAACGAGGTCTTCACTCCGAGCAGCGTGAAGGACGATGTGATCCGTTTCACCCGCCTTTGCGACCCGCTCGATCTTCGTCATCAGATCAGCTCGTACAGTGCAGCACGCGCATCCCTTGCCCAGAACCTTCGTCCGGGCGTTCGTGAAGCTCATGGTGGGATCGGCACGCGTAAACAGTCGCTTTCGACTCGGTCTGGGGACGATCGCGTGAACTCGCTGGCCGTCTTGGTCGCCGCGGAGCCGTCGGACGAGGCGATTGACTTCGTCATCATCGAAGCTCGTAAAGACCGTCACCGGGATGGGGTTTGCCACGAAAAAATGCCTCCGTTAGCCTCAACGGAGGCATGCCCCGCACGTGTTCATACCCGGACACTAATGCAACACTCTTGCAATAGCGAACAATACCATGACGATGCACCAAAGCGTCCCCTCGTAGCCTCGTGAACCTGTTCCGATCAGCCCCCAGTCGAGAAGGAGCCGACATGCTGCCCCCCGCTCTCCAGCGACACATCGAAGGCGCCCTAGGCTCCGAGGTAGAGAGCACGACGACAGCGACCGGTGGTTTCTCTCCCGCAACCCGGGAACGCATCCTCCTGCGGGATGGCCGCCGCGCCTTCGTCAAGGCGGGGACCGACGCAGACACACGGGCATGGCTCCGCGACGAGTGGCGTGTCTATGGGGCTCTCTCCAGGCCCTTCCTGCCCGAAGTACTGCACTGGAGCGACACCGAGGCGGTCCTGGTCCTGGAAGATCTTGGTGACTGCGAACGTGCTCCCCCCTGGACCGGTCGCGCGGTGGCGGCGGTCGTGGCCACCCTGGCAGAGGTGGCCGCGACGCCACCCCCTCCCGATGTACCGGCCATCGACCCCTCCCCCTTCCGCGGCTGGCAGAGATCCCTGTGGAGCCTGCAGAGCATCGCGACGCTCGGTGCAGCAACCCCCGAATGGCTACAGAGCCATGGGCCTGTCCTCGCCCGGGCAGAAGCCGCCGCCCGAATCTCGGGCGACAGTCTGTTGCACTGCGACGTGCGGGGGGACAACCTATTCCTCCGTGGAGGGCGCGCGATTCTTGTGGACTGGAACTGGTCCGTGCGCGGGAACGCAGCCGTCGACCGAGCATTCTGGGCGCCCTCACTCCAACTCGATGGAGGTCCCCCGCCCGAACAGGTCGTGGGTCATGAGCCAGAACTCGCGGCCGCCGTCGCCGGCTTTTTTGCCTATCAGGCTGTTCAGCCCATCGAGCAAGCTACTCCCGCCATCCGTGCCTTCCAGGTCGCTCAACTTCGTCAGGCTCTCCCGTGGGCCGCCCGTGCACTTGGTCTCCCTCTCGAAGGGGTCACCACGGCCCAGGCTGCGTCCGGTCACGGTATGTCGCTTTAGTAACCCCTTCTCAGGCTCTATGGGTTCACGCCGATTCGAGTCTGCATGCGTCGGTTTTTTTTGGTGACGCATGCAACGTCTTCCTCATCGGCTACGCCCCCATCCCATCGAACGGACAGGGCTGGAGTGTTCCTGCGGAAGCGCAAGCCGCGTTCCGCCGAGTCATACGGGAGCCATGTGAATGGGCTGCAGGACGGGACTTTGATGACGAAGCCTCCCCATCTGCTCTCCGTCCGATCACGTGCTTTATATGACCTATCCGCAACGTCTCGTACCACCGTCGTAACGCGGGGTCTCGTACAGTGGCTCTATGAACTCCCGCCGCGTCCTCACACTCCTGGGCTTGTCCCTCCTCTTCCTCGCCCTGGGCGTGTCCACCGGACGACTCCGCACCGCCAGCGCCGACGCGATGATCGCCGACGAGGGACCGTCGGACGCAGCCCGCGCCGTGTTGGCGGCCTTCGACGCAGATCCCGACGACCTAGGGGAGGAGCTGTACGAGCTGTTCGACGAGCTGGCGTCGGGGGATGAGGCACTGCTGGATCGCGCGCCCCGGTACGATTGGGTGGACGCCTACCGACTGGACAGCCTGCGCCCCGAGGACCTCATCGCCCTGCGCGGGACCGCAGCTGCCCCGGCGGCCGTGTTCGGGACCCGGGACCCCGTCGCGCTCTCCGCCCACCTCGAGCGCGCCCAGGGTGTCTTCTCCGCCATCACCGTCGGGTGCGCCTTCGAGGCCCTGGCTGACGATCTCGCCTCCACCGACGGCGAGTCCCGTGAGGAGTTCGCCTTCGCGGAGCAGCCCCTGAGCCGACAGGTGATGCGCCGGTCGCGTCGCGTCACCTTGCCGTTCGGTGGCGCGACCACCGACGCTCTCTTGCAGGTGACGGTGCAAGTCGGCCCCGCCGCCGGCGACGCGCTCGAGGTGACCCAGATGTGGGAGCTCGCGATGCTCGTGGACCGGGGGGACGGGAGCGTTCGCCTCGTGGCCACATGGGTCGAGGCGTCCACCCCGGACTTCGACTCCGCCAACCGGCTCTGGGCCGGATGGGTGCTGCACGGCGCCTTCGAGGACGCGCGGGTCTGGACCGACGCCTGTGCCGGGACGAGGCCTGAGAGTGCGGGCAAGAACTTGGAGCCCTCGCCAGGGTCCGGCGGAGCGCGAGACGAAGGGCTCGATACCTCGAGGACTAGGGACGGCACCACCGCGGGGAGCGACGCCCAGGCTCCGCCCGCGGGAGGAGACGCGGGAGCAACAGAGCCCGCCCCGGCGCCCTCCGACCCGACCTCTCCCCCGCTGCGGCCCGCGCCGTTGTGCGACGGGGTCCGGCTCATCGGCATCCCCACCCACGCCCTGAAGATGATGGAGTCCCAGTACGAGCTGGACACCATCAGCGCGAACATCGACACCCTGAACGCGGAGCGCGACGCCGTCGCGGCGGACCCCAGTCACCCCGACGTTCGGCAGACCGACACGGTCATGGCCCTGCGGGCCCGCGGCGTAGACGACAAGCTCGTGGTGTGGCGACAGGAGGGGATCCGCCGCTGGACGGAGGTCGTCGGCACCCCGCGCGGGCGCTTGACGGAGTCCGAGCGGGACATGTTGGGGCGCCTCGTGGACCGCTTCGGCGCCGACCCCGACATGTACGAGGAGCCCAACCGTCTGCGGATCAAGGCCCGCTGGGCGAGCGGCGCGATGCGGGAGTTCCTCACCACCGACGACGTCGTCATCCCGGTGTGCCCGGACGACCTCGCCTACGCGGCGGACCAGCTGGGGTGGCGCGCGCCGAAGCAGCGACGAGCCCACGCCACGGACGTCGAACAGGTAGTGGCCTCCGCGCTGCTCGAGGCTGGTGGCATCCGGGCGATCTCGGACCGCGAGTGGGACGGCCTTCGGGCCATCTTCGGCTTCGGCGATTCGATGATGGATCTACTCTCGTCCCCGGCGCCGGGCATCGACGCGGTGGACTCGACCCTTTAGCGGCCTACTTTTTCTTCGCCTTGCCGTCCTTGTCGAGATGCTCGCCGCGCGCCAGCTTGAGCACGTCCTCGATGACGGAGACGAAGCGGAACTCGAGGTCCACGTTGAGGTCGTCGCGGATCTCCATGAGGTCCTTCTCGTTCTCCGCGGGCATCATCGGATAGGTCACATAAGGTAAGTGGTCGGACGTAGAGCAGATGGGCCCCCCCATGAATTCACGGAGTGTGCTCTGCCTCCACGCCTCGCTTCTTTCCCCACACCCTCGCAGTAACCACGCCAATCTCGTAGAGAATGATGAGCGGCAAGGCGAGTCCGACCTGAGTCACCGGGTCAGGAGGTGTTAACACCGCGGCGACGACAAAAGTCAACAACACTGCATACTTACGGAAAGCCACCAAGGCATCGGCGGTCACGATCCCGGCCCGTGCCAAAAAGAAGATCGCCAGGGGCAACTCGAACACCGCACCGAACGCAAGGAGAAGCTTGGTGACATCGCCCAGGTAAGAGGCGATGGAGATGTTCGCTTCGATGCCCTCGGTCGAGAACGCCAGCAGGAACTCCATCGCGAGTGGCACGATAAACGTGAAGCCGAAGCTCGCTCCCGCCGTAAAGAACAGGGACGAGAAGAGTACGAAAGGGACCACCAGGCGGCGTTCGCTCCGGTATAGGCCAGGCGCAACAAACGACCACCCTTGATAGAACAGAACGGGCAAGGCCAGGAAGAACGCCGCGAAGAGAGACATCTTCAGGTTGGTGACGAACACCTCAAGGGTGGAGAGAGCTGCGAACCCTCCCCCTTCGGGGAAATGAGGCTCCGCTGCGCTCCGAAGGGTTCTGCTGATGTCGCCTCCGAACGGGAGCATGACCGAGAACGAAACGACCATGGCCAACAGAGATCGGATCAGACGGGTTCGCAGCTCCCAGAGATGCTCCAGGAGCGTCATTCGATACTCCTCGACCTCTGTCTTCTCCGGGTCGACGTCCGTGGCGTCTGGCGCCGCACTCATGACAAGGGCTCGGGGGGATCAGGCAGCTCGATGTGAGCCTCCTCAGCCGACCCGTCGCTTGAGCCAGGAAGCTCACCGTCCGCTTCGCCAGTCCCCCTGCTCGCAGCCTCCCTCTCCAGACGCGCCTTCGCTTGTCGCTCCCTGTACTCGGCGAGACGACGGTCGCGCTCCTCGTCTCGGATCTCGGAGTCCAAAGTGCGCTTCAGTTCATCGGTGGTTCGTCGAATCTGACCGACGAATTTGCCCACTTGCCGTGCCACCTCGGGCAGCTTCTCTGGCCCCAGGAACACCAAGGCGAGAGCCAGAACCAGCATGATTTCGAGGGGGCCCAGAGACAACACGTCGGGAGTATGGCGACGGTGCCCCTAGCCAGCAAGGCGCACACAAGGAGCTGAGGCTGCGAGAGTTCATCCGAAGGAGCATCGTCGAACAAACAAGCCTTAGCCACCTCTTGTGGATGGGAGCAACACAGGTACAGATTGGTTCCAAGGAGCGTCACCTACCGCCTAAACCAGACTCCAATCGGAGCCCCCTGTATAACGTCGCGGATTCCTTCGTGGCAGAGACGTAGTGGATAGAGGAAGCCCATCGTGTGTCGAATCTTCGCCTTCCGAAGCCGTGTCGACCTCAAAGTCCAACGAAGCCTCGTGAAAGCGGAAAACGCTCTGCAGCTTCAGTCGCGTAGGCACCCGCATGGGTGGGGAATCGCGTACTACCTCAGTGGTGGGAATCACCCCCATCTCATCAAGTCCATGGAGTCCGCATTCGACGACGACCGCTTCGCGCGGATCAGTACGTTCCTCACATCGCACGCGGTCATTGCCCATGTACGTAAAGCGACGGTTGGGGAACTAAGCGAGAGGAACACTCACCCCTTCTCCTACGGTGGCTGGACGTTCTGCCACAACGGCACGATCTTCGGGTTCGACGCGATCCGGCCCCAATTGCTGGAGCGGGTGCTTCCACACCTTCGGGCCCACATTGGTGGCACGACCGACAGCGAGCTCTTCTTCTACCTCGTGCTGAGTGAATTGGAGCGTGCCGGCTACTCGATCGATGAGGCTACTGGACCCCTCCCCTCCAACATCTGGGAACTCTACGGCGATCTGCTTGGATGGATTCGGGATCTGTCCCGAGACACCGGTGAGGACGAGCGCGAAGCGATGATGAACTTTGTCCTGAGCAACGGCGGGGTCATGCTCGCAGCTCGTTTCAATGGGGGGCTGTCGTTTTCGACACAGAAGGTTCGCTGCGCGGACGCCGACGTGTGCCCCGTGAAGAACAAGATCTGCTTCGGTCCACGTCCAATTGGGGTCAGCCACACCCACCTCCTCCTGGCGAGCGACCCCACGAGCCCAGACGACGTCTGGGAAGAAATTCCAAATCGAGCCATGCTCGTTCTCCACGAAGACTTCACGCTGACAATCAAGCAACTCGGTGGACTCGAAAGCGGCCCGGCTTGGTTCGCCTGACGGCTGAACGAGGAGCTAGCGCAATAGGTTCAAGCCCCCCGGCACCAGATAGCTGGTGTAGCGCGCGTATCCATAGGCCGTGATACCGAAGCCGCTGCCATCCGCGCTTTCTATGTGGTGGGAGCCGTCGCTGGTCTGAATTCGGGCAACGGAGAACCCTGTCGAAGCGACGGGGGACCAACCCGTCACAGCCTGTCCGTCGAGCAGCACGACGGTGTCGGTGACCGCGACTACATTCAGCCAGTTCTGGGAGAACGTGGACGGCGCCAGGAAATCGTACGAGTTGCGCACCTGCGACCATGGAATCCCAGAGCCCATGGCCGGGTCTCCAATGTTCGCCCCAATCTCATCCTGGCCTAGCAGAGTCTGCGTCACGTACATGGGAGCGCTGCTGCTCACGACGAAGTCTTGGTCAGTTGAAAACTGGGTGAACTCCCCCCGTCCCAGGGTCTGTGGCTGAATCACTGGTGGCTCGAGCGTGACACTCGTCCCCTCTTCCAACGCCACGATTCGATAAGCCGCCCTCGCGACTGCCCCAGGCACATTCGGCAACTGGGGTGCAGTCATCACGGCCGAGGTCCCCCAGGCAGCCGTCGGAATCATCGACTCCTCGAGATGGTCGCAAGCCCAGTTGGAGTAGGGCACGAAGCTGCAGCGGTGTCCTGCAAATACGGCGATGGGCGCCGTGGCCGAAATGAGAGTCCCGGTCAGGTCTGACGTGGTTCCCAGGCAGTACGTGTAGGTCACGCCGTTGTTCACGCCCGTGGTCTGCTGCCACCCCTGATCGGTGCAGAACGACGTGCCAACAGGAGACTGGTCGTACAGGCTCAGCACCTGCACTACGTCCCCTCGATCCAGACTGAGGGTCGCCTGGTCGCCGGGCATCGCCTCAGGCGGAGTGCCCGACGAGGTCCGTCCGTTGTAACGAATGGTGACCGCAGTTCCATCCACCGCCGCGACCACCGCGAAGAAACCTGGAGCGAAGTCGTACCAGGTGAAGTTCCCGAGGACATCGGGGCCGCCGAGCCCGAAGGTCGGCCAATGGCTCACCATGTATTCACCAGTGAGGGCGTGCTCAGGGAGCAGCAGGGAGGCGTCGTTGGAGAGCGAGTCGTTCCCAAGAAGCTCGAAGTCCAGTGGGTTGAACTGGTACGCCGCCACGGGAACCGTGCTGTGCACCTCGTACGCGCCTCCGGTCACGACCGCTGACTGGATCGCGCTCTTCAACTCCAACACCATCGGGAGCTCAATGGCCGCAGTCTCCCCCACCGGGACGGTCTCCTCTGCCACGACGAAGCCCCCTCGGCTGATCGAGACCTGCGCCGGCACCGGAGAACTTGCTGGGTTCCCCACAACCACTGCGAAGTTGTTGTTGAACGTGCTGCTCACCACGTTGCTCGTTGAGGCGGCGAGGAAGTCGCAGCCCAGGTAGCTCAACTGGGCCGTAGCCACGCCGCAAAGGTCCGTGCAGGCGCCGTCGACACACGGGGTGTCTTCAGGACACGAGGAGACGAACGCGGTGGTGAGACCATCGCCACCACAGGACACGATGTCGTTGCCGTCGCAGAGCAGCGCGTCGGGCTCGCAGGCCAGGCACCCCAACTGCGGGTCGCACAGAGGTGTTCCTCCAGCACAGACCTGCTCGACTTCCCACGAACCAAAGACGCAGCGATGGAAAACCGACTCAGCGCACATGGTCGTCCCGTCCGGCTGACACTCGGGGTCATCGTTGTCGTCATCATCGTCGTAGGCCGTGTCGTCATCGCCAGAGGCTGAGTCGTCATCATCGAGAGTGCCTGAAGGCGTTCCCGGTCCTGGAACGCCCCGGCAGCTAGCCAGCAATGTGAGGAGAATGACGAGGGGGAGAAGACGAGTGATGAGATCAAAGTAGCGCCGAGTTGTAGGGTACGCCTATGAGCCAGACGCCCTCCCCGGCCGCCGCGCCGGATGTCTTCCCGCCCGTGACCTCGGATCAGTGGACTCAACTCGTTGAGCGCGAGCTCAAAGGCGAGCCCACATCGTCCCTCACTACGCACAATCGCGAGGGATATCGCCTCCGCCCAGTGTACGGGCTGAGCGATCAGCCCCCGGGCGTCGACCAGCCGCCAGGCTCGGCTCCGTTCCGCCGAGGTCCCCTCCCAGTGGACGCTGTACCGGACGCTGTTCCCCACATCGTTCTTCAGCGACACGTAGACACCGACCTCGCTGCGCTGCACGAAGCAGTCATGGAGGACGTGGACGGAGGGGTCACTGGACTCTGGATCGACTTGCGAGCCTCCGGAATCACCGAAGCCATCCAGCTTGAGTCCGTGCTCGCAGGAGTCGACGTCAAGACTCTACGACGCCTGACACTGGACGGCTCCAGTGATGGCGTAAGGCGACTGGCGATGGTCCAGGGTTGGCTCTTAAGCCGCGCGACCCCTCCGGCCCAGATCGCGCTCGGGCTCCGACTCGATCCTCTCGGCACCCTCGCCCGAGACGGAGTTCTCCCCGGGTCTCTTGAGAGCGCGCTCGACAACCTCGCGGAGACAGTACGCGTCTGCCTCAATGACCTCCCGGCTGCCTTGCCGATCACGCTGACGTCCCAGCCCATTCACGACGCCGGAGGCTCTCTCCTCCACTCCATCGGGTGGTTGCTCGCCAATGGCGCGTTCGTCCTGCGATCCCTCGAAGACCGGGGGCTCCCGCCCCACCAGGTGGCTCCTCGAATCGAACTCCACTTACCCCTCGGACGAGACGTGTTCTCAGGCATCGCGGCCGTGCGCGCGCTGCGGGTCTGCTGGACCAAGCTGCTCAGTGCATGCGGACTCACCTCCCCTCCTCCCGCCCGAGTCCACGCGGACTGCTCCCGCACCGCAGCCTCCCCAAAGGACCCATGGGTCAACGCACTGCGGAATACAGCTCAGGTCTTCGCGGGAATGCTCGCCGGAGCCGATGCGATCACCTGCGCCCCCTGGGACATGCCCCTCGGCCTGCCGGATAGCACCTCGAGACGCCTTGCCCGCAACACCCACTTCGTGCTCGGCGAGGAGGCTCATCTGAGCCGCATCGCCGACCCCACCGGAGGCTCGTACCACGTGGAAGACCTGACGGAGGAGCTCTCACGCGCAAGCTGGGCTGCCCTGCGTTCAATCGAAGCCCGAGGGGGGGCCGCAGACGCTCTGGTGAGCGGCTGGATCAAGCAAAGGCTCGAT
>Ga0315320_10004244_pt1 | contig 11750 bp, 5 predicted proteins | sample M140m21515metaG_FD_203458 | JGI IMG/M metagenome (GOLD analysis project Ga0315320, IMG submission 203458) | Ammonia-oxidizing marine archaeal communities from Monterey Bay, California, United States - M1 40m 21515 | ecosystem: Environmental > Aquatic > Marine > Coastal | place: USA: California...
AACCGGACGACCACGTCGTGGCCGTGTTGCGACGCCACCTTGAGCGGCGTCGCGCCGTCCCGCCCGCTCTTGTTTATGTCCGCGGAGGGTCTGTTCTGGAGCAGGATGGACACGACGCCGTGGTGCGCGTTCCTACTGGCGGCGTACAGCGGCGTGGTCAGGTCGTACCCGTAAGGTCGATCGATGTCCGCCGCCGGTTCCTTGAACGGGTCAACGCCCGGCTGGAGCAGCGCCCGGACGATCATCTCACGCCCCTTCTGCGCGGCGAAGTACAGCTGGTCCTTCCCCGCGCACCTGCTCACGTTGAACGACGTGCCGAGGAAACGCCCTCCCTTGATGATGCGAAGGAGCTCCTCGTCCGATGCGTGCTTCACCCCGACGACCCGCGCGCTCGGATCCCTCACGTGAACAGCCCCGATATCGGCACTCCGGTACTGCGGCGGTCCCGGCTTCTGGGCCGCGTCCGTCTTGACCGGCGCCGCGCCGTCATCTTCGCCCGGGGGGAACTGCCCTCCGGCGCGATCCGGTTTCGCCTTGCCGTACACCACGTTGGACCCGGTGTTCAGCCTGTCCAGCATGGCCTTGTACGGGCCCTCCTCCCACTTTTCCGCCATCTCCTCGATGCCCTCCTCCGGGTCGGGGTCATCCCCTCCATCGTATATGAAGTCCTTCTTGTACTCCTCGAAGGGCATCGTCCAGATGTCGACCTTCTCCTCCTCCTCGCCATCGGCGGCATCGTCACCCATGACGGGCAGTTCCGTGGGTTGTAACCGGGACGCGCGCCTAGATGTGTGGCAGCGTTATGTTTCACAAACGGTCAATTCCGAGAAGTCGCGTTCCTAAAAACACACCATCGTGCGCCAGAGGAACCGGCAGGGACGACGGTTGAGGGCTGCAAACTCGTCAAAATGGAAGGGGGTGCCGATCTAGAGGTCTCGCCGGCGGCAGAGGAAGTCGACCGAAGCGATGACGAACCGCAGACTGCCCGTGGACTGCCACCTCGTCCTCCACTACCACCAGGTGCCAAACCGGCGTACGTACATCAGGCGGAGGCCAAGGTCCGGCGTGTTCATCGTTGGGACGACATAACCTTAGGATTGCAACGCGCCAGGCAGCGTGGAGAGGGCTTCAACGCGGCGCTCACATCGCGTCCGTCGCGAAAGCTTCGACGGGAACTTAGTCCTCTGGTACCGCGGTGACGAGAAGATGGATCGAACGAGAGACGTAGAGCATAGAACGATAGCTACTTAGATACGATTCAGATTCGCGTGAAGCGGCGGACACCTACGACCCACGACCCACGACAACCTTTACGCCATCCGCGGATACGACAACCTTGTCTCCCCCCTTGAGCTTCACCTTGTGCTTGCCGTTATCCTTGGTTTTGATCAGTGTGCACTTGACCCACTCACCGTCCACGCGCGCGAGTACCTTTTGCTTTTTCGACAGCTTGGTTTTGCCATCGTCGGAAGCCCGCTCGCGCTTCTTCTTTTTGTCGTCGCCCTCGTCCGCACCCTCAATCACGCCTCCGCCCGCGCACTGACGCATCACGTCCGACACCGCCGCGTCGAGTCCCCGTTTATCGTTCGCGGACGTTGCGCCGATGCCCTTGGCGCGGAGCATCTTGATAACACGCATCATGTCCACGTCGGTCTCGCGCTGAACCTTCCTCGCCGGTCGGAGCGCCAGGTTGGAGTGCATCTCCTTCGCCTTCTCCCTCGACCCGACGACCATGCGCGAAGAGCGGTTTAACATCTTCTGCTCGAACGTCGGCAGAGCCTTGTCGAAGCCGTCTTCCACGCCGTGTTTGCGCACGCCATCCGCCAGAGTGTCGGCCAACAGAACCGCGTCGCTGATGGCCTGGTTGGCACCCTGAGCTTTGAACGGCGTCATTGGATGCGCGGCGTCACCCACCAGCGTGACTCGCGACATTCCCGCGTCCACCGCAGCCTTACGAAGCACATCGGGCTCGAGTAATTCGCGGTCGTACACGGGATATCCCGAGAAACAGTCGAGCGGGGTCTTCTTGAGCAACTCGGGGATCGGGTCGTGCCACGCGGCGCACCGCCGCGTGATTTCCTTCTTGAGCGCTTTCTGATCCTTCGCCAGCTCCCGGCCCTCCTTCTCCTCCATGGGGAACGAGAGCTGCCACATGGTCGACGAGGTGGTGAATGGCATGGCGTAGATGCGCGTCGAGCCATCGACGGTCTCGAAGATGCGTCGTTTGGTCAACGGAACGTCCAGGATTGAGTCCTCGACGATGCCGAGCACCACCATCAGCCCGACGTAGTTGAGCCGGTCGCCGGGCAACGCCAGGTTCCGGCGCACGGTCGAGAAGATACCGTCGGATCCCACGAGTAAAGCCGCGTCGATGACGTCACCACCGGCCAGCTTCACCTTGACCACCTTAGGGTTCTTCTTGGACGTCCTGAACCCTTCGAGTGCGCTGTTCCACCGAATCGTCCCGGGTCGCACCGCTTCCAAAATCCGTCGACGGAGCACCTGCCTCGGAATGTGAATGAAACGCCCGCTGTTCTTGCACTCCTTGCGCTCTTTACCGGTGTCTTTACCCCCGAACGCCTCACCGAAAACACCCAGTACGCGACCCTTGTCGTCGAACGTGTAGTGCGACGTCGACGGCGCGTCGTCGGCGGCCAGGTCGATTCCCATGGCGTTCACGGCGTCCTGCCGCTGAACCGTCAAACCGTACCCCTGTTTCCGTGAGTCGAAGCTCGGGTCGGACTCCAAGACGACGACGTTGAACCCTCGCTTCTGCAGCGCGACGGCGCACGCGGCGCCACCAACACCCCCGCCCGCCACCACGATCGTTCCGCACCCAGACACGTCAACCTCTCCAACCTCAGCTTTTAACGCGGCTGCGTCCTCCACCGCGCGCTTTCTGTTTTGCTTCAGACGCTTGACGATGCGGTGCATACCCGCTCGAGCAAACGCCCACTCGGCGTTATCGAGCTCCTCATCGTTGAAGTCGTCCAGGAAGTTATCGGCTCGGTTCGCGAGGGATTGGAACAAGGTCGGGTCCATCTGGTTGGCGTTCGCGAAAGCCCACGCCACGTTGGCCAGATCCGCCGCGGTGAAGTCCCCAACGCTCGCCTCCGCGGCGGTTGCCAAATCTGCAAAGAGCTCCTCGGCGGTGGCCTGTTCGAGCTTTCCAGCCTCGGACGCCTTTGAGAATGCCCACGCGACGTTCGCGATGAATTGAGCGCTCAGCTGACCGTCGTTCATCGCGCCGCTTTCCCTGAACCGCCTCGCGACCGCGGCGAAGAGTGACTGGTCAAAGTGCGCCAGCTTTGCAAACGCCCAAGCCGTGTTGACCAGATCCTGGGCGTTGAAGTCGTCCAGGCACGCCACGCACGCGCCGGATATCGACGCGAACAGCGACTCGTCCGGATGACACGCCTTTGCGAACGCCCATGCGGTGTTCGCCAGATCCTGCGAGTTGAAATCCTTCAGTTTTCGTCGTATCTGCGACGCGAACCCGGTGAACAGGCCCTCGTCCAGATGCCCAGCCTTGGCGAACGACCACACGGTGTTTGCCAAACCCTGCGCGTTGTGCCCGTCCCCGTGCCTCGTCGCATCCTTCGCCAGCGCGGTGAACAGCTCGCCGTCGAACTGCCCGAGCTTGGCGAACGCCCATGCGGTGTTCGCGAAGTCCTGGGCGTTGAACGTCTTGAGCCGCGACCTCGCCGCGCCGCTCACCGCCTGGAACAGCGCCGCGTCGAGGTGCCCAACCTTAGCAAAGGCCCACGCCGTGTTGCTCAGACCCTGAGTGGTGAACGACGCGAGTTTTCCCTCCACAGCCCTGGCGAGCGACGAGAACAACGCTTCGTCATCGGTCCTGCCCGCGGTGGCGAACGCCCACGCCAGGTTGGTGAGCTCCTGGCTGTTGCACGCGGACGCCTTGGCCACCGTCGCCTTTGCCAGCGCGTCGAAGAGCGCGACGTCGGCGCAGTGGTCAGCCTTGGCGAACGCCCACGAGACGTTGGCTAGCTCCTGGGCGTTACAATCCGACGCGCGCTTCTCCACCGCGCGGGCGAGAGCGTCCATCAGGTCGGTGAGGTCGCCGCCGCGGCCGCTCTTGGCGACGCCGTGCGCGATGTTGGCCATCTCCCGGGCGCGTACCTCGGACGAGTCACTCACCACCTTGGCCGTGTGCGACGCCAGCGACCCGAGCGAATCGTCGTGAGCCCTCCACCAATCGATCGATACGCTCCCGGACTTGTGTCCGATCGAATTCCACGCAGCACTGAGGTGGATGTGGTTCAGCCTGCTCCGATGCGCGGTGCAGTGCCCCAGGAGCTCCTCCAGAGTCTTCGCGTTCTTGATGTTCGCGGTGAGCAGCGCGGGGGATGGGCCGCCTCCGCCTCCTCCTCCTCTACCGCTACCTCTCCCTCGCCCCCTCCCGCGGCCGCCGCCGAAGCCGAACCCGGTATTATAACCCGACATGTCCCGGCGCGGCTCGCTTGTGGGTCCCGAGCGCCACCGCCGCCTCCCGCAAAAATGTCGAGCCGCCCAAGAACATCAGCTCACTGCCGTGCCAAAAGTGTCGTCAAAAGTGTTCCCGGAACCAAACTCACGTCGGGAACGAGCGTCACATCCACCGTCACGACGACTGACGCAAGTTGAGTCGCGAAGATGGCCGGTACGACCCTTATGACGATGGGTGGCGCGTCTGCGACGGGTCTTGGCTCCCGCGGACCCCACACGGCGCGCTCGACGTTTCGAAGACCGTTGGTGAATTTTCATTGCTCTCGGAATAATCGTCGCGCAGCCGTGTGCCTTTTCGGCATCGACTTTGGCTTCCTCAGGTTCGGCAGGAAGAGCGAGGTGGGGCCGATGCCCACTTGGTTCCTCGATACGAAGCAAAAAGACGTGGAGAAGTTCCTGCAGGAGGAGTCGGTCTCGATGCACAGGGACGTTCCCACCGGGCATTTCGACCCAAAGACACGGGACATGGTGAAGCCCGAGCCCCCGCCGTTTGGTTTCGACGCTGGAACTTCCGGGGTGATCGCGAACCCCAAGCCGTGGATCCAGGCGAGTACGAAGAAATCCGCCAAGGCTACCGTCGTGGCGGCACCGGCGAACCTGCCCAAACCATCGTCGATGTCGATGGCAAGCACGGGTTGGGCCGCCGTCTCCGCTGTTCTACTCGCCGCTGGTTGGGTGAAGGTGTTGGCGTGGGTGGAAGATGCGGATGCTGGTGTTGCTGTTGACCTCAGGCTCGATGGTGAAGTATTCCACACTCAGGATTCCCTCGTTTCTGAAGCCCTGCAACCCGCCGGGTATGTTCATGAGCGGCGCCACGAACAGGCGATGGAGGCGGTGTCGAACGTCGTGGACGCAAAGTGGCGCGATGAGAAGGAGGACGCGGCCAAGAGCGTAGAAAACGCGTTCGACGAAGCGATGCGTCGTATAGACGCGTCGTACAAGGAATGCATCGATAAATTAGAGCCGGGGCGCTCGAGTTGATGTTCGTCCTTATACTTGTATTATAGATAGATTAAAGCCGCTAATAATGGTGTATGTACAACTCCCGTGTCGAGACGCGGCGGGAGGTCGACCCAGCACGTGCACTGGACGCCCCTTCGAGCCGTCTTCGCCCGTGTTTGTGCAGTATAGACATTCTCATTTAGTGGCGGAAGTGCCTGTGTCCGGTGGTGAGGAGCGCGACGCCGTACTTGTTGCAGCAGTCGATGGCGTCCTGGTCACGCATGGAGCCACCGGGGTGGGCGATAGCCTTGACGCCCGCCTGGCAAGCCTTCTCGACGGAGTCACCCCACGCGAAGGGGAAGAACGCATCGGACGCGAGCACCGAGCCCTCCGCCTCGTCCCCGGCTTTCTCCAGCGCGATCCTCACCGAGTTCACCCTGTTGGGCTGCCCGGAACCCATGCCCAGGAGCCTGCCCTGGGTGGCGACGGTGATGGCGTTGGACTTGGTATGCTTGACACACCTCCACGCGAACTTGAGCGCTTCGTACTGCTCGTGGGTCGGGTGCGTCTCGGAGACGACCTCCCAGTGGATGTCCTCGGGAAGGAGGCTGTCGGAGGACTGCTGCAACCAGCCGCCGCCAACCTGGCGGAGGGTGGACGACGGGGTCCTGGGGTTGGCCTCGAGGATGCGAAGGTTCTTGGACTTGCCCTTGAGAACCTCGAGACCCTCCTTGGTGTAGGAGGGGGCGATGACGATCTCGTAGAACATGCGGGTCTCGTCGTCCGTGGGGGAGCGGAACTCGCGGAGCTCCCGCGCCATCTCCTCGGTGAACTCGCAGTTGAACGCGACGATGCCGCCAAACGCGGAGATTGGGTCGGCGCGAACAGCCTGGCGGTACGCCTCGAGGATGTCCCCGTCGCTGCCCGACGCGGACGCGACGCCGCAGGGGTTGGTGTGCTTGACGATCACGCAGGTGGGATCTTCGGCGGGGAAGTCGCTGACGCACGAAAACGCCGCCTCGGCGTCGAGGTAGTTGTTGTAGGACATCTCCTTGCCGTGGTGCTGCTTGGCGCGGCCGACGCCCATGCCCGAGGACTCGGACAGGGAATCGTCGGTGTACACAGCCGCGGGCTGGTGGGGGTTCTCGCCGTACCTCAGAGTCTCGCTGAGAGACATGGGCACGCAGAGCTCGGGCGCGGGCTGACCCTCGCCGATCTCGCCCCAGAGGTACTCGGAAACCACCGAGTCGTAAGACGCGCAGTGCTGGTACGCCTTCCACGCCAGCTTCTTGCGGAACTTGAGGTCGTCCTCGGGGGAGGGCTCGGACTTGATGTGATCGATGAGGGGAGCGTAGTCGGCGGTGTCAACGAGCACGTACACGAACGGGTGGTTCTTGGCGGCGGCTCGAATCATGGCGGGGCCGCCGATGTCGATGTTCTCGACGCACTTCGCGAAGTCTCCGCCTCCCGCGACGGTCTCGCGGAACGGGTAGAGGTTGACGGCGACGACGTCGATGTAGCCGATGTCGTGCTTCTTGACGGCGTCGACGTGGGTCTCGAGGTCGCGGCGCGCGAGGATACCTCCGTGCACCGCGGGGTGGAGGGTCTTGACCCTGCCGTCGAGCATCTCGGGGAAGCTGGTGATCTGATCGACGCTGGTGACCTCGACGCCCACGTCCGAGATGGCCTTGGCGCTTCCGCCGGTGGAGACGACTTCGTACCCGAGCGCGTTGAGGCCCTCGGCGAGCTCGGTCATGCCGGTCTTGTCGGAGACGGAGATGAGCGCGCGGGGCTTGGCGCCGTTGGGGGACTCGGACTTGGCACGCTGGCGCACATCGCGAGCGACGTGCTTCTTGCCTGTCGGTTTGGAAGATGGGAAATTCGGTCAGCGATTCGGTCAGCGGCGGTTCTTCCCAGTCGCATCTCGCGCGTGGAAGGTTCGAGGGCGGTCCCGGTCGTTCCGCGATCCGCGCATCGCGGCGTTCGAACGAGGAACCCGACCGAGGGTTCAAATTGAAAAAGTGCCGATCGTGCTTAACCGCCGCCGCCGCGTGTGGGGGCGGGGTATGATTGGACGCGGGCGGGAGCGCGCGCGAGCCGGGTTGATCCACGCACCGGTGCGGGGGGCGGGTCTGGCGGATGCGCGAGGCACCGCGATCGTAGCGCGGACAGCGGAGGTCGCCATGGTGACGGTAGGAGACGGCGTGCGTCCCGAATGGGTCGCTGCAGGATGGGCTTTTCGCGTTGGCTAACACTCTGGAGCTCCGATCCACGTCATTTGCGACCGTGTGTCCGGCTGCGTTTTTGCGACCGTCCGCGCCAGGTGGCCTCCTCGACCAATCAGAGCCGAGCTTGTTTTTGGGGAGATTGAGATCTTCTTTGATCTCCGATATCGAAAAAGTAAGGTTCGACGACGATCCGGCGCGCACTCGTTGAGACGCTCGCCGTGTCGACGCCGACCTCTCTGTGTTCACTCCAGCACCCGAGAAAGCTTCTTCGTGAACATGTCCGCCATGTCCGCTTCCTTCACCGTGGCGCCCGTCCGCCACGCGCAGGCCATCCGCCGCTCCCGTAAGGCCACCGGCAAGGTCTCCGTCCGTCGCGGAGTCGTCGCCAAGGCGGTCGAGGCTGCCCCCAAGCTCGTCACCACCAAGTCCGAGGCGGTGAGTTTGACGAATTCGCGCGCCCGATACCTTCCCCACACACCCGGGATCTCGTCCCGATCTTCTATGCCGCGCGGAGGCGCCCGCGGGAGCGCACGACGCGGGTAATCCGGACCCACCGGACGATTCGTGCCGGCATTTTGCTCCTCGCCATCGGGGAAACCAACAACCCTGAGCCCTTAACGCGGATATACGGGCGCGGCCGGGCTCGACGCGCGGTCCTCTCGGTCCGCCGAGAGCTCGAATCGCCAAATCCGTGACATGCCACCTCGGCTCGCGCTCGAAACCCGCCATTCAAACCCCCGCGCTCGCTGCGCGACACCGATCCCCCCGAACCACAGCCCCGTATCTGACCAGATATACCCCCCGACTCGTTATCCGCAGATTTTCAAGGCTGCCCAGGACATCCTCCCCGGCGGCGTGAACTCCCCCGTGCGCGCGTTCAAGTCCGTCGGCGGCGGTCCCATCGTCTTCGACAAGGTCAAGGATGCCTACTGCTTCGACGTCGACGGCAACAAGTACGTCGACTACGTCGGCTCCTGGGGTCCCGCCATCTGCGGCCACTCCAACGACCAGGTCAACGCCGCGCTCAAGGCGCAGATCGACAAGGGCTCCTCCTTCGGCGCTCCCTGCGAGCTCGAGAACGTCCTCGGCCAGATGGTGATCGACCGCGTCCCCTCCGTCGAGATGGTCCGCTTCTGCAACTCCGGTACCGAGGCGTGCCTCTCCGTGCTCCGCGTCATGCGCGCGTACACCGGCCGGGCCAAGCTCATCAAGTTTGAGGGCTGCTACCACGGCCACGCCGATCCCTTCCTCGTGCAGGCGGGCTCCGGCGTCGCCACCCTCGGCCTCCCCGACTCCCCCGGCGTCCCCAAGGAGGCCACCAACACCACCCTGTGCGCTCCCTACAACGACCTCGAGGCTGTCAAGAAGATCTTCGAGGAGAACAAGGGTGAGATCGCCGGCGTGATCCTCGAGCCCGTCGTCGGCAACTCTGGGTTCATCGTCCCCGACAAGGAGTTCCTCGAGGGTCTCCGCGAGATCACCAAAGCCGAGGGCGCCCTCCTCACCTTCGACGAGGTCATGACCGGCTTCCGCATCGCCAAGGGCTGCGCGCAGGAGTACTGGGGCGTCACCCCCGACCTCACCACCATGGGCAAGGTCATCGGCGGCGGCCTCCCCGTCGGCGCTTACGGCGGCCGCCGCGACATCATGGATGTGGTCGCCCCCGCGGGCCCCATGTACCAGGCCGGTACCCTCTCCGGTAACCCCCTCGCGATGACCGCGGGTATCGAGACCCTCAACATCCTCGGCGAGGACGGCTCCTACGAGCACCTCGAGAAGGTCACCAGCCGCCTCATCGAGGGTATCCTCGAGGCGGGCCGCGAGGCGGGCCACGAGGTGTGCGGCGGCTCCATCTCCGGTATGTTCGGCCTCTTCTTCTGCGAGGGTCCCGTGAAGAACTTCCAGGATGCCACCAAGTCCGACACCGACAAGTTCGCCAGGTGGCACCGCGGCATGCTCGAGGAGGGTGTCTACCTCGCGCCCTCCCAGTACGAGGCTGGCTTCACCGGCCTCAAGCACACCGAGGAGGACATCGATTTCACCATCGCGGCGGCCAAGCGCGTCATGGCCCGCATCTAAGGAGGAAACGCCCGCTGTAGCTCTATAGAGAGGGAGAGAGAGATTCTTTTGCTAAACCAATTTGTTAATAACACAACCTATTAAAACTAACCCCCGAGCATCTCCCGTGCACGAGGACGAGAGGAGTTGGCGGCGACGTCGTTTTGCGGCGTGATGTTCCCACTTTTGTCCTCCGCCAGTGAATTTTACACCTTCGAAGGTAGCGGCTATTTACTCTCAAGCCCGCGCGCGCTCAGGAACCGGTGGGAGCTCGTCCTCAGGCGACTTTGGGTCGGGCGGCGCTTCGATACTGGTCGATGGCTTTTCACTGCTCTTCCGCCGCCGCAGGGAGAACGACATCTTCTTGAACGACATCTTGTGCTTTCTCGCCGTGAATAACACCCTGCTCATCAAAGCGAAGAAGACGAGTATGACATAGATCATGAGCGGCGCGAAAAACTCATCCACGCCCAACGAATATGAGCCGAGGTCGACAACCTCCGCCACAGGGCACGGCGGCGACGGCATGTACGTGTCCTCGATGAGCGATCCCAGGAAGTAGTCCTTGTCCGCGATTTTCTTAGCCCAGTAGCTGATAGCGGAAGCGTACTCCTGACGCACGGGCTGCGAGCACCCTATGGGCATGACGGCTTCGCCAATCTTGAAGCCGCACGCGGCATCCAATGTATACTCCCCCGATGACCACATCGTGTTGAACCTGCGGTCGATCATCAGCCCGAGGTCGCACTCGCCCTTCTCCAGATCCCTGAACACGTTGGTCGAGCTCGTGGATGCGTGGTAGAGGATCCTGTCCTTGTAGAGTCGCTTCATCGTGGGCATCATCACCCCCGGGACGCACACCTTGCATTTGACCTGCTGACACTCGTCCAGCGTCGTGATGCCTATCTTCACCCTGTTGTCCTGCACCAGCCGCGCGGTCAGACTCGCGCTGTAGAACAGCAGGACGAACATGCAGAAGAGACTCCACGCCATCTTCACCAAGTTTAGCTCGTAAGCTCTGTTCGGCACCGGGTTACCTCTCATGTCGTACCCCGCCTGCACGTCCTGCGAGGTAAACTCTAGGAACGCCCCGAACGTGTACGCCGCCGATCCCTTGATCCACGCCATCGACTTTTGCGGTAAGGACATCTGACTGCGAGATATCGCCGGCAGATACTCCTTGTATCCGACCCTCAGAACGTTGTAAAAAATTCCAGTAGCCACGCACACCGCGAGGCAGGTCATCCAAAGCTCGATCGAGAACGGCGACCCAGCCATCGCGAGCTTGTGCGAGATCGTTTCCGGGTCGACTAGTTGTTTGCGACTCAGTACCGAGAACGAGTCGGTCAGCGTGCCGGTGGTGAACGTCGTCATGGACAGTCGCTCCTCCGTGGTCCAGTAGTCGCCGACGCAGAGGTCCACGATGCCGTCGGCGACGTCCTGCGCGCACGCGGTGAACGACGATGAGTGAGCCCCCTTGCTCCCACCGCTCACCGGGCGCCAGTCCAGCGTGAAGTTGGCTTCTTTAGCGATCTCCTCGTAGAAATCGATCCAGAGTCCCTTCACCTTGGCGCCAGCCGGAAGATCCGCGGGGGCGTAACTCGCCGCAGATTTAATTGGCTCGCCGGCCTCGTCCTCGATGTAGTGGTCAGGGTAGTAGTAAGGGATGGCGACCGCCGCCTTGAGGGTTTTGCCGTTGAGGAGGCTGTTGACGACCAGGTCGTCCCACTTGCTGGCGTCGCCACCGCACGTGTCGTACGAATAATACGCCTTCGACGCGCCATCGATGAGAGTGCTGGATTCCGCGAAACGCTTGGTTGAGCCCCGGCAGGTTACCGGGTCCACGAAACACCACGGCTCGGCGCAGTAGGCGGCGGGGGAAGACCCGTCACAGTATGGCTCGCGATTTTCGTCGTGCTTCGCGCAGCTCCCGAGACCGTACGTGTTGGGATAGCAGTGCACCTCGCCCCCGACGAGCACCTGGTTGCACGTGGAACCCCCATCATTGCCGAGTAT
>Ga0315320_10004245_pt1 | contig 11750 bp, 11 predicted proteins | sample M140m21515metaG_FD_203458 | JGI IMG/M metagenome (GOLD analysis project Ga0315320, IMG submission 203458) | Ammonia-oxidizing marine archaeal communities from Monterey Bay, California, United States - M1 40m 21515 | ecosystem: Environmental > Aquatic > Marine > Coastal | place: USA: California...
ACGGCGACGCGACCGAACATGCCCTGCCGTTGGTCAGTTCGCTCGGCTTTCTCATCATGTTCGAACATATGGTTATTAGCGCCTACGGGTCCGATCCTCTCACGGTTGAATCACCGTTCGGAGATGCGGCCTTTTCGATCGGCCCGATTTTGTTCAGCTATCCGCAGGTCATCAGCCTGATCCTGTCGCTCGGGATCGTTTTCACGCTGCACTACATCATCAAACACACAAAACTCGGGCGCGCGCTCAGGTCGATTGCCGAACGCCCCGATACGGCGACCCTGATGGGCGTCGATGTCCTCCGGATCGTTCCCGTTGTCTATGTGATCACGGGATTGTTGTGTGCCATTTCAGGCATCCTCTTCACCATCAATTACACGACGGTGGACGCCTATATCGGGGACAATGTCGCAACGATCGCTATTGCCGGTATGGTGCTTGGCGGTCTCGGCAATGTCTGGGGGGCCGTCCTCGGCGGCCTGATTATCGGTATCCTGGAGGTGTTTTCGATCTATATCGTCGGCGCGGATTTCGTGAAGGTGCCGATCTGGGGACTTTTGCTGATCATCCTAGTCTTTAAACCGACGGGCTTGTTCGGTCATTCTGCAATCGGCAAAGGAAAATTCTGATATGAGCGGCTACCTAGAGTCACAGCTCATCATCCTGTGCCTGAGCATTATCTACGCTTACGGCATTTTCCTCCCCGCGGCGTCAGGCCAGCTCAATCTCGGGGCCGCCGGTTTCATCACGCTGGGCGCCTATGCCAGCGGATGGATCAATTCGACGGATGGCCTCGAACTGCCCATGCTCGTTAGCGTCCTTTTGGCCATACTGTTCACCGGCGCCATCAGTTTCGCAATCGCCTTCCCCATACTGCGAACCCGAGGCGTCTATATGGTGCTGGCGACCTTCGCCTTCGCGGAAGTCGTATCGGGACTGACCATCAACATGGAGTTTCTGGGCGCTGCAGCGGGGATGCCGGTGGATGCTCATGCACCGCTCGTTGTGCTGGTGGTCGCCGCCATCGCCGTCATTCTTTTCAGTTTCTATTTCATGTCGACCCGGCTCGGCCTCGCACTTCGGTCGATCCATGACGACGAGAGCGTGTCCGTCCTGTTCGGCGTGAATGTCCGGTTTGCCAAGGTCGCAGCCTTCACCGCCGGCGGTATGGTCATGGGGCTCGGCGGCGCGATGTACGGCCATCACTACAATTACATCGAAGCGCAGGCCTTTAACGTTCTCCTCAGTATTTATATTCTACTCTACGTGCTTTTGGGCGGCACGCAGACGGCTTGGGGACCGCTGGTCGGGGCGATCTTTTTCACGGTTGTGCCGGAACTGATCCGCAATCTCGCCATCGAGATTGGCTCGACCTGGCTTGCCGATAGCCGGTTTATCTTCTTCGGCGGCTTTATCATTCTGATGATGGTTGTCCGCCCTGAGGGGGTCGTGACCAGGACGATGCAGGACAAAATTTCGTCAACCCTATTCGGAAAGCGGGGCAAAAGCCCCGCCCCCGGGGAGTAGACGGCGATGACCGATAATGTTCTCTCGATCACCGGAATGCACAAAAGCTTCGGCGGACTGCAGGTTATCAACGACGTCTCGATGGACGTTCGGCGCGGCAGCCGGACGGCTCTCATCGGCCCGAACGGCGCCGGCAAGACGACCGTGTTCAACCTTCTGACGGGTGTCTACCCGATCGACGCCGGCGCTGTCGTACTTGACGGCGTCGATGTCACGCATGTCCCGTCCCAGGACCGCGTCATTCACGGCATGTCGCGCAGCTTCCAGAACATTCGCCTGATGCCGCATTTGTCGACAATCGAAAACGTTATGCTCGGACAACACGCCCGGGCGCGGTCGCTTCGCGACCTGATGTTCCCCCTCGGTTTGTTGTCGAGAAACAAATGGCGCGTCGAAGCCGAACAGGCGCTGCATGATTCCGGGATCGGCTCTTATCCAGGCGAAGTGGTGGCGAATCTTCCCTACGGCGTCCAGAAACGCATCGAAGTCGTCCGGGCGATGGTCTCACAGCCGAAGCTCCTTTTGCTCGACGAGCCTGCCGCCGGGCTCAACGATGTCGAGACCCGCCAGTTGCAGGAACTCCTCGAAAAAGTATCCGAATCCGGCGTGACCATCCTCGTCGTCGAACATGATATGCATTTCGTCCGCAACCTTTGCGATCACGTCGTGGTTCTCAATTTCGGAGAGAAGATTTTCGAAGGCACGCCGGACCAAGTACATCAGAACCCGGCGGTACTTGAAGCCTATCTCGGACGTGACGAAACACAGACCGCGAAAGAGATTTCCGATGCTTCTTGATGCCTCCGGTATAAACGTTCGATATGGTCGGAACCACGCGGTCCGCGATGTCGACATCTCCGTCCAAGAGGGTGAGATCATCACGGTTCTGGGCGCGAACGGGGCTGGAAAGAGTTCATTGCTGAAGGCACTGTCCGGCACCGAAAAATCGGACGGCGCAATTATGTTCGACGGCACCGATATTGCCGGTTGGTCCGCCCCCCGCCGCGTTCAGGCGGGTATGGTACTGGTCCCCGAAGGACGCCAGATCTTCGTCAGCCTTACCGTTCATGAAAACCTTCTCATGGGTGCCTATTGCCGTACCGACGATGTGACCGCCGAGGCAGAGGCAATCTACGAACGTTTCCCGAACCTGGCGGAGCGCCGGAATATGCTCGCTTCCGTGCTTTCCGGGGGCGAGCAGCAGATGCTGGCGATCAGCCGCGCCATGCTGGCGAAGCCGAAACTGATGATGCTCGACGAGCCGTCACTTGGACTTAGCCCCATTCTGGTCAATCAACTTTTTACTCTTATCGGCGATCTGAACCGGGACGGCATGACCATTATCCTAGTTGAACAGAACACGAACAAGGCGCTCGCTGCGGCGGCCCGTGGCTATGTTCTGGAATTGGGGGCCGTCGCACTGTCCGGACCTTCGAACGACCTTCTTAACGACAGCCGGCTTGAAGAGGCCTATCTTGGCGGCTGATATGCGATTAACCTCACTAAATAATATCTAAAACACGGACAACAGGAGCAAACATGATGAGACGTTTTCTAAAAACTTCGGCGCTTGGCGCCGCAGCAGTCGCGGCCAGTCTTACGGCCACCACCATCCCGGCCGTTGCCGCGGATGAAATCGTAATCGGTCTGAGCTACGGCCGTACCGGAATTTATTCCAGCATCAACAAAACAACGGAAGTCGCTGTCGATATCGCGACTCAGGAAATCAATGCGGCCGGCGGGATCAATGGCAAAAAGGTCCGGATCGTAAAATTCGACACCGCAGGCGATCCGAAACAGGCCGTGGCTGCCGTCCGTAAATTTGCCAAGGATGATAACGCCCTCGCCGTCATCGGACCGTTCTCGTCGAGCGAGGCCCGCGTCGCCTTTGCCGCCGGCGAACGCGAAAAGATCGTCCAGATCCCGAACGCGTCTTCTGCGCCGAAACTAGCCGACAAGTTCTCCTATGCCTTCCGGATGACCGAAAGCGAATACGTCCAGATGCTGCGGGTGGTGAAGACGCTGAAAAAGCGCAACGCGCTCAAGAAGTCGATTGCCATCATGTACGGCACGGACGATGTCGTGTCGAAAGCGGTCGGCCTGTACATCATGAAGCCGATCTTCACGAAAGAAGGCGTCAAGATTTCAGGACCGTACGGCTTCTCGCTCAAAGCGTTCGATGTCGCCCCGCAGGTATCGCAACTCAAAGGTAAAGAGCTCGACTATGTCGGTGTCGCGGTCATCACGCCCCAGGCGATCCGCGTCCTGAAGGAACTGCGCCGCCAGGGCATTAACGCCCCGCTGATCGGCGCGCAGATCTGGGCCGACCCGGAAATCATCGAAGGCTTTGCCGGCCTCGGTGATGGATCGGTCTTTGCGACCTACTTCTTCTATGACCGCAACGACAAGTCCCGCCAGTTTACCAAGAAGTTTGTCGCGGGTGCCGCCAAGCTCGGCATCAAGAAGCCGTTCCCCCATCATGTCGACGTCAGCGCCTATGACACGATGTACGTGCTGAAAGCCGCGATGGAAGCCGCCAAAACCACGGGCGATCCGTCCAAGGTCGTCGCGGAACGCGCGGCGATCCGCGACACATTGGGCAAGCTGACCTATAACGACCTCGTTATCGGTGACGGCATCTGCTTCGACAAAGTCGGAGACGCACAGTTGCCGGGCTACATCCTGACCATGAACGACAAGAAATGGTCAATGCTAGACTCGCACGCGCCGCTTCCCTGCAAATAACAACCGAACGTTTTCCGGTTTACTGAAAAAGGCGGGGGTCAAACCCCGCCTTTTTTGTGTCCGCGCAACGGGTCAGATACCGACGATCGTCGCCCCGCCATTGGGCGATATCACCTGTCCCGTCATATAGTCGGCTTCGTGTGAGGCAAGCCACGCCACGGCCCAAGAGATATCATCGAGAGTCCCGATACGTCCCATGGGAATTTCGGACGCCAGCCCCTCGATACGTTTCTTGCCAATCGAATTCAGCGTCATTCCCGTCTCGATAATGCCCGGCGCCACCGCGTTGACGGCGATGTTCCATGGTGCCAGTTCGCGGGCCCAGGATTTTACGAAGCCGGATAATGCCGATTTGCATGCCGCGTAATGGGAAGCAAAAGCGGCGCCGCCCATGGCGAAATTGGATGAGATGTTGATGATCTTGCCGTAGCGCCGCTCTTTCATGCCCGGCACGACTGCCTGAACGGCAAAGAACGAGCCTTTCATATTTACCGCGACCATCGCATCGAACGTCGCCTCGTCGATGTCTTCGATGGCAAGACCCTGTCCGCCGATCCCGGCGTTATTGACCAGAATATCGACCGGCCCGATGTCGGATGCCGCTTTGCGGATTGCTGCCTGGAACGCCGGGATATCCGTCACGTCGACGGCAACGGCAAGCGCGTTGCTGCCGATCTCCGTCACCCGTGCCGCTGTCGCATCTGCGGCCGCCTGGTCGCGGTCCAATACAATGATGTCCGCACCACGTTCGGCAAGCATTGTGGCGTGCCGTCCGCCCATACCGCCGCCGCCGCCGGTAATCAACGCGACGCGGCCTTTCATTGTCTCATCCGAACCATTGCGCATTGTCATCCCCTTTGGCTGTACTATGGCGACTTTCCGGCGCCGATCAAACCCGGCGATATCGGGGGTTTGACACAAGCGCGGCCATACCGTCTAACCGATCCTGTGAAACCTCTTACCGATACCTTGCGCAATATTGTCCAATGCGCACCCGCGATTCCCCTTGCGGCCACAGGGGGGTGGCTTCTGTCGCTGATCAATGCGCCTCTGCCCTGGTTCTTCGGCTCGCTCTTCGCGATTGCCGGCGCCAACCTTCTCGGATGGCGGCTCAAAGGCCCCAACGGCGTACGCCAGACCGGCCAGATATTTATCGGCACGACCATCGGGCTGTACTTCACGCCGGTCGTCGCTGCGATTGTTGCATCGCACCTGCTCTGGATGGTCCTTGCCGCATTCGTTTCCATCGGGCTCGGGGCCGCCGGTGCGGTCGTATTGATCAAGATAGCGCGCGTGGACAACGCCACCGCGTTCTTTGGCAATGTGCCCGGCGGAATGGCCGAGATGCTCGCCATGGGCGACCGGTTCGGTGCTCAGCCCGTTCCGCTGACCCTGTCGCAGTTGACGCGGGTAACCATCGTTATTCTTTCGATACCGCCCGCGCTGACGTTTTTCGGCGAAACCGGCAGCGAAATCTTCGTCCCGCTGGCGTCCACGGTGGATTATCCCTGGCTTTTGCTGATGCTGGGCTGCGCGCTTGCTGCATCGCTGAGCCTGTTTCGGCTCAGCGTGCCCAATTGCTGGATGCTCGGTGCCGCCACCTTCACCAGCCTTCTCACGGTGTTCGAGATCACGTTTTCCGCGATGCCCCGCGAATTGCTGAGCGCCGCGCAGGTCTTTATCGGAATCGCCCTCGGCGAACGGTTCGACCGGGCCTCGATGAAATCGGCGCCACGGGTCATTCTGGGATCAGCCATTACGACCGTCGTTATGATGGCCATCGCCCTATTGCTCGCGATCTTCATTGCCGACCAGACCGGCATTGTCGCAACGGCAATGATTGCTGCGACCGCCCCCGGCGGTCTTGCGGAAATGAGCCTGACCGCGGCGGTCCTTAATCTGGGCGTCCCTTTGGTCACCGCCTATCATATAATCCGCATTATCATGATCACTGTATTCACCCTGCCCGTCTATAAATATGCGAGACGATTCATGTCTTCCGGCGGCGATCTGACGACATGAGTACGGAAGCGATCCTCAACGTCCTCCGCGCGGCGATGCTGATCACGCCCGACGCGACACCGGAGCCGCGTGCCCTCACCGGCGGGGTTTCATCGGATATCTGGCAGGTCGACACGGCGAACGGACCGGTCTGCATCAAACGCGCGCTCGCCCGGCTAAAAACGGAAAAAACCTGGCATGCACCGGTAGAGCGCAATGCCAGCGAAGCCGATTGGATCCGGACGGTTGCCGCCATTGTCCCGAATGCGGTGCCCCGGATACTGGCGGAAGATCGCGACGCCGGGATGTTCGTGATGGAATTTTTCGAGCCCACGAAATACCCCGTGTGGAAAGAAGAACTGCGGGATGGTCGTGTATCGGTCGATATCGCCGCCGCTGTGGGTACCGTCCTTGGTACCATTCATGCCGCCACTGCCGGGGATGAGGACGTTCGAACGCGCTTCGCCACCGACGATATTTTCCACCCGATCCGCATAGAACCCTATCTGTTAAGAACGGCTGAAGCGCATCCCGATCTCGACAAGCAACTGAAGGCCCTTGCCGACACGACATTTTCCACAAAACGCGTTCTCATCCATGGCGACGTCAGCCCAAAGAATATCCTGATCGGGCCGAACGGCCCGATATTCCTGGATGCAGAATGTGCCTGGTACGGCGACCCCGCCTTCGACCTCGCATTTTGTCTTAATCACTTACTGCTTAAGTGTATCTGGACACCAGCGGCTACTGATCAATTTCTCGAGAGCTATTCAGCCTTGGCAACCGCCTATTTTGACTGCGTCACATGGGAGCCGCCCCAGCAGCTTGAAAAAAGAACGGCCGCTCTCTTGCCGGGACTTCTTCTTGCGCGCATCGACGGCGCGTCGCCGGTGGAGTACATCACGGACGACACGAACAGGAACAGGGTTCGAAGGCCCGCACGTCACGCGCTGCTCAATCCGCCCAAGACATTGGCGGACCTGCGCCATCTCTTCAGGGAAGAAGCAGACCTATGAAAATTCTCGAGGTTAAAGGTCGCCGCGTATGGGATTCCCGGGGCCGCCCGACCGTAGAGACCGAAGTCCACCTTTCCGCTGGCGCCATCGGCCGCGCAATTGCTCCGGCCGGCGCATCGCGCGGTATGCACGAGGCCATAGACCTGCGGGACGGCCACGAGGCTTTTGCCGGATACGGGGTGGAAGATGCGCTGGATAACGTAAACGGCCCAATTGCCAATCTGTTGCGGGGTATGGATTGCCGGGACCAGGAAGCCGTCGATCTCGCGATGATCGACCTCGACGACACGGATTCGAAATCCAAGCTCGGCGGTAATGCGACGATCGCAACATCGATGGCCGTCTTGCATGCGGCAGCAAACGGCGCCGGTCTGCCGCTCTGGGAATATATTGCAGAAGGCGCCGACGTTCGCCTGCCCATGCCGGAGATTCAGATTTTCGGCGGCGGCGTGCATGCCGGGGGGCGCGTTGATATCCAGGACTTCATGGTCATTCCCGTCGGGGCGGAATCATTCGACCAAGCGCTTGAGATGGTTGCCGAGGTTTATATCGCCGCGGGAAAACTGATGGCCGATGCGGGAAAGCTGGCAGGCGTTGCCGATGAGGGCGGCTGGTGGCCCGAATTTTCCACCAACGAAGAAGCGTTAGACACGCTCACGCGTTCGATCGAAGCCGCCGACATGATCCCCGGGGAAGACGTTGCGATCTCTCTCGATATCGCGGCATCCGAGTTCGGGAAGGACGGCGTCTACAAACTCGGTCTCGAAGGCCGCGAAATGGACGGCGCGGGCATGGTGGACATGCTGGGCGGCTGGATCGGGAAATATCCGATCATTTCCATCGAGGATCCGCTGGGCGAAGACGATGCGGATGCATTCCGGATCTTTACGGACAAATTCGGCGATACGATCCAAATCATCGGCGACGACTTTCTGGTGACCAACGCAGAGCGCATCGACAATGCCGCAGATGCCGGTATCTGCAATTCCGCACTGATCAAACCGAACCAGGCCGGCACGATCACGGAAACCCGGGCCGCTCTCGACGCCGCCAAGAAGGCCGGCTGGGCGACTGTCGTCTCCGCGCGGTCGGGCGAGACCGAAGATGTCACCATCACCCACCTTGCCGTCGGCTGGGATGCCGGTCAGCTAAAGGTGGGTTCCTTCGCACGCTCCGAGCGAATGGCAAAATGGAACGAGGTCCTGCGGATTGAAGAAGGCCTTGGCGACAAGGCCAGACTCGCCGGCACATGAAAGCGGTCCTGCAATATCGTGCGAGCCCGGGGTTTCAAGATCGCATCGCCGCGACCGCACCGGACTGGCTCGATGTTCTTGTCATTGACGAAGCCGACAAGGAAACCTTCGCCGCTGAAATGGCGGATACAGATGTTTTGCTGCATGTGCTGGAAACAGTCACCGCCGACGTGATCGACGCGGCACCCGCCCTGCGCCTGATCCAGAAAATCGGTGTGGGCGTCAATACCATCGATCTGGATGGCGCCGCCCAGAACGGCGTCGCCGTCTGCAATATGCCGGGCACAAATTCGCGCGCAGTCGCAGAGATGACCCTGACCCTGATGCTGGCGGCGCTGCGCCGGGTGCCGTATTTCGATAGCCGGATGCGTGGCGGTAAGGGCTGGACTGCCAACCTGAATTCCTTCGACGGGCTGGGTGAGATTGCCGGACGTACCGTCGGACTTGTCGGATATGGCGATGTCGCCCGCCTTTTGGCGCCGGTGCTCATGGCGATGGGGGCACATATTCTCTATACGGCCACCTCGGAAAAGGGGGATGCCGAGGCGGACTGGCGTGAACTGCCTCACCTGCTTCGCGAGGCAGATATTGTTTCGCTCCACCTGCCGCTAACACCTGCTACCGAACACATGATCGACGGCGCCGCAATCAAGTCCATGAAACCCGGTGCAGTCCTGGTGAACACCGCGCGTGGCGGACTGCTCGACGAGACCGCACTAATCCAGGCCCTGAAATCCGGCCATCTGCGCGCTGCCGGGCTTGACGTGGTCAGCTTGGAACCTGCCTCTGCTGGCAATCCGCTTTTCGATCTCGACAATGTCGTAGTCATGCCGCATATCGCCTGGATCACACCCGAGACACTTGATCGCAGTCTCGGCGTCGCCTTCGAAAACTGCCGCCGTCTGCGCGACGGGGAAGATTTGTTGCACCGGGTCGTCTAAACTTAATCCGAATAAACGAGGACTGATCGTGAAACTTGTCAGCTTTGAAGTGAATACCGCCCTTGGTCGCCATCAGCGGATCGGCGTGCCCATCGACGGCGATGAAACCGGGTGGATCGCCGATCTGACAAGCTGTTTTGCAGGCTACCTCGCGGCCGAGACGGATGAGCCGACACCGCGCGAACTGGCGAACGTGCGGTGCCCACCCGACATGATCGGCTGGCTGAAGGGTGCCCATAAATCGCGCGAGGCCGCGGAAAATGCGGTGGACTGGATCAGGTCGCAGTTGACGGGCGATGCTGATCCGCAGGGGATAGACGGCGAACGGCTAGTGTTTCCCCGCGACGACGTAAAATTGCTGGCACCGGTGCCCCGTCCCGGCGCGTTCCGCGATTTTTCGATCTATCACACCCATATGTCGAAAGCCGATGTGCCGTTTATCAAGACCAAGCACTGGTACGTCACCCCGCCTTATTACAAGGGCAATTGCGACACCATCACCGGCGCGCAGGATCCGGTCCCCTTCCCCTACTACACCGAACGCCTCGATCTGGAACTGGAGCTCGGCATCATTGTCGGCAAACAGGGCTCCAACCTCACCTTCGAGGAAGCCAAGGACCATATCGCGGGCTACACGATCCTGATCGATCCGAGCTGCCGTGATGGCTACAAACGCGAACCCTTCGGCCCCAACAAGCGCAAGGATTTCTGCACCCCGATGGGGCCCTGCCTTGTGACCGCGGACGAGATCGACGAACGCAATATCGATTGTTCAATCACGGTGGACGGCGAAACGTGGTGGGAAGGCAACACCGGCGAGCCTCGTTCCTTCTGGGCCGAACACCTGGTCGCCTATGTATCGGATAACGAGACCATCTATCCCGGTGACGTCATCGGGACCGGCACCATTGGCATGGGCTGCTCGATGGATCTGCACAAATGGCCGCAGGTCGGCCAGCAGATGACGTTTTCGATGGCAGGGATCGGCGCGATGACGCTCGAAATCACTAAAGGTGTCGACCGTGTACGCCATGTTGACGGCATGCCCGGCCTGATCGAATACTTGGGCGAGGATAAATAATTAGGCCGCCGCGGTGGCCTTTTTAAGGCGGTAAACGCCTATCCCCATCAGCACGATGGAAGCGGCGAAAAACCAAATGCCGATTTCCATACGCGCATTGGCGATGCCAGATGTTTTCGCAACCACGATGGCGACCGCCACCAGCAACACATCCGCGCAGGACCAGCGCCCAAAGAATTCAAGCCACCCGATCCACTTCGCCGAGTTCTCACCAGTATTCTGAAAACGTCTCCAAAGCGCGGCGGCCGCCAGAATCTTGCCGAGCGGAAAAACGACCGAGAACACAATGATGACGATACCCAGCAGGTACTGTTCGTCCGCAAGCAGTTCCCATGCGGCTTCGGCAATCGAAAACCTGGATGCGAAAATCGCCAGATTGCTAACCTCGACCACGGGCAGAAAAACGCCAAGGCCGAGACTCACGAATGCGAGCAATAAGACAGGTAAAATTAGACGGTCGGACAATTATATTTCCCGGACTAAGACGAACATTATACATCGCTGTGCGTTGGTATCGCGGACATCGGCACAGGTTTCAATCCCTCAATACCACGCTACCGATCTACGCCCTGATTGCCCGGCTCCTCTCTGTCGCGAGATCGCCGATCGAATTTCCATAAATATCGCGCCACCGCGACGGCACTCCACTTGGCCGACGCGATCCCGGTTCCAGCGGCATGAGACGATAAAGCCTCCTGAATTTCTCCATGCCGTAGGTCTCGACCAGGTAACGCACGAAAGATCCAGCAACGAGGTAAGCTTCCTTCTGATCAAGCGAATTCATCCGCAGCCGCCGAGGCGTCGCGAGTTCCGATAGCGCAACCACGTTTTCTGTATTGGCAAATTTCAGCGCAGCCCGATGCAAATCCCGGCCGTTATTCTGATAGGCGCTTTGTCCCTGCAAATGTTCATAGGCATATACGGCCAGAAGGTAGGGATTTTGCGAATGACAACTCTAGGCAAAGCCTTGGTACCGGCCGACCTCTCCCACAACCGGCGTGAACTGAGCTGATCAGAGATCAGCGAAAGTTTCACCGTCTCGGTAGAAAAATTCCCGACCTGTAAAGTTCCCTGTATTAGCGTCAACTGTGCCTACGAGAAATAGCGTTGTAGATACCCGTGGCTAGCAGAAAAATAAGGCTTAATGCCGCTAGGTCTACCAGATATGGCCCTATTTTCCCGAAGA